>Ga0315541_1000185_pt1 | contig 65995 bp, 64 predicted proteins | sample SalMarSW160190MG_FD_203095 | JGI IMG/M metagenome (GOLD analysis project Ga0315541, IMG submission 203095) | Salt marsh sediment microbial communities from the Plum Island Ecosystem LTER, Massachusetts, United States - Salt Marsh Sediment SW1601-190 ... | reverse complement strand
TTCCCGAGGTAATCTTTGGACAAGGCAAGACTGTGGAACAGATAGTAACTATCGCTGAGGGGCTTGCTGCCCATTCTGAGCGACTGCTGATAACAAGGGTGAGCCAGGAGACTTTTAGTGCCGTCAAAGAAAAAATACCGGATGTAACTTATAACTCGCTGTCGAGGAGTATTATTCTTAACCGGAAACAGACCACTCCACGTTCGGGGATTACCATTGTCACAGGCGGTACTGCTGACATCCCGGTGGCTGAGGAAGCGGCTGTAACCGCCGAGCTGATGGGGAACAAAGTGGAAAGGGTCCATGATGTCGGTGTGGCGGGTATTCACCGGTTATTAGACAAGCTGCCCGAGTTGCGCAAGGCAAGGGTAATAATAGCTGTAGCCGGTATGGAGGGAGCCTTACCCAGTGTTATCGGTGGGCTCGTTCCAATCCCTATAATCGCTGTGCCAACCAGTGTTGGTTACGGGGCCAGCTTTGCTGGTCTGGCACCGCTTTTAACCATGCTCAATAGCTGTGCTCCTGGTGTGGCTGTGGTCAACATTGACAACGGCTTCGGCGCCGGTTATATCGCCGGACTGATTAATCTTGGCTCGAAAGCCCAAGGTGAAGGCTGAGGAGAAGTTGAAGCGCTTGAAGGAGACCCTCACGGAGATGGGGTCGGTGCTTATTGCCTATTCCGGCGGTGTTGACAGCACTTTCCTAGCTTCTGTTGCCACTGAGGTGCTTGGACAACGTGCTATGGTTGTCTTTTCTCACTCGCCAATTTATCCGCCTCATGAATGCGAGGATGCAGAAACTCTCGCTAGAAAGCTCGGCTTTCGCTTCACCACGATTGAAGGTAACGAACTAGAAAACCCACAGTTTGTTGCTAACTCACCTGACCGTTGCTATTACTGCAAGCAAGAACTGTTTCAACAACTAAGGGGAATTGCTTCCGCTGAGGGTTTAGACTGGATTGCTGATGGCTCCCATTACGATGACCTTGGTGATTACCGCCCCGGCAGAAAAGCCTTAGCCGAACTGGGCATTCGCAGCCCCCTCTGCGAAGTTGAACTGACCAAGGAAGAAGTTCGAAGACTATCTAAGAAGAGGGGACTACCAACCTGGGACAAGCCAGCGTCACCTTGCCTGGCTTCACGCATCCCCTACGGCACTCCTGTTACCCGGGATACTCTCCGCAGGATAGCCGATGGAGAGCGGTATCTGCGAAATCTTGGCATACGTGAGTGCCGCTTACGCCATCATAAAAACATTGCCCGCATCGAGGTTAATGGGAAAGGCATGTCATTGCTCCTGAACAGTCAGATACGCCAGGACCTGGTGAAACAAATAAAAGCCCTGGGTTATACCTATGTCACCCTCGACCTTGACGGATACAGGAGCGGCAGCTTAAATGAAGAGCTTATCAGGGATGTTGAGGAAAGAAAGTAACATGGCAAAGGTAGCTTATTTTGATTGTTTCTCAGGCTGCAGCGGCGACATGACCCTGGGCGCTTTGGTTGATGCCGGGCTTCCCCTGGAGATGCTGGAAAAGGGATTAGGCAGCCTCGCTGTCCATGGCTACAAGCTCTCCACAGAAAAGGTGAAGCGCTCCGCAATTACTGCAACCAAGTTCACGGTGGTAATGAATGAGACCGAAGCCCAACCAGAGCGTTCGCTTAAGGATATACTTGCGCTCATCAGAGCTAGTAAGCTTCCCAAAAAGGTGAAGAATACAGCAAGCGCTATTTTTCAGCGCCTGGGGGAGGCTGAGTCCAGAATCCATGACGTCCCTCTGGAAAAGGTCCGTTTCCACGAGATAGGAGCAGTGGATTCCATTATAGATATTGTAGGAGTGGCGTTCGGACTTAATGCTCTCAAAATAGAGCATTTTTACTCGTCTCCACTACCTCTGGGGAGCGGCAGTATTTCGACAGCACACGGCATCTTACCTGTGCCAGCTCCTGCTACGCTGCGACTTATAGCGATGTCCAATGCCCCAATCGGCGATTCCCCAAAGCAGTCTCAATCTGAGGGAGAACTGGTGACGCCTACGGGAGCGGCGATAGTTACCACGCTGGCAAACTTCGGCAGGCCTGGCATGACCGTAGAAAAGGTAGGCTACGGGGCTGGAACCAAGGACTTTGAAGCCTGGCCCAATGTCATGCGCATCTGGATTGGTGAAGAAATAGAACCTGTCGGTAGTGAAGACCTGGTTTTGCTTGAAACAAATATTGATGACATGAGCCCGGAAATCTATGGGTACCTTATGGAGAGACTCTTTACTATGCAAGCTGTTGATGTTTGGTTTACGCCGATACAGATGAAGAAGAATCGTCCGGCAGTGATGCTGAGTGTTCTCGCCTCCAGACACGCCGAGTTTGATTTGACTCAAACCATAATGCGAGAGACTTCAACGCTTGGAATAAGGGTGAGCCCTGTTTTCCGGCACATTGCTGAACGGGAAATAATTGAATTTGACTTCACCATAGGACACACGAAGGCAAAGGTCAAGCGCTTTATGGGCAATATTCTTAGCATCCACCCGGAGTATGAAGAGTGCCGCCGCATTGCATTGGAGCGCAACATCCCCCTACAAGAGGTCTATCGCATCATAGAGACCGAGGCCCGTAGATACCTGGCAGACCAGCATTCGTAACAGATTGCAATTATCGGACAAACCCCAAAGCGACTCAAGGAAATTCTATGAGTGTAACAAGCAATTTTTTCTAAAATTGCCCCTCTTAAGATAAGAGGGGTAAGGGGAGTTATGAAGGAGGATCCACCAATCAGGGTTAAACTAATCCTTTTCCAGCTGTATTTGAGACTTTAAGAAGTCTATCTGCCGCACCTTGCCCTGGAAAACCCTCTTTTCTCCAAAGAGGGTCTCTACTTCTACTCGCCGGTCAGCAATTGTCAGGCGTGCGATGTCCTCCAGAATCGGCTTGTCACCTTCCTTAGCCTCGTAAAGTTTAGCCATACACATCCTAGTGCCTCCCCTTGCTCTTTGACAGAGTCTGTTTTGCTTTCATTAGTTCGTTGCTAGCCGCAGCCATCTTAGCGGCTGCTTCTCGTAACTGTTGTGCCACCTCAGTGGACAACGAGACAACTTTATCAGCCCAATCACGGAACTCTTTCTCATGCTCGCTGTTATGTTCAATCCAATAGTCAAGCAGAATGTGCAGTTTTTCTTGAACGTCATCCATAGCAATGCTTTTATTCACAATGGTTGGTCAAGCTTTGTTCCTTTTTTTCTACGGCACCCGCTGCACTCTCCTGAAATGGCCAGATGCCTTAAATCAGCATCAAAACCGTATTCCTGAAGCAAGGTATCTTTTAACGGATATAGTACAGATTCCTCCAGGTCTATTATCTTGCCGCAGCTGCGGCAAACAAGATGATGGTGATGCCCCTTCTCAGCAACATGATAGCGGACACGTCCCTCGCCAAAGTCAGTTTCCGTAACTAAATCTAATTTCTTCAGTAGCTCTAGAGTGCGATAGACAGTGGATATATTGGAATAGGGATAACGACTATGTAAATGCTCGTAAATCTCTTCAGCGCTGATGTGCCCATCGGCACTATGAAGTGCCTCAATGACCATCATGCGTTGGGGAGTTAAGCGATGCCCCTTTTCTTGAAGAGTTTCGTGGCAGCTCATTGCCGGAGGGAATTATAGCAAGGCAGCAAAATTATTGCAACAAGTTGCTAATGCGATTATTTTCTCGTCTTACTTTCCAGCGATATGGTGACCGGCCCATCATTGTGGATTTCCACCAGCATATGCTCTTGAAACAGCCCTGTTTCCACCTTAAGCCCTGTGGAGCGAACTTGCTCCACAAAAAACTCATATAATTCCTTAGCCAGGTCCGGCGGGGCTGCCTCGGTGAAGCTGGGTCGCCTCCCCTTGCGTGAATCAGCCAGAAGAGTAAATTGGCTTACGATTAAAATATCTCCCCTTGTTTCCAGCGCTGAGAGAGCAAACTTGCTTGCCTCGTCAGTAAAAATACGCAGGTTAACAACTTTGTTTGCCAGGTAGCTGGCGTCTTCCTTCGAATCACCATGAGCAACGCCGAGAAAAACCACCAGTCCCTGGCCAATCTTGCCTACTATACCGTCATTCACGCTCACTGAGGCTCTGGAAACCCGCTGCACTAATGCTTTCATCTTGATTTAGCTTGTTATAATTATGCCACCTTCTCAAATTTATTTCCGCTTGTAAATATCCTAGAGATATAATACATAATTTGTAGCAAGCCTAATTGATATGGAGTCCCTGGAATTTGCTTTGGCTAGCGAAATACCTTGACAGAAATTGATATTCTGTCTAGTCTTATGCAATACTTCTTATAGTCAAATATTGGGGGTGAAGTATGGATTATTCGAAGTGGGAAGAGAAACAACTAAATATCAGTAGCATATTACTTGATGAAAAGAATCCAAGAATACCACCCGCTATTGAAACTTTAAACCAACGCTTATTGATAGAGGACCTAGTAACTCACGACAAAGTGTACGAATTAGCACAAAATATTGCGCAAAATGGCTATTACCCCGTCGAATCCCTAATTGTAATTAGAGAAGACACCAAAACCGTTGTCATCGAAGGTAATAGGAGATTAGCCGCTCTTAAGCTTCTTGTTACTCCTGAGGCTGCTCCAGAAGACCAAGTGGCAAGATTTAGAGCTCTTTCTAATAGAATCGATAAAACAACAATCAAAAAAGTAAAAGTTGTAATAGCTCCCGACCGACAAGCTGCAGCACCTATAATCATGAGTAGGCACACTAATGTGCAAATTGAAAGATGGGAGCCCATTATGCAAGCGTCTTATTACACGAATCTATTACAAAGCGGAATTACAATTGATGACCTCTCTCATCAATATAATATACCAAAAACGGATATCATCCAATCCTTACGGCTATATAAAATGTATCAAATAGCCTGCCACCTAGATTTACCTGACGAAATAGGCCAGATAGTCAGAAATCCGAGGGTGTTTAAATCCACTACGCTACAGAGATTTTATGAAAGACCGATAAGCCAGCAATTTCTTGGTATTCAGTTGAGCAAGGACAGTGCTGATATTCTTGGAACAATAGAAGAGGCGGAATTTAAGAAAGGCTATAAAAAAGTTGTTGTCGATATAGCAACGGGTAATCAGGATTCGAGAAGCCTGGGTACTACCGAACAAGTTAAAAAGTACATTGGCACATTTTCTGCACAGGAAAAACCCGACTTAACTAAGAAGGGAAAGTTTACAGCCGACACACTTATAGCAGGTAAAGGTGGGGAAGAGTTGGGCACAAAGCAACCATCGCCCACAAAAAGACCTAAACGGAAACCGACTGGACTGATTCCAAAGAACGTCTCATGTGAGGTAAATAACCAGCGGGTTAATGATACATTTAATGAGTTGAGAACACTTCCTGTAGCCAAATACCCAAATGCTACAGCTGTCCTTTTTCGTAGCTTGTTAGAGATGGCACTGTCCCACTACCTCGAAGTGTCTGGTGAACTATACAACATAATTGATGAGGAAAAGGGGAAGCTAGCAAAAGAAGGAAGGAAAATTAGAAAAGACTGGCATCCTAGTTTGAAGAGGATGTTACGACACATCACAAGTCCCAAATGTAATCTTATTCAGAATCCGAACATGAAACGAGCATTAGATAAGTTTACAAACCAAAAGGATGAGTTTCTATCCCATGATGATTTAAACTTCTTCGTTCATAATCAATACTATTCTCCTAATGAAGAGGTTCTCAGGAATTTATGGGGACAACTTGAAGGATTATTTCAAATTATTCTTGTGGAGCCCGATAGTAAGTAACGAATAATAGACGAAGGAAATAGTGAGCTATACTCAAAGTCCCCTAAGATACCCAGGTGGGAAATCGAGTCTCTCAGGATTATTAGCAAAATTCATTGAACTGAATAATCTCCAAGACGGGATTTATATAGAACCGTATGCCGGTGGTGCAGGTGCCGGACTGAACCTATTATTTTCAGAATATGCTAGTGAATTAATTCTTAATGATGCCGATAGGAATATTTATCTCTTCTGGCAGTCAATTCTGTTCGACACCGAAAGATTTGTTAGGCTCTTGAATGACACGCCAATTTCCATTGATGAATGGGAAAAGCATAGGCAGATTCTAAAAAACTCTGAGAGATATTCTGAACTCGAAATTGCTTTCTCAACCTTTTATTTGAATCGGTGCAATAGGTCTGGCATATTGTACGCTGGCCCTATTGGTGGCCAATTACAATCCGGTAAATGGCTAATAGATGCAAGATTCAATAAGGTTGAACTGATAAGACGAATTGAGAAGATAGCCCTTTTTGCTTCTCGAGTCTCAATCCACAACCTTGACGCTATCGACTTCATAAAGCAGCATGTTCTTCCTTTAGCAGTGCTTGACAATCGCCTCCTAGTGTATCTCGACCCTCCCTATTATTCGAAAGGTAGCCAACTTTATTTGAACTACTATGTACCAGAAGACCATGTAACTCTTGCCAGTTTCATCAATAATCAACTTGGATTCAAGTGGATAGTATCCTATGATGATGTTCCACAAATAAGGCAACTTTACAGTGAACGGGAAATTACTACATACTCGCCACGCTATTCAGCTCATAGCGCCAAAATCGGTAAAGAAGTGATAATTTACTGTCCAAACTGTCTTCTTCCAAAACTTGAGACAGAAATATCCAATTGAAATGGATTCCTCGATTTTTCCACCAGAATTGAAAGGCACGGATTAATCTGGGGCATGATACCTAATTTGTAGTAGGTCTAATTGACATGGTGCCCCTGGCATTTGAAGATATCTATGACTCGTAAAAGGAATGTATCTTACGGTATTGGGGTAATAATTTATCCAGCAACTGCTCAGCTTGTGATTCAATCTCTTTGCATTCTTCATCCATTTGCTGGACTAGTTGGATTTTATCCCGAGATAATAAGAACTCTTCAAGCAAAGACCTAGTCTCTGTTTCGGTCAATTCTAATTCCACAGCTAAATTGCTGATGTCTAGTGATATGACTTTACTACTTCTTATTGTTGGCAAAGAGCTGATACCTCGATGAAGTAACAAGTTTTTGCCTCGGCGATGTTCTTCTGTCATCTGCGACAATTCATTTAAGATGTGATTAACACCTAAATCCCGCACTCTCCTATTATTAGAAATCATATTATAATTGCATTGCTTATGAGGAATCCCCAGATCAAGTACCTCATTGGTTAGCAAAAGCGCTACGTCAAGGATACTTTGATAAATCAGAATGTAGATATGATAGTTGTAGCTCACCCATTCTTTTTGGACGGTTTTTCTACGCTCACCTCTAGCATAGACTGACCGTGCAGTCATTTCCCTTATTTTCTTAAGCCTATCAAAAAGTAGAGCTAATGTCTCACACCAAATAAATGACCTTAACTCATATCCTCTTTGTAGAGATGTGGACTCTTTCTCCACAAGGTTCCATAGGGCAGGTATTGTTTCATCCTCATGAATAATCCAGAAGTGTAGCTTACTACTTGCCACCTTATACAGCTGTTGTTCTCTTATAGACATTCTATGCTCCCGACAATGATATGATGTTTAAACTACCTATCCTTACACAGGGGGCAGTTGCCTTTAACTTTCCTACTCGGCGGATTATTCTAGGGCATAATATCTAAAGTGATGGTTTGAGGCAAGTCCCGTAAAATGCTATTGTATTGAGTGGTTGCCTATCGGGGAAGTGTCGGAATTGGCAGGCGAGCATGACTTAGGATCATGTGCTGAAAGGCGTGGAGGTTCGAGTCACCCCTTCCCCACTCAACGCTGTAACTATAACCAAGTAGTCTTGGAGGCTGTTATGTTTTCAGTCGCGTAACGCTCCGACCTGATTTTAGATTGATAATAAACATTGCTGCCAGTATGCACGCTGCACCACCGAGAGTTCGCAGTGTCAGCTGGCTTCCACCAATGATAACAGCGAATAATCCGGCAAAGACCGGCTCCATTGTCATTAGCACCGCTGCACGCGTTGGTGATACAAGTGATTGAGCCCACGTCTGTACAAAAAAAGCCACAGCCGTTGCTAGTACCCCTGTAATCCCTACAACTTTCCACATTCCAGGATCGGGCGGCACGGCAATTCCTTCAGGTGTAGCAGCTATGAGCGATATTACGGCGACAGTACCAATTTGAAGCAGGGAAAAGGCGTACGGCTCGTATTGTGATGACCATTCACCCAAACCAACTATATGAATAGCGAAAAATACGGCGCATCCTAGTGTGAGCAGTTCACCGATTCCAACTGACCAACCGTTGAGACTGAGTAATGCCAAGCCCACAGTAGCCAGTGCTATTACCATCCAGGTATTACGATTGGTTTTACGGCGAAGTAATATCCATGACATAACTGGGGTAAGGACAACAAACATGCCGGTAATAAACCCCGAAATAGCTGCGGATGTATAGCGCAAGCCGTATGTTTGAGCAATATAACCCAGCCCAAGTATTGTGCCTAGTCCAACGCCGCGCAGTAATTCGAGACGCGTCACGTTACGCAGACAGGTCGGACGCAAGGCAATCATCACAACACTAGCTACTACAAAGCGCCACGCTAGAAAGTCCATGACTGCCATGCGTGCTATGGCATCTTGTACAACAAGGAAAGTATAGCCCCAGACTGCCGTTACCCCAACAAGGGCAACTGAGGCAATCATTGGTGATGATTTCCAATTCGCTGACATATTCTTCTCTAAACTATGTGTGATGCCAAGCCATCAGTCTACCATAGGTATAATGTAAGGGTTAAGTGGGGGATTGGTCTATCATTCCCATAAGAATCACAGCTCAAATCTTTTAAAAGCAAGGTACTTAGGATAGTCGATGGCGAATGTAAATAGAGCCGAGAACCCAAGTACAAATAACATCTGAAGCGGCGTCACTTGCGGTGCTCAATTTTCAAACTTTTTCAGGGTAACGGTTTAAGAAACCGTCTCTTTATTTACGCAGATTATTCTGGGGACATAATACCTGATTTGTAGTAGGCCTAATTGGTATGGTGTCCCTGGAATTAAGGAGTGGAGAGACTACCACTATAAAGGGGGTATTGACATTTCCTTCACTAGTGATATAATAACACTGTAAGGTTAATATAGGGTTGGGGTCAAGTGTGTGCGTCACAAGGTTGTGTTAATTATAATCATGCTTAGTTCACTACATAGGCAATGATAAGAGCATCCCAGCATTTATCGATTGATGAAGATTTTAGGAGTAATAGACTGTTATGAAGGTGGTGAAAGATGAAGATAATACTTAGTTCGGGGAGACATTATTACTTGACAAGAGTTAGCATCTTTTTGATTACGGTAGCCTTAATTGCTACGATGATAGGCTGTGGTGAGCCCAGTCAGCCCGAGCCTGAATACACCGCTATGGTGGTCAGCGCAGGCTTCCGTCACACGGTGGGGCTTAAATCCGACGGCACAGTGACTGCCGTCGGAACGAACGACCACGGTCAGTGCAATGTCGGCAGTTGGACAGGCATCACCCAGGTCGGCGCAGGCGGCAAGCACACTGTGGGGCTTAGGTTCGACGGCACGGTGATCGCCACGGGAATAAACATTGACGGTCAGTGCAATGTCGGTGGATGGATGAACATCACCCAGATCGCCGCAGGCTTCGGTTTCACGGTGGGGCTTAGGTCCGACGGCACTGTGGTCGCCGTGGGATACAACGGCGCCGGGCAGTGCGATGTTGGCGGCTGGACGGATATCACCCAGGTCGCCGCAAGCGACGGTCACACCGTCGGGCTTAAGTCGGACGACACCGTGGTCGCCGTGGGATACAACAGCGACGGGCGGTGCGATGTCGGCGGCTGGACGAACATCACCAAGGTGTCCGCAGGCGTCGGTCACACCGTGGGGCTTAGATCCGACGGCACCGTGGTCGCCGTGGGGCTCAACGACGACGGGCAGTGTGATGTCAGCGGCTGGACGGATATCACCCAGGTCTCCGCAGGCTTCGGTCACACAGTGGGGCTCAAGTCCGACGGCACCGTGGTCGCCGTGGGATTGAACGACGATGGACAGTGTGATGTCAGCAGCTGGACGGACATCTCACAGATCGCCGCAGGCTACTATCACACAGTGGGGCTTAGGTCCGACGGCACCGTGGTCGCCGTGGGAAACGATGACTTCGGGCAATGCAATGTCGGCAACTGGGACCTGAATTGAACTCCTAGCAGTATTGAGACAAGGTTTCTGATATTTGGTAAATAATCACCCATCCCCAAAATCCAAATAGGTCAGAGACAGGTATCTGAATATCAAGAAGGGTGTATGCCCTTTGGATTAGGCGCTGGACTAGCTCTCGTATTATTCTAGTGACATAATACCTAATTTGTAGTCGGCCTAATCCTTCACCTTGTGAAGGATGGTGTCCCGGGAATACAGAGAAGAGGCTGACAAGCCAGCTTGAGAGGGAAGACAAACGACCACTGCAAGGGCGGGTATTGACTATTCTAAATAAATTCTCCTATGATGTATTAAATGGACGGGAGGTGGAGCTATGCCATTTTGTCCTAATTGTGGAAAAGAAGTAGGTGCGGGCTTCATGTTTTGCCCTGACTGTGGACAGAGGCTTAAGATTGGGGTAACGGCAGAGAATACATCAGGACAAGGTAAATTAGCCATAGTCCCAGAGGAAGTTAAGGGGTGGAGCTGGGGAGCATTCAGCTTAAACTGGATATGGGGAATCTGTAATAGTGTTTGGATAGCGCTACTTTGTTTTATTCCCTATTTTGGTATTGCATGGGCCTTTGTTCTTGGCGTAAAGGGAAATGAGTGGGCATGGCGAAATAAGAAATGGGACAGCGTCGAGCACTTCGAGAGTACGCAGAGGATCTGGAATATTGCTGGCATAGTAGTATTTGCGATGTCAATAGTTGCAGCAGTTGCAACAGTTGCAATCATCCTTGCGGTTGTTATTCCTCTAGCCCTGTATGGTTCTGCATGAAGTCTCATTAGCATCTATCCTATTCTGGGGGCATAATACCTGATTTATGGTAGGCCCAATTGGTATAGTGTCCCTGGAATTTGACCATTGGTAATTATGGTGGCAAAATCAAAAGTCAAGGGCGGGTAGAATGAGAATAGCAGCGGGTATCCTGATGATAATTGGTGGGGTGGTAATGGGTGGCATCGCTGTTGCGGCATATGGGTCACTAGACGTCTTCCATAGGTGGGGCTACTACCTTCCTTTTTACCTAAACCCAGTATTTACCCTTCTGGCTGGCATCACGGTAAGTGGAGTCGTCTTGACTGGAGGAATTCTAGCTCTCAAGCGTAAACTTTGGGGCTTTTGCCTGGCATCAAGCATAGTGGGTTGGGCAATTCTACCACTCATATTTATCTGCGTTAGCAAAGGAGAATGGGAGAGCGATTAGCCAGATTTTACCTATTATTCTGGGGACATAATACCTAATTTGTAATAGGCCTAATTGGTATGGTGCCCCTGGAATCCCTAAAATCGGTAAATATTATTAAGAAAAGTTAATTAAAGGCATCTTGACTAATTAGCTATGTCCCGTTTAAGATTAGTTATCAGTGTCATACATATTTGATATACCGCAAAAACAGATGATGCGAGGGATTTTCAAACTTTTTGCGACTAATTATATGTGGAAGGTCTATTCACGAAGTAATACAAAGTCAGCGTTATACACACTCGATAGACAATCAAAGGAGAACTCGATAGTAAAGAAGTAATTCAATAAAATATAAAAGAAGCCAAAAAGTAGGCGTCGAACCATCACCTGTAGTTGGTCATTTGGGTGGTGGGGAGCCAATGATGAAACCGCACTTTACAAAGCGCGGTTTATTATTTTTTATTACTAATAAATGTCAGGGGAAGTTCGGTGAGTCGATTAGAGAACAGAACACTATATACCCAGACTGGACCGGAGATAAGTGTGGCAGCCACCAAAAGCTTTGTCGCCCAATTGATGGAATCATACAAATTGATTTTGTTGCAACCGGCAGCGAATGAAGAACTTAGACAGCAATTGATTTCCGATTTGAGGCTAATACCAAACTATGCTCAGCAGGTCCTGGATAATGAGGGCCACATAAGCGATTGCGCTATGTATATCCCACAATACTCAAATATATTTTATATTGGTAGAGGTATTAACTATGGAATCGCTCTGGAAGGGGCCTTGAAAATCAAGGAGATCAGTTATATCCATGCTGAAGGGTATGCTGCTGGTGAATTAAAACACGGGCCGTTTACACTCTTACAAAAGGATATCCCGGTGGTGGCAATAGTTAATCAAGATTCTACCTATAATGCGATGCTAACCAATATCAAAATGGAAAAGCTGGTGGACATGATTATCAGAGTTCCTAATACACACAGTATATTTTCTCCAATGAGTGACTAGCAGCTCACCTTTAACATGCTAGTCTGATTGTGGTATAGTCACGTTTCGCTCAAGGAGATGAAATGGGTTACTTTTTAAAAAATATGCAATCAAGGAAAAAAATATTACTGTCTTTATTACTTGCAGCAGCAGTGACTGCTTCCTTGGGTGCTTCCTTGCCGTCAGGAATTGACTCGTTTAACGATTCTGTGTTCGGCAAAGTGACCATCTTAGACAAACCTGAATTGGTTGACGCGTTAAAGGCTGCCCAAGATAAGGGTGTTATAATGGCGGTTCATGGGTACCATCACGAGGACTATCGCCTTCTCGATGCGGAAACAACCAAGAAATTGGTGGAAAAAGGGGTAGCTGTTTTTGAAGAAGCCGGTTTAACTCCTTCAGTTTGGTACAATCCTTACGTTGCTTTGAGGCAACTACCAGAACCAGTGCAAGAGGCGATTGCAAGCGTATTGCCAACAAGTCTACCCTCCTTAAATGTCGTTGACGAAGTGGGCGATGGAGACGATCTGCTGGAAGCCGGGGAAATCTGGGTCTACACCGGCACCTGTAACATTACCCAAGCCATGATTGACTCCAACGGGAATGGTGACCCGATTGATGGCAAGATCTATAACACGGTCACCGTCGACTCCGATCAAAGCGAAGTGGCTACTGCTGATACCGCAGTACCTATTACCCAGATTACCCAGGGCCCGTTCCTCGAGGTCACTATCTTGGCTAATCCCATAAACATGATGGTGGTCGCACCTAACGACCATATTGACGCGGGGGACATTATCCCCTATACCGTCGAGATATCCAATACCGGGAGCCAGAACCTGACGGATGTGAGGGTCAGGGACTCGCTGCGGACCAGGCTGACGCGTTGGAGTTGGGGGGGCGACCAAGATAATAACCTGGAAGTCGGGCAAAGCTGGACATACACCGGCACCTATAACATTACCCAAGCTATGATTGACTCTAACGGGAATGGTGCCCCGATTGATGGCAAGATCCATAACACGGTCATCGTCGACTCCGATCAGACCGAAGTGGTTACTGCTGATACCGCAATACCTATTGTTCAGGGCCCGTTCCTGAATGTCGTCCAGACGGCCGGGGATATAAACATGAGGGTGGTCGCACCTAACGACCGTATTGACGCAGGGGATACTATCCCCTATACCATCAGGATATACAATACTGGGAGCCAAACTCTGACGAATGTGACGGTCAACAGCTCGCTACTGGACACGCTGAAGCGTGGTACAACAATAAGAGGGAGTTTTGGGACGGAGTACACCTTTGGCTGGCGTGATATGGAGAGTTTCGACGATCCACGATACGTAGCTGCAAAAACACAGATAATAAGAGATCAACCGGCATCTTTTATGGCTCACTTTTATGATTGGAACTCCTTCTCAAAACAGTTAATTACTGACTACCTCGCAATAACTAACAAGACCAATATCTCGGTTAGAGTTGATGATGTTGAATATAACACCCCTGTATGGAAAGTTCCGGATATTACGGAATTACTGAACAATGACAAAGTGGTACGGGTATCCTTCGGCGTTATCTCAGAAGGAACTTGGATAGGTGGAGATCCCCAGGTTTTTGGTATTAGTGTTAATAATATTTTTAGATTTTATTGGGTCTTCTTCCTGATATTTGCCTTTTTCCCTCTTATATTCTTGCTATTCTGGAGGATACTGACAAGAAAAGATAAAAACCCCGGCTCTAATGGTGGTTCTCTCGTCAACGAGCCTAAAGCTGGTAAGAAACCAAGGGTTTCAGTCATTGTTCCAGCCTATAACGAGGAAGCTCACATCTCCTCCTGCCTAGAAGCGATTCAAAAGCAGGATTATGAGGGGGATATGGAAGTTATCGTTGTTAACGATGGCTCAACTGACAGAACTGCTGAAATAGCTTCAAAATATCCTATAGACTTAATAGACCTTAAAACCAATGTGGGTAAAGCTAATGCCTTAAACGCCGGGATAGAATGTTCAAAAGGAGACATTCTCGTCTTTTCTGATTCAGATTCAGAATTAGCAGGCAACGCAGTAAACCTACTTGTCAACTCTTTGGAAGAGCACCCTGACGCGGGAGCGGTTGCCGGCAATATCTATATTAACGATATAGAAGGGAAGAATAACCTTCTAAAATGCTTTCAAATGATAGAGTATTACACTGATCAAGAAATCAGTCGCCGCCTCCAAAGTTTAAGTGGCAATGTCCTTGTGTGCCCCGGCCCCCTCTTCGCAGTGAGACGCGAAATAGCTGAGAAAACGATGTTCAATGATCGATCAGTTATAGAAGATGCTGACTTCACGATCGGGATTTTGCAAGGCAATAGGAAGGTATTGCGCGAGCCTCAGGCCAAAGCTTATACAGATGCCCCTCTGTCGCTGAAAAGCTGGTTTAATCAAAGAAAACGGTGGTGGTATGGGAATCTTCAATTGTGGCGAATACACAATGGCTGGGCACGAAAGAATCCATGGATGCTCTTCACTTATTTGGGGTTCATCACGGGTTTAATTTCGTTAATCCTGTTATTGTTTTTGCCTTATTTATTCTCGACGTACGATAATATTGACCTTATTCTACTTCGTGGAATAGCCTGGGCCGCCACTCCAATACTACTATTCACCTTACTCATTGTGGCCTTCTTCGTAAAGAATCGGAGGCTTTTGCTAACGCTCATTCCTTATGCCTTGCTGTACGGCACAATAAAAGCCGTAACATTAAGCTATATTTACTTACGGTACATCTTCAGACGAGGCGTTAAACTAACCTTCGGTCCACGAACAATTTTAGCGAGGTAAAATTGAACAGGAAAATCATCGCTGCATTCCTTGTTGTTCTAATCATCACAGTTGTTTTAGTAATGACACAGTTCCCAACAGACAATTCATCATCCAACTATATTGTGGGGATCTGGAACAACGCTGAGTTCTCAAAACCAGCTGAAGAATGGTCAAACGCAGCTAAAAGTTTCGGGGGTGAAAACGGTTTAGTTGATTTAGTTGTTGCACAAGCACACGACAATGGACTCGTTTATTTACCATTCCCCTTTGAAAATAGCGGTCTCTTATACAGTACTACTTCCACCGATCTTGTTGAAACGTACCTCAGTAAGTTTGAAACGGACGGATTAGAAATCATACTATCTATCCAACCGTTGATGGCAGATATCAAACAGCTCATTGGAATACTCTTGTCACGATACAGCAATCATAAAAATATTCTAGGAATTAATATCGATATCGAATGGAAGGAAAGCGGAACGCCAAACCATGTAAGCAATGAAGAGAGGGATACATGGCTGAGTGAAATAAAGAAATACAATACTAATTACAAGCTATTCATTACATATTTTAAGGATTACACATATTTTCCAGACGATCACCCTGATCTCGTAATCCTATTTGATGGAGAGGAGGACACTCAAACAAACCTTTTGAAGCAATATCAGGACCTCGCAAAACACTATGGTTCAACAGGTATGTACACAGGTTACTCTTCGAGCATCCCTCCGGTAGCCCCCGCCGAACAAATCATCAGTGCAGTGCCAGACACGAAGTATATCATCCACACATATGATGTCTTCAGCGATAGAAAGGTCGTAATATTTCAGATGGATGATGTGCAGGTAGACTGGTTGGAATCCCTCAGCATCAATTTGACAAACTTACATATTGAAAAGCAAGTGCCCGTCCTCTGCGCCGTGATCCCAAATAATTTGAACAATCCCGATGTTGGAGGAGGCTATTTACCCATATACCTGAAGAACGTGAACGACGATTATTCTGATCTGGTGGAAATAGGACTGCATGGCTACACTCATAATGCTTCAGAGATGTTGCAGGGAATGAGCTATGATGAACAAAAGAATATCCTTGAAAAAGGGCTTCAAATCTTTGTTTCGATGGAAATTATACCGTCGACCTTTATTCCTCCTTTCGGAAGTGCGGATAACACCACGGTTAAGGTAGCAGAGGATCTGGGTTTCCAAAGTTTTGTCAGCATTTATGGTGGACTATCCTCCAACAATACCAACAATATATTAATCCTCGATAATTATATTGAGCTTACAGCGCGGGAAGACTGGGGCCCTTCAGCTAATGTAACAATCAAAACACCTGAACAAATAATGGTAGAGATTGATCAGAAAGAAAGCGCTGGACCCGTGATGGTTTTGTATCAATTCTACGATTTTCAGGTAGATACTGAAAATAAACTCTTAGAGTTTGCTAATGTTTTGGAAGTTCTCAAAAACAGTGAAAAATATTTGTTTCTAACCCCGAGACAGTATAAAGTGATTGTAGACAAACAGGCTACTGGGATGTGACAGAATGCATCTTTGAATAAAAACCGACCTTTTCAGGTCGGTTTCACCATTGGCTAGCCGCCACTTAAGTGACCACTTATGAGTAGCGGTTTAATGCCCCCTAGTACACTTAGCTATATGGTAGTATAAGTATAGCTATTGAAATAAATCATGATTGGAGGTGAGCTAGGGAAAAACCAATTCAACAAAAAATCTTCAAATAGCACTTTTTCACCTTAATGTATTGGTTAGGTTCCTAGGAAATTATGGTTGTTGTTTGCGAAGTGCACCGTAAACACGCTACTTGTTGAAATGCTCTACTTAGCCTCTGCCGCTTATTTTGAACAGAAGGTTAATTCAGGGTTGTTCCGGTTGCCTGTTGGCCTCACTGCCGATGATTTGTCCTACACGCTGATCGGTTGTACTCAGCCTGAGACCAATTTCAGCATAGGTTAGGCCAGCCTTTCTCATGCTGACAATCTGCCAGCGCCTAGCGGCTGCAATTGTTTGACGGGCCTTCACGATGCTGTCTCGCACCTTTGTCACCTCAGATGCATCAACTGGGCCAGCGCGCTTGAGACTATTCGACAGTAACACTCTTAGCCAGGTTTCTCGGAAAGTCTATGGGACAACCTCGGTATCTAGCCGTATAATAAGCAAGTAGCTGCAAGGCTACCGCATTAACCACCGGGGAGAATATGCTGTCAACACAGGGAACTCTGACAACTAAATCGACCAATTCCCCGATGCTCTCATCGGCCTCATCGGCTAGTGCGATGACGGGTGACTTTCTCGCCTTCACCTCTTTGATGTTGGTCAGCATCGCACCGTACGTATTATCATGAGCCACAATGGCGATGACGGGTGTATCCTGATCTAGCAGGGCGAACGGCCCGTGCTTTAACTCACCAGCGGCGTAGCCCTCAGCGTGAGTATAGGATATCTCCTTTAGCTTAAGTGCTCCCTCAAGTGATATCGGGAAGTTTATCCCTCTACCAATGAATAATACGTTGTTGTAGCGTGACAAATATCGGGCGCAATTCATAATTTGCCCTTCATCATCAAGCAACTGCTGCACCTTGTTGGGCAGTCGCCTTAGCTCGGCAACCAAGCGCTCACCTATGGCGCGATCAAGTTGCGGATATGATAAGGCCAGCCAATACAGGGCTATTAGCTGAGCAACGAAGGTTTTGGTAGCGGCCACACTCACTTCGGGGCCCGCCCGGGTATAGATGGTCCCGTCGGCAATGCGGCTGGCAGTGCTGTCCGGCACATTCGTAATAACCAGCGTCCTGGTCTGTGCCTGTCGCAACTTTTTTATCGGCAATAGTACATCGGCGGTTTCACCTGACTGGGTAATGGCGATGGCCATCATTGAAGCTATGGTTCGATCACGGTGATTGAACTCAGAGGCAAGTTCAACCCTGACCGGGATGCCAAGCAACTCCTCGATAATATATCTACCTATCAGCCCAGCATGATAGGAAGTGCCACAGGCTAATATCAGTAAATCTTCCAGACCGGCCTCAAGTGTCAGTCCGGAATCAGTTGTCGGCTAGGTGGACAGGTGTTCGGCCAGAGTATCTCGAATCACCTGCGGTTCCTCATGAATTTCCTTGAGCATAAAGTGCTCATAGGCCGCCTTTTGAACGTCTTCTCTGGTCCAAAGAATCTTGTGTTCCTGTCTGTCAGCTTCTACTCCACCGTTCGTAATGTTAATGCCGTCTTCGGTGATAACGGCGATGTCCCCGTCTTCCAGATATATAACTCTATCGGTGTAATCCAGTATGGCGGGCACGTCCGAGGCGATGAAGTTCTCTCCGTCGCCAACACCGATAATTAATGGGCTGTCTTTCTTGGCGACTACTAATTTGTTCTCATCCCCCATCAATACGACGATAGCCCAAGAACCTTGGATATCACCCAGGGCAACTTCGACCGCTTTTTCCAGATTGCCCTCGTAGTACTTCTCAACAAGGTGTGCTATTGTCTCGGTGTCTGTTGCCGATAAAAAATGATGTCCTTCATTGGTTAACTGCTGCCGTAACCTCTGGAAATTACCTATTACACCGTTGTGCACTACCGAGATCTTGCCCCTGCAATCGGAGTGCGGATGGGCGTTCACCAGAGAGGGCTCGCCATGGGTCGCCCATCTGGTATGACCGATTCCAATAGTCCCATCAAGTATGGGCGCTACTTTCTGCAGGACTTCTACCCTGACTGCATCCTTATATACCTTGATACCACTCCCGGACACTGCTATTCCACAGGAGTCATACCCCCGATATTCCAGTCTGCTTAGGGAGTTGAGTAGAATGGGTTGAGCCTGTCTACTGCCAATGTAACCTACGATTCCACACATGTGTTAATAACCACGGGACGTCGCCAAATTGAAACTCTCATACTAGCACAACAAACAGCGAACGTCCACATCCTTATCCTTTCTTATTGCCCACCTTTCCTTAGCTATTCGAGACTAATCACCGTCAGACAACTCCATTAGGTTCACATAGCATTACGTGGTAGTTGAAACAGATTGCCCGTTGACCCCTATTCCTACCGATGTTGAAGTCTTTCCTCGCTCTCACCTCCATCTCCCTGAGATTCTCTTCTTTCGCTCTCGACCTAGGGCGTAACCGCTAGAAGTCTCTTCGCTTCAGTTTGACGGGGTCTGGCTTTTTAGTCCTATTGCTATTGTACTACACGTCGCTCATATGTCAATTACACTTTCCTTACACTTTCCTCACTTTACCTCCAAAATTTAGAAAAAGTAGGACATTTTTTCCGGTAATTTTGGGGCAGGCGAGTGCTGTTGAGCCTGGGCACAGGACTTTCGGGTCATAGGCAGAAAAGGAGCTTAAGGTAATATATGTGAAGTCCCGTAAAATGCTATTATATTAGGTGGTTTCCTATCGGGGAAGTGTCGGAATTGGCAGACGAGCATGACTTAGGATCATGTGCTGAAAGGCGTGGGGGTTCGAGTCCCCCCTTCCCCACATTGTGTTTTTTAGGTTCATTGCTTAACAATTTGCTTAATTTTTTACTGTACATTTCCGTATTTAATTAGTTACAGGATTAGTATTATCCTTGTGATATATTACATTTGAGGCTTAATGGGTTATAATTGAATTATTGGAAATCCAATGAAAAGAATCCTTCTTACTTAAGGGAGCGGAGTATGAAGACAGTACTTAGTTCGAGGAGACACCGTTACATGGCAATAGTTAGCATCTTTTTGGTTATGGTAGCCTTAATTGCTGGGATGGTAGGCTGCGTTCTTGTTCAGTACGACCTCACCATATCCAGCACCGAAGGCGGAGAGGTAGCCACCCCTGGAGAAGGGACTTCTACCTATGACGAAGGAACGGTAGTCAACTTGGTGGCGACACCAGCTAGTGGCTACCGGTTTATCAACTGGGCAGGTGATATCGACACCATCGCCAGCCCCGACTCTGCCACGACCACCATCACCATGGATGGAGCTAAGAGCGTGACCGCTAACTTTGCACTGCTGGGATATAATCTGGCAGTACACAGCACAGGCGGAGGGTCGGTAATCACCCCTGGCGAGGGGACTTTTGCCTATGACGAGGGAACAGTAGTCAACCTAGTGGCTGAGGCTGAGGAGGGCTACCAATTTGTCAACTGGACTGGCGATGTGGGCACCATTGCCAATGTGAATACTGCCTCAACCACCATCACCATGAACGATGACTATTCCATAACGGCCAACTTTGAGGAATTTGAGGAAGGAGGGGCGGTATACTTCGCCGACCCCAACCTTGAGGCAGCGGTCAGAGAGGCCATCGCCATACCCGAGGGACCCATCTACCCGTCAGACCTTGAGGGGCTGACCTCCCTTTCTGCTTCGCAAAAGAATATCGCCAACCTCACCGGGCTGGAATGTGCAACCAGCCTGACGTCGCTCCTCCTTCACTCTAACCAGATAAGTGACCTCTCTCCTCTGGTCAACCTCACCAGCCTGGCAGAGCTTGGTCTTGTGGATAACCAGATAAGCGATATCTCTCCTCTGGTCAACCTCACCAGCCTGACATGGCTCAATCTTGGGCATAACCAGATAAGTGACCTCTCTCCTCTGGCCAACCTCACCAGCCTGACAAATCTCTGGATTTGCTATAACCAGATAAGCGATATCAGCCCCCTGGTGGAGAATGAAGAGTTTTCAACAGGGGATTATGTTTGCCTGAAAGAGAATCCGCTCAGCCCAGATTCCCGCAACATATACATACCTCAACTTAAGGCGAGGGGAGTGAAAGTTGTTTCTCAGTGAACAACATTCGCTGAGGAACCGCCACCACCGCCGTGCTTCATCGCCACCCCAGCTTACACCAAGGGGGTTGTCATTCGGAGCCCCAACTTGTCGGGCGAAGAATCTCGCCTCAGTTGTAGGACGGCATTTTATGTGCCACTCTGGCTGAGAAGGCAGCCATAATAGGCTTGTTGGCGCTGGTTTCCGTGGCAGTGGCTGTATTGGTAAAGAGGCGGCGAGATAAAGGTCCAAAGTATGCTTGTGGGTAAAATTGCACATTAGCTTGTTTTGATCAGTAGGTCACAATGTAGCGCAATGTGTGATGCAACGAATCGCCGTTGCACTTTCCTGACTAAAGTGCAATTTACGACGTAGTTACAAGGTTTTGAGGCCTTATTGCAATCTAGAACACTGCTTGTTAAATTAAATAAAATTTGTTATGAGGGAGATAGTTCATGGAGATTAGATTAAACACACACAGGCGGAGCTCATTGAGGACGAAAGTCTTTTTCAGCGACGAAAGTGGTTTCGAAGTTGCCTCTGTAATCGTGACAGGTAAAACCGATGCCGTTCTTATTGATGCACAGTGGACGTTATCAAATGCCCATCGCGTAATCGCAGAAATACTGGAAACAGGCAAATACCTTAGAACGATTTATATTACTCATGCGCATCCTGACCATTACTTTGGACTCGGCACCATCGCAGAGGCTTTCCCTGAAGCTCGGGTTATAGCGCTACCTTCGGAAGCCCATATCATTAATAAACAGTTTTTCGGTAAAATCGAGTATTGGGAAAAAGTGATAGGAGCTATAAACGTACCCAGAAAAACAGCCAATATTGAGCCTCTTACCGAGAACTACTTCGAACTGGAAGGGCAACGTATCGAGATTATCCCGAAAGTGATGGGGGACATGAAATACAACACAGTGGTCTGGATCCCTTCAATACGGACCCTGTTCGGCAGTGACGTTCTTTTTAACCAGGCACATCCCTTTACCTGCGAGCTTACTGCAGAAGAACGCCAGCAGTGGATACGGGATATTGAGCGCTTAGAGAAAATGGATGCCGAGGTTATTATTCCCGGCCATCAAAAACCTGGAATGCCCTTCGACTCCAGTTCCTACGATTTCACCAAGGATTATCTTGTCGCTACTGAGGAGGAACTAGCCAGAACAAACGATGTTGCCGGTTTTTATTACGCTATGGTTAAACGCTTCCCTGAGGCCAACCTCTTTATCAGTAATGAAATGAATGCAAATGTGTTCAAAGGTGGATTGGATTGGAATTGGCGGGAATATTAAAGTATGGTATCCCTGGAATTCTAGTTACTACGGGGGCTGAGTCGAAGGTTGTCTCTGAAGCCCTAATCCTCAAAATGGGATTACACAATCCTCGGGAATGTGTGGTCAGCCCCAAAGGCTAGCTGTCTCCTTTGACATTATCAGGCTAGTACTGAAAATCTAGATTTCACGATTTCGCTTCTGCAATACCATGACATGACTGCCGAGACATTATTGACAAACTCTCTGATAATGGTACCATAGTACTATAACGCTAATATAGGGCTGGTGGTCAAGTGTGTGCGTTGAGATGGTGCGGTAGCTTTTACGATGCTCAGTCGAGCAGGTATGAACATGTAATCTCGTCTCTTTGTTCCTGCTGCGGCGAAATCAACCCCCAGTCTACAAACCCAGGGCTGTGTAAGACAGTAGCTGACCTGTTGGTCGCGCAACAAGGCCTGACAGATCAAGCAACTACAAGGACAAAATCAGACAGCCTGAAAATCAGGACAAGCCTGAGAGCAGGCAAGGAGGAAAGACGTGAAAAAAGTATTTAGTATTTGCGTAGCTCTATCGTTGTTGCTGGTCCTGGGGCTGGCATCGTCAGCGCCGTTAGCGGCAGTGCAAGCGCCCATAACTGTCGAAGTTACCAATCCAATCGCATGGGACCTGTCCGACTATATCATCAAGTTCAAGACTGCGGAGCTCCTGCTAGGCCCTGCCGACTACATTGACATCATGTTTCCCACAGGCACCGATCTTGCGACAGTCACGTCCGTCGCTGTCACGCTCCCTGCTACAGTGACAACCTATACGGTGATCGGCACCAATCTCCGTATCTTGCTGGCTGGTGGTGAGGCGATCGGATGGGGAGTCGATGTGACAATCGTGGTTGAAAACGTTACCAATCCCGCGCCAGGCAGTTACGCTCTATGCGTCGGGACATCGAACGCGTCACCGATTTGTTCTGATGCTGGTGACGCTGATGTCGTGGCGACCTATGAACTCACAATGGCATTAGATCCTGCCGGCGGCGGAACGGCGACCGATATGAGCGATGAGTCACCCTACGAAGCGGGAACTGTAGTCAGCATAAAAGCGGAAGCCAACGCGGGCTACCGGTTCGTGAACTGGACAGCATCGCCTGAGGTCGTATTCGATAATGCGAATGCGCCAGAGACTACCTTCACTATGCCCGATGAAGCTGTAACCGTCACCGCCAACTTTGTGGCGGTTTGCCAACTCACCATCTCCAGCACAACTGGTGGCTCGGTGATCGCTCCCGGTGAGGGGAAGTTCACCTATGATGCTGGCCAGCCTGTCAGTCTGGTGGCTGAGCCGGATGATGGCTATAGGTTCGTCGAGTGGACTGGCAATGTGACCACTATCAATGATCCCAATGCTGCCTCAACCACCGTCATCACCAACGGCGACTACTCAATCACCGCCAATTTTGAGGAACAAGAGGAGAAGGAGCCACCGCCGGATACGACGGGTGGCTGTTTTATCGCCACTGCAGCCTACGGAACTCCTACTGCTCAACAGATCGACGTGTTGCGAGAGTTCCGGGATGTAGTGTTGCTGGAAAGCGCCGCGGGCTCCCGACTTGTCGCCCTTTACTACCGGCTTGGCCCTCGTGTAGCGGATTTCATAGTAGGAAGTGAGCTTTTGAGGACTCTGGTTAGGGAACTCTTGGTTGACCCTCTTGTTTGGACGGCTGAAGTCACTGGAGCTATATGGCGAGGTTAGGGAGAGTATAGAGTGCTGCGTCCTGTATACGGAGAGCCTGTCACTGGGCTCCGGTGTGCGAGGATGCGAGGCGGTCAATCAGAGCATACCCGAGCATGACGGGTAGGAATTGCACACTTGCCTGTTTTGATCAGTACATCACAATCTAGCGGAAGGTTAAGTTCAGTTTGAGGGCAGGTGAATGACGCGAAAGGGCAATATCTCATACCTGAAAAGAGGGGGATTGGCCGCGCGCGCTGGCTGATTTATGGTATATTGGAAGTGTGGAGGAAACACCGTATCAGGAGGATTTAGAAGGATGTCACGAAGAGATGATAGCCAGAAGTCGACTCGTCGTAAAAAACCGAAGTCAAGGCAAACAAGAACCTGGTCAACGAGAAAGAAGCTGCTGATCGGGCTACGTGCAGCTATTGGCGTGGTCCTCATAGTAATATTCGCCATAATCCCTGGCCTGGAGAGGGGTCCAGAATCATCGTCAGCACCCAAGACGTACTCAGCACCACCACCGATGACGATCGACACAAGCAAGCAATACACTGCTACCATTGAAACGGAAGAGGGAGATCTAGTTCTAGAGCTCTTTTCCAGCGATGTTCCGATAACAGTCAACAACTTCGTATTCCTTGCCCGCGAAGGATTCTATGATGGTACTACATTTCACCGAGTGATCCCCGGCTTTGTGGCTCAGGGAGGAGACCCTACCGGCACTGTGACCGGTACTCCTGGCTACCGATTTGATGACGAAATCACCGAGCATACTCATGTTACCGGTGCGTTATCAATGGCTAATTCCGGCGCGAATACCAATGGCTGCCAGTTTTTCATTACTTACGGGCCTCAGCATCACCTCGATGGTAAGCACTCAGTATTTGGTCAGCTAACAGAGGGAATGGATGTTCTGGAAAGACTTGAGCAGGGCGACGTCATCATACGAATAACAATAGAGGATAAATAGCTGACTATGACGAGATTGCCCTTGCCAGCGCTTTGCCAGAATCTACCTTAACAACCATAATCCTGTAGCCTCGGCGCACTAAATGAGAACCTCACACAAAAAGGCGGATTGTGTAACTTCTAAGAGTGAGAGGTCTCAGGGCAATCAGGTGTAACCAACCGTTTGACTACTTACTGGACAGCCATCATAGTGGATTCTGCAGGTTAGTCGAAACCAGTTTCGGCATCTTGTCTGCAAAATTACGAGAGGCAAATGAAGAGGATTCTCATCACTATCGCGACGATTGGGATAGTTCTAATAACCAGTTGTGGGGGTAGTGACAGCTACATTGAGACCCTACCCAACGAAGAACCTGGCACAAATCCCTATGCAACCATTGTGGAGGATTTTGACCTTCTGATGCCCTCTGGTAACAGAGTCTATGGAATGATACGGCGGCCTGACCCGGCAGTCTATCCTAATCGATCCTTTGCCGCTGTGGTTATGATTCCGGGTGGTATTGGCCCCGGCCGGTTAGATGCACAGGGTACCGAAGCGAAGATGCTTGCTGAATCAGGAATGGTAGTAGTCTGTTTCAATACCGAAGGTAGAGTCAGTAATCATCCTGACGATATTGCATCAGAGGGGACTGAGGACTTTAATGGCTTCCGTCATCAAGATGGCCTCGCTGAGATTCTACAATATGTTATCAGTCTGGACTACGTCATACCAGACAATGTTGGCATCAGTACTCAGTCTTATGGTATCACTATGGCAGCGGGCTGTGCAGGCCGCCATCCCGAAATACCCATCAAGTATATTGTAGATGGTGAAGGGCCCTCTAACAGCTTCGTTACCGCTCATGAACCATGGGCACTCTACAGCCCACCTTCTCACCCGTACCACAATAAATATGAACAGGTGCACGAGATATTGGGGCACTACAGCGTCTATCGTGATCCTTCTCCAGAAAACCAGGCCTTTTGGGCAGAACGAGAGGCGGACAAGTTCATTGGCGAATTTCGGGGCAGATATTTGAGATTGCAAGCGGAGTGGGATCATGCGCAACCTCCGAGTGAGCCAGCTGAGATACCTATGTTTCATCAACCTCCCATGTGGTGGCAGTGCAAGCACGCCACGGACATGGTCAATGCTGCCGTTACTGGAGGAGTACCCTGGGTACGCGTAAATCTCCCCGAGCATGGTAATCTAATAAACGCAACCTATGATGCCGACAATCAGCCGATCTACCTACCAGGAGAACTAGCTGACAAACCATGGCCCGTCCGTGCTGTTCTGGAGATGGCTAGAATGGACTAGCATTGGGATGGCCGGACTTCATGCGGACTAATGGAGTGCCTTCATCGCACAGTTGCTTGGAATGCTATCGAAGAATCAGTCACATAGTATCGGTCACAAAAGCTCGGATTGTTGCACATTAACTTGTTTTGATCAGTAAGTCACAATGTAGCGGAACGTGTGATGCAACGAATCGCCGTTGCACTTTCCTGACTTTTGTGCAATTTGCCGAATTGAACAAAAACTCATCTTGTGTGACATGTATTCCGAATGAGAAGGTCTTCAAATATATAAATTCAGGTGGACTTCCCGATGTTTGTTCTACTGAAACGAAACGGTTTCATAGTTATCTCCGATATGCTATGGTATATTCTAACAAATGAAAGAAATATTCCGTGATAAATCAAGAGATGAATTAGCTCAGGCCCTCAACTCCTTGGGTATTAGAGCGGACTTGGCTGAACGTGGCAGAGCGGAAGAAAAAATAGAGAATTCATGGTATCAACGTTCTTTGGGGATCATAGACATACCAGAAGGACTGGTCCGATGGATAAATATCCTGAAAAAAGATGGGAGTAAAAACAGCCCTCCTCTATGGTGGGTCATTCTTGTTATACCGGATGAGAGACCCCTCACAAATCACCAAGCGGTTGACATCAAGGCAATAAGAAAAAAGGCGTTTCCATTGCTCGGGAGAGTAGTCGATGTGACTTGGAAAGGTAACGATCATCATACTGGACTAGTCGAAGTTCTTTCCAACGATGAAACAGTAAAAAACCTAGCGAAAAGGATTGGCAACTTGGTAATTCATAGTTATGCCAAAGAATTTCAAGGGTGGACATTGCAGGTGGATAGGCGATTTGAGCCAACAAACTAAGATTGGGCAACTATTCAAAAGATTGCTGATTATATCCTTTCATCACCTCGTATGTTTTAACTAAGCCCTGGATATTTGATGAGTAATCAAGGTTTGAAGGAAAAGGCAGGGAATCACTTTTTAACAACCAGTTTTTTCACTGCCTGTCCCAGACCATCGAGTGTAAGCTCAAACATGGGAAAGAACTTTTCAACCAGCATAACAGTGGGGTGATTCCAATAATATGGCTCCACCGGATTTATCCAAACGCAGTGAGTAAAATGTTCAGCAATCTGCTTCAGCCGGAGCAGCCCGGGAACCTCGTTACGCCCATAGTAGTAAATAGCCCCGTATCTCTCCGTTAGCTCTTGCATCGCCATTCTGGCGTCTCCGACCAATACCACTTTATAGTCCGGCTCGAGAATACGCAATAGATGGTCGGTGCTCACTGCTTCCTGTCTCTCAATATCCTGATAAAGGCTGTCGTATATGCAATTGTGGAAATAGAAGTACTGGAAGTCCTTGAAGTGAGTACTGGAATGAGCGGCAGAGAAGAGTTGGCTACACAATCTGGCAAAAGGAACCATAGAGCCGCCAACATCCATCAATAGAAGCAATTTCACTGCATTCTTTCTGCTTCTTGCCCATACCATCTCGATCTCACCGGCATTTTTGCAGGTAGCGCTAATCGTTCTTTTTAAATCCAGCTCATCCTCAGGGCCGATTCGGCTCAACTGCCGCAGCCCTCTCAGAGCCATCTTGATCTGGCGAACATCAAGAAGCAGGTCACTACGATAATTTCGGAACCTTCTCTCCTGGGCGATTTGTATGGCGTGTCTACCTCCTGATTCACCACCTATTCTGATGCCAGCAGGATGGTATCCAGAGTGTCCAAAGGGAGACGTACCTCCTCTGCCAATCCAGTGACCACCTCCGTCATGCTGCTCTGTTTGCTCTTTGAGCCTCTTTTCAAACTCCCTTAAGAGTTCGTCGAAATCCATACTATCAAATAGAGCTCGCTCTTCTTCAGTAAGGGTCATTTTATTTATAGGGTCTTTGAGCCATTCCATAATTTGCTCTGAAATCTCTTCCGGAGTTTCTATCCCCTTGAAATACTCCTGAAAGGCAACATCATAGTGATCGTAGTAAGCTTCGCTTTTAACTAATATTGCTCTCGCTAGATAATAAAATTCGTCCAGATTGGAGATGCAACCTTTAGAAAGGGCTTCCATCAGCGTCATCCACTCGACAATCGAGACGGGCACTTTTCTTCTTTTTAAGGTATAGAAGAAATCGGTGAACATATAGGCCTCTTACCTGTTCTCAACGGAGCATTCCATAGGCATCCATTTTTCAGCGATAATATTTCCTGCCCATGCGTGCTACGAAGTAATCATAGTCTGTTTCTTTCTTCAGCAGCGTGCCAACAAAGGGTATCTCGCTTGAGATCTTGTCATGGGGTATGCCTCCAGCAATGAGAGCGTGAATCCAGTCTATGAGCTCGCTTGTCGACGGCTTCTTTCTGAAATCGTCAATCTCCCTGAGCTTGTAAAAGGTCTTTAGAGCTTCACTAAGAAGGCTATCCTTGATATTCGGGAAATGCACCCTGACGATTTCTTCCATCAGTTCTGAGTGAGGGAATTCGATATAGTGGAATATGCAACGCCGGAGGAAAGCGTCCGGAAGTTCCTTCTCGGCATTGCTGGTAATCACTACTATGGGTCGGTGGATGGCAGTGATGGTCTCATTAGTCTCCGGGATGTAGAAGCTCATTTCCTCCAGTTCGTTAAGGAGGTCATTGGGGAACTCCAGGTCAGCTTTATCTATCTCGTCGATGAGGAGTACCACCTGCTCCGGAGAAACGAAGGCCTGTCCCAATTTGCCCAGCTTGATATATTGTTTGATGTCAGAAACATCACTGCCGCCGAAGCGACTGTCATTGAGCCTCTGCACAGTATCATAGACGTATAGCCCCTCTTGGGCCTTGGTTGTTGATTTTATGTTCCATACAATCAACCTTTTCCCCAGCCCATTAGCAATGCTGTGAGCAAGTAAGGTTTTCCCTGTTCCCGGCTCTCCCCTGATCAATAAAGGTCTTTCTAAAGCTATGGTTACATTAACAGCATTCTTCAACGGCTCAGAAATAACATAATCGGGAGACCCGCTAAATCTATCAAACCCATCATTAGTCACCATTCAATTGCCTCCTTAGAAATTACTTTACTTGGGGTGTCTAATTTGCCTTTGACATCTGAAGGGAAGTGCCTCTGAAGGCATGTAAAAAGACACAATTTTTGCTGCAACGGTGCATTATAAGAAGACTGAGAGTTAAAATCAAACTTGGCTCATAAATAACTTCTCCCGTAAGCTATCCTTACTTACCATTCCGTCAGAAAGTTAAATATCCTCACAGGTATCTATAATAACCACACTAATTACTCAAGTACATGACGTCAGTTGAATTTATACATCAAAATAAAAGGGGCATTTGTCACTAATGTGCTGTATTCCGGTACATGTACCTTGTACCTTTTAACTCTATTATGTATACCATTTAATTTATTCATCGCTTAAATTCCATTGAGCACGTTTTGAACGAATCATAATTTACACAATGCGAGACTGCACGGATTGGACAAAGTTATTATTGAGTCATGTTGATTTGTCGGAAATTATAAAAGCTGTTATAATAGCATTTTTTCCAAGCGAGCAAAGTTCCCATGAAATAGTCAGGAGAGGCTAAATATGACGATAAATTTCGAAGAAGAAAATCTAGTTTTGAAATTGTGGTACGTGTCGCACCGAACCCGCGCCCTGCTTAAGATGTGTGAGGACCAGATATATAGTGAATACAATCTTACTACGGAGCAGTATGCAGTGCTTGCGGCTATAAAACACATCGGTGGTCCTGCAAGGCCAAGTGACATAGCTCGGTGGTTAGGACGTAGCACGAACAGCATCAGTATGATAGTTGACCGCATGGTCAAAGCTGGTCTGGTCAGAAGGGTAAGAGACAGGAGAGACCGCAGGGTAGTAAATGTGTCTATCACCAGCAAGGCGGAGAACGCCCTTAAACCGGCAATTCTGGCAGGCTGGGAGTTTATCCAGAAAATCACGTCGCCACTAACATATGAGGACAAGCATAACTTTATCAGGCTGCACGATGCGCTAAGATACGAAATATTTAAGTATCTCAATCCCGGAGTGAATGTAGAGGAAATGGCAAGAAATGATGACGAGAGCCATGCCCATTTAATGGAACGGCTGATCCAGTCCGCTTTGCCCTCCACTCCTGAAGCCAAACGTCAGGGTAGTGAGAAGGGAAAGGCCACGGAAACGACAAAGGAAAAGGAGGCAATAAATGGTGAAGAAGGAATCGTCAGTGATTGACTGGGCAGGACTTAGCCAGGAAATGGAGTGTTTGCTTCGTCTGAAAGCAAGCCCTGTTGCCTACAAGAGATTGGAGAAATTAGAGGAGCTGGATAAAATACCGGAGGTGATACGGCTTGACCGCCGAGCTTCTTTTTGCCAGTTACCAGCGATGGCTCGAACCATGGGCTTGACAGTAGCTGCCACCAGAGACAATTTCGGTGATCGCTGTGCCCGAATCAACGGTCTAGCACCGACTACCGAAAAGCAGGTCGCCTGGGAGGCAAATGGCTTCGCCACCGGCTGGTTTGCCAACGTGGAAGAAGCCAGAAAACAGATGGCGGCATATCCCTTGGTTCCACCCGGAGAGGCCGTCGTGCTCGCCCCGCTGGCTTCCGGCAAATTTGACCCCGATGTTATCTTAATCTACGGTAACCCGGCGCAGATGATGTTGCTGATGAACGGGCTCCAGTTTAAAGACTACGAGCGCTTTCAGTTTTTCTTCATCGGTGAAGGCGCTTGTGCCGATGGCTTGGCTCAGTGTTATACCACCGGCAAGCCTGCCTTGGCTATTCCCTGTATGGGGGAGAGGGCGTTCGGCGCTGTTACCGAGGATGAGCTGGTTATGGCGCTGCCACCGGGAATGATGGCTAAGGCCGTCGAGGGACTTAAGGCGCTTAAAAGCCGGGGAATTGGCTATCCTATTATGTATCTTGGGCCTCTTTGCGACCCCTCTCCGATACTGATGCAGATCTACCCTGATTGGTGGGATCGTCGTTGACCTCAAATACAAGCGAGCTACCAATTCTCATGCTTGATAGAATGACTTATAATATGCAACAGGTAAGTCATGGAATTGTGTCAACTTAAAATCAAGGCAACGAATCCCCATTATATAGTTATTTATAAACCGGGGTAGATTAAGGAGTCGCGAGATAAAAGTCATAGGAATAGTCGGCAGTCCAAGAAAAAATGGCAACACAGAACTGTTAACCAAGCATACGCTTAAAGCAATTTCTGAAGAAGGGTTGACTACTGAGCTTATTCGGTTAGCTGGCCTGGAAATAAAACCGTGCAATGCATGTATGGCATGCAAAGAACAAGAGATTTGCTCTATCAAGGATGACCTATTTCCAATATACCTCAGAATGAAAGAAGCCGAGGGTATAATTCTAGCCTCACCGGTATATTATAGCTCTGCTACGGCGCTGATTAAGGCACTTATGGAGCGTGTTGGCTACATCGCAAGCTGGAATGGTGAACCCTTCCAAGGTAAGGTTGGTGGGCCATTGGTAGTGGCACGACGTGCCGGCAAGAACTTCACCATTGCTCAACTTACCTTTTGGTTTCAGATTCTAGGGTTCTTTATTCCTGGTTCTACGTACTGGAATGTTGCTATCGGCCGAGAAAAAGGCGAAGTAGAACAGGATGAGGAAGGACTCGAAACAGCTTGGAACTTCGGTAAAAATATGGCCTTCCTAATCAAGAAATTGGGTAAGTGACAGAATTACACATTTAGCCATTCTGTTTAGTTCCTCGTCTTGCATTGACCAAGACAAACGACTGCACATTCCGTCAGATTGTTACCTCATGTTCTCGCTTACCTAGAAAAGCAGTTGCTCTAGCTTCGTGGCGTCCCTAGAGAGATTCGAACCCACGAACGCTGATTGGAAAGCAGCCGCTATCTACCTCTGCGACTCGATAATCACTTTTAGAGAGTCTTGAGCCTGGGCGACAAGCTGGAATCCCAGGCCTGTTTCTGCCAGCCCCAGCCGATGGGTAATCATCTCCCGCACGCGTATTTTGCCAGCCTGTATCAGTTCCAGTGCTGCAGGATGAAGCTTTTTCGCATCTTCTGGCTTTAGGTTCAGTACCGCAGTTAATTTGACCTCTAGGTGGTTTCACGCTAGGATGACTAAAGAGTCAAGGCGAAGGAAAGCTCAAAAGTTCTGCCTACTGTCCCCCCAGCCCCACCATAGTGTACAATATCAAGAACCGGATTCTTTTCCTCTTCTAGAATTTTCTAATGGGTATCATACCACGGTCATAGGGACGATATATACTTTTCACTATGTTATCAACAACAAAGTCACCCCATTATATCTATTCCAAGTAACCCGATACTGACGCCAGGCTCGCCCGCATTAAGTGAATGGAGATATTATTCGAAGGCTTTAACCAAATCATGGCATGTGGTTACCCATCCGAAAACCTCAGTGACATTCCAGATAGTGGCTTTCTGGGTTAATTCCGGACCGATATTACCACAACCATCACTTACAAGAATGGGAAAGTGCTCATGAAAATAGGCATCCCGGAGCGTTGACTCAACACAAATGTTGGTAGCAAGCCCGACAAACAATAGGTATTTAATATTGTATGTCCGCAAAATGGTATCAAGCTCAGTGTTAACGAAACCACTGTACCTGTGCTTATCGACGACTATGTCTCCTGGCTGGGGTTTAAGTCCGTCAATTATCTCCCAATCCCAGGTGCCGATAGTCAGAAACTTTCCTTTCAACTCCGGATGCCTGCGCATGGCTGCCACCCCGAGCTCTTTATAGTAGTTAGGGGATTCCGGCCCTCCGGCGTTGGAAAGGTCGGGTCTATAGCCCATTCTGAGATAAACGACCTTTATCCCTTTACGTCGGCACGCCTCGATTACCTTCTTATCCCTGTCAATGACGTGCTTCACCTTAGTTTCATCAAGTGCTCCTAGATAGTCGAAAATCCCCCCCTTTTTGCAGAAGGTATTTTGCATATCGACCACGATTACGGCAGTCCTATTTATATCCAGCTTGATTGGTTCCGGCTTAGCCGGTATGACCACTTCCATGATTACTTACCTCCCTTTATATTTTTGTATCTTTAGAAAGGATACTGCCTTGGAGTCCTTTGTATGCTTATCCAGCGGAGTTCGGTAAACTCTTCGATGGCGGCCCGTCCGCCATGCCGCCCGTAGCCGCTTTCCTTCATCCCCCCAAACGGGACCTGAGGCTCATCATGAACGGAGGAGTCGTTAATATGCACCATACCTGATTCCAGCCTCTCAGCTATTTCCAGCCCCTTCTGAAAATCGCTTGTAATGACACCGGCTGAAAGTCCGAAGCGGGTATCATTAGCCACGCGGACTGCTTCATCAGCATCTTCGACAATTATTATCGGTGCCACTGGTCCAAAGGTCTCCTCACGGGCAATATTCATATCTGGAGTAACATTGGTCAGCACAGTTGGGTAGTAGCAGCGCCCGTCATATTTGCCGCCACAGACAAGCCTAGCGCCATTTTTAATTGCTTCCTCTACCTGTTTGTGAAGCTTATCAACCTGTTCCTGATTGATAAGCGGTCCGATAACGGTATCCGGAGCTTGAGGGTCTCCTACTTTTAGTCTCTGGACTTTCTCGACGAACTTCTCAGTAAAATGAGTAGCTAGCGGTTTTTCCACAATAATTCTTTTAGAGGACATACATATCTGACCCTGGTGATTGAAGCGGCCAAATGTAGCTGCATTGACCGCATAATCAATGTCAGCATCTTTCAAAACTATCAGCGGGTCGTTGCCACCCAACTCTAGAGTCACTTTTTTGAGATGCCGTGCCGCTTTCTCGGCAATCTGCCTGCCTACCTCGGTTGAACCCGTAAAGCTGAGCCGTCGCACTTTGGGGTGCTCGATTAGTTCATCACCCACCTCCCCACTAAAGCCAGGCCCGTTGGTTACCACATTAAATATCCCCTTTGGGAAACCAGCTTCCTCAAAGACCTCGGCAAAAATAATACCCCCGCTGACAGGAGCTTCTGCTGAAGGCTTTAACACCGTGGTATTGCCGCAAGCCATTGGCAAAGCTATTGCCCTCAAGGAGAGAATCAGCGGAGCGTTCCAGGGCGCAATCGCTGCCACCACACCTACCGGCTGGCGTATCGTCATAAAGAAGGCTCCCGGAAGGTCAGCTGGTATAATCTCGCCGCTAATAGCGTGCACCTGAGCAGCAGCTTCCCGGAGCAGACCGGGAATAAAGCTGGTCTGGAACATACCCCAGCCAAAAGTACCACCGGTCTCCTGGGCAACAATATTAAGAATCTCCTGCTGTCTCCTCTCAAGGATATCGGCGGCTCTCAGAAGGTATCTCTGTCTTTCCGCCGGTGGCGTGTGTGACCAATCGGGGAAGGCAGCCGCGGCAGCGTCACATGCTTTTCTGGCATCTCTCCTTTTGCCGGAAGGTATCCTGGCGTAAACCTCACCGTTATAAGGATTGTAATCATCAAAAGTTTTGCCATCAATAGCATCAACCCATTGTCCGTTTATATACATCTGATATGCTTTAGGCACAGTTCACTCCTCCGCTCTAAGATTCTAGAAAAGGTAAGAAAACATTAATCAGCCTTACCATAATTGTACTGGGATTATAACACTTGAGGCATAGTTGCCAAAGTTAGTTGGTTAAAATCACGAAGCGACCTACTTTATCTAGAGGGTACTCATCAACCACATGCTTCACTCCTTGTGCCGCAGGTCTTTAAATTTCCTCACCTTGAAGAGAGGTTAAACTAATGGGGCATTTAAGAGGGGCGTTAGCCCCTCTTACTAAAATCAGCGTTTTCTAGGATGGCAATTTGTGTTACTATGGAACCTACTTAAGAGGTAAAGAAATACATATGATAAATACTCGTAAGTACTGGAACCCAATTCTAGAGACATTACCTCAAGAGAAACTCCGAAAACTTCAGCTAATAAAATTTCAGAGGATTTTCAAGTGGGCTTACGATAATTCCCCGTTCTACCATGACCTTTATAATGATGCTGGTATAGAACCCGGTGACATTAGAACGCTCGACGATATACGGAAAGTCCCCAAGGTAGAAAAATCCATGATGAGAGCTATTCAAGGAAAGGAACCCTATCCCTACGGTTCTATACTCGCTGTACCCTTGAAAAAAGTGACTGAATACCGGCAGACCAGCGGCACCACCGGGCAACCGGTCTACCATCCTGAAACCTGGCAGGACTGGGACTGGTCGGCTGAATCGTGGGCATATATACTCTACGCACATGGCTTTCGAGAACATGATAGAGTATTTATTCCCTTCGGCTACAGTATACATATAGCCTTCTGGGCGGCGCACTACGCTTGTGAGAAGATAGGTTGTGAAGTTGTGCCCGGTGGGGTGTTAGATACTGAAGCCAGAATACTAAAGATGCGCGAGCTGAGGTGTACCGCCCTCACGGCAACACCTACCTACATTCTGGGCATGGCTGATACCGCGCGAAATAAGCTGGGTATAAACCCAGCCAAAGACCTTAATATCAGGAAGATAACCGCTGCCGGTGAGCCTGGCGGCAGTATCCCGGCAACGAGAAAGCGTATGGAGGAAGCCTGGGGAGCCAAGGTGTATGACCATGCTGGCGCTACCGAGATAGGTCACTGGGGCTATGAGTGTGAAGCACAATGCGGGATGCATGTTAATGAAGCCTTACACCTGGTCGAGATAGAGGATGTTGACACCGGTGACCCCATAACCGAGCCGGGACAAAGAGGTAGTATGGTGGTGACCACTTTTGACCGGCTAGCTCACCCCTGCATTAGATTTGATTCCAAGGATATAATTGAGTGGAATTCCATAAAAAAGTGTGAGTGTGGGCGTACCTTCCGTCTTCTTCGTGGCGGTGTCTCAGGCCGAGCTGACGATATCACGAAGGTCAAAGGTGTACTCGTGGCACCGAACGTAATTGAAGAAGTAGTCAGGTCTATACCACAGCTTTGTGATGAGTACGAAGTTGTGGTGACCAAGACGGGTGATAGAGACAACATTGCCTTGAGGATTGAGCTTCTGCCCGGATGCGAGGCAGAAATTGATGCCGTGCGGGGGAAGCTAATTCGAGAACTCAGGGTAAAGACCGACCTGAGGTATGACCTGGAGTTTTGCCGGTACGGGTCCCTGCCCAGATACGAGACGAAGGCTAAGAGGTTTAAGGACTTACGTAAGTAGGACAAGCTGACAATAAGAGAAATCCCAAGAGAACATTGGTTAACCTCATTCTAGGAGAGGGGAGAAGCCGTTAATAAATCAATTAATCTATGAAGTAAGGAGCAATAAAGCAGTGAAGAGCAACAATATCAATATAAAGAAAATGGCACAGAAAATCTCATCTATTAAGCAAGAAGTAAATGAGTTGAAGGCTATGTCAGGTGGTATTCAGGCGGTGGATAAGAACATTGACCGAATTCTGGCCAGTATCAAGATGCTGGAAATAAATATCTCCGATTTATTAGACGTGCTTTGAACAATGCCATACATTTAGCCATTTTAGGTACTCTTCAAGGGGTAAAACCCTTTTAGTCTCTACGAGCTCTCTATGAATCCTTTGCACAGAAAAGATTTGCTGATGTTTGTCATGCGATTGACAGACAACACTCATCCTGTTCTCCTTGCTACAGGAAAAGTGTTATTATAGGATATAAAAATTACGCAGGAGTCTGAATTCTAACAAGGAAGGGAAAGGGCAGCATGGTTGAATCGAGCGGTGAGCAGGTAATCAGAAGCAATTGCCGGGGGTGTCACGGCGGTTGCGGAGTGTTAGTCCATGTTAAAGATGGACGCATTATCAAGCTTGAAGGAGACCCGGAGATTCCCAGCAACCGCGGCACCATGTGCAGCAAGGGGCTAGCTTACCTGCAGCTCGTTTATCACCCTGACCGTGTCAAATACCCTCTCAAGCGTTCTGGTAAGAGGGGCGAGGGTAAGTGGCAACGTATATCTTGGGACGAGGCTCTGGATACTATCGTAAACAAATATAAAGAGATTATACCGAAGTATGGTCCTGAAGCCATAGTGATAGGACAGGGCACCGGCCGGGACTATGCCGAGACTCTGTATCGCTTTGCTAACCTTCTGGGGACACCAAATGTAATCACTGCTGGCCATATGTGCTATGTCTCGAGGTTAGGAGCCACTTTGATAACCTGTGGCGCCTTGCCTGTATGCGACTATGATAGTCACCCTAAGTGTGTCATGGTATGGGGTAACAATGTGGTCTGGACTCACGGTGACGAATATAAAGCTGAAAGCCTTCCCAGAGTGCTGGCTGAGGGAGCCAGGCTAATTGTTATCGACCCGAGACTAACCTATTTGGCAGGACGGGCTGACATCTGGTTACAGCTCAGACCAGGTACAGATACGGCACTTGCCCTGGGCATAGCTAATGTGATAATTAGCGAAGGACTTTACGATAAGGAGTTTATTGAAAAATATACCCACGGGTGGGACAAATTCGTTGAGCGGGTGCAGGAATATCCGCTGGATAAGGTAGAAAAGATTACCTGGGTACCGGCAGCGAAAATAAAAGATGCTGCACGACTCTATGCCAAAACCAAGCCCGCCTGCATTCAGTGGGGAGTAGCTATTGAGCAGACAATAAACTGCACTGACAACAATCGCATCCTTACCGACCTTATGGCGATAACGGGCAATCTAGACGCACCCGGTGGCAACGTATTTTTTACACCACCTCCAGTGCGAACACTGAGCCAGTTCGGAATGCATCGGGAATTGTCTGCGGAGCAAAGAGAGAAACAACTCGGCGGCAATACCTACAAGCTAGCGCAGAGAGTCGCCTTGGTTACGCCAAAGATGGTATGGGATGCCATCTTGACCGGTAAGCCCTATCCTGTAAAAGCTGTACAACTTCACGGCTCTAACCCGGTGATAACCCGGGCTAACGCCAGAGAGGTCTACAAAGCGCTCAAGCAGGTTGACTTCTTAGTCGTGTCTGATTTCTTTCTGACCCCAACTGCCGAACTAGCCGATGTGGTACTACCTGCGGCTACCTGGCTCGAACTGACCTACCTTGGCGGCTATTTCCTGCGGCACGGGTACCTATTCCCCAGAAGAAAGATTGTGCAGATTGGGGAGTGCTGGCAGGACCAAAAGATGTTTAATGAACTGGGTAAGAGACTGGGGCAAAAAGACTGGTTTGACAAGGTAGAAGACGCCTGGGATTATATCCTAGAGCCAGCCGGACTCACCTGGGAAAAAGCTAAGGAAATGCCCTATATCAGGGGTGAGACGGAATATCGAAAATATGAGAGGAAAGGCTTTTCTACCCCCACAAGAAAGGTGGAGCTTTACTCAACTATTTTTGAAGAGTGGGGCTACGACCCTCTTCCCCGGTACCGCGAAATTCCTGAGAGCCCCGTAAGTAAACCCGAAATGGCCAAGGAATATCCCTATATACTGACTGCCGGAGCCAGGTGCCCCGTTTTCTTTCACTCTGAGCACCGCATGATTCCTTGGCTGCGTGAAATATATCCGGACCCTATAGTTGAAATTCATCCCCAGACGGCTGAAAAGCACGGCATAAAAGAGGGTGACTGGATATTCATCGAAAGCCCCAGGGGAAGGATTAAACAACGGGCTAAGCTAACCACTGGAATTGACCCAAGGATAGTTGCCGCTCAACACGGTTGGTGGTTTCCTGAGGTAAAAACACCTGACCACGGCTGGGACAAATCGAACATAAATATCCTCACCGACAATGACCCTGCAGGCTATGATGGGGCTATGGGCTCAACCAACTTGAGAGTCTTGCTCTGCAAGATATACCTGGCTGAGGAGGAACCGCAATGACCAGGGAATATGCTCTTATTGTCAATACCAGAGATTGTTTCGGCTGCAATGCCTGCGAGGTTGCCTGCAAGCAGGAGCACAATCTGCCCGTTGGCCCAAGATGGATTCGGGTCTACCCTGATGGTCCTCGTGAAATTGAGGGCAAATCCCAGATGAGGTATGTAGTTACTCACTGCATGCACTGTAGTCAGCCACGATGCATGGATGCCTGCCCAGTAGGCGCTATTAGCAAACGGGAGGATGGAATCGTGCTGGTAAACCAGGAACTTTGCACCGGCTGTAAGGACTGTATTGATGCCTGTCCACTCGGGGTAATGCAGTTTAATGAAGAGAAGGAAGTGGCTCAAAAGTGCGACCTTTGCGTGGACCGGATTGACCAGGGGCTTAAACCGGCTTGTGTTAATGCCTGTCCTGGTTACTGTATCTACTTTGGCGATATAAACGAAGTCACCGAGAGAATAGGCAAGCAGAAATTATTGGTCTGGTATAAGGGCATCACCATATAGGGTGATGGGTGTTGCTATACATTTAGCCATTTGGTTTGGATAACATATTACCTGCCCTTTTTGCTAGCCTTTCCAAGAAATCTACCATTGGTGCCATTATAGTCATAGACCCCTGAGAAACTCAGGTCTGAGGAGAGAAGGGTTTCTTGCTGCCAAAACCTTTTCTATTTCGCTAAGCATTTTCTCTTTGTCTCGCGGCAATCTTCCTCGGACGGAAAGATAGTTCGAGGCATGCATTGAGCTAAAGAAGCAATCGGTAAAGTTGGAATTCTCTATGATTAACTTCAGTTCCTCCAGGGATTGAAAAGGAGAGAGAGGATGGAATTCATTTCGTTCCCGCTGTTCATAGAGCGGAGTGCCGGGGACGAAGGTCAAAGTTAAAGCCCCGGCATACTCCGGGTCAATTTCGGTGAGAACTCTGGCTGTCTCCAACGCGTGTTTCTGGCTCCCCTCGACACCACCAAGTCCTAAAATTATCGTCACAGAAAAGGTTATCCCAGCTTCCTTCACTTTCTTTCCCGCCTCGACCATCTCGTCCGAAGTTACCCCTTTACCTATCTTCTGGAGCAGTTCGTCATCACCGCTTTCAAGCCCTGTATAAAAAATACCTACCTTGAGCCGTTTTAATTCCTTAAGCTCATCCACACTCCTGCGCAGGATATCCTGTGGCGTAGCATATGTGCCAATCCTTTCAACAGAGGGTAGTTTTTCGTTCAGGTACTGGAGGACCTCCCTCAATTTGGGAAAGGGATAAACAAGAGCATCGCCATCCTGAAGAAATACCCTTTTGCCGTCCCAACCTTGAGCTATGTCATATACTACATTAGGAACACCAGGAAGCCGCATGCCTTTTCGAGTGAACAAGGCTAGGGCATCTATTTCATTCTTGATGTCCTCGACGTCTCGCATCTGAAGCTTTGAGCCATAGTACATACAGAAAGTGCATGTGTTGGTGGAGCACCCACTGGTTAGAGGGAGAAAATAGCTTTTCCATTCGCTGGGAGGTCGGATAATATTAGGTCTACTGAAGCTCATGTGCCGATTGAGTTCCACAGAGTACTGGACCGATTTTGCGGTACCCTTTGAGACTTATTTTACCACTGCTGCAATCTGGCTTCAAAAAAAGTACGACGTGCACAAATCCACTCCGGCACCTTTTCATCTACTCTTCGGAATCATATCTATAACCTTTGGCATTTCTCACAATAATAGACACTACCGCCCATATAGGCTTCTTTCTTGATTATGGTTCCACAGACCGGGCAGGGCTTATTTACTGTGTTCTTGCATAATATAGTCTTATAGCCACCGGGACAGCCGAATAAATCCAATTCAGTGTCTCTGCCTCCCTGGGTTGCCATTGCTAAGACAGTAGTTTTTACAGAATTAAACAGGACTTCTTTTTCTGTCTCGGCAAGCGTGTTTACCTTTTTCTTCGGGTGCATCTTCGCGTTGAATAAAATATCCTGCAAAATACCATTGCCGAGTCCCGGGATTCTTTGCTCGGTGGCCAACAAAGCTTTCAGACTTAATTTCTGAACCTCTTGCGCGGAGACTATGCGGTCAAAATAGACTCTGTCAAACGCCGGGGAGAACGGAGAGGGCTTTTCTTTTGCTACTTTGTAATAGATATTACCCAGTTCACCCTCAAGGAAAACCCCTATTCCCCCATACATTTGGATTGAGACGCTTATGGCAGAATGGTCGTCAAATTCAATTAGAAGCTGGTGCTTAGCAGGATGTGGCTCACTTTTACTATGAAACCTGATTCCTGCGCCTTCCCCTAACAAAATATTAGCGTTTTCAGCCTTGATTTCTACCATGCCCCCATAAGCATTGGCTTGCTCAATGGTCTTTCCTACAAGAAGGTCAGAATATTTTTGCGGTTCTCCGTAGTACCATGCTAACTTGTGAGGCGTTAGTGCCGCTATCACACTGGCAACTCGCTTCCCATGTATAGTATCGTTAATCTGACCTGCGATATTTAGAGCTTCCGGTAATTCAATCATAGAAACACCCTCGGTTCTAATATCAATTCTACGACTTTTCGGCCCATATTAAACCATCAATCCGCCCTTACCTCAACCAGCTATAGATGACCAGCTGCAATGCCGGTATCAGATGCCCCTTCCCAAATGAAAGTTTGGGAACTGACTTCGCTAAGGCGGCGTCGAGATGTCAACTGGCAGAGCTTTAATGGTGAGTTTCAATATCTCTTCGTGATAGAATTGGCGGCAATAGCAGCCTAACAATATTTCAGGAGATTACGATTTGTTGGTGATTCGTCCAGAAAAACCTGAAGACATAGAGTCCATTCGCAATATTAACAGGCAGGCGTTCGGGCAAGAGAATGAGTCTAAGCTCGTCGACAAGCTTAGAGATCGCGGCGTCTTAACGATATCATTGGTTGCTGTGCAGGACGGTGAGGTTGTAGGGCATAGCGCATTCAGCCCAGTGGTAGTAGAATCAGAGACTTCCGGCTTTACGGCGATAGCCCTTGCTCCGATGGCGGTTTTACCAGCACATCAGCAAAAGGGAATTGGTTCGCAACTGGTTCGGGCCGGCCTTGAAGAATGCCGGCGTCTAGGACATGAGATAGTGTTTCTGGTTGGTCATCCGGATTATTATCCACGTTTCGGGTTCGTACCAGCCAAGCCCAAAGGCGTAGACTGCGAATTTGAAGTTCCTGAAGAAGCCTGGATGATTCTAGAGTTAAGAGAAGGAGCTTTGGCAGGTAGGCGAGGCGTAGTAAAGTTTGAGCCTGAGTTCAAAGAAGTGCAATGATTCGCCTGGCCATCTTGTTTACCTGTCAGGCTCTAAGTGTCTTCAGTGCGGCATTTCATTCTTCGTAGTATTTCATTCCGATTGTTCCAGGTATCCCGGCATAGGCAGACGTTGAATCCAGTACTTCCCGGTGGTTCGCACTGGTGTCTCTCATAAATCTCAGCGAGGCCGTCTCGAACTTGCCGGTAGTAGAGCAGTCCAGGAGCTTCGGTTACTCCCAAGACCGTTCTTCCCTGCGGCATCCATATGGATGGTAGCGGGACAATACCGTGGCTGGCGAGGTATTCAGCGCCAGATAGGAAGCTTTCTACAGGTTCAAGCCCGATGACAAATGCGCTACAGGCCTTATTGCGACCATGTCTTTCGGCTATGTGGAACAGAGCATTGAGTTGCCGCTCGCGCCTCGCAAAGCGCGCCTTGCCAGGACATATGCGATTGAATAGCTCCTCATCCCATATCTCCATATCGCAGGCAACCCTATCTGCTCCCGCTAGAAAAACTTCATCAACAATCATAGGGTACAGGGGAGGTGACGTGTATACCACAACTTCCCCTGAAATACTATCAAGGCCTGCCAGGTCATCAATTGCCCGCAGCATGTCAGCTACGAGATGGCACTCCGCACCTGGGTTCATTGTCGAACCACCGGTTATCTGGATGTATGATGCCAGTTTTTCTGTATTCACCGCGTAGTTAACAACCTCTGCCACATCCTGCGGTGTAGGGAAAAGGAGCTCTGATTTCCCTTCACGGGTAAGCTCCTCCGTGTAAGCCCCTGTGTAACAGAACTGACACGAAAATCCACTTCGGGCATACTCACAGGGCCACAGGTATGGAAACGATAAGACATCCAGACCTTGTAAGACAGCAATCGTACTGAAGGGTATGCCCTCTGAAGTGTATTGCTCGTAAAATCGTGTCTTCGGAGGAAAGTCCACCTCCGTCACGAAGCGACCATCATAAGCCAGATAGACATTACCACTCTCGGCAATACCTATAGTGAACGGAGACCGAGGGCCGGCGTTCCAGATGTGGACAACAGTATTATCCGGTAGGAGGAGGCAGTTGCATGCCCTCGGGTCCATAAAAGAGGAAACCCGATGGGTATTGCTAAACCTCTCGTAGACCTCATCAGATGGGATATTTATACCTTTGGTAATAAGCAAAATCTTCAGTTCTAGCGAGTCTATCAGTTCACTGTCGATTCTGTATGTGCGAAGCACAGTTTTACACCGCATGATTGCGTATAAACCCTTTCCCGCGAAGGGAAAGGGTCAGGCGAGGGTGAATTCCCCCATAACTTCCCACCGTACCTTTGCCCTTATGGGCGGAGGTATGTGGGGAAACTCAGTTCAGCGTTCTTTGGTTTAAGCAATCTTCCTCTTTCGTCCACGCACGAAGAAAATCACCAGTCCCGCTATTACCACCGCTGCTATAATCCCGCCAATTAACAGCCAGTTTGTTAGTGGTTTTTCCTCGATAACCCCCAGATCCCATTTGGCAAGCTCGATCTCAAGGCCTGCGGCGACCACGGTGCCGTCGTCTTCAAGCCCCACCGTATGAGCGACGCCTGCGGCAACCCGGATGATGTCCGTCCAGCTGCCAACATCGCACTGCCCATAGGTGTTATCTCCCACGGCGACCACGGCGCCGTCGGACTTACGCCCCACCGTGTACAGGTAGCCTGCGGTGACCTCGGTGATGTCCGTCCAGTTGCCGACATTGCACTGCCCATAGGTATCATCTCCCACGGCGACCACGGTGCCGTCGTTCTTAAGCCCCACTGTGTGCCGCCGCCCCGCATCGACATGGACGATATCCGTCCAGCCCACGGCATTGCACTGCCCATAGGTGTCATCTCCCACGGCGACCACGGCGCCGTCGGACTTAAGCCCCACCATGTGATAGCTGCCTGCGGCAACCCGGATGATGTCCGTCCAGTTACCGACATCACATTGCCCATGGGTGTTGTCTCCCACGGCAACCACGGTGCCGTCGGACTTAAGCCCCACCGTGTGATAGCCGCCTGCGGCGACCCGGATGATGTCCGTCCAGTTGCCGACATCACATTGCCCATGGGTGTTGTCTCCCACGGCAACCACGGTGCCGTCGGACTTAAGCCCCACCGTGTGATAGCCGCCTGCGGCGACCCGGATGATGTCCGTCCAGTTGCCGACATTGCACTGCCCATAGGTGTCATCTCCCACGGCAACCACGGCGCGGTCGGACTTAAGCCCCACCGTATACAGGTAGCCTGCGGCGACCTCGGTGATGTCCGTCCAGTTGCCGACATTGCACTGCCCATAGCTGTTCTCTCCCACGGCGACCACGGTGCCGTCGGACTTAAGCCCCAGCGTGTACACGTAACCTGCGGCGACCTGGACGATATTCGTCCAGCCACTGACATTGCACTGCTTGAAGCCGTTGTATCCCACGGCGACCACGGTGCCGTCGGACTTAAGCCCCACCGCGTGAGCAGCACCTGCGGCGACCTGGGTGACGTCCGTCCAGTTGCCGATATTGCACTGCCCGTAGGTGTTCTGTCCCACGGCGACCACGGTGCCGTCGGACTTAAGCCCCACCGTGTACATGTAGCTTGCGGCGACCTGGACGATGTTCGTCCAGTTGCCGACATTGCACTGCCCATAGGTGTTCTCTCCCACGGCGACCACGGTGCCGCCGTCCTTAAGCCCCACCGTGTGAGCGGCACCTGCGGCGACCTGGGTGATGTCCATCCAGTTGCCGACATTGCACTGCCCATAGCTGTTCTCTCCCACGGCGACCACGGTGCCGTCGGACTTACGCCCCACAGTGTGAGCGGCGCCTGCGGCGACCCGGACGATGTTCGTCCAGCTGCCGACATTGCATTGCCCATAGGTGTCATCTCCCACGGCGACCACGGTGCCGCCGTCCTTAAGCCCCACTGTTTGATAGCCACCCGCAGCGACCTCGGTGATGTCCGTCCAGCCGCCAACATTGCACTGCCCATAGGTGTTCTCTCCCACGGCGACCACGGTGCCGTCGGACTTAAGCCCCACCCTGTGATAGCTGCCTGCGGCGACCATGGGCGTTACCTGCCCTTGAGGTGTATTCAGGGCCATTGCCGAAGCAAACCTCGAGCTATCTATCGCCAAATGATTAGTAGAATGGTCATCTGATAGAGGCACGGCTGCTGAAGCCACCATTACCGATGTGGGAAGAATAAGGCTGAAGACCAGAGCGATAGAGAATAGAGCTGGTAAGAGGATTTTTCTATTTTTCATTGCCATCTCCTATTATCCTTCATCCGAAAACTGAAACACCTTTCGTGCCTATGAAAGGTTCACCTTTTGTGAGAGTTTATTTTCCTCGGAATCTCTAGCTTACAGTATTACGTCACATATTATTATATCCCCCCCTGCGCTGTCAAGCATTTTTGGTATGTGGGCAGGTAGGCAGGATTATAACGATTTTTCAGTCCACTATAATCAGCATTAGTTCCGTTAACTTTCCCAACCACTTTAATCAGCTTCCATCCTGGAGAAGAAGTAAGAACCTAATGTTGCTAAAGCTAAACACAATATAAGAAGAACCGTGAAATCAAGCCAGAGCGGAAAGGCGGCAATGCCAATAAGAGTGCCCCTCAACCCATCCACTCCATAGGTCAACGGGTCAATATACATTATATATCTCAGCCAGGACGGCATAGACTGTATAGGGAACAAGGCACCCGAGAGGAGAAATATGGGGAATACTATTAAGTTCATTATAGCCATGAAGCCTTCCAGATTACCTAACTTGGTGGCAATAATTAAGCCAAATCCCGTGAATGTGGCGCAGGTAAGAATCATAATTACTAGGGCCAAAAAGAATCCTGACACACTGGATAATTCGACTCCCATGGCTACGGCTATTCCCACTATAATGAGCGCCTGAATTATGGCTGTGGTCATGCCACCGAGGCTTCTGCCCAATATGACGGAAAAACGATTAACCGGAGCCACTAACACCTCTTTTAGGAAGCCAAATTCCTTGTCCCAGATAACCGATGCCCCTGACATGGTACCAGCAAATAATAAGGTCATGCCCACTATTCCAGGAGCGAGAAAGTCAAGGTAACCTACGCCTTCCAGCCCCGGTATTTCCCGGGCAGGCATGAAGCTCATGGGCAATCCCAGAAAAGCAAGAAAAAAGAGAGGCATCAATAGTGAACCAACTACCCTTGCCTTTACTCTCAAAAATCTTTTCATCTCCCGCAGCCACATGGTATAAATCGGCAGCGGGTCTATGATTCGTCGGTCTCCAATTGCTCGCATGCTATCTCTTACCTCTGCTCCTCATCCATGCTTTCCATATTTCCTTCGTGCTTCCTTCTACCTCCCTTATAGTCTTACCCGTATAATGTAAAAATGTGTCCTCCAAACTTGGCTTATACAACTTGATGGATGATATAACAAGTCCACGATTATCGGCAAAATCAATAAGCTCAGGTATTCTTTCTTCGCCGCCATCGATACTTAGCTCCAGCGAGCCATCACGTGCTTCAATCTTTTTTATCCAGCTAAGCTGCTTTAGTGAATCAACCAGGCTGCCACTGCTATCCTGAGCTATTTGCAGTGAAATCAAATTTAAACCCACTGCCAGTTTGAGCTTCTCTGGCGTATCCATGGCTACTATGCGGCCCTGGTCTATAATGGCTACTCGGTGACAAAGATAATCCGCCTCTTCCATATAGTGAGTAGTCAGGATTATAGTTATACCCTCTTTCTCATTTAGCAGCTTGATATAATCCCAGAGATTCCTTCTCGCTTGGACATCCAGGCCCAAGGTCGGCTCGTCCAAAAACAAGACTTTGGGATGGTTCAGAAATCCCCGGGCAACCTCAAACCTGCGCTGGGTGCCGCCGGAGCATTCACTAATCCTCATGTTCTCCTTCCCCCTCAAATCCATCAGGTCTAGTACCTCTGCGACCCTCTCCTGCCTGGTTTTCCTATCCAAATGATACATTCGGGCATGAAAATCCAGGTTCTCCTTACCAGTTAAGAATGTGTCAATGGCTCGATCTTGAAACACAATTCCTATGCACTCTCTGACTTTATTTCTTTGCCGTGCGATATTATATCCGCAAACCTTAGCCGAGCCTGAAGTGGGGTTCAGTATGGTGCAGAGCATCTTTACGGCTGTTGTCTTCCCGGCTCCATTAGGGCCAAGGAAGCCAAATATCTCCCCCTCCCCAACGTTCAAGGTAATATGGTTTACGGCTACCAAGCCATCGAATTCCTTGGTCAGGTTTTCAATTTCTATCACGCTATTCATGCTCCTCGTCTTGCAACTTTTTCCCAACATAGTGTAGGAAAACATCCTCTAGGCTTGGCTTGTGTTCGCCGATCGAGGAAATAACGAATCCGTGCTTCCGTGCCAATCTCACTACATCAGGTATCTTCATCCCCTCGTTCCCCACGCTTAACTCCAGTTGAGCGTCATGCTGGTGAATCTTTTTTACCCAGCTCATTCCGTTTAGCAAACCTGCAAACTCATTGGCCAGTGTCCCCTGGGGAAACCTGATAGAAAGCACGCTGCTGCCCAACGAATCTTTTAATGCTTTAGGGGTATCCACCACCGCAATCTTCCCATACTCTAAGATAGCTACTCTATTGCAGAGGTAGTCCGCTTCCTCAACATAATGAGTGTTTAGCAATATAGTGGTCCCTGCTTCTCTGTTCAACCTCTTAGCATAATCCCACAATAGCCTTCTCGTCTGTACATCCAACCCTAAAGTTGGCTCATCTAAGAATAGGACTTTGGGAGAATTTAGCATTCCCCTGGCTATCTCCAGTCTGCGCTGCATGCCGCCGGAGTAGTATTTTACTAATATATTTTGTCTATCCTTTAACCCTACCAGGTCCAGGGTTTGCGCTATCCGCTCATCCTTCACTTTTTTGGGAAGGTGATACAATATGGCATGGAAGTCCAGATTTTCTCTTGCCGTTAGATTGGTATCCAAGCTCAGGTCTTCAAAGACTATGCCTATTGATTCTCTGACTTTGTCCCGCTCTCTGATGATATCATACCCGCATACAGTGGCCGTCCCGGAGCTGGGATTTAGTGCCGTAGCCAGCATCATGATGGTGCTTGTCTTGCCGGCTCCGTTAGCCCCAAGAAAACCAAAAATCTCCCCCTCTTCGACTTCAAATGAGATATGGTCTACCGCAACAAGATGACCAAACATCTTGGTTAGATTGTCAGCTCTTATCGCCTTCATTCTCCGTGTCTATTTCCCGCGAACAAGCTCTTGTCCAAGGCGAAATGCATCCCCGAGAGCCGCAGGATGCTCCTCAATCTGACCTTTTTTATCAATTCCCCTAACTAATAAATCACCAGAATATTTCACGCCTATAGCGTCAAAGAAATACTTCACCGTGAGCACTGCGCCATCAAAGAGCTTTTTGCCCTGAGTGGCGCCAACTGAAATGAACACCCCTCTGCGCACCCGATTGTCCTCCTTGCCCATGCCCAGCACATGTCTTCTTACCCAAAGCGCCTGACATCTGTCTATTATGGCCTTTGCCTGGCTGGTAATACCATAGAAGAACATCGGTGAAGCAAAAACAATGTGGTCTGCTTCCAGAAGCTTTTTATAGAGCAATTGCATATCATCCTTAATGGCACAGTTGCCATCCTTGAGGCAGGCATATATTTCCAGGCACGGTGAGATTTTGAGTTTTGAGACCAGCACCTTTTCGACCTCGGCTCCTGCCTCCTCGGCACCTTCCAGCGCCTTATCAAGAAGAATCTCGGTATTGCTTTTCCTTCTGGGGCTGCCCATAATGCCTAATACTTTCATATCGCTCTCCTTCTCATAATTATAGCGTCCCGAATAGAATTGGGCATAATCTCTTCGGGCTGAGACCTGGGACAGAGCCCCGAGCAAGAATTGAATCCTATTCTTTTATACACCATACTTGTTTCTAAGTATCTGCGAGAGCTCAGGCAAGAAGGCAAATGCTTTCTCAACAAGCCCTTCCTCAATGCTTGAGACCTGACATTTGCTTACTGTCTTACCAACTGTGTTGACTTGGCCTAAATCGCTAAGGCAGCATCTGGCTGGAGCTACCAACGCCTGCTTTGCAATCTGGTTCAAGGATAAACCTGTATTTTCCGAGACTACCTCCCAATAGCTTGAGAGAATCGCAGCCAGTGTTTCTGGTGTCTGCGTCGCCAGAGTTGCGGATTCAGTGGGGATAATGCCCCAGGAGATAACCCCGCCACTCTTGATAAATTCAGCTACGCTACCAGCATATTCCCTGGGCATAAACCCAATTTGATAGGCGTCGAAGGACAGAATTTCTACCCCCAGCTCTAACAGATAAGGCAAATTCACCTCGGCACAGAGGTGCAGCCCTTTGGGGCCTTCTAAGCCTTCAACGAACTTATGATAGTCTTCTCTAGCATGTTGCTCGTTGTACCCGGAAAAACCGCTGAACACGTAGCCCAGCCCCGGTTCATCCAGCCAGACAAAGGCATTAGAATTCCTCCTCCTGAGTTCTTGATACTGGATGTTGACTTTTCTCTGAATGAAATCAAACAAAATAGTCCTCGCCTCTTCGTTATAGATGATCGGCTTCAGGTCTTCATCCAACACTTTCAAGCCAAAACTCACCGGGCCCGTGACCTGTCCCCTGATAGCTTTATAACCTTGAAGTTCCTTAGAGAGAAACTTGTGGAATACATTGGAATACTCGGCGGTGAGGGCAAAAGCCTCCGGGCTATCCATTTTCACGAAATACTCGTCGAGTTCTTGTTCAAATCGTGCAGTATTGAAGACGAGCCTTTCCTTATCAAAGTCAATAGCTATACCGGGGAAATTCTGCGATGCTTGAACGTACATATCCTCATACAAGCTCACTTTGGGAAGCTGGGGCCAGAATGGGATATCCAGACTCAAGGCAAGCTCCAGCGCCCGCTCAACATCCCTATGAGGCATTATCCCCATAGCGGTAGTGCTGCATCTCGCCTCGAATGCTATCATGAATTTATGGTCTCTCTTCCCACAAATATGCCTTAAATCATAGCACGAAGGCAGGAAAAACCGCAGTAAACCCGCTTCCAGCCGCGCTTGGCGGAACAAATGCGTGGGGTGATATACTATAAGCTAAAATTTTTGAAAAACTAAATTATTACTCAAAATAACCGGGAGCTTGTGTTGAAAAAGCGCTTTCTAATTCATTTAGCCTTTGGGGCTGCGCTTGGCTTGCTCATCGTGTCTGGGTTGAGTTGTTTCAGCTGCGTCATTTACCGCGAGAGCCCTACTGCTCATGGGCTTCCAACGACGGAGTCTGAATTTAAGGCTTACATTACGCCCGAATGCCCATGGGTTGAGGGAACTTTGCAAGGTATCCTCGGTGACCCCCCATACGAACCTTCTCAAGTTGGCTTTGATGATATCCGAGACTGGGTCGCTGATAATATAAAGTACAAATCTGATGAAGACCGCTGGGGTGAGGACTACTGGCAAACCCCCGAAGAAACCCTGTCCTACAGCACTGGGGATTGCGAGGACTTTTCTGTTTTATTGTGCTCCCTCCTTAGAGCCTATGGCATTGGTGCGGAGCAGGTATATGTCGCCCTTGGTATTGTTGATGAGGAATATGGACATGCCTTCCTGATAGAGGATTGGTATCACGACGGGGAGTGGCGGAGGATAGAGTCCCAAGCGCCTGCTTCTGGGCCTCCCAAGGCACACCCTGATTCTGAACTATACGAATATGAAATTACCGCAGCCTTTAACGACCTCTATTACTATGATGAATCTTTTCCGTGGGATGCAGATTAAGCGAAGCGAGATAGCAAAATCTGTTTTAACTGCTTTCCTCAGCGGGTTCCACATCCGAACCTTTCTAGCTTCCCCCTCAATGTTATCAAATTAACCACGTCTTCCTTGTTGTATTCCAGCAACAAATCCAGCGCCTTTCTGTCACGGTGAATCTGATATCTCCACCAAAGTATCACCGCCTCTGCTCCACCAATACCTCGGAGCCGTCGAGGAATACCTAATTGCCGCTCTACCGCCTTGAAGCCACCATATAAATTGTTCCTCCAGCAATCATGCATCAGGTCATGGTGATGAAAATGCTCTCTCAGATTTACCCTCAGACGGAAATTGATAAAAGGAAGGTCAAAGCGGCTGCCGTTGTATGTATAGATTGTATCCACACAACGCAAGGTCCTGAGCAAGTTAGCCCTGGTTGCATCACCCCCAACAAGTTGAACCAGTCTATTCTCCATGCCATTGGCTAAACAGATGCCAATAACGGTTATTTCGTCATAAAACGAGCATAAGCCTGTTGTCTCAATATCAAGATAAGCATCAAATGGTAACTGCAACCTACGATGTTCCTTTCAGACATTCTTGATTTAGCATATGATAACATATGTTTGGGAAAGTGGCGCAGATTTGTGTTCTTATGCTCACTACGTAGTATCATTTCGACTTGAGAGCAAAGAAGCATTTAGCTAAACAATTATCGAAGGAGAGCGAATATGAGAGAGTGCACCGTGGAGCAAAACAAAGAAAAATGTAACTGTACCTATGAGCCATGCAGCAGGAAAGGCATTTGCTGCGAATGCATAAGATACCATTGGCGGTTAGGCGAACTGCCAGCCTGCTTTTTCCCCGACGATGTGGAGAGGACTTATGACCGCTCTATCGAAAGATTTATCGAGACCTATCAGAAAAGAGGACGGTGGTGAATAACAGTTCAAAATGGACAGACAGATTGCTGGATAGTTTGCTATACTTCTCCTAGTATGACAAGAATAGATAACCGAGCTGACAATGAGCTTCGCCCCGTGCGCGTAATTTTAGGGTACCAGAGTTTCGCTGAGGGTTCAGCTTTAATTGAACTGGGGCAAACAAGGGTGCTGTGCTCTGTGAGCATGGAGGAAAGGGTGCCCAGCTTTCTTAAAGGTGGTGGCCAGGGGTGGGTTACTGCAGAGTATGCTATGTTGCCTCGCTCCACAGTTACTCGCACACCGCGCGACAAGGCCGAAGGGAGAAGCCAGGAAATCCAACGCCTGATCGGTCGCAGTTTAAGAGCAGTGACTAACTTAGCCATCCTGGGAGAAAAGACATTTGTAGTAGATTGCGATGTATTGCAAGCAGACGGTGGCACCAGAACAGCAGCTATCACAGGTGGATATGTTGCTCTTTATCACGCTTTCCATAACTTAAGAAAACAGGGCGTCTTGCCATTTATGCCCTTAAATAAAATGATAGCAGCCACCAGCGTGGGCATTGTGAATGGCAATATGCTACTCGACCTTCGCTACGAAGAAGATTACCAGGCTGAAGTTGATTTCAATGTGGTCATGACTGACAAAAATGAGTTTGTGGAAATTCAGGGAACTGCCGAGGGCAAACCTTTCTCCAAGGAAACTGCCGATGCCTTACTTTCTTTAGCCCAGCAAGGGATAGCTAAATTGTTCAAAATCCAGAAGCAAACCTTAAGGGCTTTGCCTTGAATTTGCCTGTAGATTCCTCGCTTTTGCCTGCCTTGTTATTGCCGGAATTGCGTTTGCATTGGCCATCGCCCTGTTTTATACTTTAGTTTTGCTTCAACTTATGCGAGGTTTTTAGGAAGATGACCCAGCTGGAGTTAGCGAGAAAGGGCACTGTTTCACCCCAGATGAAGCACGTAGCCGAAAAGGAAGCTGTAGAGGCGGATTTTATCATCCAAGGCTTGGCTGAGGGTGAAATCATAATTCCGGCCAATGTTAATCACACAAATCTAATCCCCTGCGGCATAGGCAAAGGTCTGAGGACCAAGGTCAATGCTAACATAGGTACATCCTCAGATTTTTGTGATTTGAACGCGGAATTAAGGAAATTACAGACCGCCATCGACTTTGGTGCTGACACTGTGATGGACCTGAGCACTGGAGGCGATATTTCGGCTATCAGGAGGGCTATTCTGAGTGCTAGCACCGTGCCGGTGGGGACGGTGCCTATTTATCAGGCGGGTATCGAAGCTATTGAGAATCGTGGAGCCATCGTAAACATGAGTGCGGACGAGATTTTCGCTGTAATCGAAGAACATGCCAAAGACGGTGTTGATTTTATGACCGTCCATTGCGGAGTGACCCAAGCATCTCTGGCCAGACTTAAAAAGCAGGGTAGGATGACTGACATAGTGTCTCGAGGAGGAGCTTTTCTCATCGGTTGGATGCTCCACAATGATAAGGAAAATCCCTTATATCAATATTATGACCGCCTACTGGACCTGGCTCTTGAATACGATTTCACTTTAAGTTTGGGCGATGGCTTGCGTCCCGGATGTTTAGCTGATGCCACCGACAGGGCTCAAATCGAAGAGTTAATTACCCTTGGTGAATTAGCAGAGCGCTCCAAGGAAGCTGGCGTTCAAACTATGATAGAAGGTCCCGGGCATTTGCCATTGAACCAAATCGCCACTAATGTTCAATTGGAAAAGAGCCTCTGCCGTGGGGCGCCTTTCTACGTCCTTGGGCCTTTAGTGACTGATGTAGGCGCTGGCTACGACCATATAACTGCCGCTATTGGGGGGGCAATTGCCGCTGCTGCTGGGGCAGACTTTTTGTGCTATGTTACTCCCACTGAGCACCTTTCCCTCCCCAGTATAGAGGATGTTAAAGAAGGGGTAATCGCCTCTCGTATAGCTGCTCATGCTGCCGATATTGTTAAGGGCGTAAAAGGTGCCAAAGAGTGGGATGAACAAATGTCCAAGGCGCGCAAGGCTCTTGACTGGAAAACCCAAGCTAAACTATCTCTAGACCCAGAACTTTCGCAGCAAGTCCATAGTAAGATACCTGCCGGCGGAGTGACTTGCAGCATGTGCGGCAAATATTGCGCTATGGCAATAGTAGAAAGGTATCTAGGCATCTCAGTAAGTAAATGCTAACTGAGACTGCTTCGCTGAGCCCGTTCTGAGCGACGCGAGAATCTTCCCCTTCACTGCGTTCAGGGTCGGAATGACGGGAAGCGAAGGGCTTGCAGTTAATATTTTTAAAATGAAGGCAGAGATAATACCCGTTGGCACGGAAATTTTACTGGGCAATATAATTGATATTGATTCTTCCTTCTTAGCCAATCAATTACCTTTGCTGGGAATCGACTTATATTTTATCTCTGCGGTAGGCGACAATCAGAAAAGGTTAGTTGATACCTTAAAACGAGCTTGGAAGAGGGCAGACCTTATTATCACCACAGGGGGATTGGGACCTACTCAAGATGATATTACCCGAGAGGCCATTGGCGAGTTAATGGGTGAGGAACTGAAAGTTGATGAGAAATTATGGCAAGATTTGCAAGATTTGCTCCGCCGCTATTCTGGGGAAATACCACAGAGTAATATGAAACAGGCAACTATCATCCCTTCGGCTCAAATAATTCCCAATAGTATGGGCACAGCACCTGGTTGGTGGGTTGAGAAAGACGACCACATAATTATAGCCCTAACCGGGCCGCCCGATGAGATGAGATTGATGTGGCAGGAAGGCGTGTTGCCCAAACTGGAGCAAAGAGTAACTGGAGAAGTCATCCTATCTAGGATAATTAAGACTTTTCGGCTAGCCGAAGCTAAGGTAGATGAATTGGTAGCCCCCCTTTCTAAACTATCCAACCCTACTTTGGCTACTTATATCAATCCAGATGGTGTTTATCTGCGTATCACAGCCAAGGCAAAGGAAAAAACAGAAGCTCAACGCCTTATTTCCCAAAGTGAAGAACAAATTCGAAACATTCTTTCCTCTTATATTTGGGGAGTAGACGATGATACCCTGAACTCTGTTATTGGGGAGTTGCTCAGAGCCAAAAACTTGAGTTTAGCCACCATGGAATCTTGCACCGAGGGGCTTCTAGGCAGCACCATTGCCAGCGGCCAGGAAAGCTATGCTTATTTCAAGGGAGGATTGTTAGCTTGCTGTGATGAGGCTAAGATGGCTTGCGGTGTGGATACCTCCATTATGGAGCGATACGGCAAGGAAAACACTCAGGTAGCTAAGGCAATGGCTGAGACTGCGCGCAGGAATTTGAAATCCGATATCGGCATGGGTGTTGGAGGCAACATGAATCCCGATAAAAATTCCGGCGATGTGTTCATAGGCCTGAGCGGTGATAAATTTGAGCAAACCTTCACCCATATACTCCGTGGAAATCGTTCAAGAATGAAGCAAAGAGCAGTTTATGCCGCCCTTTTTGATTTAAGAATGATGTTGCTCGAGGAGGTCTAATGCACTTAATTATAGATGGCTATTCCAGCAACCAAAAAATTCTCCGAGACGAAGATTTCCTTCGGAAGTGGTTGGAAAGTTATCCCGCCAGGATTGGTATGACCAGGATCTCACCGCCATCCGTGATTAGATATATAGGGCCGGTATTAGAGGATTGGGGAATATCAGGATTTGTTTTTATAGCGGAAAGTCATATTAGCATCCATACCTTTGTTGAGCGGAATTACATTAACATAGACATCTTCTCTTGCAAGGATTTCGATACTGAGAAAGCAATAGAAGATTTCCGAGAGGGATTCCAGCTGGTTAAATTGCGAACCTGCCTGATTGATAGAGAATGGCCCAAAGCAGAACCCAGCACTCAGCACCCTGAGTGCTGGGCCAACCCCCGAAGTTTTATTTACCATGAATGACCGCGACTGTAACCCTGAGCCCTTCGCTTCTTGGCATGAGGGGACATTCCTGCCACAGCGGGTCTTTGCTGGATTAGCCCCACCCTATTCAAATTTACAGCAAGCCAAGACTGTCATTCTGCCTGTCCCCTATGACAGCACCAGTGAATGGCGAGGCGGATCTCGTCATGGCCCACAGGCTATTATCGACGCCTCTCAGTATTTAGAGCTTTATGATTTAGAGCTAGACCGCGAGATATATAAAGTTGGTATTTGTACCCTGCCCGAGGTAGAACCTCTGCTGAGCAGCCCCCAAGACATGATTGACAGAGTTTATCAGGTGATTAAAGGCTTAATACAAAACGAGAAATTTGTAGTGCTGCTTGGTGGAGAACACTCCCTTTCTTTAGGGGCAGTTCGAGCTTTCAAGGAAGTATTCCCCAGGCTTTCTGTGCTGCAACTGGATGCCCATGCCGATCTTCGAGATGAATATCTGGGGACTAAATATAGCCAGGCTTGCGTTATGCGCCGCATCTTTGAGCTTTGCCCTATCTCCCAGGTAGGAGTGCGCAGCCTTAGCTGGGAAGAAAAACAATTCTTAACACAAAACAAGCTGACGCCCTTCTATATGTCTGATTTGGCATCGAATAAAGCTTCTATAGACCAGATAGTGGACTCGCTTAGCGAAGATGTCTATGTAACCATAGATGTAGATGTTCTAGACCCGTCCATTATGCCGGCAGTAGGCACCCCCGAGCCCGACGGCATGTCATGGCGGCAAGTCTTGGATATAATAGAATCGATTGCTCTTCGCAAGCATGTAGTGGGTTTCGATTTAATGGAATTTTGCCCCGGGGAGGGGCCGGGTTCTTGCGCTTTTCTATTGGCTAAATTAGCTTACAAGCTTATCGGTTACACTGTGCCGCAAGAAGGATGATGAGGGGTAATATAAGTTTAGGTAGAGTCTTCGGTATTCCCCTGCGACTCCATTATACCTGGTTTATTATCTTTGCCCTGGTAACCTATTCACTCGTGCTTTACCCCTTTGAGCAGCCTTACCCTATAGAGCAGAGGATAATTCTGGGCATATTAACCAGCTTGCTTTTTTTTGCTTCCATCATTACCCATGAACTAGCCCACAGCATCCTGGCTATTCGTAATAACATTGCAGTTAAAGAGATTACCCTCTTTGTCTTCGGCGGTGTTTCTCAGATAACTAAGGAAGCGACCAGCCCCAGAGCAGAACTCTTAATAGCTATAGTTGGCCCTTTAACCAGCCTGGCTCTGGCTGGTATTTTCTACGGGTTGCATCTTTTACTGGCCGGAACCCAGCAAATCTTGGCCGCTAGCTTAATGTGGTGGCTAGCTTGGATAAATGTGTTTTTAGCTGTATTTAACTTAATCCCCGGTTTTCCGTTAGACGGAGGCAGAATATTTCGTGCCCTCGTGTGGCAAATAACCCACGATTACCACAGAGCAACTCGCATCGCTACCAAAGTGGGACAGGGGATAGCTTATGCCCTTATGGCTGTAGGCATTGCCAGTATTTTTGCTCCCCTCTTGTCGTGGTTTAATGGCCTGTTGCTAATATTCATTGGCTGGTTTCTGCGTGATGCGGCCAGAGCTAGTTATCAGCAAGTTTTACTCCGCGATGCTCTTATTGGTATCACAGCACGCCAGGTTACGGACTATGATTGTCCCCTAATCCCTCCCCACCTGAATTTAATGGAGCTAGCCCAGCAATATATATTGCCCACAGGGCGAAGTTGCTTCCTAATAAGCTGGGGAACTGAGTTAGAAGGCATGGTCACCCTGCAGCAGATAAAGAAAGTCCCCCGCACCCGTTGGGCAATCACCTCTGTGCAGGATATCATGACCCCGGCAAGCAAATTAAAGGTAGCTTATGCTGACCAAGATGTCTTGAGTGTGCTCCAAGAAATGAATGGGGAAAGTGCCAATCACATTCCGGTAATAGAAGCCGGGAAAGTCATTGGAATAATAAACCGAGAAGATATAGCTCGCTTTCTTCGCACCCGAGTCGATTTCGGGATAAGATCAACACCCAGATAGCTATTATCGAGATGCTAGAATAATATCTCCTATCCAGGAAAGGTTCATCATCTAAAGTGAGCCGCCAGGGTCTCGAACCCTGAACCTGCTGATTAAGAGTCAGCTGCTCTACCAATTGAGCTAGCGGCCCATGCTAGCCAGGTCAGAACTCCTTGCCACCATTCTTTCTTGTAACCCCGGCAAGATATGGCTATAGGTATCAAGGGTAATGCCATTATTGGCGTGCCCCAGCCTTTCACTTACTATTTTAGGGTGTACGCCACCTTTTAGCAAGAGAGTAGCGTGAGTGTGTCTAAGGTCGCGAAAACTTTCAAAATGCATTTCACTCTCTTGAGAGAGAACATAATTAAAGTTGTGATCGGTATACCGCTTATCCCGAATTTTTGCCTGGGAATAACTTGCCAGGTCTCTCTGCTTACGGTCAAGTCGAGAGGCCGGTTTTGCTACTTCTTGATTAAGGCTATGATTGTATTCATCGGCTGCACGTGTAGCCTACAGCTTTTGTGCCTCTTCCTCTTTGCGCCCTCGAATCTTTTTTAACCACCAGCCATAGTCAAAAGCCCTCACGTCAGCCATGTATGCTTCGCCCTTTTCTAGGTATGCCTCGATGGCTTTTCCGACAGCTAGTGTGAACTCGTCGTGTTCCTTATCGTTCAGATATTTCTTGGCGTCGTCAACAGGCGGAGTTATAGATACAAATGCAGCGCACCATCTATCCTCGTATTCCTTTTTCCGTCGTTCCACCTCAGCCCTTTGATATGCCCTCATTATCAACGATTCAACTCGGATCATCGGGTCAATAACCCATGTAGCATGGGGATGCAAGAAATATCTACTTACAATATCCATACACCCAGACAGCCATCTTGTTATAGCGGCCAAGGATTTGTTAAATTCAACCCTCTCGTTGTCATGTAGATAAGTATCCAGGTCTGCAATGATCTCCTGGATATCGAGCTGTGGCGTTTTCCTTAGAATGCGAGCTTCCCAGGCATTCATACGCTCTAATGCATGGGAATTAAGCCTCCGCTCATCTTCAGGTTTTAAGTTGAATAGTCTCGCTAACTCAATCATCGGCGATTCCTGACACATATATTTTACCACATGCAGGCTTTGGAAGGCATTCAGCCAGAATACGTCTTCGAATGTCAGCATTAAGGAATAGTGCCGAGAAGTAGAGCTATAACGAATGAACTAACTTTGTGGTTTATGGTAGAATGAAGCTTCGCTAATGAAAATTCTTCGTGAAGTCGGCATAACTATTCTTATCGCCGTAGCCGTTTTTGTTTGCCTGCGGCTCACTGTACAGAGCTATACTGTGGTAATGTCCAGTATGGAGCCCAATTTCCATGACGGTGAGTGCATTATGGTTAACAAGATGAGTTACCGTTCCTCTGGCCCACAGCGAGGAGAGGTAATAGTCTTTGACCCGCCGTTTGATTCCCCACACCCTTTCATCAAACGCGTTATTGGCTTGCCCGGCGAGACCGTGGAGATTAAAGATGAAAAGGTTTTTATCGACGGCATCCCCCTGGAGGAAGAATATATCATGGCGCCGCCAAACTACACGATGCTAGCCACAGAAGTTCCCGAGAACGAATACCTCGTCCTCGGCGACAATCGCAATAGCAGTAACGACTCACATAATGACTGGACGGTGCCCCGGGATAATATCATTGGCAAGGCCTGGTTTACCTACTGGCCACCAAGCAAATGGGGGGTAGTCAAGCATTACAGCTACCCGGAGTTGAACGGAGCCGGTGAGCAAGAAATGATGGTTAGCCATTCGTTTGGGGTGCAATTTGAGTGACGAGGTGCTAGAGATATTCAGGACGGCCGGAGCAATAAAAGAAGGCCATTTCCTGCTCGCCTCAGGATTACACTCACCTGTTTATTGGGAAAAGTTTCGCATCTTGCAGCACCCGCATCTTACTGAGAAACTGTGTCGCCTTATCGCCCGACACTTTAAGGGGCAAAAAATAGACGTAGTTGCTGGACCAACCACCGGTGGCATTATTCTAGCCTTCGAAACCGCCCGCCAACTAGGAGCGAGGAGTATCTTTGCCGAAAAAGAGGGGGATGTAAGGGTCTTCCGTCGCGATTTTGAAATTGTGCCTGGCGAACACGTCCTTATTGTTGATGACAACGTGACCACAGGAAGCTCGCTCAGAGAGACAATAAGCGCTGTAGATAAACTGGGGGGGATTATAATTGGTATTGGAGTACTTGTCGACCGCAGTGAGGAAAATTTGGACTTTAACCTGCCCTTCTTCAGTTGTCTTCGTGCCCCTACCACAGTTTATTCACCTCAAGAATGCCCCCTTTGTGCTGCTCACATTCCTCTGGTCAAGCCCGGTGCCCCAAGCTAGCAGCCCGTTTAGCATTCCCCCGTTCAAGGCGGCGGTTAAACAATCACGAGTACACTTGCTTGACACTAGAATGGGGAAAACCTACAATATCCCTGAAGCCGAGGTAGCTCAGGTGGTAGAGCAGCGGACTGAAAATCCGCGTGTCAGCGGTTCGACTCCGCTCCTCGGCACCAACTATGAGGTTGGAGAGCCGAACCAGGTTAGCAGTAGAACGCCTCCTTGCAAAGGGGAGGTCACTGAGAATGTTTAAAGGGGGATTAAGGCTTCCAGGGTAAGTGCGCCGAAGTGGCGGAAAGGTAGACGCGGCAGTCTCAAAAACTGTTGGGGGGCAACCCCCGTGTCGGTTCGAGTCCGACCTTCGGCACTATAGATAGCAAACTTAAATGGGTATTAGTGCCGGGTTGTGTAGCGGTAGCACAGAGGACTTTGGATCCTTTAGCCCAGGTTCGAATCCTGGCCCGGCAGCCAACTAAAATCAGAAAAGATAGGAATGTAGTCGAAAGAAGGGTTGAAGAAGGGCTTCGACCAAGAGGCTGATACCAGAGCCGGCGCCCAATCCAGAGCGGAATTCAATGGAAAAAGTTAAGTACGTGACTATATATACCGATGGCGCATGCCTTGGAAATCCTGGCCCCGGTGGGTATGGAGCAATACTCCTCTATCAGGGTCACAGAAAAGAGCTATCAGGAGGCTATCGCAAAACTACCAATAACCGAATGGAAATAATGGCTGCGATTGTTGGATTAGAGGCTCTAAAAAAGAAATGCAAGGTGACGTTGTACAGTGATTCCGAGTACTTAGTCAAGGCAATGTCGAGAGGGTGGGCTCAGAGATGGCAGGCGAACGGGTGGAAGCGCAACAAACGGGAGAAAGCGTTGAATCCCGACCTCTGGGGGAGGCTCTTGCAACTATGCGAGTATCATGAGGTACAGTTTAGCTGGGTTAAGGGGCATGCCGGAACCCCAGAAAATGTACGTTGCGATGAGCTAGCCATGCAAGCTGCCCAGCAATCGAATTTGCCTGGTGATGAGGGTTACATCTCTTAGAGCGAGACAAAGTAAACAGCAGGGTATACCAGATTATGAATTCGCATTCGCCAAGGTGGAAGCCGCGCTGTTTATCACTACACTGATAGAAGATGAACAACCGTGCCGATACATAAAAGAGAGACTTAGGGAAAGGCACCTTGAGGAAAATCCTAAAAAATGCCAAAATCAACCTAGCGAATTTGAGCAGTTGCGCTAAGGTATTCGTTCCCCGGTAGCTCAATGGTAGAGTGGGCGGCTGTTAACCGCTTGGTTGCAGGTTCGAGTCCTGCCCGGGGAGCTTGGAATTCATCCCAAAATTTTCATAATCCCCCTTCAGAGAGGGCTGCATGTGGGTCGGGTGCCAGACTGGAGCGAGAGTGAATGGGGTGATATAATACAAGTTAGGAGCTCAAAAAACTAAACTATCACATGCCTACCAGTAATATTGGGCAACAAATGATTCATCATAAATGGTAAATCAAGCAGGACTACCTCAGGCAACATGATTCAAGTAAGATTTAAGAAATTAACGCCAGAAAGGGGACGACAAAATGAGTGAGAACGAAACCTTTGAACAACTAAAAAAGTTGATTGTGGAGCTGTTGGAGGTTGATGAATCAAAAATAGTCCCGGAGGCGTCGTTTGCTGATGACTTTAATGCTGATAGCCTGGACTTTATTGAATTGATTACTGCGGTGGAAGACACCTTCAAAATAGAAATCCCCGATGAGGACGCGGAAAATTTACAAACTGTTCAAGACGCAATTGACTACATCGAAGCAAAAATCTAGAAGGTAGCCATTGCTGGAATAAGCACTCATACCTCTCTTTACTACTTGTGATGGGGCTAACAGGGGCAGAAAATTAGCTTAAAAAGTTTTTGGGGCTGGAGAATAAGCGTTGAACAAAAATGAGCAAGGCACTTAGAAGAAGAGTAGTAATTACTGGACTGGGTGCTGTTACTTCCTTGGCCACAGGTGTTGAAGAATCCTGGCGAAAGCTATGCCAGGGCAAATCAGGGGTGGCCAGAATCACCAAGTTTGACCCTTCAGGTTTTAAGTCGCAAATTGCTGCCGAGATTAAGGATTTCCATCCTGAAGATTTCCTGGATAAGAAAAAAATTAGAAGGACAGACCCCTTCATCCAGTATGCGCTAGCGGCTACTCGCATGGCAATGGATGATGCTGGATTGACTATAAATGGAAATAATGCCAGTAGGGTAGGAGTAGTGCTAGGCTCATGTGTTGGCGGCATGGTCACGTATGAAAAGAACCTTTTCACCCTTCACGATGAGGGAACAGAGAAAGTTTCCCCTTTCTTCATTCCCGCGTTTATAGCCAACATGGCGGCAGGGGAGATCTCCATGGCTTTTGGTGCCAAGGGACCGAGCAAGTGTGTGGTTACTGCCTGTGCTACCGGAAGCAATTCTATTGGTGATGCCTTCAGGCTTATTCAATATGACGAAGCAGATGCCATGATTGCGGGAGGGAGCGAGGCCTACATTCTTCCCGTGGGCGTTGCTGGATTCGATAAGATGAGAGCCCTATCCCGAAGGAATAGTGAGCCCGAAAAGGCGAGCCGCCCCTTTGATAAAGACCGTGATGGTTTTATAATCGGAGAAGGTGCTGGGGTTGTTATTTTAGAGGAACTGGAGTCAGCTATACGAAGAGGGGCTAAAATCTATGCCGAGCTTGCCGGCTACAGCTCCAACATCGATGGCATTCATATAACCGAGCCTGACTGGGAAAATCAAGCACGGTGTCTTAAGCTGGCCTTGAATGACGCCGCTATCTCACCTTATGAGGTTGACTACATTAACGCCCACGGAACAGCTACCGTTCTCAATGATATATCTGAGACTAAGGCTATAAAGGCAGCCTTGGGAGAACAAAGTAAAAAAGTACCTATAAGCTCCAATAAATCTATGCTCGGTCATTTATTGGGGGCAGCAGGTGTAGTAGAAGCTATTTTCACTGTTCTTACTATCAGGGATGGTATTATACCGCCTACCATAAATTATGATACTCCGGACCCTGAATGCGACTTAGATTATGTCCCTAATATAGCCAGAAAGGCGCAAGTAAATATAGCTCTTTCCAACTCTTTTGGCTTTGGCGGAGTTAATGCTACCCTTGTCTTCAGGAAGTTCGCAGAATAGTAGTTTAAAAAACGCTGTCCAGGGTATCCCGCAGATCCGTCTCGCTCGCAAACGCACCAATCTTTATGGACTGAACTATACCTTCGCTATCGACGAAGAATGTAATTGGAATATACCAACGTGGGTTATCCTCCTGGCAATAGTTCACGAAAACCTCTCCATTCTTATCCAATGCTACTATCATGGTTGGTTCATAGTCGCCGAAGAAGGTTTGTACCGTTGAAGCACTTTCACCTACATCAATGGCTACAACTTTTATCCCTTCTTCACTATCCTGGGCTACAGCCTCAAAATAGTGTAGCTCCACAACACAATGGGGGCACGTTGTATCCCAGAAATTAAGCACCACCGGAGTCCCTTCTAGCTCAGACAGGGTTACGTTAGCCCCTGTCATAGTAGGTAATGTAAAGTCTGGTGCCTTTTGGGATAGTAGCGAAGAACTGCAACTCAGAGCGCCTCCAACTAGAGCAAGAACCGCGATAATCAGAGTTATTCTTATTAACTTTTTTGACATTCTACTGTCCATATCAATAACCTCCTGGCATAAGCCCGCTGAGATAGTTTAGGTAACCGGTCAACATCAGAATTCCTACGCTGATAAGTAGTACCGCAGCTACGATTGAGGTGACGAAAGCATGGCGGCTAAGCCATCTTAGGTATCGGGATGCTGCCCCCAACACCAGACCCACGGCGATGAAAGGCAGCCCCAGCCCTAAACAATAAGCAAGCAAAAGATAAACTCCCTGCCACACTGTTTGTGAGCTCGCTGCTAGGGCTAGTATGCCCCCCAGAATCGGGCCAACACAGGGAATCCAGCCCAGGGAGAATATTACCCCTATTAACAGAGACCTCAGATAGCCTGTACCCTTGGCCTTGCCAAAGTCAAGTCGTTTCTCATAATTGAGCCAGGGCACCTTAGTAGCGGCTATTAGGAATATGCCGAACGTGATTAATAGGGCACCGGCTACTTTTTCCAACACCCCCTGCGGCACCGCGGCTCCCAATAAGCCAAGAGAGGCTCCTAAAGCGGTGAAAACCAGAGAGAAACCGACTATGAAGCTGATGGTATGGAGGAAAATATGTCTTCGATCAGCAAGGTCTGGAGTAAGAACTGATGCACCAGCTATGTTGGACAGATATACCGGAACTAGCGGTAAAATACAAGGTGATAAAAAGGATAGAATCCCCGCGACGAAAGCCGTTAAAAAGGTTACGCTCGGCATTTATGTATCCCTTCTTTAGTATAGCAGCTATGCCACAAACTAAAAAGGCTAAAGCTTTTGCTATCACACAGCATCTGATACAATAGTTGACCGTGGGGCTGTAGCTCAATTGGGAGAGCGCCTCCCTTGCACGGAGGAGGTCAGGGGTTCGAATCCCCTCAGCTCCACTTTCTCGGCTCGCGGTGCCCAGATATAAAACTCACATCAGCCTTCTTCAAAATGCGCTACCCCTATCGCACGATTGGTCTTCACGATACTCGGTTTCGTATTCCTTTACATCATGTTACAACCTCTTTAAAATAGCTATAATAGGTTGTGATTGATATATACTTCGTATCCGACTTGCATCTCTAAGCTCATATGATTATTAAGAACCGGATATGGAGTCAATATCAATGATAGAATTGGAATGAACCGGGGTTAATAGTGCGTGCACTGATATATTCCATTCGACCTCTGCCGGTACTGAAATATTTCGGCCAGCTCTGCATCGTTCTGGCGCTGCTTACGATGGTGCCGTTAGTTGTATCCATTCTACTCGGCGATTACCGGGTTACACTCCGGTATGCCATTGTTGTGGTGGGTGTCTTTACTATGGGTTTTTTCCTGCAAAGGCTACCGACTCCCAAACGCATCCAAACGAACGAAGCGATGGTCATTACCGCTCTGGTGTTTCTATTTGCGGCGATGGTGATGACGTGGCCTACCATGGCTTCCGGCTTAAGCTTTACAGATGCGCTATTCGAGACCATCTCCGGCGTAACGACAACAGGCTTGAGCGTTACGGCTTCAGTGGCAGATAAACCGGCTATTTTTCTATTTTCCCGTTCCTGGATGCAGTGGGTCGGGGGTCTGGGTATAGTCATTCTCGCGGTGGCAACAATGATACAGCCGGGTCTGACAGCCAAGCGTATTGGCGATTTAGAAGACTATGAGGCGGACCTGGTCGGTAGTACCAGGACACATGCTCGACGTGTGCTTATTGTCTACTCAATTCTGACCGGTTTCGGCATTATCGTATTAGGGTTGCTGGGCGCCGGATGGTTCAATAGCGTAATATACTCTCTTTCTGCAGTATCCACTGGAGGGTTTTCACCTCACA
>Ga0315541_1000184_pt1 | contig 66425 bp, 50 predicted proteins | sample SalMarSW160190MG_FD_203095 | JGI IMG/M metagenome (GOLD analysis project Ga0315541, IMG submission 203095) | Salt marsh sediment microbial communities from the Plum Island Ecosystem LTER, Massachusetts, United States - Salt Marsh Sediment SW1601-190 ... | reverse complement strand
ATCGGCGAGAACCAGGCTTCTCTGGCGGCGATAAAACCGAATATCGCCCCCGTGCCCATGTGCACCAGGACAGCCCAACCTACGGCGATGATACCCGTTATCCGGGAGGCGCGGTGGTTGCCGGAGAAGATTATCCCCAGATATACCAGGCTGATGATGAAGTAGCCCCCGTAGAGTATCCCGTTGATGGCGAACATGGAAGCCATGTTGTTCATGTAAAAGAACATGAAAAGCCGCCAGAACTTCTCCGGCCTGCCCAGGTCTATGGCGATGGAAAGCATGGCCCCGAATATCAGGACTATGGCCAGGAAGACCGCCATCCGGGCAATGGGGCGGTATTCCTCTTTACCAAAAACATAGGTCAGCGAGGAAAGGATGAGCGAGCCGGCGCTAAGCCCGATGAGGTAGATGGTGAGAACGATGGGCATGCCCCAGGGAATAACGTTATTGCCGCCGAACAACTGGTGCCCCTGGATATAGCTCAAAATAAAGCTGACGAAGCCGGCCAGCGCCAGTATGGCCAGGACCGCTATCAGGTAGCGGTAGCCTCTTGATTTTCCCTCAAGAGCGACAAAATCCGTTGTCAATTAGTGCTCCTCATTTGGGTAAATAAAATACTTTCGGGCTGGTGCCCATCTCCTCGCGCAGTCGCAGCGACTGTCGCGATGCCAGCAGCCGCGCCACCTGACTTTCGGGGTCGTCAAGGTCGCCGAACGATATAGCGTGCGTCGGGCAGGCCTCGGCGCAGGCGGGGAGGACTTCCTCGCCCACCTTTTTCCCTTCCTTAACCGCCTTATCTATACGGTGGAAGCAGAAGGTGCATTTCTCGACCACGCCGTGCACCCGGTGGGGAAACGGCCAGATACCCCTGTCGGCGCGCTCCGGGGGAGGGTCGGGGCGGTGGTACTCTTCATCATCCGGCTCTCTATAGTTGAAACTCCGGGCACCGTAAGGGCAGGCGACGATACAGTACTTACAGCCGATGCACCGCCGGAAGTTCTGGATGATGATGCCGTCCTCGCGGCGGTAGGTGGCTTTGGCCGGGCACACCGTCACGCACGGGGCGTCGTCGCAGTGCATGCACGGCATCGGAATAAGGTCGGTTTTTACGGTCGGGTATGTGCCGTTGCTGACGGCAATAACCTTGTGCCAGAAGGGCGCCTGTCGTTTCTCGTGTTCCTCCGGCGAGCCGTGCGGCACGTTATTTTCCGCCTTGCAGGCAACGGAACACGACTGACAGCCGGTGCACTTGTCCAGGTCGATTACCATTCCCCATCTTGCCATGGTTTTCTTACCTCATGCCCGGTAGACCCTGACCCTGGTATTGAAGAGAGCGGACTGTCCGCTCAGCCGGTCGTAGTCCACGCCGATAATTTCGTTGGGATTGACGCCTATTCCTCTGGCCCATTCGCCGCCGGTACGGTGACCCTGTCCGCGGGCGATACTGACCACACCGGGGTGAATCCCCTCGAACACCCTGGCCTTCACTTTGATTTTATTGAATGGGGATTCCACCCAGACCGTGTCGCTGTCCTCGATTCCCAGGCTCCGGGCGGTTTTACTGTTGATTTCCGCAAAATTAGTCCAGCCCGCGCCATGCATTACCAGGAACATCTCCTGCGCCCAGGGGTAGTTCTGGCTGCCGTTCTCGATATTCAACAGCGGCTGGTAGGTGGTTAATACCAGCGGGTAATCGCCGCTGTCACCCAGGAATTTTACTTCTTCATAGTGCGGCAGGCATGTCAGGCTATTAATCTCTTCACCCGTCCCTTTAAGCAGCGCCTCCAGATTGCCCGAACGGAACTCGAATTTCTCCGAAGGAGTGTGAAAGATTCGGCCGTATTTATAGTATTCGTAGTCCGGCCCCACCCAGACGCCCTGCTCCAGGAGCCTGTCCCATGATGTGAAGTCGGCGGTGCGGTATCTGACGAATCCCTGGGCATCGTCGCCGATACCCGCGAAGGACTGCCCCACCGTGCCCCCCAGTCGCCCGGCTATTTCAAAGACGATATCAATGTTGCTTTTAGTATCATAAAGGGGTTCTACAACCGGCTGTTTTATCCTTATCTCGGCGAAACCCGAGCCCGGCGGTGAGTGGTCGTAAGCCCATTCCTCCATAAAAGTGGTCGACGGCAATAGTATGTCGGCATACTCCGCCATCTCGCTGATAAAGGGGGCAATGTGGACATAGTAGGGCACCTTCCCCAGCGCCTCGTCCCAGCGCCCGGCGCCGGGGGCGGACATATTGAAGTTGCTGTTAAAGCCCATGGCCATCTCGACCGGATACGGCTTATTTTCCAGTATGGAATCGGCCACCTGGTTGGTGACCACTTCCGCCGCCGGGAACCGGCCTGTTTTCCGCAGATCCAGCGCGGGTCTGGCCTTGCCCTCTCTGGCCGGGTCATCCTCGACGGGTTCGGGCATGAGGCGGTATTCCGGGTCCTCCTGATAGGTCACACCGCCGGGGACGTCTATGCTGCCGACGAGGGCATTCAGGCAGAATATGGCATAACTGCTGTAAGAGCCGTTGGGCCAGCTGGTGGCCCCCCGCCCCCGCCAGGCTATCGCCGGTTTGGTCCGGGCGAATTCCCCGGCTATCTGCCGGATAGTGTCGGCGGGAATACCTGTCATAATCGCCACCGCTTCCGGGTCATAGTAGTCAATAGCCAGCTTTCGGTATTCATCGAACCCGGATGTCCACCGCTTGATGAAGTCAGTATCGTAAAGGCCTTCACTTATAATGACATTGGCAATGGCCATGGCCAGGGCGCCGTCGGTACCCGGATTGATGGGCACCCACCGGTCGGCCCTGAGGGCGGTAATCGAGTAGCGCGGGTCGATGACCACGACTTTGGCGCGGTTCGGCCTTTCCCGCCGGATTTTACCCCACATTCTCAGGCTCCGTGCCAGTGGTTTGTACGATTCCAGGATGCTCGCCCCGAACGAGAGGATGTAGTTGGTACGGGCGAGGTCATAGGCGCTCTGTGTGTAGTGACCGTCGGCCAGCCACTCGCCGGCTTTGTCCGCTTCGTTATTGAGGCCATTTGCGGAAACGACATTGGGCGTGCCGTAAGCATCGGCGAAGCGGCGGATTATATCTTCGGCACTGACGGTATTCAGTCCGCAGAGCAGCAGCAGCCTTTCCGGTTGCCCCTTCCCCCTGAGCACTTTCAGGCGCTCGCCGACCTCGTTAAAGGCCTGCTCCCAGGATATTTCAGTCCACCCGGGGTCTATCCCTCTGCCTTTGGTAGGATTGGTCCTTTTCAGGGGCGTGGTGGCGCGGGAGGGGTCGTACAGTACCTGGAGGCCAACGTTGGCGCGGGCGCAGTTCTCCCCTTCGGAGACCCGGGATAAGGGGTTGCCGGCTACTTTAACCGCTCTGCCGTTGACCACTCTCACTCTGGTAGCACAGCGGGTAGCGCAATTCAGGCAGGAAGTAGGTACCCACTTCTCGGTGATAACGCCTTCGCCCTCGGGCAGCTCTGGAGAAGAAACGGCGGAACCCAGTGCGGGGCGCTTGAGCAGGCGGCTCGCGGCCAGCACCGCGACAGCCAGTCCCGATAGTTTAATGAAGGTCCTCCGGCTCATGCCGAAGCGTCCGTTTATCCCTTTTCTCGAACTACCTGGCTTACTGCTCTCCATCACACCTGTACACTCATTCCGGCTCTCGCTATACAGTTATGGTCACATCAGTTCCCGAAGTTTAATTGGTCTGAATTGATAACGATATTGGCTAGTCATGCGTGTGATGTCCGGTCTGTCTAACCCGAACCAAACTTACAATACACTATAGTAACCCAAAAAACAAGGGAACCACGCGTCAGGCGGATATTGAATATTGGGGTTCGCCTTCATGCCAGCAGGTATACGTATTTATTTTTTTACTATGTGTAGGTCTTGGACATGCCGGCGGTAAAGTGGAAAATCGGCCTGTCCACCCTTCTGATAATCAGCGGGCAGTGCTTGATTCCCGCCGGTATAAAGGCGATGAAGGTCCTGTCTAGGATATTCTGCTTGCCGTCTACCCATAGTTCGACTTCACCACCGAGGTCGTAAATGTCGTCCGGGTTGGTGCCGATATAGGCGATGGCTTCGTCATAGTCGTGCACGTGCTCTTTAGCGACGCCCTCTTCGCCTTTGGTCTCGGGCCACTTGCCGGGCCAGTACCAGGACGTATCCATGTAGAAGGCTCCCGGGCGAACTTCGCTGTCCATTTTAATCAGGAGCGAGCCTTCGTTTTCGGTCAATGTCGGAGTCCAGTCAGCCTGGACGAAATTCTGTTTCAACTCCGTGACAAAGTATTTTTTATCCCAGTTAGCCATTATTTTCTAATCTCCTTTCCTTTTTTCGTGTCCGCCGGGGTCGGCCTCGGCCAGGGTACCGGCGCCGACCATTATGGTCAACTCTATGTGCGGTTTATCAAACCGCTTCCACGTCAGCGGTCCGTGTTTTACGCCCCTGGGCACAAAAACCGCCGAGGTCTTGTTGATGGTGAGTGGTTGACCGTCTACCATAAACTCGATTTCCCCACCCAGCTCCTCGCGGTTAACGGGGTCGACTCCCATGTGTATGACGATTTCATCATAATTGTGGACGTGCTCGTAAATGTGGGTGGCGGGGTCCGGCATACCGGTCACCCAGCCCGCTTCCACGTACATGTCAGCCCCGGGAACCAGATTATTGCTCATTAAGGTCATGGCGGGGTGACGGCCCTTGACTTCTTCGCTGGGTGTTACTTCGTAAGCGGGTTTCTCTACAAAATACTTTTCAGCGTTGATTTTGGGCATTTTCTTTCATTCTCCTCCGTAATAAATTATCAATCTCCAGATTGAGCCATCAATCGTTCAATAATACCTAATTGTCCGAACAATTTAAAGGTATCCGCCACATCCCAGTGCTCGGCGATTTTTCCGTCCTGTACGCGGAAGATATCCACGACATCGAAGTTCAGCCTGTTGCCCGTTGCCGGTTTGCCGAGCCAATCGCCACCCGTATGTGTCCCCGTGGTAGTGTTGTGCACCATTACTATATCACCTTCGGCGACGGTTTTCCTGTGGGTATATTTAAAATCGGGTATAGCCTTGAATGTGGTCTCAAAAAACTGGATAAATCCCGCTTTTCCTTGAGCCACGTCGGGGTTATGCTGGATATAATCATCCCGCATATATATATCAAGGCGGCTAAGGTCATGATTTCTGAATACATCGGTACAAAAAGTATCGACGATTTCTTTATTGGTCTTTCCGGTATCCATCATTATTCATTCCCCCGATTCTTTAATAAGAATATAGCAATTATCCCGCGGTCATGCCGCCGTCGACCGGCATGGCGTGACCGGTAACGAATGAAGCTTCGTCGGAACAAAGCCAGATAACGGCTTCCGCCATATCCTCCGGCTTAGCCACACGCTTCATCGGGACCACGTTCAGCATCTTTTCTTTTTCCTCGGGATGGGTGCCGGTAAGGTATTCGAACAGAAGCGTGCGTTCGGTGGGACCGGGCAATATCACGTTGGCCCTGATTCCGGAAGTGGCGCACTCCAGGGCTGCTGTTTTGGTAAGCAGGATTAGGCCGCTTTTACTGGCGCTGTAAGCGCAAAAGCCCGGCACGGGTTTCAATGCCCCCACCGATGATGTATTGACGATAGCCCCGTACTTCTGCTTTAGCATCTGCTTTATCTCGTACTTCATGCAGAGAAAGACGCCCTTCAGGTTGATGTCTATGGTGCGGTCCCAGATTTCCTCCGGGCAGTCGACGATGTTGACCACGGGCACGCGCTTGCCGTCCGGGCCGATACCGGCGTTGTTAAAAGCGTAGTCCAGTCGTCCGTACGTCTCAACGCACTTATCGACCATTGACTCCACCTCCGCCGACCGGGACACATCGCATTTGACGAAAATCGCTTCGCCGCCCGCTTCTTTAATGAGACGCACCGTATCTTCACCGCCATTGATATTCTTATCGGTGGATATGACAACCTTCGCCCCTTCGCGGGCAAAAATTTGAGCGGTTACTTTCCCGATTCCTGAAGCCCCTCCGGTGACCAGCGCCACTTTACCCTGGAATTTTTTAGCCATCTATGCCTCCTCTTTTCTGACGGGATTTCATCGGTAAGATAGTTTATCCTCTAGCACGATTATCGTTTTATCCGTTGTTGCAGTATATTATGATTTTTGCATGTAGTGAAATAAGACTAGTATAATATGTTGAGGCATCCTGTCAATGTCATTATATATAATATAGCATAACGCGTATTATAGTAACGACTGTATGACGGGTGCCGGGGATGCAGGCCTTCAGGACTTCAGATATTTTATATTATCGCATAAATAAATTGGGAGGTATACAGTGTTACTCGAAAACAGGGTGGCCATTGTTACCGGGGGCGCCAAAGGAATGGGCCGGGGTATTGCCCTTAAATTTGCCGGGGAAGGGTGCGATGTCGCCGTTAATGCTTTACACGTCGAGGGTGCCGAAAAAGTGGCGGAAGAAGTCAGAGCTCTGGGAAGGAAGTCCCTGGCGATAAAAGCCGATATATCCAACAGTGCCGAAGTGCAGCATATGGTGGACGAGACTATTAAAAAATTCGGTAAAATTGATATTCTGGTCAATAATGCCGGGGGGGTCATGGGCGTACAGGGTGGAGATACCGATACCGCCACCGAAGAGGACTGGGATAAAATATTGAATGTGAACCTGAAAGGAGCGTTTCTGGTCTGCATGGCGGTTATACCCCACATGAAAAAGAAGAAATACGGCAAGATAATCAACCTTTCTTCGATGGGCGCCGTAGACCCGGCCGTTTCCGTGCTGCATTATCATTGCGCCAAAGCCGGGATTCTGGGTTTAACCTTGAACCTCGCCTTCGAACTGGCTCCCCAGAATATCTACGTAAACGCCATCGTTCCGGGACCCATTGAAACGCCGTTCTGGGACTCTTTGCAGCCGCCGGGGCCGGAAAGGGATGCCTTGTTTGCGGCTATTGCCGAAAAGGAAGTGCCCCTGGGGAGAATAGGCACTCCGGAAGATATTGCCGGACCCGCCCTGTTCCTGGCATCGGGGCTTTCCGACTATGTTACCGGCCAGATTATTTGTGTCGCCGGAGGACAGCCGCTCTCGGCGCATGCGGCCACTTTCTTATCATCGGGAGGAAGGCCGGGCGGTTAAGCTGAAGAAGCGGTAGCGACTTATCACGGACGACCTGCCGCGAACAATGCTGTTAAATGATTGTCTAGAACAACGGAGGAATCAATGAAGAAGCTCAGAATCAGGAACAAGAAGATAGACGATGACCTCCTGATGAAAAAAAGGCGTGAGGAACTGGACAAATGGCCGACCGGCAAAGAGGTTGATTTCGATGAGGCGGTAGCCTACCAGAAGAGCCTGCCCGATAGTAAAATCTGGTGGAAAGTAATGGTAAAGCTGCGTGAAGAGGGCAGGATGAGCGTCTTCCCCAGGGCCGGAACGCCGATACTTGAAAACATGATTGAACTCTGCCGGGGCTTGAGGGACTCGGGAGTGGTTTTAATCCCGGTAACCACCGACAGCTATACGCGACTCGGCCAGTTTGAAAAGGTAGAGGAGATTCTCAAGGAGTGCAACAGTACCGGCAAGGCGCTTCTGAACGGGTATCCCATCATTAACCAGGGTGTGGAAAAGACCCGGAAGCTTATTGAAAGCATCGATGCCGCTTTTAGTCCGAGGGGAGCCGGCGGGGAAATCGCTATCGCTTCCGGCATGACGACGGCGGAGGCGGGAATGGGGTTTTTAAATTTCGGCAGCTATTCTAAAAATATGACGATACAGGAGCTTGTGGAAAGCAGCCAGAATGGTATGAGGGTTATCGGCTGGTACGCTGACAGAGGGGTGATTCTATGCAAGGACCTCCATGGGTGGCTGCCCAGCGCCCCTTTCCCGTTGAGTGTCAATATCGTCTGTCTGATTATAGAGGCGGTTACGGCGGCCGAGCAGGGGCAGAAGGCCTTATATCCGCTGGTGCACTGCATGGGAAATATGGTGCAGGATTTGGCCTGGATACGGCTGGCTCCGAGGCTCATTAGAGAATACCTGGACAAGTTCGGCTATCAGGACACGATGATTATCGGCACCTGTCCCGCCCAGACTCCCCTCTTCCCGGTGGCGATGGATATGGGAGGGGCGTTTGCTTATCTTTGCTATGCGTCGATGGTCGGGGCGTTGTCGAAAAGCAACGCGGTCGACTTGCGGAGTATTGACGAGGGTGCCGGCGTCCCCACGAAAGATACCAATGCGGTGAGCTATCGGGCGGCCAAGTGGATTTTCGACGTGGTACGGGAGCAGCAGATAGAAATCGATGTTAAGGGTATAGACACGGAAGAAAAGGTGACCGAAACCGAGGTAAGGGCGATACTCGATAGAATCCTTGACCTCGGCGACGGCGATATCGTCGATGGTACGGTAAAGGCCGTCGAATCCGGAGTCCTCGATTCGCCGTGGAGTCCTAACTTAAATGTCAAGGACCAGGTGATGGGGGTGAGAGACGCCAGGGGGGCCTGCCGTTACCTTGAGTTCGGCAATCTTCCCATACCGGACGAGATTAAGGAGTTCCACCGTGAGAAGATAGCGGAGAGGGAGAAGCTGGAAGGGAGAAAAGCCGATTACCATACCGCCATCAAGGATTTGTGGGGCCTTAGTAAAGGAAAAATAGCCGGCTTACCACCTTATGATAAATAGTCTGCTCAATTGACATAATGCAATCGGTTCAGAAGGAGAAGCGATGAAGAAAGCACCGACAGTGATAACCGGGACAGTGGGGATGGATGCGCATGTCATCGGTACCAAAGTGTTATCTCGTGCGCTGAGGGATGCTGGATTCAACGTCGTAGAGTTGGGCATGCAGGTATCGCCGGAGGAGTTTATTAACGTGACCCAGGAAACAAATGCGGATGCCATTTTAATGAGTTCGCTCTACGGTATGGCCGAGCTGGACCTGAAAGGATTCAATGATAAACTGATGGAAGCCGGCCTGAGAGATGTCATACTATATATCGGCGGTAATCTGGTGATAGGCAGGTATGACCCGAAAGAGGCCGAGGTGATATTCAAGAAGCTCGGATTCGACAGGGTTTACCCGCCCGAAGCGGACATAGATGCGGCTATTATTGACCTTAAAAACGATTTAAAAACGAAAGGTAAGATGTAGTCCGATAAACAACTAATGTATTGATGACCGATGGATGATATTAGACTGCTGATTGATTTCGGAAGCACGTTTACCAAAGTTGTTGCGGTTGACCTCGATAAGGAGGAGGTAATTGCGGCGGCCCGGGTCCCCTCGACCGTAGAGAGTGATATCACGGTGGGGCTGGGGGAAGCCTTAAAGAAGATTGAGGAAAATACTGGCATAGGCGACCTGGAGGAGAGGGAAGCCCTGGCCTGCAGCAGTGCCGCCGGCGGTTTACGCATGGTATGTGCCGGTTTCGTGCCGGAACTCACCAGCAAGGCGGCTAATCTTGCTGCGCTGGGAGCCGGGGCGAAGGTGATAGGCTGCTATTCATACAAACTAACCCAGCAGGAAATCAAGGAGATAGAAGCCGCATCTCCCGATATAGTCCTGCTCTCCGGCGGCACCGATGGTGGGGATGAGCAGGTCATCATTCATAATGCCAGCATGGTCTCCCGCACCAGCCGCGCCATAAGTAACGTCATCATAGCCGGTAATAAGACGGCTTGTGATGAAATAAGGGGCATCTTCAGGGATAACAGTAAAAACGTTTTATATACCAGTAATGTCATGCCTGAGATAGGTGTGCTGGATGTCGCTCCCTGTAACAAGGAAATACGGGAGCTGTTCATGAAGAACATTATCGAGGCCAAGGGCATCGCCAGAGCCAAAGCAATCATTAAAGACGTTATCATGCCGACGCCCTCGGCCGTGCTGGAAGCGGCCAGACTGATTGCCGACGGATGCGGAGGTGGTAAAGGATTCGGGGACCTTATCGTCATAGATGTCGGTGGGGCGACGACGGATGTTCATTCAATCGCTCAGGGCAAGCCCGCCCGACCTGATACCATTATAGCCGGATTGCACGAGCCTTATGAGAAAAGAACGGTAGAAGGAGACCTCGGGCTGAGATATAATTTAGACAGGCTGCTGGAACTCGTTAAAGAGAGAGAGACGCCGCCCAATTTCGATGCCATTGTGCGGGGATTTCACGAGGGCAAAATCCCTCAAACTGACGAAGAGAAAGCCTGTCATTTGCTGCTGTCCTGCCTCACCATGGAGGTTGCCGTGAGCCGGCACGCCGGGAGGATAGAAGTGGTCTACGGCCCCACCGGGGAAACACTGGTCCAACACGGCAAGGACCTGACTAATGTTAAAACCGTCATCGGTACGGGAGGCCCGGTGGTATTTTCGGGCAATCGCCGGGAGATACTGGAGCATGCCCTGTTCCGGGGGGATAACCCCTTTGTGCTCAAACCCAGAGACCCCGATTTATATATAGATGAACAATACATTCTCTACGCGGTGGGATTACTCAGCCAGGTCGAACCGGAGAAGGCCCTTAACCTTGCCAGGAAGTACCTTAAACAAATATAGTATTTGTAGTTTGTTAAATACTATCAATGTCATTGCGAGGAGCGCAGCGACGAAGCAATCTCAAATGCGGTCTGTGGGATTGCTTCGCGGAGTTTATCCTGAGTGTAGCGTGAGGACTCGCAATGACGGGGTATCAATGATGTTTGGGTTCGAAGGGGGAATATGCTTAGCCACTGCCGGGTGCTGGATTTAACGGACGATAAAGGTTTCCTGTGTGGCAAGACACTGGCTGACCTGGGCGCCGACGTCATTAAGATTGAGAGACCGGGCGGTGACCCTTCGCGGAAAATCGGGGGTTTCTGGAAAGACATTCCAGACCCTGAAAAAAGCCTGTACTGGTTTGCCTATAACTCGAATAAAAGGGGCATCACGCTGAATATAGAATCGGCTGAGGGCCTTGAAATATTTAAAAAGCTGGTTAAAACTGCCGATTTCGTTATAGAGTCTTTTCCGCCGGACTACATGGACAAACTGGGACTGGGTTATTCCGGCCTCAGCGAAATTAACAAGGGAATAATCATGGCGTCCATTACACCCTTCGGCCGGGAAGGGCCCTACCGCGACTATAAGGACTCGGATATCGTGGTTATGGGCATGAGCGGAACGCTGTACCAGACCGGCGAGTCCGATGGCCCCCCGGTACATATCAGCATGCCGCAGGCCTGCCTTCATGCCGGGGCGGACGCCGCCGTCGGCGTTATGATTGCCTATCACTATCGGGAGATGACCGGAGAAGGCCAGCATGTCGATGTATCCATGCAGCAGAGTGCCGCCTGGTTCCAGGCCAACGCCATCCCGACCTGGGAGCTTAACAGGAAAAATTTAAAGCGGGCCGGTGCCTTTCGTGCCGGCATGAGCAAGGATGTCGGCCAGCGGCAGGTCTGGCCGTGCCGGGACGGTTATGTCTTCTTCAATGTCATCGGCGGCAGAACGGGCGCCAAGTCGTTGAGCGCGCTGGTGGAGTGGATGGATGCCGATGGCGGGGCTACCGATTTTCTCCTCAACATGGACTGGGACAACTTCGACATGTTCACGGTTACCCGGGAAGAAATGGACCGTATATCCGGGCCCGTCGGGGAGTTCTTTATGAGACATACGCGGAAGGAGCTTCTGGCGGGAGCCGTGCCCAGGGGGGTATCTATCGGCCCGCTGTCCAGCATGCAGGATTTGCTAACTGACGAGTGCCTCAATGCCCGGAATTTCTGGGTGGAAATTGAGCACCCCGAGCTGGGGACAAGCATAACCTATCCCCGGGATTTCGTTAAGTCGTCGGAAGTTGACTGCTCCACCCGCTTTCGCGCCCCGCTCATCGGCGAGCATAACGCAGAGGTCTATAATGAGATAGGTCTTTCCAAACGGGAACTCATTACATTAGAACAGAGTGGAATCATCTAGAGGGAGTAACGGCATTGGAAATGAATAACCGGGAAGGCGTGTTCAGCGGCCTGACCATACTGGCTTTCTGCTGGGCGGTAGTCGGCCCGCTCACCATGAAGTTCTTTGCCGACCACGGAGCCACGGTTATCCGGGTGGAAACGAGCAAAAGACCGTGCACCATGAGAACATCGGCCCCCTACAAGGCTGATAAGCCGAACTATAACCGAGGCGGCTATTTCAACTATTATAATTCAAATATATTAAGCCTTTCGCTGAACATGACCCTTCCCGAAGCCCGCGAGATAGCCAGAAGGCTGGCGGTCGAGTGTGACGTTTTCATGGAGAACTACACGCCGGGAGTTATCGACAAATGGGGACTGGGTTACGAGGAACTGAAAAAGGTCAGGCCGGACATCATCATGCTGCGGCAGAGCGGCTACGGCTCGTGGGGGCCTTACGCAAATTTGCCGGCCTTCGGCATGGTACTGGTTTCCATAGCGGGCTTACCCAATTTCATCGGCTGGCCGGGCAAAGAGCCGCTGCCGGTCGGCGTGTCGGCCTATACCGACTGTATCAGCCCGCGTTTCGCCACGGCGACCTTAATTGCCGCTCTTGATTACCGGAAAAAGACCGGGAAGGGCCAGCTATTAGACCTGTCACAGTTTGAAACGGCGATACACTTCCTGACACCGGCTATCCTCGAATATGTTTCCTGCGGCCGGGAGCCGGAAAGAATCGGGAATTCCTCCCCGGACGCCGCCCCGCACGGCGTCTATCCCTGCAGGGGCGATGACCGCTGGTGCACCATAGCCGTGTCTGATGACGAGGAATGGATAAGTCTGTGCCGGGAAATGGGCAGGCCTGAGTACATAGAAGACCCGCGATTTAATACTCTGGTTAACAGGAAAAAGAATGAGGACGAGCTTAATAAGCTGCTCTCCGATTGGACGGCCGGCCTTACCGCCGAAGAGGTAATGGACAGGCTTCAGGCCGCCGGAGTGCCGGCCGGTGTTGTCAAGAACACGGCCGATGTCTATGATGACCCTCAACTGAGAAAACGTAATATTTTCTGGCCGATGGAGCACAGCGAGATGGGCATGTTCACCCACCTGGGGCAGAGCTTTGAATTATCCAGGACCCCGTCAAAAGCCTACTCGCCGAGCCCTCTGCTCGGTGAACACACGGAATACATCTGTACCAAGTTACTGGGCATGCCTGACGAGGAGTTTATCGACCTCATGCAGAAAGGGGTCTTCGAGTAGAGTAATGATTTTTCTCTGGTGGAATCCGGGAGTGTCATTCCCGCGAAGGCGGGAATCCAGGGGGGAATAATGGGGGTGTCATTGCGAGCGAAGCGTGGCAATCTCTATAATGAATTTAATCCGGAGATTGAGATTGCCACGTCACTGCGTTCCTCGCAATGACGAAACACAAAATAGGAGGTAAACGATGTTAAAGTTTAAAAAAGCAGGGGAGTACGAAGACGTAATTTATGAGCGGAGCGGCTATGTCGCCCGCATCACCCTGAACGACCCCGAGACGATGAACACCGGCGTTAAAGACTTCTGGAAGGCGCTGACCGTGGTGGAAGAAGCGGATGATATTAAGGTGCTGATTATCAAGGGGGCGGGACGCGCCCTGGCCGCCGGAGCACCCCTCCACGAGGTCGGCTTTGTCTACGGGTGGAAGAATCCCAAGCCCGGTGAAAAAGCTCCCCGCACGCCCATCCGCCACCGGCTCAAGTTCGATAGAAAACTTTTCTACGAATGCGCGCAAAAGCTGCTCTTTTTCCCCAAGCTGACCGTCGTCCAGGCGCACGGCTACCTGCTCGGGGCGTCCATGGACATGTACCTCGGGTGCGATTTCATCGTTGGCGCCGAGGACTGCAAGTTCGGCGAGATTGAGGTAAGGTTGGGAATGCCCAACCTTACCATCACGCCGATAATGATACTGCGCTGCGGCCTGACCAATGCCCTCGACCTCTGCATGACCGGCCGGATGATTGACGGTAAAGAAGCCGCCCGCATCGGCCTTATCAACCGGGCCGTCCCCCCGGATAAACTGGAAGAAGAAGTCAACCGCTATGCGGAGGGTTTCGCCAGGTTTCCTTTAGACGGCATCGCCATGGGCAAGACTTCCAAGCAGGTTGTTTACGATATCATGGGGATAACCAGCGGCCTGACCAACCATTTCATGATGCACACCCTCGGCACGAACATCCACTTCGAGGAGGATGAGTTCAATTTCTTCAAGGCCAGAAGGGACATGGGCGTGAGAGACGCTATTCACGCGCGGAATAAGTTCTACGAACTTCTGGATAAGTAAACCGTTGTAGCCGTTGGCGTTTCGTCAGGAGAGGAAATCATGGACGCTGCTTACTCACTGGCAAAGAACCTGGTTACCGTAAACTACGATGATATTCCCCACGAGGTAGTGGAGGTTACCAAGAAGCAAATTCTGGACATTCTGGGGGTGGCGCTGGGCGGTTCCTCCCGTCCCGGTGTGAGAGAACTGGCGGAACTGGTAGGGGAGTGGGGTGGCAAAGAAGAAAGCATGGTGCTCTGCTTCGGGTATAAAGCGCCCGCACCCAATGCAGCCCAGGTGAACGCTACCATGGGGCATGCCCTGGACTACGACGATACCGGTGACGGTCCGACCCACCCCTCGGTGGTGATTGTGCCCGCCTGCCTGGCGATGGCCGAGCGTAAAGGTAAATTGAATGGCCGGGAGTTTATCACGGCGGTTGTTCTGGGTGTCGATATGATGTGCCGGCTGGGTCAGGCATTCAGATCGGGGATAAAGACCGCGCCGGTCGGCGGGCATCCCGGGGCCGGCTGGCACCTTACCGCGCTGTACGGCTATCTGGCGGCTGCGGGGGTTGCCGGAAGGATACTGGGTCTCGATGAAGATAAACTCCTCAATGCCCTGGGAATCGCCTATCACCAGTGCAGCGGCAACGGCCAGTGCGTTACTGAGGGCGCCCTGACCAAGAGGATGGGCCCGGGCTTTGCGGCCAGGGGGGGCATAGTCGCGGCGCTGATGGCGGAGAAAGGCATTACGGGGGCCAGGGACTGCCTCGAAGGAGAAGTAGGGCTGTACAACCTTTACCACAAGGGAGAGTACGACCCCAAACCCCTCACAAAAGACCTGGGCAAACGTTTTCAAGGCATCAACGTCACCATGAAGCCATATCCGTGCTGCAAGGGTGCTCACAGCTACGTTGACGCGGCCTTAGCTTTAATCAACAAATACGATATCAAAGCTGAAGACGTGCGGGAAATTACCGTCTTCTGTCAGGATGATACATATTTCCTGTTACATCCCCTTGAGAAGAGAAGTCGTCCGGAAAACCCGGTTGATTCCCAGTTCAGCATACCGTGGGCGGTGGCGGCGGTTTTCGCCAGAGGGCGGGCCGGCATCGGAGATTTTACCGAAGAGGCTATCAAAAGTCCAGACATACTGGATATCTCCGGTAAAATACGCGTCGAAGTGGATGCTGGACTGAGAGGTTCAGGAAGTATGGATCCGGCGAAAGTCGGCGTAAGGACGAAGCAGGGGCAGACGTATATCGAAGAGGCGGATGTTCCTTCAGGCAGTTCCGAAAAACCGCTGCCCTTCAGCGCCTATGAAAGAAAATTCAGAGATTGTGCTGCCTATTCAATAAAACCGCTGTCAAGCAAGCAGATTGACGGATTAATAGCACGAATCAATCGACTTGAACAGGTAGACGATATCGGAGAAGTAATCGAACTCCTGAGCTGAGAGAGGAGGTAAATTATGGTTTGTCCCCTGGAGGGTATTAAAGTCCTGGACTTCAGTATCGCCGTAGCGGCACCGTTCGGCGGAACGATGCTGGCCGATATGGGCGCGGAAGTAATTAAAATCGAAAGGGTACAGGGAGAGGCACAGCGGCTGGGGCTTCCCGCCGGCATGGACGACGTGCTTGACACCAGGATAGCCGAGGGGGCTTCCGATACGGCCGACTGGATGGCTTTCAACCGCGGCAAGAAAGACCTGGCTATCGACATCAGGACGGAGAAGGGTAAAGAAATTGTCCTGAAATTGGCCAGGGACACGGATGTTGTTTTACAGAGCTTCCGTCCCGGTGTTGCGGAAAGACTGGGGATAGGCTACGAAGACATATCAAAAATCAATCCGAGAGTCATTTATGCCTCTTTCTCCGGTTACGGCGAGACCGGCCCCGTAGCCCACCGCGCCGGGGGCGATATGTGGAGTCAGGCTATGTCGGGTATGGTGAGCGTGATGGGATACCCCGGCGGCGCCCCGCAGATGCTGCCTTTCCCCGCCTGCGACCATGTCGGCGGGATGCTGGTGGCCTACGCGATAATGACGGCCCTGTTCGTGCGGGAGCGAACCGGAGAAGGACAGGCACTGACCGTGAACAATCTGGACGCGGCATTGTACCTGCAGTTCAGCGGGTTTGCCGAATACCTGACGGGTGAAAGGATGCCGTATAAGTCGGGACGGGGCTACGGCACTCCGCCCTTTGGTCCCTTCCGCGCCAGCGATGGGGACGTGCTGACTATCTTCGGGACCGGCCCAGTGTGGCCCGACTTCTGTAAGGTGGTGGGAGTAGAGCACCTAGCACACGACCCCAGGTTTGAGAGTGATGAAGCCAGGCATGAGAACCGGGAGGAAATCGGGCGACTTCTGGACGAGGCGTTCAGCCAGAAGACCAGGGCCGAATGGCAGCAGATATTCCGGGAAGCGAAAATGCGCTGCGACCCATGCCTGACCTACGAGGAGGCATGCGCCAATCCTCAACTGGAAGCCAATGACATGATTTACACCGCAAAGCATCCGACCCGCGGGGAAGTGAAGATGCTGGGTATCCCGGTAAAACTCAAGAAAACCCCGGGGCAACCTCAGGGGCCATCACCAATGCTGGGGCAGCACACCGGGGAAATTCTAACCAGGTTGGGTTATTCGTCCGAAGATATCGCTGAACTGGAAGCAGAGGGAGTAGTCAGGACGGCGCCTAAAAAGGCTTAAAGTGGAGACGAATTACCCGCGGTAGCATCGAGATACCGTCGGTACCAGGCTAAATACCGCATTACCCTGGCGGCACGGCGTGCGTTGGACTGGACCAGAATTTTCTCCCTGCGGAAAAGGGACGATACAGTCGGGTCGGGGTTAATATCGCGCGATTGCCACAATAAAATTACCGGCTTACCGTATTTCTCCGACTTCTCCCTGATTAGCTTCAGGTTTTTCTCTTCCTTGGCTCGATAGGCCTTAATCTGCCCGGGTTTAAGCCCCATGCGGTTGGTGAGGAGAGTCCTGTCCATTACTATCGGGGCCAGCAGGAAGACCGAATCGATGTTGGCATCCTCGAGCAGCGCCAGGAGCAGGTCGGCTATTGACGAAAATTCAGCCGTACTGGGGCCGGCCATGTCGACGGGATTCCGGCGGGACCATCGCGATGGCAGGTATTGGTCCAGTTTCTTAACCGTCGAGGGTTCGAGTTTGCCTAATGCCAGTCCCTCCTTCTCGCACGCTTCGGCGGTCAGCGCCCCCGGGCCGCCCCCGATGCTCAATATGCCGACCCGGTTGTTCCGGGGCAAAGGGCAGTTGAGTAACGCATACACCACGTCACAGAGCTCGTCGTCATCATCTACTCTAATCACTCCTGCCTGCCTGAAGGCGGCGGTGTAGACCTCGTCGGCGCCGGCCAGCGCTCCGGTATGGGACATGACAGCCCTGGCCGACTCTTCGGTTCCGCCGACCTTGACGACGACAATCGGTTTGCGGGCCGTGATTTCTCTGGCGAGCCGTAAGAAACGTCTCCCGTCCCGCAGGCCTTCGATATAGGCGGCGATTACTCGGGTGTCATCATCTCCGGCCAGACATTCCAGGTAGTCTTCCATGCGCAGGTCGGCTTCATTGCCGGTACTGATATATTTGCTGAAAGCGACTCCGGCTGCCGTTAGATTGTGAACTATCTTGAGGCACATGTTACCGCTTTGAGCCAGGACGGCTGACGGTCCTCTGGGCATTTCCCATGCTTGGCCGAAGGTCGACAGCTGCGACCGCGTATCGGCATGCCCCATGCTATTCGGACCTATAAAGCGTATGCCTCCTCGACGGGCAATCTCGACTAACTCGGCTTCCAGCTTCCGTCCCTGCTCACCTGTTTCGGCGAATCCGGCGGAGATAATAACAGCGACTTTGACGGCTTTCGATACACACTCGCGCAATACATCGGGGACCAGATGGGCCGAGATAACTATTACCGCTAAATCAACTGAATCCGGTATGTCTGTCACGCTATGGTAAGCCTTGACCCCGAGAATCTCGTCGGCGTTGGGGTTAACCGGATAAATGCGCCTGCCCTTCGTGCTAAGGAGACCCTTCATGGTATTGTTCCCCCATGACCCCGGCGCGTTGGATGCCCCGATAACGGCGATAGATTTAGGAGAAAATAGATACTGCCAGTAGTCCTTTGTCTCCGGCCCCATGTTTAAATATAATACCTCTCGTTCCCTGTAAATTAGACATTCCTCTCTCTAGATGTGTTTCAGGTGATGCCGCCGCCGATGATGATGGCCTCTCCCGTGATGTAATCGGACTGCTCGGAAACCAGGAAAAAGACCAGGTCGGCTATCTCCTCGGGTCTGCCGAGTCGGCCCAGCGGTATGCCGGGACCCGGCCCCGATTTGTGGGATTCCTGCTCTATGGCTTCAGCCAGACTGATACCCTCGGCTTTTGCCCTCTTGATAATTTCTTCGTCTCTCAGGTTCGTGTCAAAGCCGCCGGGATTAATGATATTGACGTTTATTTTATATTGCGCCAGCTCGGCAGCCAGAGTTCTTCCCAGTCCCAGGATGCCATGCTTCGAAGCGCAGTAGCCGGCGCTTCCCGCGTAACCCTTCGTGGCCGCCATTGAGCCGATAAGAACTATTTTTTTACCTTCTCCGTCTGGCACCATCGTTCTGGCTACTGCCCTGGAGATGAGAAACGAGCCGGTAAGATTGACATCCAGGATGGCTCGCCACTCTTCTTCGGTAAGGTCTATGACCGGGGTAGTCATCGAGCCGCGAATGCCACCGCAATGTACCAGAATATCTATTTTCCCGAACCTTTTCAGGGCTTGTGCCACGGCTTCGTCCACCGCCTGGCTGCTGCTGATATCCGCTACCACGGCCAGAGCTTCCCGGCCTTGCGACTTGATTTCATCAACGACGGCATCCAGTCCGCCCCATCCTTCGTCTCCGGGCCAGATGCTTTCAGGCGCGGCGTACTTATCAAGAACGATTACGTTAGCCCCTTCACCGGCTAATCGCACGGCAACGGCATGTCCCATGCCTCTCTTGCTCGCGGCCCCGGTGACCATGGCGACCTTACCCTCAAGGCTGTTCATAGTGCTTGCTACCTCCTCGTAAAAAAGTAGGGATTATTGTTTTTGAACGCAAGCTTGGCTGCTGTTGCTCCCGGTTAGAGTGTATAAATTCTATCATCCAACCCTATGTCAGGGATTACCCTGCGGTGGCCATAGCTCCTCGGCAATATCATCCAGCCCCAGTTCCAGCAGTTTTTTCTTACTCGGTTTCGTGGTTACCCGGTCCCAGTCGAGGGCGTCAAGGTTCTCGTCTATCTGGGTCTCAATATCTGATGACACACCGGCCAGCGGGCCCTCTTTATGAGGGGGACGACCGATTATCCGGCCATGTACCTTAAGTTCCCGGGGGTTGATACCTTCGCGCAGGGTGAAGACATGCCTTATGTTAGCAATCCTCTCGCCGTATTTGAGCAGGTCGTCCGCGGAACGTTCCCAACCGGTCACGGCGCTGAGAAATTCCGCCAGGTACTTACCTGTCTCAGCCACGAAGGTATCACTATGCAGGCAGAATCCGGCGGCATTAACCACGTGGTCCAGAAACTGACTGGGTCCGAAACCGGCCGTATGTCGGCCGGGGGTTGCATCCATCTGATACCTGGCGGCGGTCGGCTTACCCCTGAAAAAGGGAAAATCGAATTTGGGGTCGTGCAGACCGAGTTCCTGGCCGCCGATGTGTACCGCGTATTGTTCGGCGGCCTTGCCGATTTTTTCGGCGGCAACCTTAACTCCGTCGGCGAGGACATCACCGAAACCCTCCCGCCGGGCTATCTTCTCGGTCATCTTGACCATAGCCCGGTGATTGCCCCAGGTAAGCTCGATTCCGTCGGTATCCGCCCTGGTGATGATGCCGTGCTCATAACACTCCATGGCGAAGGCGATGATGGTTCCGGTGGAGATAGTATCCAGCCCGTGGCTGTTGCAGATGTGATTCGCCATGGTTATGGCCTCGGCGTTGTTATTACAGCACATCGCTCCGAAGGCGGCCATAGTTTCGTATTCCGGTCGGTGCGCGCCGGCCGGGTAGGGATAATCGCCGGTGCCCGCCTTGAGGGAACCGCGGCAGGCAACGGGACAGTGCCAGCAGCCGGTTCGGCTCTCCACATTGGCGTCTATTACATCCTTGTTCAAACCGGAGACGTCAGGTAATTCAATGACGCCGACACCACCCCAGTTCTTCACCGGTGTGTCGCCGCTGTGGACCGATTCGTCGGTGTGTACGCCGGTGCCGTACTTGTGAAAAATTTCGAGGCCGGGCCCTTTTATCTCGGCGATATGTTCCTGCCTCGCCCGGTTGGCCCTTTCCATATCGGCTATGGGAACCTTCATGTCCCCCTTTACCACCACCGCCTTCAGCTTTTTGGAACCCATGACCGCCCCCAGCCCCGACCGCCCGGCAGCGTCGCCGCCATGGTTCATAAGACAGGACACGAGGGAGAGTTTCTCACCGGACGGGCCGATGCTGACGACTCTGGCGGTCTTACCGTATTCGGCCTGCAGCGCCTCATCGGTTTCAAAGGTACTCTTTCCCCAGATATTAGTCGCCTCTCTCAGTTCGGCTTTACCATTGTTGATATAAAGGTAAACCGGCTTTTCGGAAATGCCGGAAAAGAATACCCCGTCATAGCCGGCAAATTTAAGATAGGGACCGAATTGACCTCCGGAATTGGCATCGCCCCAGCCTCCGGTAAGGGGTGATTTCGCTATGGCTACATAGCGGCAACCAAGAGTGGCCGGAGTACCGGTAAGCGGGCCGGTTATCAGGCCAAGAGTATTTTCCGGTCCCAGAGGGTCTATGCCACCTCTCTGCCGACTGTAAAGAATCCGGGCCCCGATGCCGTAACCCCCGATGAAATCCCGGTGCAGGCTTTCGTTTGGCGTCTCCTCTTCCATCTCTCCGGTAGAGAGATTCACGAACAGGAGCTTCCCCATGTATCCTCCAGTCACTGAAGCTCCTTTCATGGTCAATCCCGAAATATGTCTATATTCTACTCGTGATTGGCCCTGCTATCAACCTGGTCGGTATAAAAGTAAAATCCCCCGAAATCTCTTTATTGATTCGAGGGATTTTAGCTTTAAAAACGGGTATCTCAAGAGAGTAACAGGTCACATCATGCTGGGTAAGAAAGTGCTGAGCGAAGGAACAGCCACCAGCAGAGCAACATGGCACACGTCGGCAATGACGAATGGTATTATGCCGCGGTAGAGGACGCCAAGAGGCTCGTTAATAACTCCCGTCAGAATAAACAGATTAATGCCGAAAGGCGGCGTGACCATTCCTATCTCGATAATCCTTACCATGAGCACGCTGTACCATATCAGGTCGAACCCCAGTGATTCCATCAAGGGGTACATGATAGGAATGGTGAGGATAAGTACGGCAATAACATCAAAAAACATGCCGCATATAATATAAAAGATGAGGACAGCAATCAGGATAACCAGAGGTGGTACCGGCAGTCCTGAGATAAACTCACTGATGGTAGTTGGAATCTGGGTAATGGCTAGGAAGGCATTGAACATATAGGCGCCAACCAGCATGACGACAATCATGGCGACCAACCTCGCACACTCCATCAAGGAGTCCCAGACGCCGTGAAGGCCTAGCTTTCTCTTGGCCAGACCGATAACCAGCGCCCCGAAGGCTCCGATGCCGCCGGCCTCTGTTGGTGTAAAGATACCGCCGTAAATGCCTCCCATTATCAGGATGAATAGAAGCACCACCGGCCAGGTCAGCTTCATGGAAAACACCTTATCTTTCCAGGTCGTCTTAAACGATGCCGGGGCCAGTTTCGGATTAAACCTGCACAAGAGGAAAATGGTTAGCACATAAAATAAAGCCTCGAGAACGCCGGGTATTATCCCGGCGATAAACAGCTTGCCGATAGACAACTCCGTAAGGATGCCGATAAGGACAAACCCCATGCTCGGCGGTATCAAAATCCCCATGGTGCCCCCGGCCGCGATACACCCGGAGGCTAACTGTCTACTATACCCCATTTTTTTCATCTCCGGATAGGCTACCTGGCCCATGAGTATCGCACCGACGGCACTGGTACCAGCACAGGCGGCAATCATTGCACAGGCAAAAACCGTGGCCATACCCAGACCGCCTTTCAGATGCCCGAGCCAGGAACGAGCCATCTCATATGCCTCCCTGCCTATACCGCTATTGGCGACAAATGAGCCCATAAGCAGGAAGAGCGGCAGCACGGCAAAATGGTAATCGTTAAGTCTATCAAACGGCAGTATGGCCAGATTGGCAATGGCGCCCTGAAAACCGCCTATTATCCCATAACCGATAAAACCAATGAGAATTAAACCAAAACCGACATGCACTCCCATTATCAGGATTACCAAAACAACGGCTATGCCGATTAAACCTACTTCAGTCTGACCCATGCCTGAACACCTCTCTAGCCGTGAGATAAATATCAATCAGAAATATTATACATGCCCAGCCGAAACCTACAGCCAGCAGCATCATGAAGGGCCATAACGGTAAACGTAACGTAACTATAATACCGCCAAGCGTTTTAAAGATATAGTCCCAGGCCCTCAATCCCCCCTGCCAGCATATCAAACCGCATGTCACAGCACCTATAATATAAGCAACGAGAAGTATGATGGCCTGCCCTCTGGCGGAGAAGAGGTCAGATAATACCGTAATCCTGATGTGCCCCAGGTTAAGCTGGCAATAGCCCAGCCCCAGGCATCCGGCTATAACCAGCATAATGCCTACGAGTTCGTAGGTACCCTCTACCGGTTTAAGAAAAAGGTTACGGCCGGCTACGTCGGCAACAGTGAGAATCATCATGATGCCGAGTACTACGGCCGCAATTACCGCCATCACCCTGCTAATGTTCAGTACTACCTTACCACACCGTGATAATACTCGCTCCTCTTGCTGTAGCACCTCACCTCCTGTATTGCATATTATTGGACGGGTCGGGCTGGGAGAATATGGCAGAGTTCCTCATTAATATACTAAGTAGGCCAAAAATATTCAACGTCACCTGGGGATGGATTACGCAGTGACAGGTAAAAACTCTTCACATTTTTTATATACTGATATACCTCCCTTCTCCTTGATGAAATACATAAATTGGCTGGTTGGCGCAATTATACACCCCGCCTATAAAATAAGCAAGACTCGCTATAAACACTGCCGTGGCAGCCTGAGTACACAAGTATATCCCCACTGCACCCTCGGTCTGCAATCTGTAAGTCCGGTCAGAACGGCGGTACGATTCTCCTGTCTCTGAGCCACGGCGGTAAGACCTCCTTCCGTTTACTGCTTTGCGCCCAGGTCATTATCTAACACGATACTATTTTACGAATTTTGCCACACAATTTAAAACGGAGGCTGAAAAGGGGTTGACAGAAATAGGGAATAGTTATAAAGTGTGAATTAACTTAACATATTAATCTATTTATCTATTTATATTTAATCTAACAAAGGGAGGTGTAGGAGTGTAAATGTATAGCCAGGCAAATAGCTATTTCAAATTGAATCTAACTGCAAAGGAGGAAAAATGAAGAAAAGAAACTGGATGATTGCAGTACTCACTGTAGTTCTGCTGGCAGGGCTGCTACTGGCTGCCTGTGCCGAGCCAGCCCCGGCACCAGCTCCCGCACCGGCACCGGCACCGGCACCGGCACCGGAAAAGCCAGCGCCAGCACCGGCACCGGAAAAACCAGCACCAGCACCGGAAAAGCCGGCACCAGCTCCGGAACCGGAAAAGCCAGCACCAGCACCGGCACCGGAAAAACCAGCACCAGCACCGGAAAAGCCGGCACCAGCTCCGGAACCGGAAAAGCCAGCACCAGCTCCAGAGGTCAGGACGATTAAATTTAACTACACGATGCCCCCGTTCTCAGCCGTAGGTGTGGGCTACGAGTGGTGGGCGGATGAGTTTGAGAAGCGGACGGACGGTCGCTATATTGTAGAGACTTATGGATTTTCGGCCTTATTAGACGATGCAGGCTCTCTGGATGCGGTAAAACAAGGTGTCTGTGAAATCGTCATGACCTCTACCGGAAGCAAAATGGCCGATTTCCCGCTAGCCGCGGTTGGCGATCTCCCCACGCTGTCGTTCCACAAGAAGGGTGTTAGCATGGAGGAATTCCTCGTATCATTCGATGCCCTGATAGAGTTCTATAAGATACCGGAAATTGCAGCCGAGTTCAAACCCTATCATTTGATTAAAGCCCTTGGAATAGACCCGAGTTACCTTATTAGCGCGGATAAAGAGGTAATCGTGCCTGAAGACCTTGAAGGCCTGAAGGTCGGCGGGGCGTTGGGCGCTCTGGCGGATATGATGAGTGCTTTCGGCGCTGCCGGCGTCTTCCAGATACCTCCCCAGGCATACGATAACATGCAAAAAAAGGTCACCGATGCCGCTATCATGACCTACGCCATGATAGGCCCTTACAACATGTTCGAACTTTGTGACTACATCTTGAAACAGACCTTCGGCGCCGGGACCCTGCTCATCCTGACGAGCCACGAATTCTATGACTCCCTGCCGCCGGAAGACCAGGTGATATTCGATGCTACCTGGGAAGACGCCTTGATAGTATGTGCCCAGGGTATGTATGACGAGACCGTACATAGCACGCCCACTATTGAAGGATCGGGCATTACTATCAACACTCCCACCCCGGAGCAGTCGGTCCTGTGGGACGATGCGGCTCGACAGTACGCGTTTCCTACCTGGGCGGATATGTGCCATGACCTGGGTTACAGCGAAGAGGTTACCGACAGGGTACTCTCTACCTGGGAGTCACTGGTAGATGAATACACCACTCAGAAATAAGCCTTCAGACTATTAGCGAGATAGAAAGGCTTCGGAGGGTTTACCGCCTCCGGAGCCTTTTCCTTTTGGGTGGCGGCTGCAGAGTTCTGAGGCGTAGAATTGACAGCCAGGTGCCGCCTATGTAATATTCTGACAAGGGCGATGTAGTAAGCCGTTTTACCAACGTAGGACATATTATCCTGGACCTCGTAGTATTAGTGGTATTGCTTGCCGAAAAATGGGCAGGCACTGAGTTAGAGTCACCTGCAGAGAAAGTACAGGAGGTAAACAAAAGTGGAAAAGCAATGGGCAGAGTTATCACTGGATGAAAAGCAGGAGGCGATGTTTGATTCGTGGCTTTCGCCACAGGGCATAGAGTTTACCAGCCCCGAGACTGAGAAGTCATACAAGGAGAGAGTAACCCGGATAAAAGATGCGGTTCAATTGAAGAAAACGCCGGACAGGGTGCCTATCTTTTCCATCGTTAATTTTTTCCCCGCTTATTATGTGGGCCTGACCCCTCATGATATGATGTATGACTACGGAAAGCTCACCACGGCAATCAGAAAATACGTCCTGGACTTTGAGCCGGATGTGGACCCTGGCGGGTTTTTCGCCGGTTCGGGAAGGCTCTTTGAAATTCTTGACGTCAAGTTATATGCCTGGCCCGGGCATGGGGTCTCGCCCGAAAATACCTACCAGTGCATTGAAGGCGAATACATGATGGCGGATGAATATGACGCCTTGATTCAGGACCCGTCACATTTCTGGAACAGCATCTACTTACCTCGCATATGCGGAGCCCTGGAGCCCTTTAAGCTGCTACAAAGTCCCACCAACGTCCAGGAGGGTTCGTTCGCTTCTTTTGTTATGCCGTTTGCTATGCCCGACGTTCAGGCTGCCTATAAAACTCTTTTTGAGGCAGGGGCTGAAACCATGAAATGGATGGGGGTTGTCAGCGCCTTCAGTCATGAGATGGCAGCCGCTGGCTTTCCCGGCTTCCTCGGTGGCCTTAGCAAGGCACCTTTTGATGTCATCGGTGATACCCTCAGAGGCACCAAAGGGGTAATGGTGGATATGTACCGGCAGCCCGCCAAGCTCCTCCAGGCTCTGGAGGTAATAACGCCGTTCATGATTAAGATGGGGGTGTCCATGTCAAGGATGAACGGAAATCCCCTGGTGTTTATGCCGCTGCATAAAGGGGCCGACGGTTTCCTCTCCGATGAACAGTTCAAGACCTTCTACTGGCCCACCTTAAGGAAGGTTTTCATGGGCTTGATTGAAGAGGGCTGCGTACCGTTTCCTTTTGTTGAGGGAAGCTATAACTCACGCCTGGAAGTTATCAGGGACGTGCCTAAAGCTAAGACGGCATGGACGTTCGACGCGACAGACATGGCCAGGGCCAAGAAAATACTGGGTGATGTTGCCTGCATAAGTGGCAACGTGTCTTCCTCGCTGCTGATTACCGGCACAACCAAGCAGGTGAAGGAAAGATGCCGCCAGCTCATCGATACCTGCGCCCCCGGCGGCGGTTATATCATGGCCAATGGGGCTGCCATTGACAGGGTCAAGCCAGAAAACCTCAAAGCAATGATTGATTTTACCAAGGAATACGGTATATATAAATAGGTTCTTAGCGGGTTGAGATTTTAGTATTTCAGGAGGTAAAACAGTGCCAGATAGAGACTTGCGAGCATGGATGGCCCAGCTGGATGCTGAGGGTGAGTTAAAGAGAGTAACAGCCAGGGTGGACTGGGATGACGAGATATCTCAAATCATAAGAAAGGTATACGTGCAGGAAGGCCCGGCGCTTCTGTTTGAGAATATCAAAGACCACGAAGCGACGCGTTCAAGGAAGCTTTTTACCAATGGCCTGGGAACGCGCTCCCGTGTCAACCTCATGCTCGGCCTGCCCAGAGATACACCCCCTACAGAGACTATTCAGACGATTAGAAACAGGATGAAGAAGCCGCTGGAGACGGTGAAGGTCAAAACGGGGCCGGTCAAGGAAAACATCGTTAAGGGTGAAGACGTGGACCTTTTCCAGTTCCCGGTCCCCAAGTGGCACCCGCTTGATAACGGACGCTATATCAACACATTTAGCGCTACCGTCACCAGGGACCCCGATACCGGGCAAAACAATGCAGGTGTTTACCGGGGCACGATATTGAGTAAGAACAAGATAGGCGTGCTTTTGATGCCAACGAAGGACTGGGGTATTACTTACAGCAAGTACCGGGAGATGGGCAAACCCATGCCCGTGGCATTCGTCTACGGCTGGGACCCCACCTTAATAGTAGTCGCCGGTAGTCCCGTTGTCGGGCCCGAGTATGAACTGGCCGGGGCGCTGAGACAGGAGCCTGTCGAGCTTGTTAAATGTGAGACTTCCGATATTGAAGTGCCCGCATCCGCCGAAATAGTGGTGGAGGGCACTATGTCCCCTGACCCGAGCACTTACGAAATAGAAGGGCCCTTCGGTGAGGGGTCAGGGTTTTACGGGGAAGCGAGAAAGAGACCGGTGGTGGAAGTCAGCTGCATCACCCACAGAAACGATGCCATTTACCGTGGTTCTCTGGTGGGTACCAGAGAAGGCGTTACCGAGATAAGGGCAGCCGTCAGTACTATGATGTCGGTGGTTAACTGGAATACCCTGGAGTCCCATGAAATTCCCGGAGTGCTTGATGTTACGACGGGGCCGATATCAGCGGTTAAAATTCATAAAACGTATCAGGGACAGCCGAGGCAAATAGCCGCCGCCTTATGGGGCTCCAAGTTCGCCGGTCACCCCTTCAATATATTGATGGTAGCGGAAGAGGATGTGGACATTCGCAACCCCGCGGCGCTCATGGGTGCCATGCACAATAAGGTGAATTTTGACAGGGACCTGGTTGTCTACCCCTTATATATGGGGTCGCCCATCGACGTCAGCGTCGCCTATGACCTGAGGGCGGAACTTGAGTACGGGGCGGCCGTAGCCAGTAAACTGCTTATCGATGCCACTACGGATTGGGAGCTCCACCCTGTGCGCGAGGAGTGGGGTAATCAGAGGTTTCCTCCGAAATGTCACTATTCTCGGCCGGAGACCGAGGAACTGGTGGAAAAGAGATGGAAGGAATACGGCCTGTAACAGTACAACATGGGTATACAGGCAAAGTGCTGGGGAACCTCTTATTCAGGGGGCCCCAGCATTGCCGTTATTACTTCTCCTGAAAGCTACCTACTTCACAGTGATGGTCAGGGTACATGTCCATTCGGCCTTCTCGCCACCTTCCCAATCTCGGCTGTATTCCAGAGATACCGTGGCCGTGCCCGGGTTGACCCCTGCGAAGACAAATTTTTCCGTTCCCGCAGCTCCAACCTTGCTGGCAGAGGGTGCGACATAACTATGGCCTGTCTGCTCTACTACTGATGTGTCACTTATCTGTGCCTCTTCATTCCACTGGAAGCCGGTTGTCCGATTAGAGCACAGTATTACCGTTACTCCCTTGTTAGCTGTAAATTCAATTTCATCCGTGATATTCGGCTCATCCGCAAAATCGTTACACGTATAAAACTCCACAGTGGTCGCGGCTACGTAACTGGTTGTACTTGGCTTTGTGGCGGGCGTTTCAGAATCTCCAGGCTCTCCCGTTGGCCCCGATGAGCAGGCGAGCAGGGACAGTGTCAGGAGAGCCGTTAGACCTAACGTGATTACTTTTACTTTCATATTCATTTCCTCCCACGTGACTTTTTAGGATTACATGAATTATAAACCCACAAGGTCACCTGGTCAACCCATCGGATTGCCAGGTTCTACTTAATTTTTAATTTCAGTTGGCGGAATGAAGTGGTTTGACAAAAACCAATATCGGTGTGTACAATTTTATAGCTTGAGCATTTGCCCTATAAGTACTTGAAAACCACACTATCGTTTTGTTGCAGTCCAGTCAAGTATCTCCCGCTGCAGGTAAACGTGATTAAAAATGACCATCACAGACCATATAAAGACTTGAAAATAGGGCATTAATATCTGAAAGGAGTAGGCGGAAGAAGGATGGCTTTAAAAGAAGAATTGGCCGGTATCGTGAGTTCGGAAAATGTTTTTGATGACCCTGAAACGTTGGACGCCTATTCCAGGGATTTTAGCTTCGTCAAACCTGTGAAACCCCGGGTAGTGGTAAAGCCCGGGAGCGCTGATGAGGTTCAGGCGCTGGTCAGGTGGGCTAATCAGACGGCCACGCCATTGGTACCGGTAAGCTCCGGGCCACCGCGCTTCCGTGGTGACACTGTTCCCAGCGTACCGGGAGCGGTCATTGTAGACCTGAGCGGAATGAAGAAGGTCATGAGGATTGACCGCAGAAACAGGGTGGCGATGGTTGAGCCGGGGGTAACCTACTCCGAACTCCAGCTGGAACTGGCCAGGGAAGGCATGAGGCTTACGACGCCGTTGCTCCCGCGGGCCAGCAAGTCGGTGGTAGCCAGCCTCCTGGAAAGGGAGCCTACCCTGATTCCCCGGCAGCTATGGGCGTCGCTCGACCCGTTGCGATGCAACGAGATAGTCTGGGGAGACGGTCACAAGCTGGTAACCGGCGACGCCGGCAACTGGACCTCAATGGAAGAAGCCTGGGAGAAGAAACAGGCCCCGGCAGGTGCTACGGGTCCGGGGCAGGCAGATTTCTACAGGTTTGTTTCCGCCGCCCAGGGGAGCATGGGCATCGTGACCTGGGCATCGGTAAAATGCGAGATATTACCCGCGCTCCACAAGCTCTTCTTCGTGCCGGCCCAGAGGCCTGATGACCTGCTTGATTTTGCTTACCAGCTCCTGAAGTTCAGATTTGCCGATGAGCTTTTATTGTTGAATAACGCGAGCCTGGCATATATCCTTGGAAACGGAGCCGACAGAATCAGAGCCCTGATGAAGGAACTCCCACCCTGGGTTGTCCTGGTGGGCATAGCCGGACGCAGCGTACTGCCCGCGGAAAGAGTCGAGTATCAGGAGAAGGACATCGCGGATATTGCCCGGCGATTTGGCCAGCAGCTCGTGTCGGGAATCCCCGGAGCCGGGAGTGATGAAGTGCTGAAAGCGATACTCAACCCGTCCCGGGAGCCCTACTGGAAACTCGACTTAAAGGGGGGATACCAGGATATCCTCTTCCTGACCACCCTCAACAGGACGCCGGAATTTATCAGGACAATGAACTCAGTGGCCGAAGCCAGCGGGTACCCGGCCTCGGATATCGGCGTTTACATCCAGCCGCTGCACCAGGGTGCCAATGTCCATTGTGAATTCACCCTCCCCTTCGACCGGGACAATCCGGAAGAGGCAACCAGGATGCAGCAGCTCTTAACCAGGGCCAGTGAGGAGCTGCTTGAGCAGGGGGCTTTCTTCTCGCGACCCTACGGCATATGGGCAGATATGGCCTACAAGCAGGATGCGCAGACTACGATTGTATTAAAGAAGCTCAAGGGGATATTCGACCCCAACAATGTGATGAACCCGGGTAAGCTGTGCTTTTAAGCGCAAGAGAAACAAAGAAAGAAGGCATTAGAAAGTGGCGCTAGAAGACTATAAAGTTGATATGGAAAGGTGCAGCCAGTGCTCGTACTGCAAGTGGATTCCATTTGACCAGGTGAAGAGCTGGAGGTTTGCCAAGGGATGTCCCAGTATTGCCTATAATAACTTCCTGAGTTACTCCGCGCGCGGCAGATACGCTGTCGCCCTGTCACTCCTGAACGGCCAGAGCACTTATACCGATAGGGTGGTGGATATAGTCTATAAATGCACGACCTGCGGCTCCTGTGACGTTTCCGATAAGATTTGCCGCTACAACCTGGAACCACTGGAAATGATACATGAATTAAAATTCAGGCTGGTCGAGGACGGCCAACTGCTGCCGCAGCTTACCGCCGTTATCGAGCATCTCGGTAAAGAAAACAACATGATGATGAAACCCGGGGCCGGGCGCGGCGATTGGGCTGAAGGCCTGGACGTAAAGCGTATCCCCGGTGAATCGGCGGAGGTCCTCTTCCACGCCGGCTGCCGGTTCAGCTACGATGAAGAGCTGGTGGAAACAGCCAGGACGGCCGTGACCCTTCTTAAAAATGCCGGCGTTGATATCGGCATCATGGGGGCAGACGAGTCCTGTTGCGGCGGTAGAGCCTATGACATGGGCTATAAAGAAGAATTCACCGGACTTGCGGAAAAAACCATGAAGGCCTGGACTGCGGCCGGTGTCAGGACGGTGGTAACCCCCTGCGCCGACTGCTTTCACACCTTTTCACGCCTTTATCCTCCTCTGGGGGCGAAGTTTGAGGTTCTCCATACCGTGCAATATCTCGACCGCCTGATTCAGGAAGGCAAGATTAAGTTCAGCAAAACTATACCCATGCGCGTTACTTACCACGACCCCTGCCACCTGGGCAGACGGGGAGAGCCGTACGTACCCTGGGAAGGCAAAGAGAAGAAAGTTAAAAATCAAATAGTGGTCTATGAGCCGAGAAGGCCGAGGTACAACGGGGCCTGGGGTGTCTATGACCCGCCGAGAGACGTGCTTAAGAGTATCCCCGGTCTGGAACTGGTGGAGATGGAGAGAATCAGGGAGTATGCCTGGTGCTGTGGCGCCGGGGGTGGGGTAAAAGAAGCCTACCCTGACTTTTCCAACTGGACGGCTACGGAGAGGATTGAGGAGGCGAAGTCCACCGGTGCTGAGGCAATAGTGAGCGCCTGCCCGTGGTGTGAGCGGAATTTTATCGATGCCATTAATGCCGCGGGCGATAAAATGAAGGTCTTTGATGTTACCGACCTCGTAAAACAGGCAATATAACAACGGAAGGATTGAGACATGGCACTATCAAGAGAAGCCTATCGGGAATTAGAAGGAATTGTAGGCCCACAGAATATCTCCGACGACCCGGCATTACTGGATTCGTATAGATACCCGCTGTCTCATACCGCCATTCACATCGGCCCCTATTACCGGGTGTACACGCCCAGGGGTGCCGCCGTCCTGCTGCCGGGAAGCGCCGAAGAGGTCCAGGGCATCGTCAAATTATGCAACAAATACAAGGTAAAATTTAAGCCTTCCAGTACGTTCTGGTCAGCCTGGGGGTTTCCTTTAGAGGATGACACCATCCAGCTGGATATGAGGCGGATGGATAAAATCCTGGAGATTGATGATAAGAACAATTTTGCCGTGGTCGAGCCGCATGTCATCGGGGCGACACTTCAGGCTGAAGCGATGAAGGTGGGGCTGAATACCCACATCCACGGGCCCGGCGCCAGCTGTTCCTGCCTCGCCAGTGCTACTGCCTTGGGAGGACTTGGACCGGATACCCTTTACATGGGTCATCACAATGAGAATCTGCTCGGTGTGGAATGGGTCATGCCCGATGGAGAAATCCTGAGGGTAGGCTCGGTGGGCTCCGGGTTGGGCTGGTTCTGCTGTGACGGACCGGGGCCCAGTCTGAAAGGACTCGTCAGGGGAATGATAGGGACTAACGGGGCGATGGGCGTATTTACCAAGTGTGCCATCAAGCTCTACCCCTGGCCCGGACCGGCCCCGCTACCCGTCGAGGGGAAACCGCCCGCCTACAAAGCGGTGCTGCCGGACAATTTCAGGGTATATACCCTGGGCTTTCCGTCCTGGAAGGCCTGGGCTGATTCCTGTTACCTGATTTTCGACGCGGGAATCGGCTATGTCGCTCACCGGCAATTCAACATGTTCGGTAGAGACCTGAAGGGGGCCATGGTCAGGATACTGTCCGACCCTACCAGGACGCTTTCCGACATTGAGGAGCTGCTAAAGGACCCGGAAGTACAGAAAATGACCGAAGACATGAAGCGCGATTACCAGATTGTCCTGGCGGGCATGACTTCGGGGGATATCGAATGGCAGGACAAAGCCCTGGATAAGATACTGGAAGAGACCGGAGGCTGGAAGGTAAAGGCAATGCTGGAACCCGACCTGTTCAACTGGTCACTCCTCTACATGATAAGGTTGGGACACAAGAATTTGAACCTGGTATTTGGAGGCGGCTACGACGGCTGTTTCGGACTGGGAGGGACTCCGGATTTCGGGACTTCTGGAGAACCACCGCGTGTTGAAGAGGCAACGGCGTTCAAGGTTGAATGGGAGAAGAAGGGCAATGTTGTCGCCGCCGGTGGCGACGGCATGATGGGAGGCATCGGTGGCATGGGAGGCGGCGGTCACGCTCTGTGGGAGAACTTCACCCATTTTGACCCGGCTGATAAGGCATCAACGGAAGGAACTTTCGAATTCTTTAATGCTGCCGCCAGGTACGGCATGGAAAAGGGTTGGGGTCCCGGTATGGAGAAAATGAACGACTACGCCAGGTGGACCGATGGTAAAACAACCCCCAAGGAAATACGCGACCGCATACTCGGGGCGGTGGCGCAACCGGAGGCGTTTCGCTACCAGCGTAAGTTTAAGGAGACCTTCAACCCCAATGACCTCGGTGATGGATATTACCGTACCCTGGACGACCCGATTGAGTAACAATGTGCCTGACCGTAAGCATAACCCTCTTTGGCAGGAAAACTGGGAATTCAGGCATGATTTATATACCCTGCCACGCGTCGGCAGCATACGGCGATTAATACCCGGAACAAGAAAAATTTGATGAAGAGGAGTATTGAAAAATGGCTCTTCTGGAAGAACCAATAAAAGAGGTCAGAACCCTTAAAAATTATATCGACGGAGAGTGGGTGGAATCTAAAGGTGAAGTCGTCGACGTGGTAAACCCCGCTACATACCAGACAATTGCTAAAGTCCCCATCTCGACCGGCGAAGAGATGGATGCCGCCGTAGAAGCAGCCAAAGCGGCCTTCCCCGACTGGCGAAGAACGACTCCGGTAGCCAGGGCGAGGCATCTCTACCGATTGAAAGAGTTACTGGAAGAGAACTTTGAGGAAGTCAGCAGAATCCAGACACAGGAGCATGGCAAGACCATAGATGAGTCGAGGGGCGAGACCCGGCGCGGCATCGAAAACGTTGAGGTCGCCTGCGGTATCCCTACGTTAATGCAGGGATATTATTCCGAGGATATCGCCCATGGCATCGACGAGTGGGTAATCCCCACCCCCCTGGGAGTTTTCGGTATTATAGGTCCTTTCAACTTCCCGTTTATGATTCCGCTCTGGTCGGCGCCGTATGCCGTAGCTACCGGCAACTGCGTGATAGTAAAACCATCGCCGGAGGTTCCCAACAGTCAGATGAAACTGGCCGAGTTAGTGGAAGAAGCCGGTTTCCCACCTGGAGTATGGAACGTAGTCAATGGCGAGAGAGCTGTTGTCGGCCGCGTGCTGGAACATCCGGATGTTAAGGGAATAACCTTCGTCGGGCGCACTTCAACAGCAAAAGAAGTTATTTGTAAGAAGTGTGGTGAGACAGGCAAGAAGTATATTGCTCAGGCTAGCGCGAAGAACTTCATGACCATCATGCCCGACTGCGATGTAGAAAGGACCGTGACGGCCATGATGACTTCGTTTTTTGGTAATACCGGTCAGCGGTGCCTATCGGCGGCCAATGCCGTTATTGTCGGTGAAGACGACGCCTTCTACAAGAGTTTCATGGACAGGGTTGTCGAACAAACCTCCAACATAAAGGTTGGTTACGGACTTGATGAATCGGTGCAAATGGGGCCGGTACGTGACAAAGAGAAAAAGGCAAGAATCGTAGAATATATCGAGAGCGGTATTAAACAGGGGGCGAAAATCAGACTTGATGGCAGAAAAGATATCAAGATTGTGGGCGACTATCCGGAAACGTGTTTTCTCGGCCCAACTATCTTCGAGGACGTCACACCGGATATGAGAATAGGTTCCGAAGAAATTTTCGGCCCTGTAATGAGTGTCATGCGGGTGAAAGACCTGAACGAAGCGATAGAGATTGCCAATGCCAACCCATACGGCAATGGCGACTCCATCTTTACGACGAATGGCAAAAGCGCCAGAGAGTATCAGTACAATATTACCAGCGGCAATGTGGGCATAAATATCGGGATAGTGGCGCCTATGGCCTTCTTCCCGTTCAGCGGCATGAAGGATTCATTCTTCGGAGTGCTGCACACACAGGGACGGGAGGCGGTCCGCTTCTTCACGGAAAGCAAGGTCGTTATTCAAAGGTGGTTTTAATAAGGGAAGAAAGAAATAGATGATATTACACACAGCATCCGAGGGCATCACCTTCGCCAGGAAACTCGAAAACGACTCGGCGGAGTTCTACGAGAATCTGGCTCAGCGAAACGCCGAAGATGCCGAGACTTTTCTCTCTTTTGCCGGAGAGAACAAGAAAAATATTGTTCAGGTTGAGAGAGCCTACTATGGAGTTATCACCGATGCCATTGAGGGCTGTTTTGCGTTTAATATCGACCCGGACGACTACACCTTAAAGACGGCGGTACCGGACGGGACGGGCTACACCGATGTTTTGAGCCAGGCTTTGGAGATAGAAAAGACGATTATCAAGTTTTATACGGATGCAGCCGAACAATCAAGGTCTCTGATGGCGGATGTTCCTAGGGCTTTTACGATAATAGCCAGGAAAAGGGGAAACCGCCTGGAAAAATTGGACTCGCTTCTTAGGAGGTAAGGTCAACCGCTACTAAACACCATCAATGCTGCATCATTGACTTAAGAGGGATTACTCATCTTTGCCGGTTAACCCCTCCCATCTTTTGAAGAGGTCATGCTTGATATCAAATACATCCAGGACCTTACCCACGGTGTGGTCGACGAGGTCCCGGATTGTCTCCGGTTTATGATAAAAAGCAGGAATCGGCGGAAAAACAATAGCGCCCATCTCCGTTAGCTTTACCATGTTTCTCAGGTGACCCAGATGAAGCGGAGTTTCTCTCGCCAGTAAAACCAGCCTCTTTCTCTCCTTCAATGCGATATCGGCAGCGCGGGCTATCAGGTTATCGGTATATGAGTTTGCCAGCGCCGACAGCGTTTTCATGCTGCAGGGGGCAATCACCATGCCGTCCCTCTTGAACGAGCCGCTGGAAAGCCTGGCCCCGATATCGTTGATGTCGTAGCAGACATTCGCCAGGGCTCTTACCTGCTCCAGTCCCCAATCGGTTTCATGCCTGATGATTTCCTCTCCGGCTTTGGAAATGATAAGGTGTATTTCCACTTCTTTATTGGCCGACAATACCTCGAGCAGCCGGATGCCGTATATCGCTCCGGAAGCCCCGGTTATTCCGATTATAAGCAGCATTCCCGTTATACCTCATCGAGATTATTTAATTATGTCATTCTCGGGTCAAGCCCGAGAATCCAGAACCCCTTCCCCCGGCTGGATTCTTCGCTTCGCTCAGAATGACAGAGTGGGGAGGCTGGATTCCCGCCCCCGTATCAAGTACGGGGCAAGCTTCGCGGGAATGACAGCATGGAAGTTCCGGATTTACTCGGGGCAATGGGTGGGACTATTAAGCCATGATTCGCTCTATCCGTTGCCCGGTGGCAGGGTCGTACGGTCTGTTAAATGCTTCGGGGTACCGGGTTCTCAATTCGTCCAGGTCGACGTGTCCTACCTCTACCAGGTAACCGCTGGTCGCCATCCCCGCGCAGTTTTTAGAGGTAATATTATGCGGACTAATGGTATTAATGGCGCCGCCTCTATCAAGCTCGCCCACGATTATCGGGTCGTACCTGGCACCGTGGTCGATATATACCACGCCGGGCATGATTCTCTCCGTCACGTAAGCGCCTACGAGGACAACGCCCCTCTCGTTGAATACCTTAACCACGTCCCCGTTGGCGATACCCCTCTTTTCAGCGTCCGCCGGGTGAATCCAGATGGGCTCATAGTGGTAGCCGTCCGCCCCGATAACCTTGCAGGTTTTAATTTCGTGGAACCAGCTTATGTCATCAAGGTTGGCATGCACCCGCCACCGGCCGTGGTTGGATATGATGAGCAGGGGATAGTTCTTGGCTCTCTGGCTGGAAAGGCTTTCATCGTGACTCACACCCTTTTCAATCCAGTGGGGAACCGGTGGCCTCTCCTCGTCATCGGGGAAGTGCTGCGCCAGAGACTGGGAATAGTACTCTATCTTCCCGGAAGGGGTGTTCAGGGGGTTTTTCTCCGGGTCTTCACAGAAGCCGCTCAAGCCGGGCTTGTGTTTCTTCCAGTCCGGGTCGGTGGCCACAACATAATAGCCTTTCTCTTTAAGTTCCTCGTAGCTAATCAGCGGGGCTACTTCCGAATGGTCAAAACCGAACTCTATCCAGTCCTTGACAGACCGGCCCCTGGTGTACTCTTTCAGCAGGCCCAGCCTTTCGGCTATCATGCAGACTACTTCGTAGTCGCTCTTGGACTCGCCTCTGGGCTCGATACACTGGTCCTCATACATCACGGTATTGAACTGGCCGCTGAAGTTATCCGTGGCGATATCCTCTTCCTCGAACTTGGTATTGACGGGCAGGAGGATATCGGCGAAGAGGCAATCGTTCTCCATCCAGGGGTGCTGCACCAGCATGAACTCGATTTTAGGGCTCTGGTACGCTCTGGCGATACTGTTGCTGTCATTCCAGCACGTCAGCAAACAGGGCGTATCGGACCATATCATGTGTATTTCAGAACACCCGTCTACCGGGTACTTGTACTGAACGAACTGGTCGTCACGCGGGAACCCGGCACTGGTAGTACCGTACCAGGTGAGGGGAGGATTAAGAATGGCATCGTGAATGAGGGTCTTGGGTATGAACTGCTTGGGGAATTGCATGTCCTCCTTTTCACCATCCGCCGCCAGACCTCTCTGCACAGCCGGACTGCCTACTCGCTGCCCGCGACCGGCGGCATTTACATCCGGTAGCTCTGTCGCCCGGGGCATGGGATGCCAGCCCGGGTCGAAAAACAGTCCCCATTCAATCATCTTCACGAAGTGTGAGCCGGGTTTTCCCAGCCCCTGCATGCCCAGCAGGCAGACCTCAATCCTGGCGGGCTCTGTCGAGTAAGGCCCCCTGATAGAGGAACCGCCGTTACCATGCGCTATGGATGTCTTTTTTGATGCCCAATCCCTGGCCAGGGCTTTGATAATCCGGGATGGGACCCCGCATTTCTCCTCCGCCCATTTGGGTGTCTTGGGTACTCCATCTTCCTTACCCATGACGTAATCTGCGAATTTATCGAATCCAAAGGCGTGATTCGCCACGTAATCTTTATCGTAGTTTCCTTCGGTGAGCCAGACATGGGCGATGGCCAGTCGCATAGCCGCATCGGTATTGGGCCATATAGGTATCCATTTATCGGCATGGACCGCCGCCCCGTAGTTCAGGTCCGGGCAGATATATACCTGCTTTATTCCCAGGTCGGTGAACCAGTAGCACAGCCGACTCGGCAGCTGGCCCTGCCAGCCCCAGGGGGTGGTTTCCACGTCACAGCCCCAGAACAGCACCAGCTCCGAGTAATCCGCTATATCCGGGATTACATTGGTTAAAGGATACTGTTGACCCAGACTTTCACATCCCCAGGTATGCTTGGCACCCCAGTACCAGCCTTCCCAGCTGTCCGGGTTCCTCATCTGCAGGGTATATCCCCCCAGAAGGTCGAGGAGCCTTCTCTGGCAGCCGTGGGGAGCGTGCACGGTTTTCGTTTCCCCGTGACCATCCGCCTGAGCAAGTATCGCGTAAGGCCCGTACTTCTTGACAGCCCTCTTTATCTCGCTGGCGATGATGTCCAGGGCCTCGTCCCAGGAGATTCTGACATAACCGCTCTTGCCCCGGTTCTGGGTGTTCCTTTCTCCGTTGGGGTCCCAATCGACTCTTTTTAACGGATATAGAATCCTGTTGAGGGACATAGCCCGCTTCTTATAGGCCAGGCTGAAAGGTCCTATCAGTGATTTCATGCTTGGCTCAAAGACCTGACCGCGTGACTCCATCTTCCATGGGTTGAATTCTTCAGGTTTATATTTCCAGTCGTAGTGCAGCGGTCTGACCCTGACGATTCTCCCATCTTTGACATCAATAACGGAGGAATTCGCATCCCCCGATATTGAGCAGAAACCAAGCCCTTTACAAACGCTTTTTTCACCCTTGGCTGCTTTTGCGGGGTTATCCTTTTTCAGTACCATTTTGCCTCCACAGGTTTCAAATTTGCTTTATATTATCATAATCGGGCGCCTGTTTGCACCGATATCTAATCGGTAAGTCCAAACTCTTAAGCTGACGGCTGCCGGACTCTTAGCCTACGGTCATTTCCCCGGCTACCGGTTTGTCCGTCTCCACCGCTTCAAGGAACTCGATAACGGCCTGATTAAACACATCGGGGCGCCACCGCGCTGTTTCATGAACCGAGCCCTTTATTTCCACGTGGCGGGAGCCCTTGATGTGCTCGTGCAATATCCTGGTACCCGTTGTTACCATATCCAGATCGTCACTGCCAACGGTAATCAAAGTAGGTACATTAATATTGTCGGCTGCTGTGCGCTGCCATTCAGCCTCCCAGGGTTTGGCCCGGCCTACGCCGATATATCCATTAACCGGGAACTTGGCCATTCTCTCGACGTGTTGCTCCTGAAGAGCTTCGTCCTTCGGGACGGGAGGGAAAGCAGTTCCGGCGGCAATCTGGCTCCGGGCTAAATCGGCCATGCCTCTCTCCCGGGCATACCTTTCACCCTTCGCCCTCCCCTCGGCCATGGCAGCCTGTATAGCGGGGTCGGAAGGCGGCTGGAAGCCGCCGTGAATATCGAAGATAAGGAGTGCCTTGACCGTATCGGGGTATCGATGCGCGTAGCCCAGGGCGATGGCGCCGCCCAGCGAAAGGCCGCCGATACAGGCTTTGGCCACCCCCAGGTGTTCGAGCAGGTGATGCAGGTCTTCCACGAGGATATCTAGGGTATAGTTCTCCTCACCGGCCGGCGCCGAGGACAAGCCGTGGCCGCGGACGTCATAGGCGATAATCTGGTATTTGGGTGACAGTTTTTCAATTTGCGGTGCCCAAAACTCCAGGCTGGCTGAGAACGGATGGATTAAGACCAGGGGGAACCCCTCTCCAAATACTTTATAATTTATGTTGATGCCGTCAAACTGGCAAACAGGCATATTTTATACTCCCTGGTTTCCTCTATATTTTAAACACAAAATTTTAATTACCTTCCCATAATGTAATTAAATAGCGGCACAGTAAAGTACTCTTAATGTCATTGCGAGCGTAGCGAAGCAATCCGTGAACCAGATTCAATGCATTGATTGAGATTGCTTCGGGCTTCGCCCTCGCAATGACCTACTGTTTCTAAACACTCCCTTTCCACACGTCCTGGAAAAGCTGGCGGAGCTTATCATCCTTGCATTCGCAGGGACTGGAGTACATGTTGACATCCTTGCTGGCGAGAGCCACCAGCGTATCCAGGTTATCGTTCATCTGCTGCTCCGTGATGCCGGCTTCCTTCAGGCTTAGCGGCTCGCCTGTTTCCTTCGCCAGGTCTCTTAGTTTCTGAATCAGCTTTTTGATGGCTTCCTGGTCCGACTCGTCTTTAATACCGGCAAATCTGGCGGCGGTGCTGAGTCTCTCCACCGGGTCAGGGGCGCCCTCAATGGGGGGATTCGAGGCGATGTATTCCAGCGAATAAGGTAGCGTTATACCTACGGAGCGACCGTGAGGTATGCTGAAGGTAGCTCCGAGCGTATGCGCCAGGGCATGGCAGAGTGACGTATTGCTGTTGCCGAATCCCAGACCGGCCACGGTGGCGGCATTCTGCATTTTCTCTCTGGCCACGAGGTCATCTCCATTCGCGCATGCCTTGGGAAGCCATTCGAAGGCCAGCTTCATGGCCTGCAGGCAGAGTCCGTCACTGAAATCGGTTTGCTGCCTGGCGGTATATCCGTCGAGGGCGTGACCCAGAACGTCCAGGCCGGTGCTGGCCGTCAATGCCCTGGGCATGCCGGCCGTAAACTCGGGGACCAGCAACGTAATATCGGGCACTATTTCCGTGTTGGCAAAGCCTACCTTGCGGTGTTCGGCGGCCTCCGCGAGCACGATGGCCCAGGTGACATCCGAGCCGGTGCCGCTGGTGGTAGGGACAGTCATGAATCTGGCTTTCTTCTGCGGGTTCAGCTTGGTCTTTACGTTGACGGAGGTAATCTCGTCGGGGGCGATTTCCTGGTTCTCATAGAGCACCCAGGCCGCCTTGGCCGTGTCCAGGACCGAGCCCCCGCCGAACCCGATGACCAGCTGGGGTTTGAACTCTTTAAGCATTTTGCTGGCCTCGATAGCACCCGCCGTCGAAGGCTCCGGCTCCGCTCCGTCCCAGATTTTAACTTCGTACCCGGCGTTCTTAACCGTTTCAACAAGTTCTCCGCTGAACTTAACCATGTTTTTATCGGTAATCAGGGCGGCTTTTTCGCCGCGGCCTTCAAGCTCGGCGCCCAACCTCCTCAACATGTTCTTACCGAACAGGATTTTTTTCGGACTCAGAAAGTAAGACATATTATTCGCCTCCTTTCCCGGGTTTAATCCATCGGGTCTTCTCGTTTATCGATGCCCGCGATGCTGCGGGCAAAGCGCTGCTTGGCATCCATGTCGGTCTCGCGCTCAATCATTATCTTCTGCGCCTGCGGCGAGCCGGCGCCGTGCATGGACTCGGTGTGATAGCTGGGGGCTACCACACCAAAGCACATGGCATGGATGAGCGTCAGCATGCGGTAGCGCTCCTCGGTAGAGTAAGTGGGGTCGCCTTTAAGGTATTTATCAATGATTTTGCCTATTACCGGGTGTTTGAAGTCCTTCTCGGAAGGGGTGGTAACCAGGATACCGCCGGCTATATCCTCGGCCAGCCGGGTAATTTCGTAGGGGAATCTGGTCGTGTTGTGCTTGCAGACATTGGCCAGAAGTATGTGGGCCTGGTAGTTGCCCGCCTTGGTCTTCCAGGACTCGTGGGCGCTGGCCAACCCGCAGGCGTGTATCGTCTCGGAGAGGTGAATCATCTCCCCGATTTTTTCCCTGATATGAGCCGCCCGGCGCACCCCGTTATAATCGGCCATTGAGGCGGCGGCACCGATGAGAACATCGGCGATGCCGGGTTTGCAACCGCCATAGCTCTGACGGTGATAGGCGGCAAACCGCTCCACCAGCATGATGGCGAAATCATATTCGCCGCTCATGAACACCCGTTCCCAAGGGACGAACACGTCCTCGAAGACGGTCAGGGTCTCTTGTCCGCCGAAGCCGTAGTTGCCGACATCGATATCCCCCTCTTCGAGCTTGCGCGTATCGCAGGACTGTCTGCCGTAGATATGGGTTATCCCTTCGGCATCGGTGGGTACCGCGCAGCAGACGGCATAGTCTTTGTCTCCCTCGCGCATCCTGAGAGTGGGCATGAGCAGCATTTCGTGGGAATTCACCGTTCCGGTGATATTGCCCTTGGCCCCCCTGATAATCACGCCGTCGTCCCGCCGCTCGGCGATATGGACGAACATGTCCGGGTCTTCCTGCTGGCTGGGCGCTACGCCGCGGTGTCCCTTGACATCGGTCATGGCCCCGGCAACAGTCAGGTCGTTCTCCTGGACATATTCCAGCCATTTCCGGAACTTCTGATGGTAATCGGTGCCGTGCTTTTCGTCGATTTCATAGGTGGTGCTGAAGGTAGCGTTGATGCCGTCCATGCCGACACACCTCTGGAAGCAGCAGGCTGTTCTCTGTCCCAGTTCTCTCTGCAGCTTGATTTTTCTCACCATATCGTCGGGGCTCTTGAAGAGGGAGATGAATCTGTTTACCTTCTTCCCCGTGAGCATGGACTCCGTGGTGGCCAGGGGCTCGATTTCGGGTTCGTGGGCGAGCTTGTAGGTCATGGCCACCGCATTGGTTGACGGCTTGATGATAGGGTTATCGACCCAATCCTCGACCTTTTCGCCAAACAGATAGAGATTCAGTTTCAGCTGGCGCAGGCTTTCTGTATACTCGCGTGCTGTCTTCAACATGTTGCCTCCTTCTCACAAGCTCTTCGACTATCCCGGGGCAGAAATATTATTTGGATCGAAGGCTTTTTTGATTTTAGCTTCCTTTTCAGGGTAGTTACCCCAGACGGGCCCGAATATTTCATCTTCGGGGAATATAGTAGAACCACCTCCCGTAGCGCAAAACTCGTGGACATCTTCATGCCACTTGTCCAGCGCATCCCTGTTTTCCACAGAAGACATGCGGAGACATTCCATCTTGGCGATGTAGCCCAGTTCGTAGGGGCAGACCCAGTTCGTGGTGCCGTAGTCCTCCAGTATCCGAGGTTTGTACTTATCCGTTATCTCATTAACAACCCGGCTGTATCTGACGGCTTGGTTGATGGACTCGTAGGATACCTCGGAAGAAAACCTGCCCCCGACGACATTGGCGCAGATGGCATCGGCGGCCATGAAGTTGGTTTCATCCCGGCACGGGGCTTCACGGGGGGAGCCACCGTAATCCTTGACTATATCCAGTAGTACCTTCTCCTCGTACTCCAGGCGCTTGTCGGAGCCGATGCCGTAGAGTAGCACGCGGAGGTCTTCCTGGTTCGGCTTCACTTTGGGGCCGTTTTCCTTCCAGGCCTCCCAGAAGCCGCCGCAGCCAACCCCCCTGGTCCTGGCCATACTGCGGAACATCGGAGGGACCGTCATCACCACCAGGCCTATCTCGGACCTGCCGATTTCAAACATAGCATTGATGGCATCTTCACGGGAATAGAACCTGATATTATACCACTTAAACCTGTTCGGCGGTAGAACCATATGTGAATGAAAAGCCAGCCCCTGCGGCTCAAGCTCCTCGGAGACGAAGGGGAATATCTTTACCCCTATCTTGGTGACAACTCCGAGCTTGGACTGGTGCCCGGCACATCCCCTCAAAAGACCGCGAAGGTCGGGGCCGGGTCCTTCGCCCCAGAAGTAATCGTTTGACATCGACAGAGAACCCATCTTCAGCATCTCACCATCGGGGAGCACCCACTCGACGCCCAATAACCGCTGGTAACCGAGGCCGTATCTCCACCCGATAGGGGCATCACCCATATTAACGGTATTGGCCAGCACCGAAGAGTTGCCGCCGCATCCCGGGACAAAGGTGATGAGACCTCTCTTGAGCAGGTCGGCCTGAAGAGCCGAGAAGGCTACCCCTGGCCCGACGATAGCGTACAGGTTCTTCTCATCTATCTCAATATTGTTCATCCTCTTCAGGTCGATGAGGATGGAGTCGTCCTTTCTGGCATAAGTACCGGCGCTGTAGAAAGTGCTGGTGCAGACGTAGGGTATCTTGTACCTGTTGGCTACCTTGACGATTGCCTGCACTTCCTCGGTGCTGGCCGGTTCGATGCTGCATCCGGGTCTGCGTTGTTCATCGGAAGGACTGGACAGACTGCAATAGCGGTCGGCCTCACAGATTGCCGGGTCGTCGCTAACCCATTCGGGTCCGACAATAGATTGCAGTGTCTGATAAGCTTCTCTAGGTATGCTCATCGCTATCTCCTTTAACTTTTTCTACCTGATTGCCCGAAGCATTACTTCGGTAATGTCATAAACCTTGATACCTGCGTTATTAGCATCAGCGGCTCTGCCGAGGATGTCCTTGCAGTTGGGGCAGCTGCTTACTATAGCCTCGGCGCCGGTGGTCATGGCCTCCTCGATTCTTTCCCCGGCTGTCCACAGCGCGAAGTCCGGGAAGGCTGTCCCGACGCCGCCGCCGTAACCGCAGCACCAGGCATTATCATGATGCCTCTCCATTTCAGTAAGCTCTAACCCCCGAATCGCTTTCAGGATATTCCTCGGGGGCTCGTAAACGCCTTTTTCCCCGCGCCGCCACGTCTTACCCACGGCAATGTTGGGCGGCTCGTATTTTGGTTCCCAGTGGTACCACGGCTCGGCCAGCCTGCCCAGGTTACACGGGTCATGGTAGGTTACCTTCATGGGGACGCGCCGGTTGAATTTGAATTTGCCATCCTGCATCAACTGGTCGATATACTCCGTTATGTGCAGGACGGTATAAGGCATATCTTCGGTGGACTTTTCCATAATCTTGGGATAGTCCACCTTGAGGGTCTTGTAGCATTCGGCGTCACTGGTTATCACCGTCTTGGCGCCTGATTCCTTGATGGCCTTTATGTTGTGGTCGGCCATCTCCTTCGCCGGTGCCAGCTGGCCGGTGGCAAACAGCTCATGGCCGCTGCTCCATTCATCCTCCAGAACCATGAATTTGGCTCCGGCTTTGCTCAGCAGCCTTACGGTGGCTTGAGCCAGCTCCGGTCGCCGGTAAGACATGGGGTCACCGACGAAATAAAGGATGTCAGCTTTCCTGGCCGGCTTAACGTCCGGCGGCATCCAGTTTAGGCGCTCCTTGGGGTCGGCGCCGTAGATGTTGTGGCTGGACTTAACGTTGTCCGCCAGCATCTTGTGCTCGGGTAAGGGGCCTTTGCCCTGTTCCACGCACCGGCATCTCAGCGTCTCGATTACCTGCAGCACCTCGACATCCAGGTTTCGTTTGCACTTCGTGTCACAACCGCCGCAGAGGGTGCAATGCCACAAAGCATCCATGAGTTTCGGGGTGAACTCCAGCTTGCCGGACAGCTCAGCTAAGGCTGAGTGCAGCAAACCATGCGCCGAATACAGGTTGAATCTGTACCGCGTATCTATGGGGCACTGCCGGGAAAACCTGGAGCTTTTAATATAGTTGAGGTCCGGAAACTTGCAGTAGCTGCACCTTACGCATGTTTCGGCCTGATGTTTATATTCGTCAACTTTCAACATTTTTTCACCTATTCACCTTATCTAATTTGGACTAGAAGCATAGCCTGCCGGGCGACATGATATTATTGGGGTCGAATAACTGTTTGACCTTTTTCAAGGCCGTTGTATAGCTTGCGGCTCTATCGTAAACCATATCCGCTACCACGCCGTACGGCCTGGAAAAGTAGCCGCCCATATCTATCGCGGCCTCGGCGGCCTCAGCATACAGGTTATAAATCATCGCCGCTTCATCGGTGTCGCCCGGGTTGTAGGGGAAGCTGCATTCGAAATGACAGGAACGTCCGTATTCCATGGGTTGTACGTAGAAGCCTATATCATCGATGCAGTAGCCGTTCTCGGCGGCTATCTGGCTCATAACCGAGACGAATTCGGACGCCCTGTTCAGCGTGGTGTAGAAGAAAACATCCTGGCAGGCACCCTTGCTGGCGAACTTCCAGTAGGTCTTCTTCTCGGGCCAGGCGTTGCGAAGCATTCCCGGCAGGTCTCTTTCGATGCCCGGTAAGCTGGGCAGGGACGTCGGCAGTTCCGGAATATGTAGCTCGTTGGCTGCCTCGCGTAGCCCGTCCTCCTCGTATTCTATTCTCTCCTCGGGGCGCCTCCAGCCTCCGCCGGAGACCAGAATAACTGTCCAGGGTGCCAGTATTCTCCTGAGATTATCATAATCCTGAGGCCATTTTTTAGCCAGGATAGCTGCCAGGTTTACGCTGTTTAATATGAGGCACTCTTCACCTATCATGCGCCGCTGCACGTTGTAAACCAGCTGGACAGCATCCTCGAGCTGTTCAAAGGGAATAAAAAAAGTCTTGTCTATTTTAGGCCTGGGTGCCAGCTTGACCTTGGCCCAGGTTACCACCCCCATAGTGCCCTGGGCGCCCTGCAGAAGCCAGTTATAGGATAAGTACCCCGGGCCTCCGGGATTAACCCCTTCCGCCAAGCTCTTATCAGGAAAGCCGGGCACGCAGGCGGAGCCGGTTCGAAACACCTCACCGTCGGGCAGGACCGCCTCTATGGTTACCATGCTGCCGGCGTACTCGAATTTCGGTATCAGCATGGGCTCCCTCTCCAGGTGGCTGGTCAGTACCGACTTCAACGGATGGGGCAGCAGCGGGCCGAGTCCCATCATCTTGTGCTTGGGCGCTTCAGATTGCAGTTGCCCCCAGGTGACACCGGGCTCCACTCTTACCATTTTGTTGTACAGGTCAAACTCCAGAATCCTGTTCATCCGCCTTAAATCCAGCATTATCCCGCCCAGATTCGGAATCGTGTTTCCGTAAAAGTGGATGCCGGAACTGCAGGGTACGACGGGTATCCCGCTTTCGTTGGCCAGCTTGACGACCCTCTGTACCTCATCTGTGTTCTTCGGCCTAGCTACATAATTGGGGGTGCGAGGAGTACTGAGACTACAGTCCTTGGAATAAGATAGAAGTGCTTCAGGGTCATCGGAGACATTTTCCGCGCCGACTATCTTGGTTAAAGCTTGTTTTATCTGCACTATTTCCTACCTCCTCAGTTTTTACCGGATAAAAGATTCTCAGGTAATTATAGTATTACCCGGGAACAATGTTAAACAGTATATTCACATGTCTAACCCTTCATATATATTAGCACTATGACACCTCAGGTCATAATACTATGGGTAGAGCATCTCCTTGGCGGCCTGCCTCAGCTCATCCCGAAAATCGGGGTGGGCTACCGAGATAATCGCCTCCGCCCTCTCCCGCCGGCTCTTGCAATCGAGGTTGACGATTCCATATTCGGTCACCAGGTAGTCGAGGTAAACCATGGGAATCATTATCACCGTGCCTGCCTCAAATTTGGGTACTATCCGGGATACCTTACCATCAAGGGCGGTGGACTTCAACATGGATATGGAGCGCCCCCCTTTAGAATAGTGGGCGCCGACGCAGAAGTCCACCTGTCCCCCGGGACCGGTAATGGGGGTTGAGCCGAGGTGAGTAATGACAACCTGCCCCAGAAGGTCGACCGACAGGATATTGTTGATGGCTACCATGTTGTCCTGTGCGGCGATTCTGGGAACACTACACTGTGTGGAGATGTCCCGGAATAAAAATGTCGGGTTTTCTCTGACATATTCCCGGGACTCGATGCTGACAGGCTCATCGTAGCCGTAAAGCTGAAGGTTGGCGGCGGTTACTATACCGGTGTCATGGGTTTTGTATTTGCCGGTGATAACGCCGCTCTTGACCATGTCTATCGTCTGCGAATAGATTACCTCGCTGTCGATGCCGAGGTCGTTTTTCTCCGCCATGAAGCCCATAATCGCCTCGGCGGCAGTTCCCACCCCGATCTGTATGGTGTCGCCATCGTTAATCAGGGAGGCGGCATTGGCACCGATGACTTGGGATAGCTCCCACTCTTCGGGGGAAGGCGTCATCCCCAGGATTTCCTTGCCTCTTAGTTCTTTCTCTTCGGGTGCTTCGACAAGGTAGTCTATGTCATCTATGTTTACGTATTCGCCGTGTACCCACGTCAGGCGGGGGTCGATTTCGGCAATCTTGACCTTGGCGGTTCTACAGGTAGTCGGCGTGTACCAGGGATGCGGCCCGAAGCTGCAGCGGCCGTTTTCATCGGGTGGGGTGAGCTTGAAGAAAAAGAAGTCTTTATAGTGGTACAGCCGCCCCCGGTCGGCGCACTCCTGCCTCTCGCCATTGCTCAGCCCGAAGACGGTCGGTTGGTAGTCGATTTTCTTGTTGCGCACCTCTTCCCGGGTGGTCCTTAAGGTCATGGGGTCTTTTATCCGGAACGCTTTTTCCATTTCGGGATACTGGCTGGGGTGGAGGAAGGGGAAATCCTCCACCCAGTGAGATGTTAAAGTCACATTCTCCAGCTCCCCGCATCGATTGGCTGTTTCCAGCATGATGTCCTTGGGCTGGTCCATCATGGCAAAGATGACATCGGAGCCGGAGGTTATCAGTCCAGCCGCCTGCTCGGCCGTTATTAACTTATCGCGGTATTTATCCTGCCACTTCATTATTTTCTTATTTCTATATCTCGCCTCGAACACCCGGCGATGCTGTGTTTCATGCGGATGTTTAATGGCTGGCTTCGTCGGCGGCAATATCTCCGGCGATTCTCCCCTGGGTGAAGGCTTGAAGCGTCATTCTCCCTGTATAGTAATGGTGTGGTATGCGCTCCAGGCCTCCGGCTATCTCCCCGGCTGCATAGAGTCCGGGGATAACATCGCCGAACTGGTCGATTACCTGGCACTTCGCGTTGATTTTCAAGCCGCCCTTCATCGAGGTCAGGCAAATCTTGTTTTTAACAGCATAGAACGGAGGTTGATCCAGTTTCATCACCGGCACATCCGGCCAGTACATTCCTTGCAGGCGCCGGCCGAACTTCCTGTCATAGCCGTATTTTTCAATATCGGAGTTATACTCGTCAACGGTCGCCTTCAAGTTTCCGGTAGGCATGTCGAGCTGTTTCTCCAGTTCCTCAATAGTATTCGCCTTGTAGATCGTCTCACGCGGCTTGGTGGCAGGCGGCTCATTCATCTTCCTCATCGCTTCGTCACAAATGGTAATGTGCAGACCGGTTGGGTCATGATCCAGACATATCTTATGCTTTTCAGTGTAGGTGCCCAGTTCTTCCGTTGCCTCATTACCGAATCTCTCCCCGTCCCTGTCCACGGTAATGCCGCCCTGTATGCCTGCATTTACGAATTGAAGAGTCTCGGCGCCTACGGGCATGGACGGACATACTGCCAAGCCCAGACCATCCGTCCCCGCGCCTATGGCCATAGCCATTTTCAGGCCGTCACCCTGATGGGTTTTGGGCGCCGTGGGAACTAAATCAGCATATTGCGGCCCAAACTCCTTCACGATATCCAAGTTTTGACAAAAGCCACCGGTGGCGAGAATAACCGCTTTTTTAGCCTTGAAGCTATTAGTTTTGCCATCAGACTCGGCGGCGATGCCGACGACCCGGCCGTTATCGATGATCAGTTTTCTGGCGCGATGCTTGTACTGGACATCAATCCCCGACTTTTTCAGGGCGTTCCGGAGAATGTTGCAGAGAGCGGGGCCATGGCCTTCAAATTTGATCGAGCGCCTGACGAGGTGTCCCGGGGCCAGAAGCACTTTTTCTGGTTTGGCACCCAGGGATTTAAGCCATTCGTAGACTTCCTCCTGTCGGTCTGCCAGTGCTCTCCAGAGCTCCGGGTCACCACCACTAACCTTGACGGCTTCCTTATAAAGCTGGTCAGGGGAATCCTCAATACCCTCGGCTTTCTGCAGATCTGTGCCGGTGAAGGGCGTGCCGCCGGCAATCATGGCCAGACTGCTGGCCATACCGCCAGAAGCCTCCAGCACCATAACCTTGGCCCCCTTGTCATGTGCCGTAATGGCTGCCGGTATACCGGTGTTGCCACCACCTACGACAACGACATCGGCTTCACCATCCCAACTCTTGGGAACCTGTGAGTAAGTCATGAAAGTACCTCCTTTTTAAAATCCAATTCTTTAAGCCTCTATTAGGTTTATCAGGCTATGAGTATGGGACTGGCTATCATCATGTCCTTAGCCGGCATCTTGGTCATAACCTCGGCGCCTTTATCGCCGACCACTATCATCTCCTCCAGTTTGGTTCTACCGACCTCAGGGTCGAACTCCATAGCCTCCACCGCCATGGTCATACCCTTTTCCAGGGTCATGGGGTAATCGAATGACCAGAGCCGGTTGATTTGGGGATATTCGTAGAGCCACAGGCCTATGCCGTGGGCCAAATCCTCGCACCAGGTATACTCCTCGGTGGGGTAGCCCCTCTCCTTGGCGGGCAGCCAGTATTTGGCGGCATCGGCGGTGGTGGCCCCGGGCTTGATGGCATCGATAACATTGTACACCCGCTCGTAGCTCCTCTTATGCATATCCATCTCTTTCTGGTTGGGCTTCCGGCCGACAATGATGTTGCGGTAGTAGCAGGTGTTGTATCCCAGGTAGGTAATGCGGCAGAAGTCAACGGTGATGACATCGCCCACCTGTACGATACCGGTGTTACGCGCGCCTCCCAGGACTCCCCAGACATCTTCAGCCCCGGCGCTGTACATGGCTTTATTGGCGGCGGCGATAAGGTCTCGACCCAGAACGCCCGGCTTGAGGGCTTCATACAGGGCGTACCAGCCTACCTCGGATATGGCTACCGCCATCATTATACAGTTAATTTCGTCCTCTGTCTTTACCGCCCTTGCCTCCAGCATTGCCGGCATAACGTCGACGGTCTCTATCCCCGCCTCCCTCAGCGCCTGCTGAGCGGGTTCGTCCAGCTTATCGATGCCTAGTTTTTCCTTTTCCAGTCCCTTTTCTTTCAAGTCCTGCTTGATGGACTGGGCGAACTTCTGGGCCCTTTCCCGGGTAGCATCCGGCCCGCAGGCTTCATCAGCCCACAGTATGGCGAGCTTGAGGTTCTCCGGCTTAACCCAGGGGCATACCCCGAAGAGCTTACCGGGCGGCAATTCATAAACTATGGGGTCGTGTTCCGCAAAGGCTACCGTGTACCTGAGCTGGTCGATGAAGTTCACCGCCTTGGTGCTGGTCACATAACGCATGTTCTCGGGTCGCATTAGCAGGCAGGCGGCGATACCATTTTTCTTCAGGGAAGCCTGGGCTTTGGCCAGCCTTTCCTCTCTCATGCGAGCGGTGTTTATCCTCTCCGACCAGTCCACTGCCTCCGGTCCGCCGAACGGCCGTACCGCAAATTTCGTCATTAGCCCCCTCCTTCGCCGATAAGAATTATATCTTTACGACAACGTGATTTTAATATGCCTCTGGCTAAAAATCAAGTTCGGTATTATGATATTTTTTAATAACGTCATTCTCGGGCTTGACCCGAGAATCCAGACCCATTTACCCCACCGCCTAGATTCTTCGCTTCGCTCAGAATGACAGCGTGGAAGTTCTGGATTCCAGCTTTCGCTGGAATGACACCAAACCATTGCTAAACACTCTCGTATAACGCTTCAAGTATTCAGGCTACCTTGAACCCCAGCTTTCGGGCTACCGTTTTTCTGTGAAACCTGGCGTCACCAAAGACAAGCTCGGCGGCCTTGGCCCGCCGGAAATACAACGGCATATCATGGTCTTCTATAATGGAGACGCCCCCGTGCGATTGCGTGCCTAGAGCCACGACGCGCTGGTAGGCATCGCTTACCCAGGCTTTGGCCATGGCGGCTTCCCTGGAATAGGGCATACCGTTACTTAGCTTCCAGGCTGCCTCATAGGCGATTACCCTGGCGCTCTCCACGTATACCAGCATATTGACGCAGTGGTGCTGTATCGCCTGGAAGACACCGATAGGTACGTCAAACTGTACCCTTTCTTTGACATAGGGTACGGTCATGTCCAGTACCGCCTGCATGCCGCCTACACTCTCACAGCACTTGGCGATGGCGGCCCGCTCAAGAATTTTCTGTATTTCACTCCACCCCTGGTTTAGCTTACCGAGGATATTTTCCCCGGGCACTTTTACATCCTTGAAAACCACCTCGCATTGTTTATCTCTGGCGATGGTTTTTAACACGGTATGGCTGATACCCGGGCTCCTGGCATCGACGATGAAAACGGTGATACCGTCTTCATCCCCGGACTTTTCATCGGTCCTGGCCGCGCATAGCAGGTAGTCGGCAACGTTGGCATCGGGGACGAAGAGCTTGGTGCCGTTGATGACATAGCCATCGCCATCGGCGTTAGCCCTGGCTTTAACCGAGGCGGCATCGTATTTGCCGCTGGCCTCTATTAAGGCCAGGGTGAAGATAGCCTTACCGCTGATTATCTCGGGCAGGTACTTCTGTTTTTGCTCGTCGCTTCCGGCATCCAGGATGGGCAGGCCCCCGAGAATAACCGTGGAGAAGAAGGGTCCGGGGAAACAGACCCGCCCCATTTCCTCCAGGAGTATTGACAGGTCAAGGAAACTCATATCGCCGCCACCGTACTTCTCCGGAAATGCCAGTCCCATCCAGCCCAGGTCGGCTATCTCCTGCCACAGTTGTGGTGAATAGCCCTTCTCGTCCGTTTCCATTTCCCTGACCAGCGTTTTGGGGCATTTGTCGGTTAAGAAGTCACGGGCTGCTTTTCTCAATATTTCCTGTTCTTCAGAGAGTCTGACGTCCAATGTAAGACTCCTTTCCGCTGATTATTTTCTGGGTAGTCCCAGGCCCCTGGTGGCAATGACAAGTCGCTGAATTTCGCTGCTGCCATGAACAATCGTCCAGCGGGGTGAATCCATGTACTGGCGCAGGAATATGCCATTCAGGGGTGCCCATTTGGAGTCCTCGGCAAGTTGCCCGTAGGGCCCCAGTATTTGCATGACCACGTTACAGAAATCTCGCCGGGACTCATTTCCGAATATATGGGATACCGGCCCGTCATAGGGGGTGGATAGCCCGAGGTCACTCATGGAGGAGGCCCTGAAACCCATCACGTCAATCAGGTGGAGCTTGATATAAGCGTCTGCCATGGCGTCTGGAATCCATGGGTTATCAGCCACGATTTCGGGTTTTTCCTCGAGAACATACTTCGTCAATGTTTCAAAATAATACCGGCTTGCCCCGGATGACCCTCCTCCCATGCCCCCGTAGAGAGCACTCATAATAACGGCCCATCCCCCGTTTTTTTCGCCTACCATGTTTGCTTTGGGAACGTGCACGTCTTCGTAAAAGACCTCATTGGTTCTCAGTCCGGCCGAGGTTACCAGCGGGCGTATGGTAATGCCGGGGCTCTTTAAATCGACCATGAGCATGGTCAGACCCCGGTGTTTTTTTTCAGCGGAAGGGTCAGTCCTGGTCAGTAGCCAGTGATAGTCGGAGAAGTGGGCTTCGGTGTTGTATATCTTTTGCCCGTTCAGGATAAACTCGTCCCCGTTATCCACGGCGCGGAGCTGGATCGAGGCTACGTCGGAGCCGGCGTTCGGTTCGGTATAGCCGAGGGCGAACTCAATCTCTCCCTTGGCGATATCCGGCAGGTATTTATTTTTCTGTTCCTCGGTTCCGCAGACGAGAATGGTATTGCCTATCTCAACGGCGTCGAGAGGAAAAGGGCCGCGATGGTAGGTTAGTTCATGCACCTTGATAGTCTCGGCCATGAAGCCCATGCCGCGACCGCCATACTCTTCTGGCCATCTGGGGGCCAGCATATTCCCCGCACCCATTTTCCGGATAAGTTCCTTGGAGTAAGGCCCTTCCCCCAGCATTGACTCTGTCTCGGCAATGACATTCTCGTTGCATTCCTTGTCTAAAAACTCGCGGACTTCCTTCTGGAATGCCTTTTCCTCCGGGGTAAGCTCAAAATCCATTCTTCATCCTCCTGAGGCCATAAGCATGTTGCGTGCGGTATTTCGTCTACCTTTTATCAGGTCGAACTGCCGGCAAAGGCAGTAAGAAACAGCCTGCAGTCCCGGTTTGTTTACCGAATAAGAAATCGGGCCGGTTGCGGCAGGCCCGGGGTTTCTATCTCTTGTAGACAACGGCGGAGGAGTTGCCCAGTTTGCCCGAATTTACCGAGAAGCCGACCTTGGCGCCCTCAACCTGCCTTGGTCCGGCATCGCCCCTCAGCTGCGTTACTATCTCGTAGGTTTCTGCGAGGGCCTGCGCCGGAATGCACTCTCCTGAAGAAGTGCAGCCGCCGTCGGTGCAGACCGGAATCCTGCCGCCCATTGACGTGGCGCCTTCCCTGAGCAGTTTTTCAGCCTCGCCTTCCTTGCAGAGCCCGATATCTTCGTACCACTGGATTTCCATGGCGCCGGTCAGGTCATAGACGCTGGCTACATCCAGGTCCTCGGGCCCCACGCCGGCCTCCTCGTAAGCTTTATAGGTGGATTTTATACCGGCATCATTCTCGTTCGGGGGTGGGACTTCACTGAAGTCGCTGCCGAAACCGCCCATGCCGGGTGCGGGATACTGCGGATTTGAAGCCCCGATGCCGGCTAAAACAATCGGCTTGGTGGTATATTTCTTGGCCACGTCCGTGCTGCATACCACGCAGGCGGCGGCGCCGTCACTGGTAGCGCATACCTGGTAGAGGTGTAAGGGATAAGCCACCATGGGTGAAGCTAATATTTCTTCCACGGTGTATACTTTATGATACCGGGCGTTGGGATTGAGTGAGCCGTATTTGCTGGACTTGACTTTTTGCAGGGCCAGGTCTTCTTCAGTCAGGCCATAACGATGCATTCGGCTCTGTGCCGCCATGGCAAACCCGGTGAAATTGGCCGACCCGAGGATTCTAAACCGCTGGCTGTCAAGGTCGGTTTCATCAAATTCATCATACTGCGTGGTGCCGAAGGCTCCTTTTGGCGAGATACTCCCCCCGACGACAAGGGCGGTGTCAATGAGTCCGGAGGTGATATAAAGGTGGGCTGTCCTCAGAGCGTAGCCGCCGGTGGCACAGGCGTTATAATTATTGGTCACTGGTATACCGGTCAGGCCGAGGTTCTGTGCCAGGGCGGAACCCGCCAGCATGCCCTGGATGCCGGCCCAGGGGTCCTGCCCGCAGAACAACCCCTGAATATCTTTCCACTCCATATTGGCATCTTTGAGCGCCATCTGGGCTATTTCCAGGTTCAGTTCGTGGACGCTCTTTTCCGGGAATTTCCCCCAGGGGTGTATCCCTATGCCTATGATAGCGGCTTCTGTCATCTTGGTTCCCCCTTTACTGGTTCACAGCTTCAGTTAATATTTGTTGATTTTGAAACGCGCAATTTTGCTTTACGATGTGGTCGGCCGGAACATCCAGCTCAAAACTTCGTTTCCCTGGTCGTCTTCATAAAGCACTTCTCTCACCGTCTCCATCTCCATGCCTACCTTCAGCGTATCCAGGTCGACGTACCTTGGAATTTGCCCCCCGACTTTGATACCCTCCGGTAGCGCGATACTGGCAACACCGAAAGGTACGAAGGGGTCCGGAGAATGATATGGGGGTGGGGGCGAGTAATGATTGATGGTGTAAGCAAACAGCTTGCCCTTTCTGCTAAGCAGCACTTCTTTCAGGGGCTTGGCTTTATCACAAAGCGGATTACGGCAGGTTTTTGCTTTCGGGAAGAAGTAATGCCCGCAGGACTGGCACCGGTTACCTATAAGTCGGGGTTCCTGCGGCGGCATGGTCAACCACCCTTCAAGACAGGGAATCTGTTTTTTAGCTTCCATGAAAAAAGCTCCTTCTAATTTTGGCTATTTATGTCCCATGTAAAAAGGTGGTAACATCGAACCGGCAGGAGTGGAAGTCTTTCTTATCACCGGGTGTCTATAGCGGGTACTCTCTCCATGCCAGCATTTAGTCTATCAGTTTGTCATGGTAAATTTCAATCAAACAAGACTCAAACGCGGCTAACTCAGGCAAGTCTAGCAAACAATAGAAATATTGTCAAATTACGCATTACGTTATGACAGGTGTCACCGATGAAATGCTTTGACAAGGTTAATTCAACTGGCTAGAATGGTTATTACCGGTTCGCGTCATAGATAGTGGCGCTATGTTTTCATAGAAGGAGGAAAACTGGTAGATTTGACCGGAACCAGTGCCAGAGTGTATTATTTTTGCAGATTTAACTTAACTGATAAACTGCTGAAAGAACAGATAGAAAGGGAGGTAACATGGCTCGAAATGTGAAGCTTGAAACGGGCGAAAAAACATGTATCAAGGGTACCGGTTTGAGTAGCTTCGGTGACAACTCAAATATGGCGGCCGTCGATGTTAAGGACGGGAAAATTGTCAGGATTAGACCGTTCCACTACGACTGGAAGTACAAGCCTGAGGAATGGAAACCGTGGCAGATGGAGGCGCATGGCCAGGTTTTTAAACCCCCGATGAAGTCCATGCTGCCTCCGCACGGTATCGCCTACAAAAGGCGTGTCTACTCTCCCAACCGGATACTCTATCCCCTGAAGAGAGTGGACTGGGACCCCAACGGTGAGCGGAACACGCAGAACCGGGGCACGAGCAAGTACGTGCGTATTTCCTGGGAGGAGGCTACGGATATAGTAGCCGGCGAGCTCAGGAGGGCAATTAAAAAGTACGGACCGGAAGCGATACTCCTGCAGGCGGACGGACACGGCGAGACCAAGGTGGTACACTCTACCCATGGCTGTAATACCAGGCTTCTTGAGCTTCTGGGGGGTTATACGCAGCAGGTCAGGAACCCGGATAGCTGGGAAGGGTGGTACTGGGGAGCCAAACATGTCTGGGGCTGCGAGCCTGTCGGTATGTATACGTCCTATCTCACAAATATTTACCCGGATATGGCCGAGCATACCCAGATGATCATACACCAGGGATGTGACCAGGAAACTACACCATGGGGTTTCTGGTCGGGACAGATGCCGAGTCTCTATTCCTACTGGTTTACTGCGCTCGGCATAAAAAGTATATATATCTGCCCGGACCTCAACTACGGGGCGGCTGTTCATGCCGATAAATGGATACCCGTATTGCCCAATACCGATGCCGCGTTGCAGCTTGCCCTGGCTTACCAGTGGATAACCGATGGTATCTATGATAAAGAATATATAGCCACTCATGCTTATGGCTTCGACAAGTTCGAGGCATATGTTTTAGGAAAAGAAGACGGGGTTCCCAAGACCCCCAAATGGGCCTCGGAGCTGTGTGGAGTACCGTCCCGTATCATCAAAGCCTTGGCAAGGGAATGGGCGTCCAAGACGACCACGGTGGCCCATGGCTTCGGAGGACCTTACATCCGGGGGCCGTACTCCCACGAGCCGGCGCGCCTTGAGGTACTGCTGCTGGCGATGCAGGGACTGGGAAAACCGGGGGCTCACCAGCTTACCTGGGTCGGCGGGTCATTTTTCGGCGTCAGGGATTTGGGACGCGAGGTTCCTCCTCTGGCAGGCAAGGCCGTCGTGAGACCATCGGTGAACGCTGCGTATCATGGATATCATCCCGGTCCGGATATGCAAAAACAAATCATCCCCAAGCCCATGATTCACGACGCTATCCTGGACGGGCACTTCGAGATATACGGAAGCTCCGAGCAGATGTCGCCGGCTAAAGACCAGTTCAAGAAATACGTTTATCCCGTCCCGGGCTGCTCGGAAGTGCACATGATATGGACGGATACCCCCTGTTTGCTGACCTGCTGGAATGACAGTAACCGAAACGTGGATGCCTACCGGAGCCCCAAGATAGAGTGCATGGTCGCCCAGCACCCGTGGATGGAGAACGATTGCCTCTTTGCCGATATTATCCTGCCGTCAAACACCAAATTCGAGACGGACGATATCGGCAGCGACATGGAAAGCGCTCATTTTTCAACTGTTTACCGTGAAAGGCAATGCGTCGAGCCTGTCGGCGAGTCCAGGAGCGACTACGAGGTGGTAATTGCCGTGGCCGAGAAGCTGGGTCTGGCGGAAGAATACACCGGGGGTAAATCCATCGAGGAATGGATAAGATTCGGTTTTGACGAATCCGGCGTGCCGGCAGCAGGCCTGATGACCTGGGAGGAGTTGTGTGAAAAAGACTACTATGTCATCCCCACCGACCCCGACTGGAAGAAATACCGGGCCGGCATGATAGAGTTCTACGAGGACCCCGAGAAACATCCTTTGAAGACACCTTCCGGGAAGATTGAGTTTTCTTCGCAGAATCTGGCCAAGCACTTCCCCGACGACGATGAGAGGCCGCCAGTACCCCACTGGATACCCTACGGCGAGTCCCACCAGGAGAGCCTGCTGCTGGAGAGGGCTAAGAAATATCCCCTCCTCGTTATATCCAACCACCCGAGGTGGCGGGTTCATGCCCAGCTTGATGATGTTAACTGGTTCCACGAGATAGAGACGTGCAAGGTCAGGGGGTCGGACGGCTACCTGTACGAGCCCATCTGGCTTCACCCTTCCGAAGCCAAGAAGCGGAATATAGAAAGCGGAGACATTGTCACAATATACAATGAAAGGGGCAGAGTGCTCTGCGGGGCTTATGTCACGGAGAGGGTCATGCCCGGGGTAGCCTATATCGACCACGGTGCCAGGTACGACCCCATCGTCCCGGGTGAACTCGACCGGGGTGGCGCCATCAACACGATAACGCCGCACAAAGGCACATCGCGTAACTGCCGTGGCGGCATGGTGGTCAGCGGGTTCCTGGTGGAGGTAGAGCGGGCCAACATGGACGAGCTGAGGAGGCAATACCCCGAAGCATTCAAGAGGCCGTATCATCGGGCCTCCGGGCTGCGATTTGATAGAGTAATAGATGGAGGTGAACAGGAATAATGAAGGCAATGGTGATAGACATAAACAGGTGCAACGGCTGCTACAACTGCCAGATAGCCTGCAAGGACGAGCATGTAGGTAACGACTGGACACCCATCGCCAAGCCCCAGCCGGACACGGGTCAGTTCTGGATGAAGGTCACGGACGTGGTGCAGGGTAGTGTGCCCAAGGTCAGGGTGAGGTACATGCATGATATCTGCCAGCACTGTGATGAAGCGCCCTGTATCCCCGCCTGCAAATCGGAGGCGATATACAAGAGGGATGATGGGATAGTGATTATCGACCCGGAGAAGTGCACGGGTAGCCGGAACTGCATTGACGCCTGTCCCTACAATGTCATCTACTTCAATTCCGACCTCAATATCGCGCAGAAATGCACGATGTGCGCCCACCTGCTGGACGATGGGTGGAAGGTACCGAGGTGTGTTGACGCCTGTCCCACGGACGCGTTGAGGTTTGGAGAGGAAGAAGACCTCAAGGAGTACATCAAGCAGGCGGAGGTGCTGCATCCGGAGTACAATGCCAGGCCCAGGGTGTACTATATCGGGCTGCTGGACAAGTATTTCGTCGCCGGGGCGGTATATGACCCTGAGGAAGACGAATGCCTGGAGGGGGCCACGGTAACGCTGAAGGATGGGAAGGGCAAGAAGGTAGCCACGTTGCAGACGGACAACTTTGGTGACTTCTGGTTTGAGCGGCAGGAGCCGGGGACGTACTCGTTGTTGATAGAGAAGGGCGGGTATCTGCCCCGGACGGTAGAATCGGTTGATGCCAGCAAAGACGTGAACGTGGGAGATATACCGTTATATAAGGGATAATCTGAACGACTCTGTTTGAGAATACATTTGGGGGTTAAAATGCCAGAACAAGAGAGATCGATGGTAAAAGGAATGTCCTTTGGCGGTGTTACTGAAGATGCCAATGCCGCCCAGGTTGATGTTAAAGACGGCAAGATAGTGAGAATCAGGCCGTTGCACTTCGACTGGAGGTACAAGCCTGAAGAATTTAAGCCGTGGAAAATCGAGGCGCGCGGCCAGGTCTTTGAACCGACCATGAGGACGCTGCTGCCTCCCTTCACTCTGGCCTATAAAAACCGGGTTTACTCTCCGAACAGGACCATGTACCCGCTCAAGAGGGTCGACTGGGACCCTAACGGAGAAAGAAACCCCCAGAACCGGGGGAAGAGCCGTTACGTCAGAATCTCGTGGGATGAGGCTACGGATATCGTGGCCAGCGAGATAAGGAGGATACAGAAGAAATACGGGCCGACGGCGGTGCTGGCGCAGGCTGACGGACACGGGGAGACGAAGACCGTCCATGCCGCTCACGGGTGCTGCCGGAGGCTGCTGAGGCTGATGGGTGGTTACACCTGGCAGAGCAGAAATCCGGATAGCTGGGAGGGGTGGTACTGGGGAGCCAAGCATGTCTGGGGCTGCGAGCCGGTAGGCAAGCAGCGCAACAATACCAATACTCTACCCGATATCGCGGAACATGCCGGGATGATTTTATTCTGGGGCAGTGACCCGGAGACGACGACATGGGGGTGGGGGGGACAGATAGTGAGCCGGTTGTGCTACTGGTTCACGGAGCTCGGCATCAAGCAGATATATGTCTGCCCGGACCTGAATTACGGCGCGGCCGTTCACGCCGATAAATGGATTCCGATACTCCCCAATACGGATGCCGCCCTGCAACTCGCCATAGCTTACCTCTGGATTACCGAAGGTTTATATGATAAGGAATATATAAAGACACACGCGGTGGGATTCGACAAATTCGAGGAATATGTCCTGGGCAAGGAAGACGGTATTCCCAAGACCCCCAGATGGGCGGCGGAGCTATGCGGGGTTCCGTCCCGTATCATTAAAGCCCTGGCTAAAGAATGGGCATCCAAAACGACATCGACGGCGCACGGTCTCGGAGGCCCTTACATCAGGGGGCCGTACTCCCACGAACCGGCCCGGCTCGAGGTCATGCTGCTGGCAATGCAGGGGTTGGGTAAACCAGGGGTACACATGCATGCTGTCCTGGAAGGCGCGTTTTTTTCCTCGGCGGTTCTGAAACGCCGGTGCCTGAAGCACCGGCCCTGGGGTATTATTGAGCCGGACATATCGGGGGCGGTGCGCGGGTATGATAACTTCGCGCCTATGCCGAAACAGGTCATCCCGAAATGCCTGGTTCACGAGGCCATTTTAAAGGGAGAGTTCAGTATCTACGGCAGCGGCTACCAGATACTGCCGACCGAAGACCAGTTCAAGAAATACGTCTATCCCGTCCCCGGTTGCTCGCAGGTGCACATGATATGGACCGATGCTCCCTGCCTGACGACCTGCTGGAACGACGGTAACAGCCATGTGAAAGCCTACCGGCACCCATCGATTGAGTTCATGCTGGCCCAGCACCCCTGGATGGAGAACGACTGTCTTTTCGCCGATATTGTCCTGCCGTCCAATACCAAATACGAGACGGAGGATATCGGGGAAGGCACCACCGGAGACCAGTTTGAAAGTATTTTCCTGGAGAATAAGTGCATCGAGCCGATTGGGGAGTCCAAGAGCGAGTACGAAATAGTATGCCTGATAGCCGAGAAGCTGGGGATGCTGGAGAAATATACCCAGGGCAAGTCCGTTCAGGAATGGATAAAATATGGTTTCGATGGGTCCGGCGTTCCCCAGGCGGGGCTTTGCGACTGGGAGGAATTTAAAGAGAAGCAGTACTACGTCGTTCCGACCGACCCCGAATGGGAGAAATACCCGGCCGGTATGTACGAATTTTATAAAGACCCGGAGAAACATCCTTTATCGACTCCCACCGGCAAGCTGGAGTTTTACTCCCAGAGGTTGGCGGAGCACTTCCCCGACGATAATGAGAGGCCGCCGGTACCCCACTGGATACCCTACGGCGAATCGCACCAGGAAAGCCTGCAGCTTCCGCGAGCCAATAATTACCCCCTGCTCTGCCAGTCCAACCACCCCAGGTGGCGGGTGCATGCCAACCTCGATGATGTTACCTGGTTCAAGGAAATCCCCACGTGCAAGGTCAGGGGGCCGGATGGCTACCTCTACGAGCCCCTGTGGCTCAATCCGGCGGACGCGGCCGAGAGGGGTATTAAACACGGAGACGTGGTAAAGATATACAATGAGAGGGGCGGCGTTCTTTGCGGGGCTTACCTAACGGAGAGAGTCATGCCCGGCGTTGCCTACGTAGAGCACGGCGCCAGGTACGACCCCATCGTCCCCGGTGAACTCGACCGTGGCGGCGCCATCAATACAATTACGCCGTATAACTGGTCCTCGAAGAATGCCGTCGGGATGGTGGTCAGCGGGTTCCTGGTCGAGGTAGAGAGGGTCAACCTGGACGAACTGAGACAACAATACCCCGGGGCGTTCAACAGACCCTACGATTGGGCCTCCGGGCTGCGGTTTGATAGAGTATTAACTAACGATTAATGAATTATATCTGCTAGTATGTCATTCCCGCCCCGTATCGGCGTACGGGGTAAACTCCAGCGGGAATCCAGACATTCCTGGATTCCCAATCAAGTTGGGAATGACGAAATATGGAGATTGAATTTTGTCGGAACAGATTCTAACTCAGTGCACTGTGGGTGGCGCTGTTTTTGTTCATGTCAAGGACGGCGTGATAACGCGGATACGCCCCATAGTCTTTGATGAGACCGACCCGCCGACATGGACGATTGAAGCCAGAGGCAAAAGGTTTTCACCATTCCGAAAGGTCGCCCTGAACCCCTACGTTGTCCCCGAAAGAAGCAGGATTTATTCCGAGAAAAGGATTAAATATCCCTATAAAAGGGTGGATTTTAATCCTGATGGCGCGAGAAACCCGGAGAACAGAGGTAAGTCCGGCTACGAGCGGATAGGCTGGGACGAAGCCCTGGATATCGTCGCCGGTGAGATGAAAAGGGTAAGGGCGACTTACGGCCCGGCCGCCATTACCGGCAGCACCTCGTCCCATCATAACTGGGGCCTGTTATTCTACAAGATGGGGCCTTTCGGCAGGTTCTTTCAGCAGCTCGGCTTCACGTTTTTATTTGATAACTGCGATAGCTGGGAGGGGTGGCTCTGGGGTGCGGTGCATGCCTGGGGCTATCACTGGAAACTCGGCGTCAGCGATAACGTTGATATGCTCCAGGATGCCCTGAAAAACACCGAGATGGTGGTCTTCTGGGCTAATGACCCCAACACCAGCGCCGGTAACTACTGCGGCCAGGAATCCGTTATCTGGCGCATGTGGTTGAGAGAGCTGGGCATCAAAATGGTCTTTATCGACCCCTGGTGCAACTACACGGCGGCTACCCTCGGCGACAAGTGGCTGGCGCCCCGTCCCGGCACCGACGCCGCCATGGCCGAGGCCATCGCTTATGTCTGGATAAAAGAAGGTACTTACGATAAATGGTTTATTGAAAATCGCACCCTGGGCTTTGAAGAGTTTAAGAAGCAGGTCCTGGGAGAGAAAGACGGCACTCCCCGGACACCGGGGTGGGCGGCGGAAATAACCGGCGTCCCCGCGCGTGATATTACGGCGCTTGCCCGGGAATGGGCTTCTAAACCCACTATGCTGGGTTGCGGCGCCATGTACGGCGTTGGCGGGGCCTGCCGGCAGGCCTATGCCACCGAATGGACCAGGCTTATGGTGTTTCTCATCGCCATGCAGGGACTGGGTAAGCCCGGAGTTAATGTATGGGGTGGCGCCAGCATGGGGCCGCCGGTCGATTACTCGTTCCAGTTCCCGGGGTACTCGTCCGCAGGGTGGGATACATTCGGGCTGGTAGCCGAGAAACCGGCCGTTAATAAAGTCACCCAGCGTAATTACCGCTTGCTTCTGCCGGAGTCCATCATGAATCCGCCGGTTAGCTGGATAGGCGAGGGCTTCTGCGGCGAGTCGATTGAGCAGCAGTTTATACCATACACCTGTCCCGAGCCGGGCCCCAACGGCTCCGATATCAAGATGTTCTACCGTCACGGCGGTTCGTATATCTCTACCATGACGGATACCAACAGGTTTGTGAAAATGTACCAGAGCCCCAATCTTGAGTTCGCGGTAAGCCAGGATTGCTGGTGGCAGAGCGAAACGCCCTTTGCCGATATTATTCTGCCGGCCTGCACCAATTTTGAGCGCAGCGACATCTCCGAGTGGGCCGCTCCCGGCGGTTATGGCTCAAGCAGTGTCGGACACAACCACCGCATCGTCATCTACCAGAAAAAATGTATCGAGCCGTTGTGGGAATCCCGGTCGGATTACGATATATATACCGAACTCGCCGAAAGGCTGGGTTTCAGGGAAGAGTACACCGAAGGCAACTCTGAGGAAGACTGGATTAAGAAAATATACAATATCTCTTCGATGCCGAAATTCATGAAATACGAGGATTTCAAGAAGAAGGGGTACTACGTCGTGCCACCCCCCGGGGAGGACTATAAGCCCACCGTCTCGAATCGCTGGTACTACGAAGGGCGTCCCTGTGATATCCCCGACCCGACAAATCCAGGGTTCGGGGAAAAGGGGCTGGGTACCTATAGCGGCAAGATAGAATTCGTCTCGCAGAGCCTGCAGCAGCATTTCCCCGATGACGAGGAAAGACCGCCGCTGGCCAGGTATATACCGAGCTGGGAAGGGTATGACTCGGAGTTGGCGAAGAAATATCCGCTTCAGCTCATATCGTCTCATCCGCGGTATTCTTTTCACACTCACCACGAGAATAAGTCCCCCTGGCTGGATGAAATCCCGGCGAATCGTGTTATTAAGGACGGATACGCCTGGTGGCCGATGCGTATAAATCCGTCGGATGCTGAAGCTCGCGGTATCCGCCACGGCGACATTGTCAAGATGTATAACGACCGCGGCGCGGTGCTGGGTATCGCCCAGCTTACCGAGCGACTTAAACCCGGGGTAGTTCACTCGTTTCAGTCGTCGGCCAAGTATGACCCGCTGGAGCCGGGCAAACCCGGCAGCATAGATAAGGGCGGCTGTGTCAACCTGCTGACACCGGCCAGGATGATATCCAAGAACGTTCCCGGAATGGCCAGTAACTCTTGCCTGGTAGAGATAACCAGGTGGGAAGGGAAAGTTTAAATGGCCAGATACGGCATGGTAATCGATATCGCGAAATGCAGCGGGTGTTATAACTGTTTTCTAGCCTGCAAGGATGAGCACTGCGGGCATGATTATCCTGGTTATTCGGCAGCGCAGCCGATGATGGGGCAGTTCTGGATGAATATAGTTGAGAAAGAAAGAGGGCAATATCCGAAAGTTAAGCTCGCCTATATTCCGGTACCCTGCATGCACTGCGAGGATGCGCCATGCGTAAAGTCGGCACGGGACGGAGCCGTGTACCGTCGCCCCGATGGCATTGTCATTATCGACCCCGAAAAGGCTGTAGGACAGCAGCAGGTAGTATCGGCCTGCCCGTACGGCGTTATTTACTGGAATGAGGAGAAAAAGCTCCCTCAGAAGTGCAGTCTCTGCGCCCATCTCCTCGATGAAGGCTGGAAGGAGCCTCGTTGTGTCGAAATGTGTCCTACCGGCGCCCTGGCTTTCGGCGACCTCGACGACCCTGATAGTGAGGTGTCTCGACTTATCGCCTCGGGTGCTACCGAGGCGCTGCACCCTGAATACGGGCAGAAAGAAAGTGTAACCTATATCGGTCTGCCTAAAAAGTTCGTGGCCGGTACGGTGGTATTCGGGGATACGGATGAATGCGCCGGAGGCGCCACGGTTACCCTGGCCGGTAACGGTAAGCAGATGATGGTTAAGGCCAATTTTTTCGGTGATTTCGAGTTTGAAGGCCTGGCCGGTAATACGGATTATACCGTCAAAATTGAGGCCAGAGGATATGAGCCGAAAGAGCTGCCGGTAAGAACGACGGCCGATGTCTACCTGGGCGTCATAACGCTCTAGCGGTTTGACAAGAACTGAAGCGGGAGTGTATTATTTTGACGCCGTTACTTTTTCCAAAAGGTACCGAAGCATTCAAGAGGCCGTATCATCGGGCCTCCGGGCTGCGATTTGATAGAGTAATAGTTGGAGGTGAACAGGAATAATGAAGGCAATGGTGATAGACATAAACAGGTGCAACGGCTGCTACAACTGTCAGATAGCCTGCAAGGACGAGCATGTAGGTAACGACTGGACACCCATCGCCAAGCCCCAGCCGGACACGGGTCAGTTCTGGATGAAGGTCACGGACGTAGTGCAGGGTAGCGTACCCAAGGTCAGGGTAAGGTACATGCACGACATCTGCCAGCACTGTGATGAAGCGCCCTGTATCCCCGCCTGCAAATCGGAGGCGATATACAAGAGGGATGATGGGATAGTGATTATCGACCCGGAGAAGTGCACGGGTAGCCGGAACTGCATTGACG
>Ga0315541_1000183_pt1 | contig 66751 bp, 72 predicted proteins | sample SalMarSW160190MG_FD_203095 | JGI IMG/M metagenome (GOLD analysis project Ga0315541, IMG submission 203095) | Salt marsh sediment microbial communities from the Plum Island Ecosystem LTER, Massachusetts, United States - Salt Marsh Sediment SW1601-190 ... | reverse complement strand
CAAAAAAGCGGGGTCTCCCCCGCTTCTCTGCGTTGGCTGTTTTCTGAGTTCAAGCGTTCAATTTCAGGCTATCAGGCTACGGCGACTGGTTCTTTTGCCTTGCTTCGCTTCCGCTTCGGCTTCTCGGATTTGGCGATTGCCTCGGCTTCCTCAACCTCGGTTGTCTCGGCTTCTGGCTCGGTATCCTCGGCTGGTTCGGCTTCTACCTGTTCTGCCTTGTCCTCTGGCTTCTGGCTTTCACTGGTGAGCATTGGCATTACCACCAGCTCATAGTCGGGAGAGGTAAAGAGCATCGGCGACTTGCCATCGGTGAGCTTTAGCTCTACCATACCACCACAAGCCCTTAAGGCATCGGTAAGATAGCTTCCGTCTATCCTGACCTTACCCTCACCCTGAGTATCGGCGGGTATCTCGGCTTGTCCTTTGTCATCGGGATTGGACATTATCACCCTGCCGTTACCGATGGTGAGGTCTATCGGGTAGGACTTGCTATCGGACAGGACTTTGAGTGAGCTTACCGCTTTCAACGCCTCGTTAGTGTCAAAGCTGGTAAGAGTGTTGAAGTCGGCGGGTATGAGCTTCTCATATTCGGGAAAGTTGCCATCAGCACCCCGCCACCTGTAGCGGATTAGCTCGGTATCAAGAGTTAGGCTCATACCGTCAAGGCTATCCCCGCTCTTTTCAAAGCTCACTCTCACCCGCCTTGCCCTTCTCAGGGCACTGGTAACACCCCTTAGCTCATCACGATTTATCAGGACTTGCCCCTCATCACCATCATAGTCCAGCTTCACCACCGCCAGCCTGAAACCATCGGCACTCACCAGTGTGAGTTTACCCTCTGCCACCTTAAAAAGGACACACTGTAAAACAGGTCTGTTATCCTCTTTAGCGGTAAAGGGCAATACCCTTGACAGGACTTCCGATAGCTCCAGTGCTCCGAGGTTAGGCTTGACGGCATTGGAAGGACTTACCCTGACATCGCATAAGGTCAAGGGTGTTTTATCACCCACCCAAGCCATATCGTCAAGGTAGCTGGTATTAGCTCCGCAAACCACCTTAAGCCTCTTGTGTCCGTTAGTCTGCGACCCGCTAGCACTTCCGTTAGACGGGACTACCTTAACCAAGTAGCTCCCGCAACATCAAAAGAATTCCGGTTGAAATATGCGTTCCTGGTGAGATTGGAGGCGGTCGATGAATCGTTACGCGTCCACTCGCCGCCGGCTTTTCAGGTACTGCCTAATTACTCCTTTTCGTCAGAATACGGCACTCAAGACGCTTTGTGACTGGCAGGTGTTACAAGGGGCAAACAACCGCTCTCCACCTCGAAGCAATGTTGACAAGACTTCTGCATAGCTGGAATGCAGTTTACCAGCAGGAAGTTGCATGGCAAGAAATTCGATTCAGGAGGAACAAATGACCGAGAAACAACAGGACGACACCGTAAAAGGTCGAATAATCGGGCTGCTTCAGAAGGGTTATACCCGAGGTCAGCTCATTAGCGACTTCAGTTTTGCCGAGCGCACAGTCGATAGTGCGATAAAGGATTACAAGGAGCAAGGTGGCAGTGAAACCGGTGAGCCAAAGAAGAGCGACGAGTTCGACACAAAGGCACTGGCATTACCGGCCAAGATGGATATCAAGCAGGTTATTGCCCCCGAATACCTTATTAAACATCTATCTTTTGTCGACGGTGGCCAAAGGCAAACATTCATTGATGCCTTGCTGGTTTATGAAGCTGCCCGGAGGTCGGTGATGGAGGATATTGTCATCATTCAAGGTCTAGCTTCGGCCCAGGCACAGATAACGGATACACAGATAAAGCTTCTGCGTGAAGCCAAAAGCGATAGCAAAGAGGTCGCCCACGCCGCCGCTGAGGAAGCTGCCTGGAGAGTGGGACAGCAAGTGCAAGAAGTGGCACGACAAGCAGCTAAACCGGAGAGTCACAATCCTATGGCTTCTATGTTCAGCCAGACTATCCAGCCCTACTTCTCCCAGGCGCTATCGCAAATGTTTGGCATGTTCGGCGGCTTCGGTGCACCGGGCGGTATGATGCCGTCACTAGGCGGTCAACCGGCGCAAGCATCCCCTGGTGGAGGACAACCATCAGTTACACCACCAGGCAGTAGACAAATAAGTGATGAAGATATGGAGGAAATTTTCAATGATGAATAATCAGCCTTTTGATAACCAACTACAAATGTTCGGGCAAATGGCGCAGCAGAATGGCGTTAGCGGGGCAGCTTACATTGACGTTGACCCGGCCAGCGGGACCCTGAGGATAAAACTCAAGGTGACGCCAGCAGAGGAACAGGCCAGGCTAATCTCCGCCTTTGCCTATGTTCTGGCACAGGTGAGCCAGGGTTTTGGCCTTCAGGTCAATACCCGAGGAAAGAAGAACGAGGAGGTAAACAATGGATAATCCAACCTATATATTCGGTTACGTCATGGAAAGGGCTACGACCATGCTGGGGTATTGCATGTTAGCAGCCATTTTCGAGAAAACGTTAGAGGCGGAAAGAAAAAAGGTCAGAGCGGCGGTGGGACATGAGCCGACCCAGGAGAACTGGCAGTACTATTGCGAACTGCGACAGGAAGAAAAGAACAGGCAAAATGTTCGTCAGCAGGAAGCAGACCGCGAGAAGATACGTCGCCTGGTGTTTGGCGAAGACAGTGAGAACACCGAAACCAGCTAGGGTGGACATATGGCGGACATTGTTGTTGTGGCTCAGCGTTGACAATGTCCGCCGTTTTCGAAGCTAAAGCGGACGTTAAGGACGAAGCAGACGGTTTGTCCTGGGATAAGAGAACCAAGGGGAAGATAGGTCGTTTTCCTGTTTCTACGAGTGTCACTTAATACTTAAATGTTACATTGTGCAAAATTGTTACTTGGGTAATAGGTCACAATTTTTAATGTCTAAAAACCAGTGACCGTCTCTCAGCACTTTTTCAGCTTCTACAATTCTCATCCTTTCCCCAAACATAGGTCCGTCAATGACCAGGGTATGGTACTCCCCGGCTTCTCCGCAAAGGGTAATATCTTTCGTTTTCCTCATTCCTTCGAGATAGTTGATAAAATCAATATCTATCGTCTTCCCCAATATATCCTTATCAAAAAAGTCGGTCTTGGCAGCAACCACTACCGAGATAAAGCCCGCGTTGACAAACTCCCGTATTAGCTTATCCTGGCTTTCTTCCCACAGAGGCAGATAGAGTGCGATTTGTGTATCCTGGCAAAGTTTTTCAATCCACTCCCGGTGGGCGTTGAAATCAATGTCGCCGAAGACGCCGCCGCTGATGCCTTCCCGCTTAATAGAACGAATTGTGCCTTTATATACGGCTTCATAGGTTTCCCTTGTAGTCTGCCGCTGTAGCACAGGGATACCAATTGCCTGTGCCTGCACCCGCAGCACTTCAGCAGAGACACCGTGGCTGCAGGAACGTGTGCCGTCTTCGGTTACCATGTTTATTAAGTAACTAACTTCCAACTCGCTATTCAAAGCACGATAGCAGGCAAGACAACCATCCTTACCGCCACTCCAGGAAGCAAAGACCTTATTTTTCATAATACTACTCCTTTGCGTAGCCTACCTCAGCTAGCTTGAATAGCTATTCGGGTATGCTTAAACATTTCTCTCCATGTGAAATCCTTGCCACAGCAATCGTAATATCCTTCATTTTCGTCTTAGTCACCACTAGGCATCCATTACTACTACTCAGAAGAGCTGCTGGCTCACAAACTGCGTGGACGCCGACACTATTGAATATCAAACTGGATGGGCTGGACGGATAATTGACTTGCTTTAAGGCTTCTTTTGAAAATAAATCAACAGGCAAATTATGTTTTTGGGCAAAATCCAGAAGCCCCTGTTCGTGTCCCTTTATATCAATAGTAGCTATATTCCTTATGCTTCTGACTGCGAGCTTATGTTCCTCGAAAACCTGCCTTATAGCCTCCTCTATTCGAGAGCTGCTAACTGCTATATGGCAACCTATGCCCACCACCAGGTTCCTGGGTTGGTATATGGCACTTCGTTCAAGTAAGGCTAAAGCAGCCGCCTTCGCAGCCACCGCAGCACAGGCTCCGATGGTATACCCATAGCGTAGCGACTTTTCAATGTGCCTCAACATGTAACCTTTCCTATCTTTGGTTGTTAACTGGAGAGATGGGTACCAAATAAGGTTTACCGTCATGGTCACTTATCACCCTTACTTCGACACCATAAGCTGCCCTAATGTTTTCCAGATTCAATACCCTTTCCGGTGTACCAACGCTGAATACCTCTCGATCCTTTAGTATGACTATCCTCTCTGAGAATCTTGAGGCGAGATTCAAATCATGCATCGCCATGACTACGGATATCTGCCTTTCCTGGACAAGTTCCCTGATGATTTCCATCACTTCCAGCTGGTGTCTGATATCTAGATTGCTAGTAGGTTCATCAAGGAGCAATATCTCGGGCTCTTGAGCCAGGGCTCTAGCCATCAGGACTTTTTGCTTCTCTCCTCCACTCAGTTCATCGAAATACCTCGTCCCGAATTCCTCGATACCTAAAAAGCGGAGTGTCTGGGCTACAATCATAATATCTCTGGGGCTCACTCGCCAAGCTAGGTGAGGCCTTCTCCCCATGAGAACAACGTCAAATATGGTGAATGGGAAAACACCCCCGGTACTCTGCGGAATATAACCAATGCTTTTAGAGATGTCCCTTGAATTCAGCTTGGCGGTATCTTTCCCATCTAAATAGACGACACCACGTTGGGGTTTTAAAATCCGGTCTATACATTTTAGCAGGGTACTCTTACCGGCCCCGTTGGGACCGACGAGACTGACTATTTCCCCTCTTGATACCCCTATGTTGATGCCATCAAGCGCCTGAATGCCTCCATAGCTAAATGAAACGTTATCCACGACCAGCTTTACTGCCACCAGCGCCTCCTTTTGCGTATCAGCAAATAGAGAAAGAACGGAACCCCGATAAAAGATGTCATAATACCCACCGGAATCTCCGTTGGCTGAATCAGGGTTCTACAGGCGGTGTCAGAAATGAGCAGAATCAGAGCACCCATCAACCCGGAGGCAGGGATGAGAAAACGATGGTCGTTGCCTAAAATAGCGCGACATGTGTGTGGGGAGACTAACCCAATGAATCCGATGATGCCAGTAAAGGCAATAACACACGCCGTAAGCAGGGCGGATAGCGTCAGGACTATGATACGAACCCGTCCTACCCTGACACCAAGGCTTGCTGCCACTTCCTCACCGCTGCTCATAACGTTCAGGTCCCAAGAGTATCTCATAGTAAGCACGGTGATAATGGTTATTACCGGAAGCAACAGAATCACCGTTTCCCATCTTGCCGTATAAAGACCTCCCATTAGCCAAAAAACAATCTCACGCAGTACTTCGGCATCGGATACGTATTTGAGAATGGATATAGTTGCCGAGAAAAGATAGCTTAATGCCACCCCAGCCAGGATAAGTGTTTCAATTGCTGTCCCCCGAATACGTGATATGGCGAAGACGAGGAACATGGTGAGCAGGCTGAAGATAAAGGCATTGCCGACGATGAAATAGCGTCCGGCACCTAAAACACTAATACCTAGGGCAATGGCAATGCCAGCTCCACAAGCAGCACCAGCGGAAAGCCCCAGAGTGTATGGAGAGACGAGTGGGTTCCTTAATACCCCCTGCATTGCGGTACCGGCGACGCCAAGACTTAGCCCGGTGAGCACTGCCATTAGTATCCTTGGTAAACGTAGCTGCCAGACGATTGTATCGGCGAAATTGGTCGTCTGCAGACCAGGCAGTATTTTAGCCACTATGGCTTGCAGTGATTCTCTCCCGCCGAGTGAAGCTGCTCCCATAGTGGTTGCTGTTATAGAAACCACAACCAGCGCCACGAAGAGGCCTAGAATAAAAAAAACCTTCTTCTTGGTGAGGCGGGTATAGATTTCCTCACTGGCAGTGGTTTCTTTTATATTAGCTATACTCAATCCTCATCTCAACGCCAGAATAATGACATCACTACTGGGGATAAACGAATATCCCTTCTGGTTCCAATTTATAAAAATTATTTAGCAGTTCCTTATGAACAGCGCTCGGATTTATATCCTTAAATAGTTCTGGATGGAACCACTTAGCCCAGTATAGAAGACCTACCACCAACTGCGGTCCTCTCTGTAATACATAAGCATGAACATAAACCTTTCCATCTATGACTGCCTTTGTATCCCTTAACCCAGACCTTGTCATAATTTCATCTCTCGCCTCTTTCAACACCTCTTCGGTAGCTATCTCCCCCGCAGGAGCCATTTTGAGAATAACATCTGGGTTTCTTTCAAGCACCCACTCTGCACTTACAACCGGATACTTTACTGGCTCGTTAGCAGCAATGTTTACCCCGCCGGCTAGAACAATGTCTGTGTCCACATATGTCTCAGCAGCACTGGTTTTATATACGCCTGTCCGTTCATGATAAACTAAGGGCTTTTCCTCTGGTTTCAGCTTCTCCGTCCGCTCCTTTACCAAGTTCACATAATGCTCCACAAACCCAATAATCTCTTCGGCTTCCTCACCCTTATCCTGCATCTGTCCCAGAAGTCTTATTGTGTTTATCAGTGGGTCTACTTCTAGAGTTGAAGCCACTATTACTACTGGTATGCCAGCGGCTTCTATTTTATCCTGCATTTCTGCCGGAGTATATGAGGTGGCAATCACTATGTCCGGCTTCTGCTCTAGCAATAGCTCCATATTAATATTTTTGGTAGTCTGAGCAACGACTAACTTCTCTTCGACACACGGGGGAAAGTTAGAATCTTTACTCCGACCTACGATTCTATCTGCTTCGCCCAAAATACAAATTAACTCTGATGCACCAGCTTGCAGGGAAACGATTCGCTCAGCAGGACAGGGCACCCCAATATTCCTTCCTGTAGAGTCGACAATGGTAATCATACTTTTCTTTGGCAAAGGAGTAGACACTTCTGTAAGGACACAGCCAGCTATAAAGGAGCTAATCAAAGTCAATACCACTAAACCTGACAAGAGCTTCTTTTTCATCAAACAAATATCTCCAAATTTCCTACAGCACCACGAAGAGACTCAGAATGAAAAGGGTCTTCCTCTTAGTGAGGCGGGTATAGATTTCCGCACTGGCAGTGGTTTCTTCTATATTAACTATGCTCCCTTTTTATAATCAGTGTTGGCATTCAGGTTTCGGGAAAGGCGAAGCACTCAGTGAAACTCTGCCACTCCCCCTCGCCATAGAATTTTTCAATAAGTTCTTTGTGTACGGCACCGGGGTCAATATCTTGGAATAGGTCCGGGTGAAACCACTTGGCATAATACAGTAGCCCTACTGGATAGCGCACGGCGAGGAAGACATCGGACTTAACAATATAGACTTTCCCCTCTTTGGAGGCACTCACATCTGCCAGCCCCGGCTCCGAGATAATCTCGTCTCGGAGTGCTCTCATTTCCTCTAATGTGTCATCACCGCTAATTCGGTTAACGATAACATCTGGATTCCTCTGCAAGACCCACTCGGCGCTTAGTTTGGGAAGAGATACGGGTTCATCTGCGGCAATATTGATGCCGCCTGCGGTAACCAGAGGTTTATTATAGGAGCTTAAAGCACTGGCACTGTCGTACGGGTTGCGTCGCTCGAAGAAGACGAGGGGCTTTTCGTCCGTCTTTAATCCGGCTATCCTCTGGTCTATGATGTTACTGTAATGTTCAATGAAATCAACTATTTCATCAGCTTTTTCCTTCTTGTCAAGTATTATCCCGATTTTTCTGATGAGTGGTATTAGCGTCTCCAGGTCAGTGGTGGTATCTGTCAACACAGGCACACCGGCAGACTCCAGTTTTTCTCTCATGTCATCCTTGAGCATTGTGTCGGCAACGACTACATTGGGGCGTTGCTCCAGTATAAGCTCGATATTGGGGCTGGCCGAGGATCTTCCTACCTCTAAAACATCCTTCAAAGAGGATGGGAAGGTTGAATAGCTATCGCGTCCTACAATCTTATCCCCATCACCAAAAGCGCATATCAGCGCCGACATTCCAGAGTTAATGGAGACTATGCGTTCTACCGGCACCGAAATTTCCACATATTTGCCCGTTTTGTCAATAATCGTTACTTCTTTTCCTGCCGTGGCTACCGGCGCTTTTTCGGGCCCACATCCGGACAGTATTGAGAGTAATAAACAAAGGGTTATACTAATTGGAATAAACTTTTTCATTGTGGCCTCTCCTTGCTGTTTTGCCTACGGTCAATTACGAAAGTCTACACTTCATCTCGTGCCTCCAGTGCCAGACGCAGTAAAGCATTAACGGCGGCAGCAGCGGCGGCACTGCCACCCCGCTTGCCGATTATGGTGATATACGGAATACTTCGCCTGGTCAACTCCACTTTTGATTCCTCGGCTTGAATAAAGCCAACGGGCATCCCGATAACTAAAGAGGGTAAAACGCCATTATCTATCAGATTGAGTAGTTCCAGTAATGCCGTTGGTGCATTCCCTATAGCAACGAGAGCACCGTTTAGTCTTGGGCCGATAGCCGAGATAGCGGTGGCACTACGTGTCACCTTACCTTTTCCTATCTGCTGTAGCGCATCAACTTCATCCAGGGCACAATGTATGGAACAGCCAAATTTCTGGGCAATCTGTCGTTTATTGATACCGACAGCCGTCATCCTACCGTCGGTGAATATTGGTTTCCCAGCACGAATAGTCGCCACACCGGCATCAATGGCATTGGGGTGAAATTTTACCAGCTCGGCAATCGCGAGGTCTCCGGTAGCATGGACAATACGCTTGATAACCTGTCGTTCTCTATCAGTACAACTAATTGATGGTAGCAATTTGTCTATTATTGCCAGGCTTCGAGCTTCAATATCATTAATGCCAGTTATTCCTGCGTCCATTTCTTATCCTCCCAAATAGGAATCCCTTGCCTCCAGAGGAAGACAAGGGATTCAAGATAAATGACAGCATCTTTACCTTTATCCTCTCCTCGGAGGCATATGGCTCACAGCAGGGCAGGCAGCCTGACTCACTAGCTAGATTGCGTATACAACCCGGCTAAATCACAGTTGCGGGACAGTGCCGGATTCTCACCGGACTTCCACCTTTGTATCCTTTTAGGACACCCTGCTCCATTTCTAACCTTTTATTGTAAAAGAGCTAATCAAATCTAGTAAACTATAATCTAGTATACTAGATTATGCCAGTAAGCAGGAGCGATGTCAAGTGGTCGCTTAGTATTATATTAGTATTATAAATGAGGGGCATAGTATGACTAAGAGTCGGCGAGGTGATAATTTAAGGTACGGATTGTGTAATGGATGCCATTACTGTTCAGAATACAGGCTCAGGTTACAAAAGCTCAGGAACCAGTCTTTCATCTCCTAGCTTCTTTAGCAATTCTGGAACCGCATCATCAACACAGATGATAAGGAAGGGTAAACCGGAGTGAGCTGCTTCAATGGCAGCTTCGGCGACGCCATATAAATACTGTGGTTCAATGCCTATTTTTCTTAATGCAGCCAGTGCTTCTATGCCAATAGCGCCATATGGTCTCTTTTTTGAACTCTCGTGCTTTAATCTATCCAGATTGACATTCTTTGAACCGCCATTTTGAATAGCTGGAATTCTCAGGATGGTTATCTTGCCGTGGTCAAGTGGCACTATACCATCTATGTTGGAGATGCCTACATCTTCGCCCTTCCTAGCATCGTTAACAACCATCCCTTTGGCTCCCTGCCTGCTGGCGCTTCTGGCAACAAGTATTCCGTTCTCCATTTCTAAGGTAACAACTTGCCCCTTGTTCAGGTCACTCTCGGCAACTGCCGCACAAATTGTAATGTTTGTCACTGTCTTCTTGACAGACGCTGAGTAACTCTCAAGCTCTCGCAACGTTTTTAGTATCCAGTTGACAGCTTCCTTGGTTAAGCTGTACCTAGAACGGCCATCCGAAGTAACCAATCCTTCCTCTGTCAGCTTCTCTATGTATTGAGATATAGCCTGACGAGAAACATTCATCCTGGAAGCGATTTCCTTTTGCTGGATACTGGGCTGACCAGCGGCTATTTCAACAATTATTTGAAATTTGGTGGCTAGACTCTTGTCCTGCAGTATTTCTATCACACTTAATGTTCCCTTTAACCTGGAGTTAGTAATTCCTTCTCACCGTAAAGATAACAAATACTGCTTTAATAGCAGCTTCTTTTTCACTGCCAATTGTAGCATCAGGAGTTACCCTGCTGCAAGACTAGTACCTAATTGGAGAAGTAGACGTACTGATTAACAGGCATAATTATAAATATTTTGAGCCTGAACATGATTACGCTAATTTCCGCAACCAAGTACTAGTAAAATGTGTTCATTGGTTTTAGGGTAGGGTCACGTCCTGCACAACGTAACATTAAGTCTGAACAATTCGTTATCCTAATCCTCTGCCACTTGTTTTTAGCAGTGAACTATTATGACCTCTTGATACCATAAATCAGCTTTTTAGTTTGAGTAAACGCACCAACCCTCTAGGGAGGGAAGGATGCAATTGCTTCCTCTGATATAGCAAGAGCCCCTTCTGTCTTATGCTGAAGTAAAACAAAAGAGTTTTTGATTTACCTTCCCCTCTGGGAGGGGGTGAAAAAGTAGCTATTATGCAGGTAATGACGAAGGGGAAAGGCTGGAAGTGATCTAGATGGGGAAAGAACTAGGGAGACATTTCCTAACCTTTCTAGTTTCTTCAGGGGTCACTAGATGAGTTTTTGTGTAACGGAGAACCATTGCAAGAAATCCGTCTCACCCCAAACAGCTATAACTGGGTCATACTACCCATCCGAATACATACGGAATTATCGGCAACAGCCAGGGTGCGGTAAAGAAGCCCATGACGGCACCAAAGATAACAGCTTGTTTGCGTTCTAGTTTCAGATATGAGTAGGATAGGGCGGCATTAACCGAAAATATCATGACCATCGGCAAGAGCAGCCAGACGAACTGAAGCGCTTGGGACATGGCCGGTATCGTGGCCTTGCCGAAATCTGTGTCCCAGGTAAGCTCGAAATAAGCCCAGTCGATAATAATGCCAAGTACGGTAATAAAGAAGCAGTAGGCCAGCCTTTTACCTTTGCTTAATTTTATCTTAATATCTCCGGGCAATCGCGGCAGCGCTACGGAGAGCACGAGCAGGTTCCAGAGATAGTCAAAGGCGCTGCCGAAGGGTATGCCGAAGAGGATGACCAGTATAATACCCCCACCGACATCGTAAAGCACGATTGATTTTTTGCTACTTTCCATCTCTACTCCTTTAACGGTCAATCCTGATACCGCCTCCCCAGAGGCGGTTGCCGTTTATATTAAGACGCTGCCCATAGACCATGTCACCGCTCAGGCCACCTTTGCCCAGTACGGCCAAAACGATAATCCTTCCGGAGCCGTCGCTGAACGTGGCCACGATTGACTGGTAATTAATATTGGGCAGGTTGAAAACAGGGATACCTTCCTCACCCCAACTCGGAGAGCCGTCAGCGTCTAACCGCAAGGCCATTACTCTGCGAGGTACGGAATCATTTTGCAAATTGTAGGTTATAATGATGCCGCCTTTGCCATCGGCAAGGTATTTAACCGGGCTGTTCGGCGGTGATTCCTCGGAGAAGACCTGCCTTGCCCAGAGAGTCTTCCCTGCCCCGTCCATGTCCGGCCAGACATAGTTACCCTTACCGTCCAGCCTCTGCGCATAGACCCGGTCGTCTTCGTTCCCGGTATCTTCTTCCCACAAAACGATGACACCTCCGGCGCCGTCAGTGACGATATAATGCTGTCCTTCATAAGTCGGGCGGGAGCGGGTGCTTGTTCCCTTAATACCGCGGGCAATCTCCTCTTCGGTAATCTGCCGGAACGGAGAGGAAGCGACGATGAGCCTGCCCTCATCTCCCCAGAGGCGAGTGCCGTCGGGGGCAATCCTCTGGATGTAAAGATAGTCGTCATGCAAGCCCTTACGGTAGGTTTTATAGCCGTTCCAGGCAAAGATGGCGCCTCCGGTCCCGTCCGGGACAACCTGCCATTTCCTGCCGGCAGATACCAGGGTGTTACTCCACAAAAGCTCACCCCCGGCGCTTATCCTCTGAACGTATGACTTCTCTGAGCTGATTCCCTCTTTTTAAGCACTCCTTGCATTAATAAACTGGGCTATGCCTACTCCAAGCACGGCCAGCCCCGGCACAGTGATAATGAGAAGATATGCGGGGCAAGTCAGAACAATAGCTAAGATGAGTAAACCAAGAGCAATCTGAGCAGCAGATAACTTCATTTCATCTACCTCCTTGCATTAATAAACTGGGCTATGCCCACACCGAGCACCGCCAGACCTAGAATAAGGAAAGCTAAGCCGAGGGGCAGCAGGAAAACTTTTACCCCCATGATACTAATCGCAATACCTAACACTATTTGTGCTACAGAAAGCTTCATATTATCTGCCTCCTTACGATTAACTGCTTTTCTGGTCTACTAGCTGACTTAAGAGCATAGACACTACCCACTTTTATCTGTTCACTGGACAGAGGCTTTATTCATCTGTAACCACTTCTGAAACAAGCCAGTAAGGTCCCGGACAATTGTCTGGCAACGATTGCCCGATGTATTTCTCTACTATTTCAGCGGGAACCTGTCCGCCACCTGCTTTTATCTTATCCCCTACAAGCGCTACTGTGTTCCCGTCTTTATTCAAGATATGAATGGTATTATCTTGAATATGGACTGAAAAGCCAGGAGGCCAGATAAGCAGATTTGAATCACCGATACCAGTAATAGGTTTTAACCGCAGGTGACCATCATCCAGTTCTAAGATGCCTGTAGCTAACGCCGATGGATAAGCCTCCTTGGCATACTTATTCAGCTGTACTGGGAAGAAAGACACAGAGGATAAAGTGCTCGTGGAATTATTGGAGCAGGCGATTGCCAAAATAGCTACAAGGATGATTGTTAGAACTAATAATAGAGCGTATTTCTTCTTCATTTTTCACCTCCCGCTTATGGGTTCAGTCTGATTCCTTCTTCTCCCCACAAGAGCTTGCCATTTGAGTCTATTCTTTGAACGTAAGACTTCTCCGGGCTGAGGGTGGACTTACCGATACCCCAGGCAATAACAGCTCCACCCTGCCCATCACAAGCTATGTCATGAGTACCATGCTCAGTGACCAGTGTTCCAATGCCCGGCCACACGGGCTTGCCGGCAGTATCTATTTTCTGAACACAGAGCCTGCTCTTTTTTGTCTCGGCCTCTTTGCAGCCAAAGGTGACCATTACTCCGCCAGAGCTATCACTTATAGCATTGTTGGGCGAAGAGCCGGTGACTTTCACTCCGCCCGGCTGCCACTTTATGTTGCCATCAGCGTCTATCTGCTGGGCAAACATGCCTACCGGCCCTCCCCAGAGAATGATAGCACCACTGGCGCCGTCGCTGACGACGAGAGGGTTGTTGGGAAAGCTCGCACCTTTGTATGTCTCAAGTGGCATCCCATTAGCCGTCCACAAGGCATTCCCACGAGTATCTACTCGCTGTGTGTAGATATCATTAAGGAGAGCCTTGGGTGAGCCTTCTTCTATTCTGCCTTCAGGCCACTGATGCCAGATGATAATTGCCCCTCCTGAGCCGTCGCTTATCACCTTCGGCTCTTGGGAATATACCTCTTCCGGGGTAGTGTAAAGAAGTACACCTTCTTGCCCCCAGGGTAGGCTTCCTTCGGCATCTATCCTCTGCGCGAAAATGCGATTGGTGGTTTTCGGTCGGTGCGGCTCGGGGCCCGGTTCAGTCTGCAATTCCTGCCAGACGAATATGGCGCCACCGCTACCATCGCTGGCTAGACCAAGTGTGTGGTCACAGTAGCCTTCCCGGCGCATATAGACTCCGTCTTCTCCCCAAGAAAAGTTGCCATCGGAGTCTATCTTAATAATGAATAATGTCTCTTCATCATAGCTGTAATCAGTGGCAATGATAATGCCGCCAGCACCGTCACTCATCATATGGTCAACACCCCTGACCTCCCTTTGCCACGTGACGCTCCCTTCAGAATCTACCTTGGTAACATGTGTTAAATACTCTATCTGGCGCTGACCCGGTGCCAATCTCCAATCCGGTTCGGAGGGGTATCCGCCCCAGGTGATAAATGCCCCACCGGAGCTATCGCTCACAATGTGCAGCTCGTGAAAGCTATCACACTCCTTATATACACTGCCGATAAGTACCCCTTTCTGTCCCCACAGGGCTCCCCCCTGAGGACTTATTTTCTGTGCGTAGAAATCATGCTGGTTACCGCCCTTGATGTCTTCATAAACGGCTATGGCACCGCCAGTACCATCACCTGTTACCCGGGGGCCGTACGGCTGGCAAGCCTGGCGGAAACAGCCGCAACCTGTACTCAATATAGTCGTCGAGAGCAGCACAACAGCCAAGCCTGTAGCGTAGAATTTAATTTGCTTTCTCATTTTTCACCTCCCGCCTAATCCAGCCTGATTCCCTTCTCTCCCCACAATATTTCCCCTTCGCCGCTGATTCTCTGGATATAAGACGAGGTCTTATCCTTGATATGTTCCCCGGCAGCCCATGTGACGATAAATCCACCGGTACCATCCGGTGAAATCCGCGCTGGTGTAGAGTAGGCGGCCCAATAAGGAGACACCGTCGAGACTTTAATGCCGTTGCCGCCCCAGAGCTTGTTGCCCTCGGCATTCAGGCGCTGGGTACGAAGGGACTTTTCCCCATTCTCCGAGTAGTTCCAGACAACGACAGCTCCACCCACACCGTCATCCGTTGCGCAGTAGTACATGATATTACTGCTCTCGCCAGTCTCTCCTATCTTAATGCCAGCATCCGGCCATACGACATTGCCTGTAGCATCCAGCCGCTGGGCATAAACATTATGCAGGTCTCTCCAGAAAATCGTGGTGTTTTCAAAAGTATCGCCGATTATACGAGGGTCATACGCCATCCCGGCGATAAAGGCAACATCTTCTCCCCACAGCATCTCGCCTCCGCTGCCGATACGCTGGGCGTAAAGGTCGTGACCGATGATTTTACGCCCAGCCTCGCTGAGAACCCCCTGCACCCAGATAGCCAGGGCACCGCCTTCGCCATCACCGACAATCCTCCGGTTAAAATCTCCCCTGACATAGCCAGGATTACGAGTATTAGTTAAGAGCAAACCGCCGGTTGGCCAGACGACCTGACCCTCGGCATCCACCTTCTGGACGAAAATGTCGCCTTCACTGTAACTGGGATTGTTTTTCCAGATTATGAAGATGTTGCCGCTGTCATCGCTGGCGATATCGAACCTGTCCCAATCAGGCACTTTGAACTCCGTAGACCATACCTCTGCACCGTTTGCGTCCATTTTTTGCAGGCCGAGACTGCTCTCGCTGGCGGCCCAGGTAGTGATGACACCGCCGGAATTATCACCCGCTGCCTTAAAGTATACAGGCATCTGTACGTCGCTTCGGGATATCTGGACTTTGCCGGCTGACCATGCAGAATTGCCCTCCACATCCAGCTTCCTGACCCATATATTGTTGTCCAGAGAATAAACGACGGTGACGTTGCCAAGCCTGTCGGGTACCAGTGAAGCGAAGTCGCCCCGGCGACCGCCAAATCCTCCTGGGCCAGAGCCAAGCTCTATACCTTTCTCACCCCAGAGAGCGTCACCCAGTGCCCCGAATCGTTGAAGATAGGTATTAACTTCATTACCATTATTGACCTGATAGGCAATAATAACACCGCCGTCGCCATCTGATACAGCGTAGGGATTGGCTACCGAAAACTCTGGAGGTCTTCCATCAATTGTAGGGCAGCCGCAAAGGCTTATTAATATTCCCAGAGTTAACATTGCTACTAGCCCTGCTGTCAGCTTTTTCATTTTTCATCCTCCTCTATGGATTCACTTTAATCCCATTATCTCCCCACAGCAGGTTACCTTCAGCGTCTATCTTCTGGACATAGGATTTTCCTGGATGATGAATCTCCGTTCCTTCACACCAGCCGACCACAAATCCGGTCCAACTGTCTCCTGACAACTCTAAGGGAAGGTCACAGACGCCTTCCGCGATTAATATCCCTTCATCCCCCCACTGCTTTTGGCCGACCGAATCCAGCTTTTGAACGCACAACTTGCGGTCGCCGTCTATCCAGGCAACGATGACACCGCCTTTGCCATCAAAGATTGCGCCAAATCTCGGCGAGACCTCCGGGAGATCGGTGCACACCAGGACGCCGTTTTCCGGCGGGAGGAATGAGCTTACCGGAATGTTCCTTTGAGTGTAAAGCGCCATTCCATCCCGGTGGTCTTCCCAGACAACGATAGCGCCCAATTGCCCGTCGGTAACCAAACTGACTCGCGTGTTGACTGTAGACGTCAACTCACGAACAGGATTCGTCATGAGGACCTGACCTTCATCCCCTATCCGGCAGAGCCAGACATAGGACGGCATCCCTCCGCCTACCACTTCGGCCCAGCTAACGATAGCCCCGCCTGTGATGTCGCCGATAATCTGAGGCTCAGGTGGTAGCGCCGTGTCGAGGTGCTTTATGCGTACGCCTTCCGGCATGCCTTCTTGCCCCCACAAAATCTGACCGTCGGCACCCAGCTTTTGAGCCACAAAATAAGGATTATCGCGGTTATTCCACAGGATAAATGATTCGCCATTTTCCCCTGCAGCGAGCTTGAGGCCAGTGCCTCTGCTTATGATCGTCTGTGCCCAGAGCGTACTGCCAAAGCCGTCTTCCCGCAGGACACGGAAGTCATCTTTAGTTGCCCACGCTATAATAACTCCTCCCATGCCATCATTCACTATCTGCATTCCCTTTTCAAAAAGGTCCTGGCGTCGTTGAATTTCCCCCTGTGCGTCTATATTCATTACTATGTTACGGTCAAAATGATGTGGCCCCTCTTTACCATCTTCGGGGGCAAGCACTTCCCAGGCAACAAAAACGCCCTTATTATTGTCACTTACCATTCCGATGATGTTCGCTCGTCTATTATCACCGGTAAACAGCGTGTTGTCCCAGAGGATAGCCCCTTCAGGGTCTATCTTTTGCAGGTGGATATCGTGGTCTCCGATGCTCCTTTCCGCACGGTAAGCAACGAACGTATTGCCACTCTCATCACTTAACACGGACGATATGACTTTATTAGCTGAATTATTGGTATTAGAGTTACCGCCGACGCAGCTAATGCTGAACAGCATGGCACAAACCAGAGTTGCCAGAATAAGTCTTCGTAACATCTTGCCTACCTCCTGTTTCGTCTTATGGATTAAGCCTGATTCCATCTTCTCCCCACAACTTGTTTCCTCCCGGGTCTATTCTTTGAGCATAAACCAGTTCTGTCCGGTCGCTTTTACCGACTTTAGAGGCAACGATAATTCCCCCCGAATTATCACTCACTACGCTTGAATAGCCTTGAGATTTAAGGGAGGGATTTTCATACACCTGTACTGCCTTTGCCCATAGCCGTTCCCCGGCTGAACCCAGCTTCTGAGCGTAGATTTTCCCTCCTTTAAACCAGCCGGTGGTAGCGGACGTTGGGTTGACCTGCCAGACGACTATGGCGCCACCGACACTGTCACCTGCAACCTGAACATCGTAGCTGCCAGCTTCTACAGATGATTTATCCACCCCTGGAATTTCTCCTACCAGAACACCGTCCGTTTCCCATAGTATCTCTCCTTCGGAGTTCAACCGCTGAGTACACGCATCCCCGTTGGGGCGGCTACGCGTGTCACGCCAGACCACTATGCAACCACCCGAGCCATCACTGGTTACCTGCGGATGTCCCTGACCACCGGCCGCAGTGCATACCGGAGTCCCCTTTTCAACTGCCCACAGGGACTCCCCATTGGAATTCATCTTCTGTGCATATATGTCAGTATCCCCCACATGGTAGCTGGTGCCGGGACTCTGTACCCAGATAACTATGAAGTCGCCCAAGCCATCACTTATAATTTGTGGGGATAGCTGAGCATTGCTGGCATTGGCTACTGGAATCCCCGGATCTGGCCAGAGTAATCGGCCGTCGGAGCTTATCCGCTGGGCGTAGATATCTGTATCTGGGCTACGGTTATCCTCCCAGACAACAATGGCTCCTCCAGAACCATCGCTTATCAGTTTAGCCCACCTCGGGTCTGGCGATGAATCACATATCTGCATGCCGTGCTCTCCCCAAAGGCAATCACCGTCGGCACTTACCCTCTGGGCATGCACCGTCGTCTTCCAAGAGTTGTCAGTTTGAATCTCGTTGTACCACAGCAAAATGGCGCCACTGGAACCATCATTTATCAGATCTATCAGGCTTTCGTTTATCATCTCTACTTGGCCGTGATTGACATCAAACGGGCCGGCCGTGACGGAGATTCCGCCTTCGGGCCAGACAGCATTACCCTGCGAATCCAGCCGTTGAGCGTAGACGCCCCATCGGGGAATATCCTCACTGGTGGGATACTCGTCGGTCCAGGCGAGGATGGCTCCACCGTTATCATCCCCTGCTGCTAATGGTCCTATCGGTTGCTTCGAATAGCTGTAGATTTGCCTGCCTTCACTTCCCCACAAGCAGTTGCCCTGAGAATCTACCCTCTGAACGCGAGCACCCTTCTGGGCAGGCCAGACGATAATGGCACCGCCGGAACCATCAGCTATTATTTCAGGGGCAACCGGTCTCGGTGCAGAACCCCCTAGACACCCGGATAGGGTAAGGGTGACTATCAACGTCACCGCGGTTACTGCCGCAAAAAAGATTCTTCTCATAATGTCCCTCCTCATGGCCTTACGGATTCAACCTTATTCCCTCCTCTCCCCACAACAGCTTGCCTTCGGCGTTTACTCTTTGAACATATGACTTTTCCGAGCTGAACATGGATTTGCCATTACCCCAGGCGATAATGGCCCCACCCTGCCCATCATAGGCTATGTCATGAGTACCATGTTCCGTGACCGGGGTTCCATCACCGGACCAAACAGTTTTACCATCAGCGTCTATCTTCTGAACATAGGGCACACTCTTTTTACTCCCAGACTCTTTGTGGCCAAAGGTAACAATTACTCCCCCCGAGCCATCACTTATCGCATTACTTGGTAAAGTGCTGGTGATGACCTCCACACCCCCTGGCTGCCACTCCGTTTTGCCACCAGCACCTATCTTCTGGGCATACCCACCCCACAAAAAGATGATAGCGCCGCCGGCATCATCACTGACGACGAGAAGATTATGTGGAAAGGCTCCACCTTTATATCCGTTAATTGGCACTCCATCAGGCGTCCACAAGCCGTTCCCACCAGTATCAACACGCTGGACATAGATATCGTTAAGGATAACCACAGAAGAAAGTCCTGTCTTCCGGTCTCCCTTCAGCTGCATCCAGACGGCGATAGCTCCCCCCGAGCCATCGCTTATGATCTTTGGTTTTTCAGAGAAAGCCCCTTTCAGAGTGGTGTAAAGAAGTAAGCCATCCTGCCCCCAGGGTAGACTCCCTTCGGCGTCTATCCTCTGGGTAAAAATCTGAGATACCCTCTCACCTAGCTCGCCCTTCCGCTCCTGCCAGATAATGATGGCGCCCTCTTTGCCGTCGCCGGTCAGACCAAGCGTATGGTCGGAGTAGCCTTCACAGCGTATGGAGACTCCTTCCTCTGCCCACGGTAAATTACCTTCAGAGTCTATTTTTATTATGGATAATATTTCTTGTTCATAGCTCTTATCACTGGCAATCAGAACACCGCTAGCGCCGTCACTTATCATATGGTCAACGCCCACAACCTCCCTTTGCCATACAACATCTCCATTGTAATCTACCCTAGTGACATGCGTTAAATATTCTACGGGGCGCTGGCCGGGAGGCTGTTTCCAATCCGGCTCGGAAGGATATCCGCTCCAGGTCACAATAGCTCCTCCAGAGCCGTCGCTAACAATATGGAGTTCGTGAAAGCTATCGCACTGCTTGTAGGCACTGCCGATGAGCACCCCTTTCTCTCCCCATATAACTTCTCCCTCTGGACTGATTTTCTGGACATAGAAATCATGCTGATTGTTACTTTTAATGTCTTCATAGACGGCTATTGCGCCACCGTCGCCATCACCAGTTACCCGGGGGCCGTATGGCTGACAGGCCTGCTGCAGACAGCCGCAGCCGGTGCTGGATGTCAGTGCCAGCAGAATAACAGTAAGAGCTATGACAATTATGTGTGATCGCTTTTTCATTTCTACCCTCTCCTTGGAGCTAGCTGTTAGTCTGCGGCATAATAAATTCAATAATGTGGTCATTAACATTTACTTTGTATGTCTCGCCAGGGGTAAAGTTCTTGAGCAGACTGGGCCGTAAGTTGAACGTTTCCTCAAAGAACACATAGTCTTCACACGGCAAGTCCTTCAGGTGCCTGATAGTAGCCTCTATGTATATTGTATCGTCGATAACTTGCTCGACTGACCATCCATAAGAAGCTTCACAACCTTGAGGCAGTCCGCCCTTGATGTAGACGACTACATCTAGCCACGGTGGCTCCTGTGGGCCTGTAATTACTCTGACTTCATAGATTGGTGCAGGACGCTTCATCATCTCCGGCCCCCAGGAAACCGGCCAGATGCCGACATTAAAGAGAACGGAAGCCACTAATTCATCACCCATATACAGCCTCAGTTCGTATTCGCCATCCTCGTCAGGGACTTGCCAGGGGTTTTTGTAACCCAAAAAATACTCGCCGTCCGAATCGAAGGGGCCGTAATCCCTGGGAGCAGCTACCACTTCTTGCTCGGCGCCTGTATGCCTGTTATAGAAAGTAAACCTGGAAAAGGTGATATCATCCTTGATTTGCCTATTGATGACCAGACCCAGGTTTATCTTTTCCCCGGGGTCGAACAACTCCTGCACCTCTGTGGGATGCGGGCCAGTAATGCGGAACATCCAGCCGCCCGGCGGCACAAAATCCCCAAATTCCCATTTGAATATGGTTATATTCTGAATGATATCGGTGGTCTTTTGCTGACACCCGACTATCACCGTTGATAGAAAGACCAATAGGAATAGCGTACCTAAAACGGCTAGTTTTTTCATGTTGCCTCCGTAGGCGTGGCTTCTTCCTTCTTCCCCATGCCGATTGCCGCCAGTAAAAGTAATACTGAAGCAGGCAAGAAATATAATCCCAGGCTGAATATGCTGAGAAGGCTAAGAATAAGCATATCTACAGCAACTATCCACAGGAGTATAGCCGCCACATAGTGATGCTTCCTAATCACCAAGATTGCTAGCAGCCCCAACAGTCCCATCACCGCTATTGCGGACAAGACAGGCAAGGCGTCACCAGCTGTTCCTGCCTCGACCATGCTCACCATTTCCGTTTTGACTAAGCCGCCGGTAACTGGTGGTGTAGCACCCCGTGACGCAATAGGCAGCAACACCATGACAGGTGCCAGCAGTCCCCAGACTCCGCCCACTATTCCACAGGGTCTGGCTATTCTGTTAAGCGTTTTCATTTTTCACCTCCGGTGAGATTCAATCCTTAATATTTTCGCGGTAGACTTCCTCAGTTACCTGGGTTAAAACCTTGAGCCTCCCGTATATCTCATTGAGGGGAGAGGGCATATCCGGATATGTCTCTCCGTCGTCGGGAGTAAGATAGCCGAAAGCGGTCACGGTCTTACCTAGATTCTCGCTACTTACGGAGATAGTGAAACTCATATCGCCCGTTCTAAAGCCGCCGCCTTCAAGCGGTTTTCCGGGGAATTGATAGTATTCATCCAACTCGTCCAGACCGCTGTTCTCGAAGTACGCCACGAGACTGTCTAACTGGTCCGGGCGGAACCTGGCAGTTCTCCAGGTTCTGGTGGGCGGATGTAGCAGCGAAGGCTCTCGTAAGCCTTTTTCCTCGATATAGAGGATGCTCCCATCCCCATAAAAGTAGAGGTAGCTGAACTCTCCCCTCATGACATACTCGAGTTGCCCGCAAATGACCGGATTGCCCTTAGGAATGTCAATCTTAGGCGGGGATTTTGCCAGCATCCAGATTCCACCCCCAATCACCACGAGCCCCAGAACCAGCAGTCCGATATAGAGCTTTAGCTTACCTGTCATTGCTGCCTCCTTAATATGCGTTAATACATAAGCGAGTCATAATAGAAAGGGCTACCTCTCAAGCCAGCTCCCCGAGCCTGGCGCCATTTGCATCATTGACTCGGCGATGAGTAATAGCTCACTGGCAGGCACCTCGTCACTGACAATGGCGTAATGAAGGTCGTAAGCCCACCAGTCAACACGGCCTAACCCAATGATGCCGGGCTTTTTATGGATGGTGGTTTTTTCACCTTCCATGTCACGTGGTGGGTCAGTAATGCCGGGGTTGGGAACCAGAATAACATCAAATGCATCATAGTGCACGGTCACGCCTCGCGGCTCATCAGAGGTCAGCGTCAGTCCGAGGAAAGGCGGCTCGGTGCCTTCTGGCAGGTAAAAGGGAAGCATAATTTCGACAGGAAATTTTACGGCTTTCTGCACTTCTTTCAGCGTCACCATGCCAGATGGTAAGGGTGGGGGCTCTTTGAATCTCAGCTTGATGCTAACCGATGCTTTGTCCGATTTCTTCTCGTCGTCGGCCACGTAAGTATAGTAAATATCAAAGGTCAGCCGGTAGTAAGCGTGTTCTGTAATCGCCAGACCCAACGGAGGTGGTAGAGGCTCCCCCTCTGCTGGCGGCGACCAGCGAGGCCAGGAGGGTGGCGGGGCAGTGGGGCTTACCTTGACGTCGGCTTTTACTTCAATTCCTTCACCAGGTGGCAGGCTGAATGTGTCCGGGCTAACACGCACACTTACTCCCGGTAGTTGCATTTCTATCTGGGAGACTGATACCTCCAGCATCTTGAGTGCATGGGACATTAAGCTGATGGACAGGGTTCCTGTTTCTCCCTGTGGGATAATGATGTTTTCCGGCGGGTATATTTCCGTCGCGAGCATATCTTCCGGCGGAGGTACTACCGATTCCGCAATCCTGGACAGCTCTTCGGTGGGAATATCTTTATTTGCTGACAGCACCAGCTTGCGCCCCGGTCTGACAATCCACGAGAGGTCATTATAGTCGTCCTCTTTCTCCAGCATGCCGTAGCTGTCCCCAATCTTGACCCGCTCCGCCCAGGGCATCTTCAGGCCTCCCACATCGTGCCAGTAGATAGTAAGGCGCATTTTCTCGTTATACTTACCGTCTTTCTGAATAATCTCTTCGTCAGAAATGAGCATGGCCAAAATCCATTCCGTGCTGCTTCTGGTATCCTTTAGATAGATCCCGCGAATCTCATAGCCCTCAGGTAAGTATGCCGGTGCGAGAACAGGTAGCCCGATGGTGAGACTGGCTTCTTCAAGTGTCATTTTCTGGAAATCTTCAAGACCAGATTCACCGTTTGTTCCACTTGAAGGACCGGGGCCAGGGCTTGGGGTAGGCCCAGTGAATGGTGGGGGTACCTGACCATCCGAATGGCAGCCACCGCTAAACAGCAAGACTAATGTTAAAATCAGAATACCTAGAATAATTGGCTGTTTCATCTCTATCCTCCCATCTTTGCTCTTACCACTCCAGCGTATTCCTCTCCCATCATTTTCTGGAGAGAAGGAATATTTACAGAAGTCCTATTCAATAACTCTAATCGTGCAGGGAACTGTCCCGTAATCCTTGCCGTTAATCTCCACGTTAATATTGAAAGTATATTCTCCCAGCTCGACCTGCGGGGAAATTTCTATTTTAAGTGCTGTCTTGCTCTGGGTGCCGGGACCATGCCACTGCCAGTCCTCCGTGATGGTTATGCCGGAAGGCAGATCGGTGTCTTTAAGGATCACTTCGAGCCTTGTGTCACCTGGACCATTGCCAGGTTGATAGATATAAAATATATTGTTTCTGGTCTGGCCAGCTTCAGACTCGATATAATCCCGATAGGTGACTTGCATAGCATCCGAGGGAATGCCGAGGGTAACCTCGGTACTCTGAATAGAGGGCCAGGGATTAACTACATGCGTGCCGTCTCGCCTCACGGCAATCATATTAGCCCGGTACTGGGGACCCATTCCTGGTGCCGGAACAAAATCATCCGGAGCCTCTCCTACACGAGCCATGCTAAAGGCAACACCGGCGGTCCGTCCGCCGGTCACGGTAACCCTTATATCCATTTGAATGTAATCAGCCAGGCTGACCTTAAACTCGTAAGGTCCCTGTTTAATATCGTCGAACGTTACCATTCCGTCATTATCAGTCAATCCACTCAACTTAGATTGCCCATCAGGTTGCTTGCTGGAGACTACTTCGGCACCTTGCAGAGGCTTGCTGGAAAATTCCTGAATCTTAATCTGTAGATTACCGGCGGGCACTTCAACGCCCGCCGGGGGCGGCGTCCATGCCAGCACCTCGGTGCTGGTGCTATCAATGTAATACCGGCTGTCTCTATCATCGAACGCAAACTTCCCGTTGATTCTCAATTTGCCGAAATACTGCGTATTCGTAGGGGAGGGGCTTTCCTGAGTGTACAGACGGTTCCGGAGTTCCTGGGACAGATCTCCTTTCAGGCCGATGGTCTCTCCTATGGGGACGACTTTTGTATCATCAGGGAATTCAAGTGCAACTGAATCAGCGAGAGCGTTAATCTCCATAACGGCATAGAAATAGAAAGCGTCCAAGTTAACAACCTTGCCGCTATATCTGTTCGCCTGGGATATGAGCTGAGAAACGGTAACGTCTTGGCTGGCATTGCTGTCATCGCCGAGCGGCACGGTAAACTCCCAGCGGCCTTCCCATTCCCCGAGTTGAGTTATGGTGAAGGTAAGCTTTTTGGCATCAGCGGGGATGGGGTCCAAGTCGTCCCAGGTAAGTCTTATCCCACTAGCATTAGCCTTACCCCCTCCTGCCCTCACCTGCTTAATAGTTTCACCATCCACACTGTATTCCGCCACCGAGTTAATCATAAGAGATTCAAACTCATACGGTGGATGTTCTTCGGGCAAGCTATAACCCGGTGGTGTTGTGAAGGTATAGACCGTCACGTTTACTGCGTTCAGTTCGAGGCGCTCCAGGGTAACCGTAATCCCCTCCGCCGTCACAGACTGGTTTATGTCCAGGTCTTTATTCATGGCGCTGTCAGGATGCACAATCTGGAACCTTGCCGTTAGGTTCGTCGTGTATCTTTTCGACGTGTTTTGCTCGATAATAACGTATTCATAGCTTAACTCATACCAGCCGGGAACCACCTGCTCCCCGTTATTGTCCTTCTGATCCCAGAAACCTTTGGTGTGGTACCAGGACGAGGGATAATCAGGCTCAATATCACGGGTCCGATTGCCGGCGGCAGACCAATATACAGCTTCATCCTGACCCACCGGCTTTATCTGGCTGGCCGGGGGAAAGGGGTCTATGGTAATTGTGCCGGAAGATAAATTAGTAATCCCTATCCCATACATTATATCCTCTCCGGGGAGATAGCTGGCTTCACTGGGACTTATATTTATCTTAAACGGCAGTTCAGATTCTAGCGTTGGCAGAGGTGTTGGTGTGGGCCCCTTGGGATGCTGAATCAGCACTCTGGCTGGAGTTGTGATAAAGCCAGGCGGATTTCCATAAAGAAAATGTATCGTGACCTCAATACCATACGAGCCCGGGGCTACCTGCTGACCGTCTTGGTTTTTCTGGTCCCAAGTTAAAGTGTAGGTCGCGACTTCTCTCGGATTCACTACCTTGAACCCAGTGCCGGCAGAAAAAGAGCGAAAAACCTCGTATGGACTAGACCGCTTGATTCCTACCTTAGGAGGAAAAGGTTCCAGCGTAATCGGCACTTCCCCTTTATTAGTGAAGGCAAGCTCAACCTCTATTTCTTCACCGGTTAGATAGATGGGCTTAGCGGCAACACCGCTTATCTCCAGAGGTGACGGCGGCGCCGGACGCTTTGCCGGTGCTGGAGGAGATGGGGCAGGGGCGGGAGGTTGTTGTGATTTTTGCTGACACCCCGCTACTGCGGTTATTAGCAACAGAGCCGTCAGAACTATGGAGCATAGAAGAAACAGCTTCTTCATTGTCTCATTCGCCTTTAGTGATTTCCTCACGTGATACCTGCGATGTCCTATTCTCCACGATGTACCAGAGTTCATGATATAGCGTTCTGACTGGCTCAGGTACATCCATTAGTTCGGTGACTTCAGGATATAGCGGTTGGTAATCAGATACTATTATCCTTGTTGTCCCCTGATAGTGGATATATAATCTGCTATCCACGTCAGTGTCCATTGTTTTTGTATTTGCTTGGCATTTGCCGTCGGTGTCAAAGGGACACGCATCAATCATTTCCAGTAATCGGTCAAGTTCATCATCCTGAAGCTGCCCGGTTTTCGTTGTCCTGCTCCTCGAACTTCCGGGTAGCACAATCCGCGGCCCTTCTTCCTCGATGTAGACAATTAAACCATTTTCTGAAATTGTGAGGCACTTTACCATGCCGGACATAGTCCCTACGGTACTCATTTCTATGATTGCGTCCTCGGCTGGTAAAGCAGGTATCTGAGCAAGCCATGGCTCTGGTGTCTGGGTTGGCTCCGGTTCTGCCTCAGGTACCTGGGTTGGTTGGGCACAGGCAATTGGCATAGATAGCAAAGCCAGCATTAATAGCCCTATTATTAGCTTTAGCTTACCTGTCACCATTACACCTCCTTGCTCACGTAATGTCATTATTCGGGCATTTCACGGGCAACCGCACTCTTGGGATATCCTGTCTCCGCATCAACGGTAATCACCACACTTTGATATATACCGGGGTATGCCTCGGATGCTGAGCCGCCCGGCGGAGGACCCTTCAACGGGAAGGGCATCAACTCATCAGCCTTTGCATTGAGATTGTCAAAGATGACTTCCCAGTACTGGTCGTGTACCTCAGCCTTAATATCGGCGCGGGCGACTATTGAAGCAGGAAGCATTTTCGCCGCGGTCTCGATAGCCTGCACCCGGCTTATCGGCTGAATATCAGAAGTCCCCTCTTGTGCAGTCGTAGGAAGGAAAAGCACGGATGGTATGCGATTAACCGGCACCATAAAGCTTTCCCCGGTTTCTGGGTCAACTGCCAGCATTACCCCCACGACATGTCCGGCGGCATTTACCACAGGCCCGCCAGCCATTCCAAGCTCTCCGCCGGCATCCAGCTTCATTACAGGCAGGGTTGTCCCCGGATGCAAAGGCAAGTCATATCTCACATCAAGGACTTCAACCTCAATCTCACGGTACTCGCCATCACTGTAGCCTGCCACAACCAGATGTGTGCCTGTCTTTAGTTCGGCTACTTCGTTGTTCCCAGCCAGTGTGAATGGGACCAGATTATCCCTCTCTATCTTGATGCAGGCAAGGCTGGTCGTATTGTCTGTTCTGGAAACGGAGGCTTCCAGAGGCAGCCCGTTACCGAGTACCACTTCTAGTCGCTCTATCTCAGATGCATCAGCAAGAAAGGTTAAAACGTGACCATTTGACCTGAATATAAAACCGGAGCTCTGGCCAGACCTGCCTCCTGTAAGCTGAGACTTCACCATCACTACCGGTTGTCTGGTAACTCTGGGGGAGACCTCAAGCATTGCTGAAGCTATTACCGTATTATCAAGGTAAACTCTCAGTTCGTAGTTACCCGGGTCAGCAGGGACCATCCACGGATTCTGAAAACCCGCGAGAGTAGCTCGCCCCGGCTCAAATGGCCCCAAATCACCCGGCAAACCTGCTTCTACTTCTTCGCCGGTATCTCTGTTGAAAAAGGTATACCTGGAAAACGTAATGTCTGTCTCAAGCTGCTCGCTTATCCTGAGCCCCAGATACATTCTGTCTCCCAGATTAAAGACCCTTTGTATCCGGTCGGGGTGCGGGTCTATCTTCCTGTCATAAGCCCAAGCACCTGTCGGCGGAGGAGAACCTGACTCTGCTTTAAATATGTTTATAACCTCTATGACGTCAGGTGTACTTTGCTGACACCCGGCCACTGAGGTCGTTAGCAACAAAGCCGTCAGAACTATGGAGCATAGAAGAAACAGTTTCTTCATTGTCTCATTCCCCCGCAGTTATTTTCTCGCGTGCCACCTCTGTTGTCCTATTCTATATAACGTACCAGACCGAAACTTGTAGCGAACCAGAGATTACCTTCATTATCCTCAAAAATCGATATTACATTATAATGATACTTGTCGTCCTCGCTCTGCCAGGGGTCAAAGTTCTGCCATTGGGTACCATCGAAGCGACTGATGCCGTAATATCCATGAATGCTGTAAGACCCGAACCACAGATTTCCTTGGCTGTCCTTCAACATACAATGTATGGCGTCACTTACCAGGCCGTCTTGGGGGGTGAAGGTACGCCAGTCCTTTCCGTCGTAACGGCTGACACCGTCTGCCCAGGTACCAAACCACATGTTGCCTTGATTATCTTGGGTGATAGCAACAACGTAATTGTCTGCTAACCCATCTTCCGTTGTGAATGTCTCCCAGTTTGACCCATCATAACGGGTAACGCCAACGTTGCTGCCAAACCATAAGTTGCCTTGATTATCCTGAAAAATTGTAGTAACGTTGGTGCGGCCAAGAAAACTGGTCCAATCATTCCCATCATAACGGGTAACGCCATGGTCCATAGGTGCTGTCCGATGGCCCTGGTTTCCGGTGACAGCGAACCAGATATCTCCCTGTTTATCCACGAATATGTCCTTGATGGTAACATTGGGACGCAGGTCCTTAATAACCGGAGTAATTTTCTGCCATTCTTCCCCAGTGTATTTGTAGGCTGCATCGGTCACTGTCCCAAACCAGAGGTTGCCCTGTTTGTCTCGCGCTGCACAAAGCACGTTATTGTTACGCATGGCGCCCGTGTAAATATCAAAGTCCTTACTGTCAAAGAGTGTAAGCCCCTCGGCCCCGCCAATCCAGAGTATGCCTTGATTATCCTGGATTACGCTCGTAACTCTGTTGCTGGCGAGCCCGTCGTCGGTGGTAAAAGTAGTCCAGCCGGTAGACGTTGACTCCGGTGATGGAGTTGGAGTTGGCATCGGTGCATCGGGTGTTGGCTCCACCTGAGTTGGTTGAGCACAAGCTACCAATATAGACAGCAAAAACAGAACTAACAGTCCGGTTATTATCGTTTTCATCATCTTGAACCTCCATTTCTACTCCAGTGGTATCTTGAACTCCCAGGGGCCTTCGACTATTTCGTCAGGGGTGTGAGTCATACTTACGTTTTTAATCCGGAAAACCAGCTCCTTAGCACCATTGGGAACCGGGGCTAGCACGCCAGGTCGCCTGCCTCCCCAGTGAAACTCTGACCTGTCTTCCTTCCAGACCGTCTCTTCCTTCCAGAGTCTGCCTCTGCCAAGTGGTATGACTTCCCCGCCATCAATGCTGTATTCGGCAAAACCCCCCATCTGCGAGTTCTTTGAAGTCGGTGGAATATACGCCGGCGTACCGCGGCCGTAGATCACCACCTCTTCAGCCGTTAATACGATTCTTTCCAGCGTTATCGTGATGTCTTTCACCGTCTGTGACTCGTTCACTTCGATGGTTTTTTCGATGGCTCCCTGGGAGTAACGTATCAATACCATAGCCACGTTGCCTGTTTTCCAGACAGTTTCACTGGTCACATTAGGGTCCTTATAGGTAATATAGTACCAACCGGGTGGCACTTGTTCTCCATTTGTGTCCTTCTGGTCCCAGGTAAAGTCTATGGTTGTGGTTTCGTCAGGCTTTAGCTCCGTCATCAGCTCGCGGCCGGTCCAGGAATACAGTGCCTGCCCGCCACTTAAGTGCTTCGCTACACGAATCTCTGGCAGGTATTCTAACGTGACGTTGTTTGAAGATACGTTTTTAAACAAAAGCTTTACTTCAACCGTTTCTCCCGGCAGATAATAAGCCTCGTCAGGTAAGCCCCAACTGAAAATGAGGCGAGCCGGGGGTATTGTTCTCCCTGGATCATACCTAGGCTCGGGCACGGAATCAGTCCCGGAATTACAAGATGCCGTTAGTACTAAAACGAACAGGAAGGTGAGAATAGTACCTACTATCCCACAAGTCTTGGCTACATTAAGTGTTTTCATTTGTACCTCCTATCTGACTACTCCAGCGGTATCTTGAACTCCCAGGGGCCTTCTTGACCACCGAATTCAGTTATGATGAAGGTCAGCTCCCTGGTTCCGTTCGGTACAGGGATTGACATCATCCAGACGTATTCCTGCCCCTTGAGGTTGCTTCCACCGCCAATAATATTTACTTTATCCCCTTCTCTCACCGGGCCGTTATCAAGGTAATACTCAGCATACGGGACTGGCGGCATCTTGTCCGGCGTTGGGAATTGGCCATAGTCAGCGCTGAAAGCATAGAAACGGGGGCCGCTGGAGGTCAGCTCCACACGGTTCAGGGTAACGCTGATACCATTGACCGTCTGCGACTTGCCCACGTTGATGGTCTTCTCGATGATTCCCTCGGATGGCAAAATGTGTATCCCGCCGACGATTGCTTTATCCTCCAGCGTGCCGCCACCCGGGATGAGGAAATCATAGTAGCCATAAGCTACCTGCTGACCCTGTTCGTCCTGCTGGTTCCAGACCAGTGTGTGTTTGGTTGTCTCTCCTGGTTGTACTGTAGTGTTGCTTGACCCGGCGGCAAAGGTATGGACTATATTGTCACGCTTACCATCTGCCCTTACCTCGACTAATGGGGGAAACGGTGATATTTCGTAAGGCCCGGAGGTAATATTGGTAAAGGATAACTCTATGCCTATTTCTTCCCGGGGCACGTAGGTGTCTTTATCAAAAGCAGCTTCCATCTTGATGTACTTAACCGGCATTGGTGCCGGTGACGGATGTATTGATGGTGATGAAGATGGAGCCGGCTGCGGTTCTTGCTGACACCCCGCCACTGAGGTTGTTAGCAACGGAATCGCAAGTGCTATCATACACAGAACAATTAGCTTCTTCATTACCACACCTCCATTTTTACACTCAACTACTCCAGCAGCACCCTGAACTCCCAGGGGCCTTCAACATCACCAAAGCGGGTGATAGTGAAGGTCAGTTCCTGGGCATCGCTGGGAACTGGGTCAAGCGGTCGGTCAGGAGGACCCCATATCAGCTTAATACCATCATCACGAGCGCCCCAGCCAGCCAGACCGGCATCCCTAGTTATTCCGCCAAAGGAATACCTGGCCTGGACAGGAGCCATTACCATCGGTATGGGTTGAGAGGGAGTGTAGCCGGGTGGTACGACAAAGGCATAGAACCTCGTACCCTTTGTCGAAAGCTCAACACGCTCCAGTGTTATGGTAATACCGTTGACCGTCTGTGACTGGTTCGGTTCAATTGTCTTTTCCATGGTTCCTTGGGGGTACTGGATATATATTTTGGCGGTATCTCCGAAGCCCTGTTGAGTCGTTTTTGGAGGAGACCCCTGTACATAGGTGACACGTACATTTACTATGTACCACCCTGGCGGCACCTGTACACCATTCTCGTCTCGCTGGTCCCAACCAAAATTATGGGTTACCACCTCGCCCGGTTCTAGCCTTACATCTTTAGTGCCAGCCGTAAACAGGCGAACCGTGTCCATAGATTTGACTCTGATTTCTGGAGGGAACAGGCTCAACGTAACCGTCTCTGAACCCACATTAGTAAAGCCCAGTTCAATTTCAACCTCTTGCCCCGGCAGATAGTAACCCTCGTCAGGAATGGCGCTCACCTGCAACGGAGATGGCGGTGGTGGTATATGGATTACCGGTGGTGGTGTGGGCGCGGGTGTTGGTGCCGGCGTCGGCGTAGGTTCAGGCGTTGGAGCTGGTGTTGGCGCGGGCATCGGTGCTGGAGCCGGAGCTGGTGCTGGGGCAGGGATTGGTGGTGCCTGACCGACTCCCCCAAACTGCCAGATAGCAGCCACCACCGCTATAACAACGACTGCGGCTGTAACCGTAGCTACCTGCCATGTCCTGCTGGTCAATAGTCTGTGCAGGACATCAAACCAGCTACCCTTCTTATCCAAGCGCTTTCGTACCTTTTCCCATGCCTCAGTTGAAGGAGAAACTTCTTCAGCCATTGATTTAAGCACACCGCGTAGCCTCGCCTGCGTGGCTGATAGAGCTTCAAGCTCGGCATGGCACTGCGAGCAGCCGGGCAGGTGCGCTTCGATATATGCCGTCTCTTGCGGCGTTACCTCGCCGTCAAGATAGGCAGCTAGAAGCTCGCATATATCCTTGCAGGTCATGTCGCTGATACCTCCCCACCCTCCATTTTCATTTGTTCCTTCAGGTATTTCAAGGACTGGTTAAGACGTGACTTTACCGTTCCTAACGGTATCTCCAGCGCCTCCGCAATCTCCTGGTAGGACAGGTCGTTGAAGTACCTCAGCACCAGCACCGAACGGTGCTTTGTGTCCAGAGCAGCCATCGCCTTGAGCAACCGGTCATATTCCATTCTGGTTATCGCGATTTCTTCCGGCTGGGCTGTATGCTTCATTTCCGGCGGGTCAATCCCTTTTTCTTCAAGAGAAATAGTGAGTGATGCTTTCCCGGACTTTTTTCTAGAGCATTCGTTAACGGTGATGCGATGCAGCCAAGTAGTGAGCTTGCCTTTATTGGGGTCGTAGGTGTGCCGGGACTTCCAAACGGAGATAAACACCTCCTGCAGGGTGTTTTCGGCTGCCTCTTTACTGCCGGTGATGAGGTAAGCGGTTCGATAGACCAGCCTTTCGTACTGCCGATACAGCGTTTCGAAGGCATTCATATCACCTGTTTGCCATTTTTCAGTTAAGTCCGGCATCTGACCCCTATTTAGTAATATAGTCCCTGGAGAGAGAAAATGTTCATTTTCCGGCTTTAAATTTTACCCAGAAGGCGTAGATAAGACATATAATTCCGGCCAAGCCAATAAGGCCTCTAATCAAACCGAATGCCCCCGTCACAGAAGCCATTTCCACATTGGTTATATCCCTGCCGAAAGTGAGCCACGTGGTAATTACCGCTATAAAAGCAGTGATAAGGGATTGCGACAGCATCAATGAGGTTCCGGCGACGAGAAAGCGCTCGGCTCTGGCGCCCCCGCGCTTTAACATGATAGCCGCCAGAACGACGGCGACTATCCACCCGACCAGGACAGGAATCGAGGAAAGTAGTCCTCCGACAATGGCACTGCCATACATCTCCATCTAACAGCCTCCAGAATTATTCATATAATATGTCACATGTGAGCTAATCATACCATAGTGCTATTTAGCCTCTAATTTCTTGAGGCATTGGGCCTAATGCTAAGCAAAAGGGGCTCCGGGTAGGAACCGTTCTGATGCCAGACAGAAAAGGGCCGGCCCCGCCCGAAGTCGCTCTCGCCGAAGAGATAGCTTCTCTACTCTGGTTTATTATCGCCTTCAATATAGACTTTGCCTTCACTCTCTGAAGGAATATAAGGACTATTAAGGACTATTTTCGATATACCGTAGGCTACCTGCATATTCACTGTTATCTCAACCTCCCCAAGGCTGATAGGCAATGGCGTCTGGATAATTACTGGAGCCGGTGCGGGTGCGGGTACTGCCATTTCATAACCCATACCACCCAAATATGGAGTGGAAGCGCTCTCGTTGATGTAGGTTGGATTGCCCAGCTTCACGCCGGCGAGGTCGGCTATTTTCTCCGCTTTGCCTTTGGCATCGTCAATAGCCTTTTCCCTGGCTTCATCGTAATAGGCCGAAGGATCTTCAACGGAGAAATTCAGGTCATCAATGCGCGTGTAGTCGCCGCCCGCTGTCACCACGGCGTCAATGATATCGCCGATTTTCGCCATATCCCGTATCTTGGCTACGACATCGTTGGTTACCCGGTAGCCGATTACGACTTCCTGCTGCTGTTCGTCGTCCCAGCGCGTTCTCTGGCGGATGCGGAAGTTCTGCGTCTGGACGTCCTTCTCCGCGACATCGCTGTCGGAAAGCGCCGTCATCACCTTTTCCATAGCCGCTGAGGAACTTGCCTGCGCCTCGGCAACAGTTAGCTCCTGCGTCTCGATACCCAGTCTCAGTATAGCGATGTCCGGACTGACGGCGACTCTGCCGGTGCCTCTGACCCAGATACCTTCTGTCTGGGTGTTCAAGGATACATTTACATTGGCCGGTGTTGCCGCCGGGGCTGGGGTAGTTGGTGGGGTGACCGTTGGTGGTGTATTAGCCGCCGGGCTGTTGTCATTACAGCCCGTAATGCCGACGGCGAGCAATACCGCCGCCAGTAATAAACCCATTGTTACGATGATACCCTTCTTCATGATAGCCTCCTTTAATCGTTTCTGTTGTCAGGCCATTATATCCTGCCTATATTAAATATAGGTGATTCCGGGCAAAAAGGTTCAAGCGCCGTATTATAGACGCTTGAAGCCCCTCCCGGTTCTTTATAACGGCATACCGGGCTAAAAGTTAGTCCTATTTCCCGGGTGGTTCTGCGGGCGGTCTCGCCGAGGGATATACAGCGCCTCCGGCAGTATACATTCGCTCTGCCTCTTCATCTTCCGGTGTAAGGTATGTAATTTTAATCACCGTGCGCTCAAGCAGTTCATTCAGTTCGTCATTGGCAATATGGCTGGTGTCGCATTCCCAGCTTGCTTTGAATGTCTCACTTTCACCACGTTTAAGAATAGCCGGCTCCGAATTCGATGGTACTGCCTTTAGCCAGGGAGATTCGTCACCGTCTCTGATAACTTCGCTGTTGCGCAATTCCACTTGCACATTACGGGCAGTTGCTTCCATGGCAACATTGGCGACGGTAACTATGGCGTTTATTTGCTGGTGTACTGGGTCTTCGCCGATAATCTCAAAATGTGTCTGGCAGTCAAAGAATATTTCCTTTGAAGGGCTAACATTAAGACACCACCCTTGTAAAAGCTTGCCATCATTATCGAGTGGCGGTTCGATAGTAATCGGCTCGTTAAAGTCATAATATTTCCCTGTCGAACTGAAGGTATCAAGACTGCCGTCATCCGACGGGACTTGACCGTCACGCTTTACCTGCCGGATTAAATAGTCATCTTTGCCTATCCACAGCTCTACTTCTCCTTTCGTCGCCGCCATCTGCTCATCAATGGATTTTATAGCCTCCTCGTAGCCAGGGTAGGCCGGGTCGAGACCGGCTTTCGCCCTTTCCACCCGCTTTTTCATATCAACCTCTCCCCGCAGATGGAGGCAATCGACACCGGCTATCCTCTCATCAGGCAGATTTTCTATTTTAACCAGTGAATCAAGGACTCGCAGGGTATGTTCCTTGCTATGGGTCGAACCGGAGGACGCAGTAAAAATATGCAAACTGCCTGTAGCATTGTCTGACTCCTTGATGTACTGTTTATCCCCGATGATAATGAACTCGAAGGTGCCGATATCGATGGTCAGCTTACCATGACTACGGTCGGGGGCCACATATTCCCACTCGGAGGTCTGTGTAGATATTTCCCCTTTATAAATGTTGGTGATGGAGCCACTCGTGCGGTATGACAGTAAACCTTCTGTTGCTGAGTATGCTTTGGCGATGACACCCTGCGGATTAACGCTCCAGGGTTGCACAAGAGCTACGATAAGAACAACCACCGATGCCAGGGCAACTGCGGCTGGCTTCAGCCACTTTCCCGAGAAACGAAGGCATATAATTTGATCCTTGGATGCGTAAGCTATGATGCCGGTGATAATGGCAGCTATCCCGATTACGGCGACGATGTTCTCCCCAGGCACATTACTGACGTTCAACATAATCGCGTTTAAGAAGACCAGCAACAGCGCCAGCGAGGAGAGTATTATTCCAGCAATGGGCATCCAGCGTCTACCAAGCCTCTGCCTGATATCGGTTATCCCGATGATAAGCCCTACCGCAGGAATACCGACTGACAAAACCAGCCGCCACCATATGGATGACAGACTGTATAAAGCCATAAACAGGCCGATGATACCCAGCGCCAGCGCCGCCGTGCCCGCTATTGTCTTAGCCCGCCTGTAACCAAAAGAAAGCCCTGATACAAGCAAAATGCCCAGAACTAGCAGAATCGGCGCTACGAACCTGGTTGCGAACCGGCTGATATGAACGACTATCATGGCAGCTGATGGCTGCGACCGGGCAATACTGAGCACCTTTCCTTCATGGGGATTAACTGCGATATTCCAGTCTTTCCCATCGAGTTTAATGGTCAACAATGCCGTAGGCGTGACCGTCCCCCCTTTGCGAGTGACCCCATCGGGGCCGGTAACCTCCTCAATATCTATAGAGCGGCCAAGATGCACCCTGCCGATAACGCCTCCCTGTGCTAGAAGCTCCTGAACCCTGGGGTCGGCTTTGGCGATATCAAGAGCTTTTTGCTCATCTCCCGGCTGGAAATCGGGAACATGTACCCGGATAATCTCGGTAACCTGCTTCGTATCCAGGTTTACCTCGGCGGCAACGGTTCGCTCCTCGGTTCTGACCAGCATCATCAGCACATTGCTTCCTTCATCAACGACCTTGGTCGTTACCTCAACTTCTGCTATCTCTTCACCGTTTAGCGCCACCTGCACCTCGGGACTGTTGCGTACAATAGATGCCGCCACCGCCTCCGACGATTCCATCCCCCACGGCTGAGTTGCCAGCAGAACGGCGATAACGGCTACGATGGCAGCCGCAGCCGCGACCGGTCGCCAACACCTCTTGCAAAATGCCGAGATTTCACGATAGAAGGCGTAGCCGATAACCCCGGCCGCTAATGCTACTGTGGCGGCGAGGAAAAGCCAGGAAAACCAGTGATGGTAGCTGACAAGGAAGATCACATACAGCACCAGCGCCGCCAGACAGAGGGTCAGCCCGGCAGCAGCCGGCCAGCGGCGGCCAACCTGTTTCTTGAGATATACGGTTCCCACGATAAGGCCGAAGAAGGGAATGATACCCATGATGAGGGACTGGTCTGATTTGGTAACCGACAGCAGGGCATCGAGGCCGAGATATACCCCTGTCCCCCCGAACACGATGGACATAAAGCCCGCTATCTTACGGGCAAATCTGTTGCGGAAAGCTAGACCGGCCATCATCAGGACACCGGCCAGTAACGCCAGCGTATAGGTATAGCCCTTGATATACTCGCTCAGCGGAGGCGGCGCCATGATGCCCGTCCCTCCCGGCGGCGAGTCAGCACTCCAGAGTCGTACCAGTATGGGAGCGGCGATCACGGCCACGACGGCGGTTATCGCCAAAGCCGGGCGTAGCCAGCGCCTATATGGTTTATCAGGTAGAGCTTCAGTTGCTTTTATTTTGGATAGTGTTGCTGTCCTTATATCCGACTCTTCACTCACTTTTTTAAGCAGAGATATTTGGCGCCCTGCCGCCTCAAATTCCGCCAGAGTTTGCCGGCAGTCGGCGCAACCAGTCAGGTGCTCCTCGACAAACTCCCGCTGCGTCTTGGAAAGTTCACCATCGGCATAAGCTGACAACAGTTCCTCTAAATCTCGGCAATTCATCTCCCACCTCCTTCCCGGTTATACAAGCCGATGAACAGCTTTCTGCCCCTGGCCACACGCTTGCGGACGGCCTCATCCGAACAGCCCAGGGTCTCCGCGATCTCCCGGTACTTGAACCCCTCTACGAAGTGAAGCACCAGGCAAGTCCGTTGTTCCTCAGGTATTTTTAATAAAGCCTCATTGATAGCAAGTACCTCGCCCGGGCATTCAGCCTGGTTTCCTGGATTCGGAGTATCCTGTTCTCTAGAGGTGAAAGGGATAAAAGACAGCAGCTTTTTCCGGCGCCGGTGCTGCAAGGCATTGTTGGTGGCGATGCGGTAAAGCCACGCTTTGAAAGAAAGCTCGGCGTCGGTCTTTAGAATCCCTTTGTACGCCTGGATAAAGGTGTCCTGCGCCAGGTCCTTTGCCATCTCGTAATCTCCTGTCAGGCGGTAGAGATAGCGGATGATCGGAGCCTGGTAATGTTCGATAATTTCAGCAAAGGCATCAGCCTCGCCGGCTCGCACCAGGGCTATGACCCTTGCTTCTTCCAATAACCGAAGCTCCTTTCATCCCTCTATATAGTTATAATGCACGAGCAGGTCAAAACCGGACAGGATATTGAGAAAAAAGCAACATTAATTTTCTTGCTGGTTACATCGCCACTCTATTGCAACAGCATGGCACTGTCAAACGAACACGGAGAATTAATACTTGTCAGGACTGCTTACTGACCAGTTTCATATAGTGAAGCCTCCCCAAATGGGAGGCTTTTCTTTTTTGTTTTGAACACATTTCCCCGAGGGTGGGGAGTCAGAAAGTAGCTATTTCTTCTCAGTGAACATTGTGACTTTTTGTTACACAATGAAGCTAGAAAACAAAAAACGCACCTTAAAAACTGAATAGAGTCAAGCCTGACCTGAACGCTTGCCCCACGATGGCAAATAAGCTCAATAAGGGGGTCAAGCGATGGTAACGATGGTAACAGCACCAGCACCGCTTAACGGCGATAACAGCAACGCACAGGGACACTGTAGCCATTGCGGTAAAATCTGGACACTAACGGAAGGGCAGGGCGTTTGCCGATGGTGTGGAAAGCTCGCAAACTGCCAAACCAGCACGACAAAGCCCCGCCATACCAAGTCTAGCTCACGGCGTAAGCCAAAGCAAGAAAACAGCAACGGCAACGGCTATGACCAGCTTCCTGAGCCGTATCTTACCTACTATAAGGTAGCCTTGCCGTTTAGCAAGAGCATACCGCCACAGGATAGTGGGGACTTACTGCATACCATAATCAGCAACCTTGCCGACGCTGGCAGAAGTAACGGACACAAGCCAGATAATCATAGCTGGATGTATCGGATAGCCAGCTTCACCAAAGCCCAGTATTGGCGAGAGCACTACTCACTTATCAACGGCTTGGACTGCGGGCGGTGTAGCAATAAGCAACGGCGAAAGTGCAAAGAGGATAACCTCTATACCAAGTGTCCCAAAGCTGTAAAAGTAGAGAGTCTGAATAAGCCTGTCATAGACGGTGAAGGCAATCTAACCGAACTCGGAGAGCTGATAGCCGATGATAAGACATTACCTCTTGACGCATGGCTGGACTATAAGACATTCCTGCTGACCAGTCCAGAACGGCTACTACTCATTGGAGAGAAAATACAGCAAGGGGAAACGCTTACCAGAGGCGAAAGGATTTATCTTTGCCGATGGCGTAAGCGGGAACAAAATTCCCTGTTTTAGGGTGAAACGTTTTAGCCCTTTTGCCCAAATACATAAGTGGAAGCACCGTATAGGCTAGCGTATCGCAGCTATGCGGGTAGCTTACTACTCGGCGAAGCTGGCAGCCTTGCCCACTAGCCAGATAGCCAAAAGGGGGGGTAAACAAAATAGAACAACTTAATATCGTGGGCAAGCGTTCAGGGGATAGCGGCTTTGTAGCTCATAAGGCTACACTGGTAAACGCCCTGAGCCGTGTTTTAGCTGACCGTGTTATGGTCGGCGACTTCACGGTGGGGCGTAAAGGCTTTCTCGGTTACGTTAAGGCTCTGGCAGGTAGTAACATCATCCGAGTAACACCTGCCAGCGGTGATGCTAGCGTAGCGCAGGTCAACGGAAACAAACGGCTGAAAGTAACCTGCGGAAGCAATACCAGCTACCTTGAGGACTTGGCTTGGGTGGGTGATAAAACACCGATGACCCTTTGCGAGGTCAGGATAAGCTCCAAGCGCATAGTCCAGCCCAATATCGGCGGACTGGAGCTAGCGGAAGCACTGAACAGGGTGATACCCTTCACCGCCAAAGAGGACAATAGACCAGTTCTCCAATGTGTCCTCTTCAAGGCGGGTGAGGGTAAGCTCACGCTGGTAAGTGCTGACGGCTTCAGGCTGGCAGTGGTAACGCTGGATTGTGATGTTGAGGGGCAAGCCCTGATTAACCGTGACGAGCTAAGAGGGATAGCCAACGCCTTGCGGAAAGCCCATCGGGTAGCCCTGAGCTTTGAAGCAAGCGGGGAAAGCCTAGACGGCACAAGCCTTGTCATTGATACCGAGCTAATGCGGTATAGGTGGCGGGGTGCTGAGGGGACATTCCCTGACTACGAGAAGCTCATACCTGCCGAGACGAACACCACCGCTCACTTTGACACGGTTGAAGCTGGCAAGGCAATTGCCTCACTCAAAGCCCTTGCGGATAGTAAAAGCTATCCGATAGACCTGCACCTAAACGGCGGTATCGTGATGTCCAGTCCTGATGATAAGGGGGAAGTTACTATGCCAGCCGATATTGAGGGTAGGGAAGTTAGGGTAAGGGTGGATGGAGCGTATCTGTCAGAAGCCCTGAAAGCCTGTGGTGGCATGGTGGACTTCAAGCTCACCGATGGCAAGTCGCCAGTCCTGTTTACCGTTGACGGTTATCAACTGGTGGTTATGCCAATGCTGACAGGTGATAGCAAGCCGAAGCCAGAGGAAGCCGAGGCAACCGAGTCAGAGCCAGAAGCGGACACCGAGCCAGTTACCGAGGACACCGAGGAAGCTCAGGGGGAAGCCGAAGCGGAAGCGGTTGTCAAAGCCGAGAAGCCGAAGCGTAGCCGTAAGAAAGAGAAAGTAGCCGTAGCCTAAAGAACGCTTGACCAAAATTAAACAGCCACGCAGGAAGCGAGGGTAACACCTCGCTTTTTGCATTTCAGGGGACTTTCTCTCCCAGCGTGGGAAGGGAGTCCCCTCTTTTTGTGGCTAGAAAGGGGAAAATCGTGACATTGACCACGCACAGGCTACCCCACGCTGGCAATGGCAGCAGCGAAGCTCTGGACTACGACCGACTGCCAGAACCCTGGCGGGAATGGGCGAAGATTGCCAGAAACTTCATCTGGACACTGGACAACCAGTGGGACAGGGAAGACCTGATGCACAACATCATCGTGAGGCTAGCCGAGGTCGCCGAGGTATACCGTCAGAGGGGGATACCTTTCAATAAGGGAGCCTGTATTAAAGTAGCGGAGTATACCCGCCTCCGCTTCTACCACCAGAAGAAAAGGTGGAAGCGTGTCTATTCGGTAAGTCTGAATAGCATGGTGAGGGACTTTGACGGTAATGAGACAGAGATGATACAGACCATCCTTGACGAGAAGGGGATAAATCTGGACGTGTGGCTGGACTTCAAACACTACTACCAGAGCCGACCTCAGAGGGAGAGGCGAGCCATACGCAAGTTGATAACCGAGAACTGGCGCAACCCATCAGGGTATGACTGGAAACTGATAAAGCGGTTTAGGTTAGGATACAAAATATAAGAACAAAGAGAGGCTGGGGGATTTCCCTAGCCCCTCTTTTTGCCCAGGGAAGCACACCCAACTTGACCTGGGAGGGGCTAATGGTTTAATGTCAGGGTAAAACTACGAGAGGGGGTGTGAATATGCAGGCTTATTGCGTGAAGTGCCGTGCGAAAAAAGAGATGAAAGATGCCAAAGCCATAACTATGAAGAACGGCAAACCGGCGACTCAGGGCACCTGTCCGGTATGTGGCACAAAGATGTTCAGAATCGGCAAGTCCTAGATTTATCGGACACTGCCTAATGGAACTTAGAAGGGGCTGGATATCCCTATGCCGGGGATGTTCAGCCTTTTTTATTCTCCGCAGTCAACAAGACAAGCTTTCGTGCAGCTATCACCATCGCACGGATGTTGGAATCTACGTTAATCCGTTAATAAAAGAATAGGGAAATTCATTGTTTTGGATTCATGGTGACATAAAACCGAGCTAAAGCAGCAGACTTTGTGTTTAGCCGGTCAACAGGCACACTACTACGCAAGCGATGTTCTTTCGCAAGTTCTATGACAAGGGTGGTAACAGCCATATCCCAGACGTTTTGCCCATTTCTCCCCAGAATGATAAGCCCAGATGCCTTCTGTATATCTTCGAGGGAAAAACCCTGAGGCTCGGAATTAGTTACCACCACATTTTCAATATGCTTCTTAAGCTGATTGATCAACTGCGCTCCATGTTCTTCGAGAGTCCTCATCGTGTACTCCTTCCAGTGCGAATCTACCCGTTCTCATGTCAAGAGCCGTGTATAGTAGCATTAGCGCACGAACGTCCAGACGGTGGCAACAGCTAACACAACAGTGAGCACGATTAAGGCCCACGTTAACCTCTCAAGTCTCTTTTGTGATAACAATAAAGCGAATATCAGGACTGGTAGGTAAGCTACATACCCTGGCGAATAGTCAGGTAGGCCAGTTGTCCCCTTCAGGTCATGGAATTTCTTTAGCATTGAGTCAAGAAATTGGATGCCCTCTTTATCAAATAGCCTGACTTTCTTATCGATAATCCCCATGGTTTTGCCTCCTATACAATATGACTCAACCTAAGTCCAACAATCAGATCATGTTCGTGTGCCTAATGTGGAACCAAAATGTTTACGATCGCTAGAATGTGTCAGTGTAGAAATAGTAACACTGATAAGCGACAAAATCAATGGGCTTATGCTCGGACCACACACTAGAGAGACCGAGCGCATGCTCCCAGGCATCACCGCTAAAATGTGCAATCGGTGAAGTAAATTCCTATTAAGGACACCACTATCACTTGACTTATAATACTATCGGTAGTATTCTTAATATACTATAGCTTGTGTTACCGAAGGGAGGAAATAAATGGGTGGAAAAGCAAAGACAGAAAAAATGTCAGTGACGCTACCTAAGGAGCTGGCTGGTGAAATCCGTTCTATCGCATCCCAGGGGGAGATAAGCTCTTTTTTCACCGAGGCGCTTGAGCATTATATAGCCTACCGCAAGCAGAAGATAGCCCTGGAGAAAGGGTTTGGCGCCTGGAAGAATGAGAGCCATCCTGACCTGGCTACTCCTGGGGACTCCACTGCCTATGTTCGCGCTATTAGGGAAGCGGATAGCGAACGGCTGGTGCGGTTGGGGGGCGTAAGTGCAAAGTAGCCGGGTAAAAGGTATCTCATGTCTAATAGATACCGATATTGCCATTGATTACCTGAGGCGGCGTGACTATGCTCAGAAGCTACTTGAGAACTGGGCTGGGGAGGGGCTTCTGGCGATAAGCACCCTTACCCATCTTGAGATATACCAGGGAATGAAGACCGGAGAAGAAGGAGCGACCAACGCTTTCCTTGACGGACTCATCTCCGTTGTCGTTGACATACCTATTGCGCGGCAAGCAGGTATCATGCTGGGAGAGCTCCGCTCAAAGGGAATGACGATTGGTATTGCGGATGCCATCATCGCGGCAACGGCTTTGCAGTTTGGCACTCCACTACTAACCAATAATGTCGAGCATTATCCTTTTCCCAATTTGAAGGTTATCAGAGGCCTGGAGATAAGTCCCCAATGATGACATTATGAATGGCGGGGCTCATGTATGTCGGAAATGAATGATTTTATCTCAAATATATGTACTGATTTAGAGGAAGCGGGAGTGCAAGGTGTCCTTGAATACAAACAGAGATTGATGAATAATTCTGAAAGCACTAACTTTGAGGACTTTCTTTTCGAGGGCAGAGCAGCGCTCATGTTCCGAAAAGTAGGTCTTGATGTAACCCTTCGTGATGCTCCTGACTTAGCCCTCGAATTCAATAGTGAGCAACTCTATGCTGAAGTCAAACACTTCAGACTGAAAGAGCAGGACCTGGACGACGATGCTAGAATGAATGAGCTCGGTGATATCCTAGTCCCTTACGGCGATACGGTTCCACTGGAGGGCAAGCCTGCCTGGGAGCAAGTCTATAATGTGGCTAAGGACAAGATAAGCCAGTATAAAGAGAATGCCCCAAATATCTTGGTTATTGAGAGTAGCAGCTCAAACTGCGTTGATGATGTGATTATCCCTACAGTAGTCAACATGGTCGATGAGGCTGTTTGTTCAGGTGAATGCCCAGGCTTTAGCAGATTAAATGGTATCCTGTTGGTGTCATTGGATTGCTATAATATTAGCCAAAAAAGAAACGCCTTTTTCTTCCTCACCGGTAAGCCTGATGTCACATTAACTCCGGAGGTACTCAATTTGCTTAGCAGGATTAGCTTGGGATAGCTAATCATCGGGGAAAAACAAAGTGAATCAGGGAATTGTACTATCGGGGTTTAACCAATGGCTATTGATTTGAAGCCAATTCAGAACTACATACACGCCATTGAAAAGGCACTGGCGGTTGGTGATGCTACTGAACACACCCACCGCCCGGCGCTTAAGGCATTTATAGAAGACTTTTCCGCAGGTGTTGTTGCCACTAATGAGCCGAAACATATCGAGTGCGGCGCTCCTGACTTCATCCTTAGAAAAGGCTCAGTCACCATCGGCTATATCGAGGCCAAGGACATCGGCAAGGGCCTGGATGAGGCAGAGAAGACCGACCAGCTTAATCGCTACCGTGATTCACTTACCAACCTGATTCTTACCGATTACCTTGAGTTCCGCTGGTACGTTAATGGCGAGTGCCGTCTTAAGGCCCGTCTGGGAAGTTCGACCAAAGACGGCATCCAGGCGGTAGACGAGCTTTTAACCAATTTTCTCTCTCACAAGGCCGAGGGCGTGGGTACACCCAGGGAGCTTGCCCGGCGTATGGCCCGGCAGGCACATCTGATTCGGAATCTCATCATTAACGCCTTTCAGAACGAGCCGGAAGGCGGCAGTCTGCACACTCAGCTGGACGCTTTCCGCGATAATCTCATTCCCGACCTGTCGGTTGAATATTTTGCAGATATGTATGCCCAGACCATCGCCTACGGGTTGTTCGCTGCCCGCTGCACATCCAAGAATGGCTCTTCTTTTACCCGCCTTGATGCTGCCCAAAATCTGCCCAGGACTAACCCCTTCCTGAGAAAGCTTTTCCAGTATATCGCCGGTTACGACCTCGATGACCGCATCGCCTGGCTGGTGGATGACCTGGCGCAGGTATTAGCGCAGGCGGATATGGAAGCGGTCCTGAAGGACTTCGGCAAGCACAGCGGCAAGGAAGACCCGGTGGTGCACTTTTATGAGACCTTCCTGAAGGAGTACGACGAGAAAATCCGAGAGATGCGCGGCGTCTACTACACGCCCGAGCCGGTGGTTAGCTACATCGTGCGCTCCATTGACCATTTGCTGAAAACTCGCTTCAACAAGCCACAGGGGCTGGCGGATGATAAAACGCTCATCCTTGACCCGGCGGTGGGCACGGCGACGTTTCTCTATATGGTGATAAACGAGATTTACCAAGCTAACACCGGCAAGGGACAGCAGGGACTTTGGAATAACTACGTAGCGGAAAAGCTCCTGCCCCGCATCTTTGGATTTGAGCTACTCATGGCTCCTTATGCCGTCGCACACCTCAAGCTGGGGCTTTTATTACAGGAGACAGGCTACGAGTTCCATAGTGACCAGCGCCTTGGAATCTATCTGACCAACACGCTGGATGAGGCTATCAAACACTCGGAGACGCTCTTTGCGAAGTGGATAAGCGAGGAAGCCAACGCCGCCGCCCGGGTCAAGAAAGATGAGCCGATAATGGTGGTGCTGGGCAATCCGCCGTATTCCGGTCATTCGGCAAACAAGGGAGCTTGGGCGAGGGAACTTGTAGAGGTTTACAAAAAAGACTGTCCTGAACTTTATAAGCCAGCCCAGGCAAAGTGGCTTCAGGATGACTACGTGAAGTTCCTTGCCTTTGGGCAGTGGCGGATAGAGCGAACTGGGCAAGGTATCCTAGGTTTTATTACTAATCACGCCTACCTAGATAATCCCACTTTTCGTGGAATGCGCCGGTCTCTCATGAGCACTTTCAATGATATCTACATTCTTAACCTGCACGGTAATGCCAAGAAGAAAGAGGTTACCCCGGACGGCAGCAAAGATGAGAATGTATTTGATATTCAGCAGGGAGTAGCCATTTGCCTACTGGTGAAAGAGCCCGACAATACCGATCCTGCCAAAGTACATTACGCCGATTTGTGGGGAGCACGAGAGAGCAAATATCATACTTTATCTGAGATCAATGTTAATAACACGACTTGGGAAGGGCTTAAGCCTCACGACCCGTATTATTTGTTCGTGAAGAGAGACGAAACAGACTTAGCAGAATACATGAAGGGCTGGAAGCTACAAGATATAATGAACCAAAACGGTGACCCCGCTCCTGGTATCGTAACAACCCATGATGAATTTGCAATCTCATGGAGTGCTGAGGAAGCAAGCAATAAGATAAAGCGCTTCTTAGGAACTAATTCCGAAGATGAAGCACGTGAATTATTCCGTCTTTGTAAACAAGCACAATGGAATTATGAGCGTGCCAAGCAAGAACTATCAAAAGATGAATGGGAAAAAGAAATAAAACCAATACTATATCGCCCGTTTGATGTCCGTTGGACAGTGTATAACTCGAACGTTGCTGTACATCGGCGTGAGCGCGTCATGCGCCACATGCTAGTCGGAGAAAATCTTGGATTCATATGCCCCCGCAGAGTAGAAACATCTGGCTCTTGGCAGCATATATTTTGCTCTGAAAATATTGTGGACCATGTGGCAGTATCTTCAAAAACAGTCGATAGTATCTTCCCTCTCTATCTCTATCCCGCCGAAGGTGAGATGCAGTTTGATGGTGGACACCGCCGTCCCAACCTAAACCCGGAGTTCATAAAGGCTGTCTCGGACAGGCTAGGGCTGAAATTTATAGAAGACGGCAGGGGAGACTTTGAGCAGACCTTCGGGCCGGAGGATATCTTCAACTATGCCTATGCTGTCTTCCACTCACCCACCTACCGCACCCGTTATACTGAATTCCTTAAGATGGACTTCCCACGACTGCCGCTCACCTCGGATAAGGAGCTTTTTAAGTCGCTGGCAGGGAAGGGCGCCGATCTGGTATCATTGCACCTCATGGAGTCGCCTGTGCTAAATAATCTCATTACCGGATATCCCGTCACCGGCTCCAACGTCTTAGACAAGGTAACCTACGATGATAATAACCAGCGTGTCTACATCAACAAGACGCAGTATTTTGAGGGCGTGGCACCGGATGTTTGGAATTTCCACGTCGGCGGCTACCAGGTTTGCCAGAAGTGGCTCAAAGACCGCAAGGGCAGGACGCTAACGTATGATGAGCTAACTCACTATCAGAAGGTAATCGTGGCGCTGAAGGAGACCATCCAGCGGATGGCAAAGATAGATGGACTGATTCACGGGTGGCCGGTGGAGTGAGGAATAGTCAGTAAATAAGGATGAAAACAAAATACAACAAGATAATATCGTTCCCCCCTCAACCGGGGAAGGGAATTTAGAAATGACAATGGAAGAAAAAGTCCGCGACACTTTGGCTCGATACCAAAATGATGAGGTCATGCTAGACGCCTTTTTCCAGTGGGCTACCAATCCAACCTCCATGAGCGCCGGATACGGCTTAGAAGAAAATTACCCGTACATTAAGAAGAACTTGGCATTGCGCCATGGGCTGACTCCTGGAGAAGCTGAGAAGCATCTTTCGACTTTAAAAGAAATATGTGGCATTCTTCTTACCGAAGCCGAGCAATTACCCGATGACAAATATCGAATTGGGCATGTTCAAAAGAGATTAAGCGATATTTTGTGCCAGGGTGACTATAAAGACTTGAGATTGCAAGGCGTATTGCGACGGCTCAAGGAGGCTAGTGAGGAGACGAGAAAAGCCCTTCTATTGTTCAATCTCCTAGAGGATGACGGAGCTTCCGTATCAGCCGTTAATTTCACGAACCCACCAGCGCAGTACAGCAATCATCAATCGGAATTTCAGGCTTATTACAAATCCATTTTCGGAGAGGTCTCCCCGGTGTTGAGAGTTGCCCGGGAGATTATTGCTGTCGGCGCTTACAACGAATTATATTGGGTACCCTCGCCAACAGCTAAAAGTAGGGCTCAGCCGATTCTAGTGAAGGCTATGTTGCCATCTAATGCCGAATTGGAAGGACTAGGCTCAAGATTGCCCCCTGAACCTGATGTACCAGAGATACTTGAAGCTTACTGGGAAAAAGATACCGAGGTCCTGCGACTTGTGGATATTATCAGCCATACACTTCATGGTGTAGCAGAGATAGATGAACCTCTACCGGTTAATATTCCGAAATTTATAGGTTTGCACGGAAAGACAGCCGCTTTCTCTCCGGCCATCCGAAACGATGCAAAGCAATATACAGAACTTGCAAAAGATGAGAAGTTGTTTCCTGTCAGGCAGACGTTAGAAAAAGCGCTACTAGCAGTTGAGAAACTAGTGGAACCGGAGGCCGGTTTAGGTGTTCTCTGGACAGAACAAGGAGAGGTAGTCTGGAAGTTCACGACGACACCGCCTTTGTACGTATATCTGGCACCGTGGCTCAGTACCTCAATTCAGACGATGGCGCCTTCCCGAATCAATTTTCAAGAAAAACCTCATGTACTATTTGTTATTCCCTATCAATCAAGAGCATCATTTGTTAAATCACTGGAACGGCATTCAGGTTATTCCCTAAAAGAAACCCGCTGGGAGAAATCACTGGGACTTCTAACTGACTTGGAGCGGACTGAGGACTTCCAACTAATAGTAGGTCAACGCCATCCGTTTGTAGATAAAGTACTAGCGGCAATCTCGGAAATCAGTCAACCGACCGGGAAACCAATAAAGCCATCTTTATCACAGCCATCGGGGACAGGTACAATGGTGTCACCCGAACCTTCTCTGCGGCCATCTCCTGAGCCGTTGCTACAACCAACTCCTAAGCTCACCGGCGAACTTGTTCTGGGTGACATTGTCTCTAAAGAGGAATTAAACGCGTTCATACATCAGAGTGGTCTTACTGAAGACAAACGCCGAGAGGCACTCGCTTCACTAGGTCCCCTCACATACCCGATAGCTACGGCAACGACGCATACTGCTATCTTCGGAACTACAGGGAGTGGTAAGAGTGTAACTACCAAACGTCTCGCCAGGGAGTTAGTTGGTCACGGAGTGCCTGTTACCATTATTGATTGGCATGATGAATACGTCGATCTTATCCGCCAGGTTGGTGGTATTATAGCGGTTCCACCTACTAGCACTACTAAACCCAATGCAAGCGAGGTGCCATTTACATGGAATGTACTGGACCCGCGTTTCTATAGTCCTGAAGTGACACCACAAATTATCGAGGATTACATTGAAATTGTAGTTGACCTCCTGGGGCACAAGGATCTTATGGCCCTTACAGAACCAATGAAGGGTGGCCTCACCGAAGCGTTGAGGCTTGCCTACGAGAAAAACCTAGTCCCCACCTTCAAAGATGTGCTGGCGCTAATTAGTGAGGTGCCAATTCCTCCAGCTACTGCTGATGCGCTTCAGCGCCGCCTACAGCGGTTCTCCGGGGGGAGTCTCGGGAGTATTTTTTGTAGCGAGACGAGTTTTGACCCTGCCTCAATGTTCAGCAAAGCCATGAATGTGCGGGTTAAACATCTTACAGCCGACCACCAATCAGCCGTGGGCTTACTCACCTTCTTTCTCCTGCGCCAGGCTATCAGCCATTTCAAACGGATAGGTGAGGTAACTGACCAAGCCCCTGTACGGCATATCATCATTATCGATGAGGCACCGATGGTTATTGGCTCCAATCCCAAAGTAGAGCACGAAGTCATACGTATGCTTCAAGAGGTCCGTAAATTTGGAGAAGGGCTGATTCTTGTTTGTCGGAATCCGAGTATAGATGATGATATTCTTAGAGAGACGAACCAGAAAATAGCTCATAAGTTGGACGTTCCAAGAGATGTGTCTTCTGTGGCTAGCATGATGGGACTCAGTGCCGAAGACAAGAAACTATTACATAGTCTTCCAAGGGGTATCGCATTCGCCCGCATTGCTGGTAACCCAACGGTCTTAGCCAGAGTTAAAGGTGGATAGCATAATCGATATCAAGGCATTTAGGAATGACAGACATACTCAGATATGGGAGAGTGCTACGAGCATATAAAGCCCGTGGTAGCCTACAGCTCAATACAAATCACAGCTTCCAGTGCTCATTTAATGCTGTGCAATTTGTAGACGGAGCGATACGCGTACAATGCCGTATCCCTACTGCCGATATCGAATCTAACATCTTAACATGGGACCTCATGAGTAATATCGAGGTGCAAAGTATAAGGGGCATTACTGAAGATAACCAAGAAATAACATTGAGCGGACAAGTATTATGGACAAATGTTAACCACCGAACGACTGAAGATTCTAGGAGCATTACGATTTCCTTAGTGGCAGCAGAAATGTTTGTGAAGCCGGAAGGCGCTGAGTCGCCACTTTACACCCTGAAATTCGGCATCACAAACTTCGAGTTTGAAGGGAACATAGGTAGAAAGCAAAAGACAGAAACCTCCCACAGATTTGATAGGGGAATATTAGCAGTCAGCCTGCCATTTGGAGAAATAAGGATTGAAAGACTTCCCGACTATGAGGTAGCAGTGGCAAATCTGAAAGCCACGCAAAGTATTGAGCCTACGTGCGAAATGTCATTAGAACTCTCTACTCATGATATCCAATGGGCCAAGGATTTTGCTGATGACTTGTGCACAATATTATCCTTGGCAAAAGGAACCAAAATTGTCTGGATATACCTGGATGGTTATGATGGCGAGGGTGTCAATCGCCTAGCTTTCCACAAGAATGCGGTTACAAGGCCATATTCGGGAGCTTCAGCGAGCGTGGTTGATTCAATACATCCGAGTGACATCAAGGAACTCATAGAGAAGGGATATGAACGGTTCGCGCAACTGAAAGGGCAATATAAACTTGGTCATGTAATTGACGCACATCTTGAGTCTAAACGTCCTCACTCTTACCTTGAAAGTAGGGGACTTGCGGCTATTCAAGCGATGGAACTTCTGGCCGCACAGTATGCGGAGAAGCATAACCTGGTATATATAATGGATGAAAACGAATTCGGTGACAAGCTCGGCGGCATTGGGACTGCTGTAAACGAAGTATTCCAGAAAGCTTTCGGCGAGAGTTATGTGAGCGCTCTCTGTGGAGAGCACAATGAGAAGCTTAAAAGTCTCAACCGGCGAACATTAAGGCAAGTGCTCAAACAGGTGTTTCAGGATTTCGTTCTTATAGTTTCAGGGTCAAAGCTTCATGCTTTAATGGAGACTAGGAATGCTTTAGTTCACAGGGGGTCGTTCAATACGAACGACAGAGTGAAGGAATACTACCGCGTAATTTCAATTATGGACAGGTTATTGCTCAAGATGTTGGGGTACGCAGGCTACATTTTAGATTGTGAACAGAAGTGGGCCAGGGTTCATCTGTAGTTCAACTGGATTAGCACCCAGGGCACAGTGTCAGTAGTATTCCTTAACGTAGTTCTCCAGCCATTGAATAGAAACGAATTCATGCTTTCTGCAAATGCCTCGTTTTCGGTTTTTGCATTCTGGACAGGATTCCAAGTTGCTTACTTTATATTCCTTTGTCCCGACCATTACGGTTTCACCCTCCTTGAACGATGAAGAACCATAGCAGAGAACACACAACCAGTCTCTACACTGTTCCGGTCTGGTTTCGTAAATTGTGCACTCGTATTTTTTGCGTCCCACCTTTCTGAGAAAGGGACAATAGTCTAACTCCTCACCGGAGATTGGGTCAAACCACAAATCCGCAACGTAACCGGGAAGGAGAACACAAACACGAGATAGGATGTCTTTTCTGTGCTGGCTTCTCCATCTGGCAATATCTTCAGGTGTCGCTTCGAGGGAGCCATGAACCTCTTGGCAACATCTGCCGCACCTCTTACATAGACGACTGTGCACTCTTTCCATCTGTCTTCTGATTCTGTGTTAAATTACTTGAAAATCCCAAAGTGATGCCGTTTTTGAATTTGACATACATCGTGCTATTATTATCCTTGAAGGCAAGCGTAAGCAGATAAAGTGAAATGGAAATTCATCAAATATATCAAAGTATATCACGGCACTGAATCATTGCTAAAATAGGGGTGCGCTATGGCCATGTGGTTGATTTATTGCTGGCGTGATAGCCTAGTGGACGACCATCCTTCTTATTTATCGGAGATAGAGCAATTGGCTCAGCAGAGCCAAGACAAGGGGCATGAAGTGCACATGGAACAGTTGGATTTCACGACTAGCAAGAAGCTTTGGGACCAGATGGTAGAAAAAATCCGTGAACTGATGACAAACTCCGGTTTGAGCACTTCTGATAGATGCGCTCTTTTCGTCTCGCGTGTACTACTTCCAGGGGAAGCTTATCTAGAAGAGGACGCTTACGCATCGGAGCATGCTTTTCCCAGAGGTACTCTCCCTTGCATTGGCTGGGTGTACGTGTAGAGGAAATAGGGGCTTCCACAAGCAGAGAGATGGTCCTAATCTTATCAAGAGGATGGTCATCAGGCGGCTAAGACAAGCATGGTTTTCGGATATCACATACATTCTCATCAAGACGAGCTTTATTTACTTGGCGGCGATATTGGATATTTATTCTCAGCAGATGATTAGCTATGCTGTCTCCACCAAGCTGGATACCGCTAGTCATTGCATATTGTTTGGGGCATGTTGACAACCCAACTTTTCATCTTTTAATTACTTTTGGCGTTTATTCCACTCTCCATGGCAGCCCCCAACTATCTATACTATAATCAATCTACCTATACACTCGAATAAGGTTGGTACAAACCCGGGATACAGGTATTTTTGCGTCTTACATATTACCACGATGGGTGACCCGGGTCAGGTCTATCTGGAGAAGAATAGAGCCTAATAGGGTGACCCCTCCCCCTGGGATATATGGCCCCCTGAAATCCCTGCCTGCATAGCTAAACAATGCTGAAAACTGCACGGTTTAGGGATATGTCCTGCATGGCTGGCATACAGCCGATAAGCGGAAAGTTGCAGGATATTTCGGCCAAGTAATAACGCAGGTAATAACTTGACAGGCTGTGAACAGTGTGTTATTATATCGTTATTGGAGGTTAAGGTTATGGCTAGAACTTCTTTCATTGCAGTTCGGGTGTCAGATGACATCATTAAGTCTCTTGATGATGTCGCGGCGAAACGCGGCATTACCCGGCCTGATTTGATAAGAGAGCTGCTGGCAAACTGTCATTCCTTCTACACATTCATTGAGATGGAAAAGGCTAGGCAGCATACGGACAGGATTACCTTGAATGGTAACCTGTCTGAATGGATAATGAATCATATGCCTGAGGATATGACCCCCGAGTGGGTTCATTTCCTGGGAGAAGTAATGCATCATGTAGCGGATAAGCTGGTCGAGCAGGGAAAGGGAAAACCTGAATAAACTGGACTACAGGTGGTTATACAGGGAGGTGTAGTATGGAAACCGAACAATGGTTAGAACAGGCAATGCTTATGACAAACAGGTCAATGCGTTTAATACCTGATGGGGTTTTACGTCAGTCTATTAAATCTTGCCGCGAGTATGGTATCCCATTGGAGTCTATGGCAAGCGTAGGTAATCAGATGAGGCTGATTGACGAGGAAAAGATAACCGAGCTCAAGGAAAGGATTCCAAAGCCGTCCAACATCCGACCTCGACCGGATCATGTAAAGGCTATCCGTAAAACACACCAGGTCAAGATAGAGACCTGCCGCTTCTGGATGAACTGTATGCTAGGTGCCACCAGAGAAATTCCGGTAATTTTCGATTTTCAACCTACCGACGAAAAAGATGATGAAAGTATCAGAAGAATCGTGGGTGGCATGGCGGACCGGATTATACAGGATGAAAAGAAATTTCATAAGGGAGGCGACGATGGAAACGGGGATAATTCTTCTTCGTGAGAGCGCCGAAAACCTGCTGGAGGGCTACGGCAACGCCATACAGGAAGCTGAAGCCCGCTCCTGGGCTGAGAAGAGGCAAATCAAGCCAGTTGGAACTGAGTGTATCGTAGAGACGGGCAGGACATGGAATCGGGAGAGGTTTGAAGCAGCCATAAACGATTGCATCCAGCGCCACAAGTCAGAAAGAGTAAGCTGGGTCATTTTCCCCAGGGTAGATAGAGACGCCAGGAAACAGATTCCTTTCTGGTATTACCTCGGGCTGCTTGATAGGGAGGGAATGAAAGTCGGCTTCGCCAGGGAAGACACGACCACAGATGATCCGCCCGAGAAGCTATTTATGCTGTCTCTCCACGCCTACAAAGCCGAGGCTGACGGTAACACCATTGTAACCAATCTCTGGGATGGCAAGCTGCGCCGGGCTAAAGAGGAAGGACGCTTCCCATCCTACGACGGCGGCTTATGGCCGTACCAATATATCCTAAGCCGTAAGAGAAAGGGCGGAGCCGTGCGTGAGATTATTCCCGAAAGAGCCGCCTGGTGCCGGAAATGGTATGAATGGCTCAGACAGGGAATGAAGGGAAATGAAATCGCGGAGGAAATGAACCAGTCGCTGGTACCGCCTCCCCGAGGTAAACGCTGGTGGCGGCGTACCATCTTTTCTATCTTGAGGAACCCGGGGTTGCGAGACAAGGCAACCTGGGGTGGTATTCCTCTGCCAGGTGCCAGTCCGGCTATTTTCACCGAAGAAGAAGGCATGGAAATCGACTGTCTTCTCAAGAGCAACCTGGAAAAAGCCAAACGAAACGCGAAGGAAGACTACGAGCTTTCTCAGCACGTTTTCTGCGAGTGTGGAGCCAATGTCTGGGGGAGAAGGAACAAAATAGGCAACCATATCTACATTCGCTACCAGTGTCCTCAGTGCCAACGGTATGTGGACAAAGTTTACCTTGAGGCGTTAACCAGAACGAAGATATTATCCGCCTTCAGTGATCCCGACAAACTGAAGACATATCTTAATGGTCAAGAGCAAGGTAATACGGATATTATTAAGGCTCGTTTGATTGATATGGGGAAACAGATTGACCGCCGGTTGACCGTTCTCCATAATCTAAGGCGACAACATGCCTGGGGTGACCTGACCGATGATGAATACCAGAGCGAAAGAGATAAGGTCAAAGGCGACCTTGCGAAGTTGCAGCAAGACAGAGAAGATATGCAAGAGAGCTACGAGGCTACTATCGACATGGAGAGAGACACCAGGATATTGGACCGACTTGCTGATCAGATTAGTGAGAGGCTCGCCCTCAATGACGTTGAGGTATTAAAACGATTGTATGATACGCTCAAGCTGAAGATAACGCTCACCGACAAAGCCATCCTCTTTAGCTCCAGAATACCTCTGGAAGAGTTGGAGGTTGTGGAAGCAACTTCACGATATTTGACCCGCCGAGAGACTTCAGGTAGTTGAGGAAACCCTTACGCCCTATGGTAAAGTCAATCAGCACTACCCTTTCGGCTAGTGCCCGACTTAAGGCGTTTACCAGTATCGCCTTGTGTGAAACAAAGCCCTCACCTGAACGCTTGCCCTCAATATTCAGTTGTTCTATTTGAACACCCCCTATTGGCTATCCGATAGTGGGCAAGGCTATCGGCTTCACCTAGTAGTAAGCTACCACCTAGCTGAGATACTCTAGCCTAGATGGTGCTTCCACTATATAAGTCGGGATTTGAGGTTAAAACGTTATCATTGGAATAACGCTTTTTGCTCTCGTTTTCTAAATCGGCAAAGGTAAAGCCTGTCGTATCCTGTAAGAACATCTCCATTGTCCAGCTTGTGAGCTATCTCCAGTAGCCTTTGCGGGAAGCCTAGCAGGAAAGTTCTGGCATCCACCCAAGCGTCAAGGTCAAGAGCTTTGTCATCGGCTATCAATTCCCCAAGTTCGGTAGTATGCCCTTCACTGTCTATGATAGGCTGGTTAAGGCTCTCCAGCTTGATAGCCTTCGGGCACTGACTGTATAAGTCTCCTGACCGGCATTTTTGCCTTTGTGCCTTGCTACAGCTTCCGCAATCTAAGCCGTTATTGGCTTTGTAATAGCTTCTCCAGTAGTCGGCTACAGTTCGGCTGGCTATGCGATACATCACCGCTTCGGTGAAGGGCTTGTGTCCGTTGTTACGCTCTACATCGGCAAGGGTAGCCATTATCGTGTGGAGTATGTCCTCTTTGTCCTCAACCTTCACCCTGTCGGTAAAGCGTGAAGCTACATTATAGTAGGCTAACCATTCGCCTTCTAGCTGGTCATAGCCGTTACTGTGGATTAGAGCTTGTCTTTTATGTCCGTTAGACCTAGACTTGATACTGCGGGGCTTTGTTGGTGATGACTGGCATATTGCCAGATGACCGCACCACTGACAAACGCCCTGCCACTGATTTAGAGTCCAGACCCTATGACATTGGCTACAATGACCTTGATGATTGCCGTTATCGCCGTCTGGTGCTGGTGGTGCTACTACGCTTGAACTCATACTTACCCCCTTTCAAGAGGGCAAGCGTTCAGGTCAGAGCTTCGTTATTCAATTTTTAAGGTGCTGAAAAATATGTTTTCAGCTTCATTATTTAACATTTAGTCATTTTGAGATATTTCAAGCATTAGCTAAATTCTCACCCCTCCCCCTCCGGCGGCGATTAAAAGACGAAAAACGCATGGCAGGCTTTCCCAGTACTGGAAGATATTTCTGCCGACATGGTATATACTATGAGCTAGAAAGGATATACAGGGGGAAGGTGATGAATACGTCGACGCTTTCAGAAAAGGGATGGGTTGTAATACCACAAGACCTGCGGAGGCGCTATGGTCTGAAGAAAGGCGATAGAGTACATGTCATTGACTATGGTGGAGTTATTTCTATCGTGCCAGCTATTGAGACTCCGATTAAAGACTCGCAGGGTATGCTGAAAGGGAAGACGTCCTTGGTCAAAGAGCTGGTAAAATCAAGGAGGCAAGATGCAGAACGCGGTAAATGAGATTATTAACGGGAAGAAGTCGATTAAGGCCGATACCGCCCTGCAGCTGGAAGAAGTCATGCCGGAAATCCCGGCACGGTTCTGGCTCAACCTGGAAACCGACTACCAGTTTACCAGGGCATTGATAAATAAGCGTGCCGAAATCGCGTAGTCACTTCGCTCACCAGGCTTCAGCGTAAACAATAGCTCACTGTGTTCATTTTCCGGTTCTTACTTTACGGTGCGGCCAGCCGGTCTGTTTCGATTGGTGACTGCGGCCGTTTTCAGGGTAAAGGGCATACTGGGGATTCGACCAGAGGTCGTCACCGGCTTGTCTACCGGCCTGTGTCAGCCGGTAGTAAGTGCGGTCGGGGGCATCAGGATAATTATCCTGAATAGAAGAGCTTTCTGATTCTGAAGTTGCTTCCACCCATCCTAAACGCTTGAGTACCCCGAAGTAGACCAGGAAGGAGTGATACCTCATCCGCGTGAACTTTCGTGAGACCTTCTTCAATTCACGCTCATGTATCCTTTCCGCCTGCTCTTCGGTGACATCAGCTCCACTTACCACCATGCGGCTGATGATTTTTTCAGCACGCTCCCGGGCGGTAGCTCGGGCAAGGGCTTCCTTATACTCGTAGTTAATATCCGCTTGAGGAGCGCCTCGCTCCGGGTCTATAGGTGTAGAACCTTCCGGTCCGTTGCCCAGGAGATATTCACGGATAAACCAGCCGGCGCCAAACGGCCTTGAAAAACCACCTCTATTTGGTCGAAGTGCCATTACCATGTCATGACCTCTAACCTATGACCTTTCAAACATGGCCTCGTTCCAGCGCCGCCACTTCTTCTCCTGTGCAGCGGCATACCTCTTTACCGCTTGCTCGGAAGCCTTCTTCTGCCACGGTGGAAGGCCTGTCCATTCCTGTTCTGGTGAATCTGGATTGGCGTTATCAGGTAGCAGCAGGGCCGGGTTTTTATTGCTGGTAGGCTTCGGTTGGCCTAACGTGTATCCCATCGATAAGAATGCGATAAACAGCAACACACGCATGAAATACAGGATATCGCCCGTGTCCCCCGGCCCGACCGTCTGATTGATCACTCCACTATTTCCACTCTGAATCCCATCGCCTGGAAGCCGCGGGAGAGGAATTCAGTCCAGTATTCAAGGGTGTTCCTGATTACCGCCTCGATTTGCTCGTCGTCGGAATGTCCGACTTCCAGGCGCATGCCTCTTCCCATCCTCTCAAGTGTGACTGTGACCCGGGATAGAGCTTCCCTCCTCTCAGGAGGTGCCTGGGCCACCTGCTGAGCCATCATCTTGAACACCATATCAAGTGCTTGCGGGTTTGCCATCATCTGTTGTATCTGGTCAAACATTTTCTCCTCCCTATGATTCATTTCGTTTGTGCCGCGTAATCGGCGGCGGCTGCCACGGCTCCGCTTGCGATCCACCGCCTGGTATCTGTCCCGGCATACCCGGCATGGCTATGCCGAACATCCCCATAAACTGCTGCATGGACTGCATCATGTTCATGAACTGGGCGAGCGGGTTCTCTTCTTTACCACCCATTGCCTGCCGTAACTGGTTTATCGAGTCGGTTATCCTGGTATTATTCTGTGAAATCACCTGGGACAGCTGTCCTGCCGTTTCATAGGCGGCCTTATCGGCAATCTCGATGTTGGAAGACCTGGCCCTCTGGGCGGCAGCGTCCTGTTCCTCCCTGGCTTCCTTCATCAGGTCAAGTACTGGCCTGATTCTCCTGGCATCAGCCTCAGCCGCTTCCTTCTGGATGCTTACCAGGTCCATGACCATGAGCATGGCTGCCCTGAGCTTCATCATCCCCCGAAGTTCAATCTCATCCTCGATGCTGCCGTCGGTATATCTCCTGAGCACCGCCTCGGGATTGAGCACCTCCATGCCGCTGCCGGCTTTGCGCGTCATCGGTATGCCATCGCCGGAGGCTTCCTCGACTATCTTCTCACCCTCAGGCACTATCAGCTTGACCATTTCCTGGCGCACCGTGCTCTCCTTAAAACCGAGCTTGTCGATAAGCTGGCGGAGGGTAAACCCCTGCTTGAGATAGCGCTGTATCTGCTCGCTTTGGGTTTCTTCTTCCTCTTCAACCTTCGCTGCAGGTATTTCTCCAGCCTCCGAAGCTTGCTTAGGAACAGCGTTTGCTTCATTTGCTTCTGCCGGGTTGAGAGCAGGAGCAGCTGTCTCGGTCACAACGGGTTGCGCGGCAGTCGTCTCCTCTTTGCTGGCAGCAGGAACAACCGTCCCGGTGATAGCGGGTTGTTCTACAATCGCCTCCTCTTTGGGAGTCGAGGCGGGTTGTGTGACGATGGCCTCCTCCTTGATAGTCGCTTCAGGCGGGCTATCGGCATTCACATTACCAGTCGGGTGAGCTCTTGATACATGCCCACCCAGGGCCTGCCGTGTCTTAAAACTTCTGCCACATGAATTACACTTAAACATTTACTCCTCCTTCGGTCATTTATCGGTCAATTTCGGTAGCGCACTCGGCATTTTTATCCCCAAATTATCTATAGGGGAGTATTTTTCGTGTCCCGCAACTATATCTGACTTTGTCAGGTTCAAGTAGCCTTTCAGCACTTCAAGACTGCTGTGTCCTGTTAGTCGCTGCAGGGTAAAGATGTCTCCCCCGCGCCGTAACCATAGCAGGCAACCGGTATGGCGTAATGTGTGTGGAGAGCAGCGCACGCCAACTATACTGGCTTTACGCCCGTAGCGCTTCATCAGGTGCTCCACACGATTCTTGGTGAGGGGATAGCCATCCCTGGTGAGGAAAACACGGTTATATTTCGGCAGGGCTGGTTCCGGACGGCACTGTTTGATATACTTCCAGAGGCATTTCTGGACCCTCACACCAAAGACTATGAATCTTTCTTTTCCGCCCTTGCCCCTGACCTTAGCAACGCGTTCTTTCAGGTTAAGGTTGTCCATTTCCAGACCTGTTATTTCAGACAGTCTGGCTAATGTATCCAGATATGCCAGAAACAAAGTGTAGTCACGAAAGCCCTCTGCCGTGGAAGTATTAATGGCGTCGAAGAAATCAGCAAGCTGGTCTTCAGAGAAAGTGGGAATAGCCTTCTTCGGCACCTTTGGCACCTTGACCTTGGAGAATGGTGAGGTCTCTAGCAGCCCTTCAGCGATCCAGCCGTTCCAAGCTGCACGTAGTGCTCGCAGGTAAGAATTAATCGTGTGTGGGCGTAGCGTCTCGGTTTGGGGCTTTGCGTAAGGGTGTGAGGCAAACCTGGGTCGCTGCTGGAGGTCGCGGATGAATCCAAGGAGCTCCAGTGACCCAATCTGTAAGGCATTTGTTGGTAATCCGTGCTCTTCCAGGTACCCTTTCAGCAAATTAACCACCGTCCTCGTCTGACTTATGGTCTTTTCACTGTCTCCTCGGGACCGAGCGCACAGCACGTAGAACTCTAGCAGGTCCTCAATCCCAGTAGGTGACCTCTTTCGTAGTGCCTCTTCAAGGAAATCGTCAATCTTGCTCATCGCCGTTGCCTGCCTTGATTGTAAACACTGTCATCATCCAAAACACTTTACTTTTCAAGGATGATGATATAAGATTGAAGCGTGACTGGACAGATGCTATTTACCGAGGACAGACCGGCTATAAACCGAATTGAGGGGAAAACGCGGTGATATTCTATCCTTGCGAGCCAAGAGGAGGAGCCTGGTCAAAGTATTCGCCGTTCTACAGGTGTTTCTGTGTCTGGCTCTACCGAGATTTTGTAAGCCAGCATATTTTCGGCTGGAAACATGCCTTTTCTATTCTGACGGCTATCTTCCCTGAAGAGAATCAGCCTGATGAGGCTACCATAGTAGGGTGGTATAAAGACAATCCTGATTATCCTGAGAAGCTACCAATAGTAGGTTCTCCACAACCGGTTGAATATTTCCAGGAATGGTGTGCTTCACATCCGAGCGAGGCTAGGAAATTCAGGGCGCTTGCTTTCCTGAAAACGAGCACGGAGTCCCAGTCCGGTGGATTCAGGCCACAGGAGTATTTTGGCCAACCGAGAAGAACCGCTGCACCCATCTATTTTCCGCAAGTTCAATCTGCTATCTTCAACAATAACCCCATTGAGCAGTCATTTGGAGTTATGTGCCAGCTAATGTTCCTGGCCATGGCAGGCTTGTTTGCCCGGCAGTGTGCCGAAATAGCCAAATCATAGCTTGCTGAGGTTCCCCCTCATATATTGAGTTACACATCCTATTAACGTGTCACCTAAGTTGTTGCTTCCCCAGGTTCAAGTTATCGACCGGGCTGGCAATTGAGTGCGCTCTCTTCACATCAACGTCGGCTAACTCACAGTAATGACGGGTCATCTCAAGGCTTGAGTGCCCCAGCAGTCTTTGCAGGTTGAACACATCTCCGCCGTTTCTCAGGAACATAACGGCTCCCGTATGTCTTAATGTATGAGGGGAGCACCTGACACCTTCGATACCGGCCCTTTTACCATATTTCATCATCAGCTTTTGGATTCGGTTCTTAGTCAGCGGCCAGCCGTCCTTGGTGAGAAAGACAAGGTCGCACCTAGGGTTAACCGGTTGAGGGCGGTATCGGTTGACATAATTCCACAAAACACGCTGACTAGTTTTGCCAATCGGAATCAGGCGCTCTTTCCTGCCCTTCCCGAAGACTTTTAGGACACCCTCGGCTAATCTAACATCCGGTAATCCTAGGCTTGTCAGTTCCGAGACCCTGAGGCCGGTATCAAGCAAAACCAGGATTATTGACATGTCGCGGTAGCCCTCAGGGGTTGAGGTATCGATGACACTGAGCAATGTCTGGAACTGGGGATTGGAGAAGGTAGGTATAATTTTTCTTGGCGGCTTAGGGATTCTTATTTTGGCGAAAGGATTACTGTCAACTATGTCCTCGGAGAGGAGCCAGGACCAGAATGCCCTTATCGAGCGGAGGTAGCAATTTACGGTGTGTCCGCTGAGTCTGCCTTGCTGGGGTTTAGCATAGGGGTGGCTACTGAACCGGTTTTTTTGTTGCAGATGCACAATGAATGTCCTGATTTCGCTGACGCCTATATCAACGGCATCTGTAGACAGTCCCTGGCTGCACAAGAATTCCTCTAGGTATCTTACCGAACTCCTTACCATTTCTATCGTTTTAGAGCTCTTGGCTTCTGACTGGGCGCAGAGGCAGTAGCCACCAATAAGACTGGAGAGTTCGGTTTTTGACGAAGCAGGCACCCCACTTTGACAGGCATGGGATTTAGGGCTAAAATAGATACGATTTTGCGGGAGTAACTCAGTTGGTAGAGTTCCTGCCTTCCAAGCGTTGGGGGTAAGCTGGCGGAAAACCTAGCTTGAAATCGGGGGAATTTTAACCAGCCGACAGGCTGCTTAAAGGCGGACGGGCAAAATGAAAAGATGGCCACAACGGCAAGATCGGATCGGCAAAATGCAGAAATGGTTACAGCGCCCAGACCGGAATCCTTTACCCACACCCTAACCCTGACCGAACTCGTCTTCCGCTTCCTGCAATCGCGCCAGTACATCTCGGCTAGGACAGGCAAGCGGCTCTCTCCCAGGACCATCGAGTACTATCAAATGTGCCTCGACGGCCTGCTCTACTTCGCCGACCAGAACGACTGGCCTGAGCCGGCGTTAGTCACCCGGGATCACCTCCGTGAGTTCATGAGCTACCTCTCCAGCGAGCCTCACCGCTGGGCCGGCGATGGCCGCCGCGGCACGTTTAAGAAGGCCTCCCCGGGCACGGTGCATCACTACCTCAAGGTGGCTCGGACATTCTTCAGTTGGGCCAAGGACGAAGATTACCTGAAGGAAAGCCCGGCGCTGCAGTTCAGGCTCCCCAGTCCGGGCTATAAGGAAATCGAGCCCTACAGCGACGACGAGATCAATGCCATGCTGGCCATCTGTGAGCACGATATCCAGCGGGGCAATCGCTACTTGGGCGTACGTAATAAGGCCATCGTCTCCGTCTTCATCGATACCGGCCTGCGCCTCACCGAACTGGCCGATATGCGGACCACTGATCTCGATCCTCAGCTTCAGCAGATCCGCGTCCTTGGTAAAGGAGCAAAGTTCCGCGTAGTGCCTTTAAGCGGTGAGGCGCGTAGAGCCCTCAAGCTATACCTGACTCAGTTCCGCCAGGGCGGCGGCGATGCGGTATGGCAGACCGACGAAGGCCAGCCTCTCTCCCCCTATTCTATCGGTATCATGATCGAACGCCTTAAAAAGCGGGCCGGGGTGCACTCCGGCGGCGGCGCCCACCGCTTCCGGCATTACTTCGCCACTCGCTACCTGGAGAACGGCGGCGACGTGAACGACCTGCGGATGCTCCTGGGGCACGCCACCCTTTCCATGGTGCTGCGCTACACGAAATTCGGACGGGTCCGCAACCTCATCGATAAGCACCAGGAATACTCCCCCCTCGACCACCTCGCGCGGGGCGGCCACTACAACCAAAGCCAGGAAGGCTGGGGCTGGCGCCAGTTAAAATAATAGTAAAATAAGCGGATAATTCTCCATTAAAATCGTATGGATAATCCTCCTTTTACCTATTAGTGAAGCCAAAAGCCGGTAAGGTCATCGAATTAAATACAGATGATGGGAAACCAATTAAACGAGCCGTTGCTCGAGGAGGTGAGTTATGCCAAGACGCAGTTCAGTCTATTTGATTAAAGATAAGTGAGACATGGTGGATCTTAAAAGCATTATGGCTATCTTTTATTGGCTCTAAAGGAGATTTGGGTTGGCAAGAGGACGACGGCCTTTTCCATGGATTAAGCTCTGGTTTGACATGCTTAATGATGTCAAAATGAACCGTCTTTCGATAGCCGAGAGAGGGTGTTGGACCGGTATATTACTTCTTGCTGGCCAGTCACCCGAGCGTGGCAAACTCCTGCTTACCGAAACCGAGCCTATGATCATAGATGATATCGCCAGTGCTCTTCACTTGACCCCTGAAGAAAGGCCGGCATTGGAGAGCTGTATTTCAAAGCTGGTAACCCTCAACTCTCTTAGGTGGAATGAACATAACTGCCTAGAGGTTATCAACTTCAAAAAGAGGCAGGAGGTATACGGCTCCGATATTCCAGAAGGTGAATTAACTCCGAGTAAACTCCGAATTAACCCTGAATTAACTCCGATAGAGGTAGAGGAGAGAGGGGAGAAGAAAGAGGAAGATGTAGAGAGAGATACACCTAAAGGTGCCCGCAAAAAGCGGGCTGGCCCCATGACTGACCCCAGGGTAAAAGAGATTTTGGACGAAGTTAAGAAGGATCGTGGCTATCCAGGCCAAACTGGTAAGGACCCTATTCCAAGCTACGGCAAGGAAGGGCAAGCGATTAAGCGAATGTTGGCCCGCGGCTTTACCCGTGAGGAGATACTGGCTTGCTGGAGGAGAAAGGTATCTCAGCGTGGCGGGGAATTTCAAAGCATGGTTTGGGTCAATGAGGATATCGACAAGAAAGGAGCTTTGCATGGAACAGTACCACGGGCGTCTGGGACCGGTGGGCGATATACTCAAGCGCCTACAGACGAGCAATACCGGCGCAGCCTCCCAACCAGACAGTTCCCGCCGCCCACAAAGTAGTGAGGGCGCGGGCACCGCTCCTGGGGAGATTGAGTGCCCGATATGCAAGGGGGCACAGATCGTTCATCCGCGGCTGATGGATGGCAGACCGGATTACTCCAGGCTTGTCCCATGCGTGTGTATAAGGGCGAAGCTGGAAGTAGCAAAGAAAAAGACGCTGCTTAAAATGTGCGAACTGCCCATCAAGGCTCTGGCTTTTACATTTGAGACGTTCGAGATTTTACCCGACCTTAAGGAGGCATATGATGCTGCTCTTGATCTGGCGGAACACCGGGGTGAGAATAAGTGGCTCCTGCTTATGGGGAGTACGGGCCGGGGGAAGACTCACCTGCTTGCTGCAATCTGTCACCGCTGGCTTCAGGCCGGCACGCCGGCCCGCTATGCGTATGTTCCCCTGCTCCTTGACGAGCTCAGGCGCGGCTTTCGGGAAGAGGGCGATAATTCCTACGATGCCAAGTTTGACTTTTTCCTGAATGTTCCTTTGCTTGCCTTGGACGACCTGGGTACCGAGAACCGGACGCCTTGGGTACAGGAGCGACTAGATACCATCATAGACTACAGGCTGATGCACGAACTGGCACTTGTAGTTACCACCAATCTACCGATGGAGGACTTACCATTCCGTATAAGAAGTCGGCTGGCGCGCGAGGGCAGGGTTGTCTATATCGCTACCGACGAATATCACAGAAGAGCAGGATGAATAAATAGCGGTCAACCACCGCTTGCTTTAGCAGACGGCTTGTCCCGGCCATGGCAAAAGAGATGTCTTCCAGCTTATCATACACAGCATATGCTAAGGCTTGGCTGACATAGTCGGTAAGGGTAAATCGTATCGCCATAAAGCACCTCCATAATCGTGCTTTCCACCTACCAGGGTATATTCCCCGGGTAGAGTCCAGCCCTCTTCCCCCATGCTTTCCTGGCAGAACTCGGCAGCTTCCTTGAGGTCACAATCTGTGATCTCAAGTGACTGGGGTGGGTGGGAATAAAATAGAGATGACATGTGACATTGAGCAGGATCTAGCCAAAGAAATTATGTTGTGGACGCATACACAGAGTTGACAAACACCAGTAGAAGGGGTATCTTCAATGTAGATACTATAAATGGAGGTTTGACATGAGAACCCGCGTCCAGAAATGGGGTAACAGCCTTGCCTTGCGTATCCCAAAATCTTTCGCTACCGAGGTAGGACTTCAGAGAGAAACATCTGTTGAAGTATCGCTGGCAGATGGGAAACTCATTATCACACCTGTTGCTAAACCGAAGCTGACCCTTAAACAGCTTCTGGCCAGGGTCACCAAAGAAAACTTGCATCGTGAAGTTGACTCCGGTCCCGCCATAGGTAATGAAACATGGTAAGCCCCCGGACTTATGTTCCTCAATGTGGTGATGCGGTGTGGATTACCTTGAATCCGCAAGCAGGTCACGAACAAGCAGGACGTCGTCCTGCGGTAGTACTCTCACCTCAAAACTATAACGGCAAAATAGGACTGGCTATCCTTTGTCCCATCACCACCCAAATCAAGGGCTATCCATTCGAAGTTCTTATTCCTTCAGGATTGCCGATATCGGGAGCGATATTATCTGACCAGGTTAAAAGTTTAGATTGGCATGCTCGGAATGCAGAATTGATATGCACCTTGCCGAGCGAGACCATCTCGGAGGTATTTCAGAAGTTGGTTACGTTGTTGTCGCAATAAGGAAACGAAGACTATTTGAAGTCACAATCTGTGATATCAAGTACGAAGCCCTGACCAAGAAGGTCGAGAACCTTGAAGATTTGCTCGCCATGAAAGTGTCCCTCTCAGCACCAGAAGGCGAAGCCGTCGGATTAGAGGATTACGAGCGACAACGAGTACCTCGCGTTTGAAGTTAGGCTACGCCGCCGAAGAGCGCATTGAAGTAGGCGGAATACGATGACGGAGAACTGATAACAACCTGCCTTGCATCCTCATTTAGCCATTAATTGATAAGCCTTGAAATTGATTAGATGCCGAAAATTTCTTTTCCGACCAAATTATTCGGGGTTGAGGGTCGTACGTATTGACAAATGCCTGGGTGGATTGTAGACTGATAATGTAAAAACTTAATAGCGAAATTAAGAACGGGGCAAGCAACCTTTACTGAAAAGGTGACTTGCCCCTTCTTTATGGCGAAATAATAAACAGGGCGAGTGATCCTCTCATTGAAGGTCGCTCGCCCTTTCTTTTTTGGCGGTACGCAATGGTACGTATTGATGAGCGTAAAATTGTAAGGAGTGGTGGCAACGCTCTAAAAGTGAGCCAAACGCCGTTTTAAAATAGAGCCACTCCGGCGTTTAGTATAATGGCTCTCTGGTTGTTAATCAATCGTTCATCGGTTATCCTCCGTCTCCTTCTCTTTTG
>Ga0315541_1000182_pt1 | contig 66877 bp, 74 predicted proteins | sample SalMarSW160190MG_FD_203095 | JGI IMG/M metagenome (GOLD analysis project Ga0315541, IMG submission 203095) | Salt marsh sediment microbial communities from the Plum Island Ecosystem LTER, Massachusetts, United States - Salt Marsh Sediment SW1601-190 ... | reverse complement strand
ATTAGATATAGCTCAAAAGGCTTATATTATAAGGGTTTCCGAGAGCTCAAAAATAAAATAACTAACAGATTATTATATAATGGAACAGAGAACCGTCCCCTGTTCCACGAAAGAATAAGCTTAGGGAAAAGATAATTAAACTAAAAGTTTCTGTTTTACCCGACTCTGTAGTGTAGTAAATGTTTTAAGGAGAATGAAAAACCATGAATAATCAACTTCGAGAAGAGATGAAATGAACAACTTGCTAAATTTGATACATAATGGAGAAAATGAAAGCGTAGAGTTTAAGGGATCTCTACGACTTAAAGAAGAAATCTGTCAGACAGTTTCTGCATTTTCCAATGCGAGTGGCGGCTCTGCTTATAAGAGAGTTGGTAAGACAAATCAAAGGATTTTTTCCAGTGAAATAAGAAAGTTAGCAAAAGAGAGTGGTGAGAGAATTTATTGGGATGAATTGGTTTGTGAGGATGCAAAACTTGAGGATATTGATGAAGAAAAGGTTAAATGGTTCTTAAAAGAGGCAAGAAAACAAAGAGGGTTAAACCTTTCTGAAGATGTTTTCATCGAAGAGGCATTAATGAAACTCAAACTATTAAAAAATGGAAAACTAACAAATACGGCGCTTTTACTGTTCTTCAAGGAACCAATGGTTTTACAATCAGAGGTAAAATGTATAAGATTTTCTGGAAATGAGGCTATTAAACCATATATTGATTTCCAAACGATAGAAGGAACTGTTTTTGATTTGATTGATAAAGCCGAGGACTTTGTGTTAAGGAATATAAGGAGATCTATACGGTGCTTCGCAATCCTCTCTTATTCAAACAGCTCTTCTGGGCAAAATATGTAGAAGACGTTGGCGGTGGGACTTTAGATATGATAAAGCAATGTAGAGAATGGGGGATTCCTGAACCTGTGTTTGAACATATTACGGGAGCATTTGTTGTTACTTTTAGATTACCTCCAGCCTTAGAAGATTTGGAAAGATTGGGACTTAATGAAAGGCAGATAAAAGCGATGGATAATGTCATTAAGAAAGGCTTTATTAGTAACAAGGAGTATACTTCTTTAAATAACATTTCAAGGAAGACGGCTACAATAGATCTGACACAACTTGTTACAAAAGGTTTATTGATTAGAGTCGGAGAAGGGAAGCGAGGGATACATTATATCCTGCCAAAATACGCAAAAAATTACGCAAAAAATTACGCAAAACTAAGATGGGTCTTTTTGACAGGATACATTTCATTAATCCCTGAGTCGGGGAATATCAATCTTGAGTCGTTAGAATTAAACGAACGGCAAAAGAAAGCAATAGAATATCTTAAAATTCACAAAAATATTACAAGAAAAATATATATAGAAATTAATAATATATCTCCCAGGCAAGCAAATAAGGATTTAAACGATCTACTTGAGAAAAAGCTAATCAGAAAACAAGGAAGAGAAAGAGCTATATCTTATGCTTTGAAATAAATGCACGATTTTTATAATTTAAAATGAATATCCCAAATTTATCCCAAATTATTATAAATATTCCTCTTTATAATAGGACCATAAATATTAATTATTTTTGATCAAACGATTGTTTTTTAATTTTATTTTTATCTTGATTGTCCGACCGGAAGACTGTATTTGTATTTATTCTCAACTGGCCGACTGGCTGACCAGGTGACTGGTAGACTGAACAATCTTGCATTTTGCATTTATTCTTAGTATTTTCTTTGACTGGCAGACCGGTAGACTGGTCAAGCAAAATTTGACATCCCAATTCTTTTACAGTATAATTTTCTTAAGTTCACATCCTGAACATTAACTAAATAACCAATAACCTGATTTTGTATTTTGTTTCTTAACTTGCAACTCGCAACTTGCAACTTGTAACCTGTTTTTTTATCTTGCAACTTGATGTTACCATATCCCGCTTAAATAAGGAGAATAAGAGGTGAGCGATACGAATATCGTTGAAATAAAGAAAATCTTAGAGAAAAATAATAACTACCTTAGACAGACTTTTCATGTTATGGAAATAGGAATATTTGGTTCTTTTGTTAAAGGAGAAGAAAAAGTCCACAATGATAGTGATATTGATATCCTGATTACCTTTGGAAAAGGATACAAAGACTTCTTTAATTATATGAGATTGAAATATTATCTGGAAAACCTCCTAGGTCGAGAAGTTGACTTAGTAATTAAAGAAGCTGTAAAGCCAAGATTAAAAGAAAAGATCTTTAGAGAGGTAGAATATGTCTAAAGAAAAAAGAGACTATATTCTTCAAACCCCTTCTTTTAAGAAGCATATATTAAAAGTTTTAAAATCTGAACAATATTGATAATATTATATTTGTCTTTTTTATTATTGTACCTTTCTTTGTATTTTATCTCTTAACTCGCAACTTGCAACTTGCACCTTGCATTTCTTTAATCTTGTATTTTTTATTAACTGTAAACTAAAAACTGAAAACTAAAAACCGGTCAACCGAAGGGAGTATTTCTCTTACCTTGCAACTTGCAACTTGTAACTTGAAACCGAACGACCGAAGGAAATATTTCTCTTTTGAATTTACTATAAACTATAAACTAATAACTGGACGACTGAAAGGAGTCCCAATGTCCGACTACAAAAAACTAAAAGTCTGGGAAGATGCCCATAAATTTACTGTAGACATTTACAATATTACTCAGAAATTTCCCAGCAACGAACAATATGGACTGACTTCCCAAATTAGAAGATCAGCATCATCTATTCCTACTAACATTGTCGAAGGCTGTGGACAATTGGACAATGGTAATCTAATCAGATTTTTAGGCATAGCCAAAGGCTCCGCCTTCGAAACAGAATATCAACTCCTTCTTGCTAAGGATCTAAACTACATCACCAACGAAGAATATAAACTTTTATTGGCAAAAATCCAATCTATTATTCGCAGGTTAACTAATCTTATTAAATCTCTAAAAAACCATAAACTAAAAACCATAAACCAAAAACAGGTTTTAAACCCGAAACCTTTATTAACTAAAAACCATAAACCAAAAACAGGTTTTAAACCCGAAACCGCGAGGTATTAACAATGCCCACTAAAAAACATCTCGACACTCTATTACAATTGAAGGCTGACCCCTCCCAATCCCAACGTTCTTTATCTCACCGTCTAAACATCTCCCTAGGCCTAACTAACTCTATCCTGCAAAACTTGATTCATCGGGGTTGGATAAAAGCCCAAAAAATGACCGGTCGTAAAATTCTCTATCTTATTACCCCCGAAGGCATGGCAAATGTCAGCCGCTTGATGTATACACGTTTCCAGGAAACCCTCCATTATTATCATTACACCAAAGATCTACTTACTGCTTATTTAATGAAACTCTACCAAAAAGGAGAAAAGACGATAAATATTTATGGCACAGGCCATCTTGCTGAGATTACTTACTACGCCGGAATAAGTACTCCTTTAAAACTAAATGCTATTATAACCGATGATCCATCTAAAGAAAAATTCTTAGGCCAGCAGACCATTTCTATTACAAATTTTCTAACTCAATACTCTAACCATAATAATCTCTCCAGTAAAAAAATAATCATACTTTCTACCAACAACCCGAAAGAATTAACCAAAGAAATAAGAAAATATAAAAATATTCAAAAAAATATTAAAATAATTAACATAGAAAATATCCTAAAAAATAATCAGTAATTGATCAATTCTATAAAAAGAATTCTAAAAGGAGCACATAAAATGGCGAAAATATTAGTTACCGGTGCAGGTGGTTTTATAGGTTCTCACCTCACTGAATATCTAGTGGAAAAAGGACATAAAGTCAAAGCATTCGTCCGCTATAATTCCCGCAATTATTGGGGATGGCTGGAGAAATCGAAATATATTGATGATATCGAAATATATTCAGGTGATATTCGGGATTATGATTCTGTCTACGAAAGTATGAAAGGGATAGATTATGTGTTTCACTTAGCAGCCCTTATAGGTATTCCTTATTCTTATTATTCGCCTTTAGCCTATATAAAAACAAATATTGAAGGAACTTACAATATTTTACAAGCTGCACGTGAACTTGAAACAAAAAGAATAATTCATACTTCCACCAGTGAAGTATACGGAACTGCTCAACATATTCCTATTAACGAGAATCATCCTATTAATCCTCAATCTCCTTATGCAGCTACAAAAGCAAGTGCTGATTATTTAGCTAAAACATTTTATTTATCTTTTAATTTACCAGTTACTATTGTGAGGCCTTTTAATACTTTTGGTCCAAGGCAGTCAGCCCGCGCCGTAATTCCTACCATTGTTTCTCAAGCCTTAAATGGTAAAAAAGATATAAAATTAGGTAATTTAAATTCAAGTAGAGACTTTAATTATGTTTTGAATGCAGTAGAGGGGATGTATAAATTAGGCTTACATCAAAATACTTTAGGTGAGGTTATTAATATAGGCTCCACTACAGATATTTCTATTCGTGATCTGGCTACCCTTATAAGCAAATTAACTAAAGTTGATTTAAAAGTTAAAGTAGATAGTAAACGCATTAGACCTGAAAAAAGTGAAGTTCAAAGATTAGTATGTGATTATTCTAAGGCACAAAATCTTACCGGGTGGAAACCACACTATACATTGGAGGAAGGTTTAGAGAAAACTATAGATTGGTTTAGAGAAAATTTAAATATATATAAAGAAGGAATTTACAATGTCTAAAGTATTTCTCGATGATCCTAATTTAGGTGATTTAGAAAAAAAATATCTCACCAAAGCAATTGATACTAATTTTGTTTCTATTGTAGGTCCTTTTGTCCCTGAATTTGAAGAAAAATTTGCCCAATATATAGGAGCAGAAAGAGCTGTATCGACCCAAAGTGGTACTGCTGCCCTTCATATGGCACTTTATCAATTAGGAATCGGAGAAGGGGATGAGGTAATTGTACCCGCTCTCACCTTTATTGCAACTATAAATCCTATTTTATTCGTTCGAGCTAAACCGGTAATTGTAGATGTGGATCCTATTACCTGGAATATTGACCCACAGGAAATTAGAAAAGCTATTACTAAAAAGACCAAAGCAATAATCCCGGTACATTTATATGGAAGTGTCTGCAATATCGAGGAAATAATAGAAATTGCCCAAGAAAACAACTTATTTGTAATCGAGGATGCTACTGAAAGTTTAGGGGCGACTTATAAAAACAGACAAACTGGTACCTTTGGAAATTTTGGTTGTTTTAGTTTTAATGGGAATAAATTAATTACTACCGGTGGCGGGGGTATGATAGTAAGCAATAATCAAAAACAAGCTGAACATATTAAATTTTTAGTAAACCAAGCAAGAGATGCCTCTAAAGGATATTATCATCCTGAAATAGGATTTAATTATAGAATGACCAATATTGAAGCATCTTTAGGTTTGGCACAATTAGAAAGGATTGATAAATTTTTAGAGAAGAAAAGAAAATTCAGAAGGATATATCAAGAAGAATTTAATGATTTACCTTATATTAAATTTCAAGAAGAATCTGATAATGCCTCTGGCAGTTGGTGGCTTACCTGTATTAAAATTGATGAAAATAATATAGATATAGATAATTTGATGTTAAAATTAAAAGAAAAAGGAATTCCGACAAGAAGGATTTTTATGCCAGCAAATGAAATGCCCTATTTAAAGAAATTTTCAAAACCTTGTCCGAATTCCTATGAGATTTATAATCAGGGCATATGTCTGCCTAGTTCAACTTTAAATGAGGAAGAGGATATAAGGAAGGCAGCTTTAATAATTAAAAGGGTATTAAGATAGGATAAACATTTATTTAGTCTTTTTATAGGAGGGTGCTATGTTGAATGTACTTTTGACAAAACCTTTTAATAAGAGAAAACATGATTTAATAAAAAAGCTTGGAGTAAATCTAACTATTATAGATGAAAAAGAAATTACAAATCAAATGGATTTTTCAAACATAGAAGTACTAATATGCCTAAACCCTTTTTTGAAAATCCAGATAAAAAAAATGTCAAAATTGAAATGGATTCAATTAGTAAGTACTGGAATAAACCAGCTTACAAGAGAGATCAAATCAAGACCAGAAATTATAATTACAAACATGAAAGGTGTTTGTAGTATACCTATTGCAGAATGGGTAGTAGGAAAGATACTAGATATTTCAAAGTGTGCGAGATTTTTTTTTGAGAAGCAAAATGAAAAAAAATGGGAATTTAATCGCAACATAATAGAACTTAGTAACAAACACACTTTGTTAGTAGGTACTGGTTCGGTAGCAATTGAGATTTCCAAACGTTTAAAGCCTTTTGTTAAAAATATTATCGGTATTAATACAGATGGGCACTTAGTTAAAGGATTTGACGAGTGTTACTCAATGTCCTACATAATGAATATTCTACCAATTTCAGATATAGTAGTGATTACTTTACCTTTGACAAAAAAAACACAACATTTATTTAACTATAATTTGATGGAAAAAATTAAAGACAATTCAATATTAATTAATATCTCAAGAGGTGGGATAATTAATGAAAATGACTTAATAGAACTTCTAAATGAAAAAAAATTCCTAGGAGTTGCGCTTGATGTATTCGAAAATGAACCCTTAGAAGTTCACAACCAATTATGGAATTTTAATAAATTGATAATAACACCTAAAAACTCTTGGTTTTCCGATCGGGTACATGAACGGCGATTTAATGTTGTCTATCAAAATTTAATTAATTATCTAAATAAAAGAAAACTCGAAAATATAGTTAGCACAATTAAAGGATATTGAAATTTAAAAATGAGGTAAGCATATGATTTTCGAAAAAGAAATAACAGATTCGTTAACTCTGAAATTTGCTGAAGTTGCTAGATGTCTTAATAGAGAAGGAGTAAAAATTATATCCTTGGGGCTAGGAGAACCAGATTTTCCGACACCTAATCACATTATTGAAGCTACATATCAGGCTATGCTATCCGGATTTACTAGATATTCAAATCCCATGGGATTACTTGAATTGAGAAAAAAAATTGCTGATTCCCTTATATTCAGTAACAACATTCAAGTTAAGCCAGATAATATAATAATAACTCCAGGAGCAAAGCAAGCTATTCTTTTTGCTTTAATGAGTATTCTCAAACCTGGTGATGAAATAATTAATATTACGCCTTCATATGTAAGTTACAATCCTTGTATTAAAATAGCTGAGCCCAAATCTTATATTATTGAAATACCTTTAAACAAGAAAGATTTAAGATTGCCAATAGAGAAGATTAAAAAAGTAATAACACCAAAAACGAAAGCCATACTTCTAAATTCTCCGAACAACCCAACAGGAAAAATATTTTCTTATAAAGAAGTAGAAACCGTAGTAAATATAGCTAAAAAATGTAATATTTTTGTAATTTCTGATGAGATATACAGTCTTTTCAATTATTCAGGTGAGAAAACAATTAGCCCAGCTTCATTCCCAGGAATGGAAGACTTGGTTATAACAATTAATGGATTTAGCAAATCCTATTCCATGACTGGTTGGAGAATTGGTTATGCTGTTTTTCCAGATAAACTTCGAGAAAAGTTTTTCAAGCTACAGCAGCATATAAATACAAATACTTGTACATTTGTCCAAAAAGGAGCAATTGCAGCACTTGATGGGGATAAAAATCATATAATGATATATAATAATAAGCTTAAAGAAAGAGCCATGATTATTAATCATGTATTAAAATCTCAGAGTATAGTAGGTTGTGTTTTGCCAAAAGGCGGTCTTTTTGCTTTTTTGAATATATCAAAAACAGGAATGAATTCGAATAACTTTGCTACCAATCTCATAAAGGAAAAGCATATTGCAACTACACCTGGAATTGCCTTTGGAAAAGACTGGGATGATTATATAAGGATATCTTTAGCTACCAATAAAGAGGATATATATTTAGGTATAAAATTAATTTGTGATTTTGCAGAATCACAACTAAAAAAGCATTAAAAGCGAGGGGATTAAATTGTTAAACGGAAAGAACGTTATTATTCGTTTAATTGAAAAAGAGGACTTAGATCTAAGGACTAGTGTCGTGTCAAGTCTCGAGCGTCATTGCGAGTGAAACGAAACAATCCCCTACCACTGGTAGCCAAGTTGGGCATCATCCAAGAGATTACCATGGCCTTTGGCTTCACAATGACGGAGGCCTGTGCGTCATTGTGAGCTTGACACGACACTAGATGGATAAATGATGAGGAAATCCGAAAAACTTTAATGTTTGAGTGGCCACTTTCATACGCTGGTACTAAAAAATGGTTTGAACAGCAATTGTTAAGTAATACAAGGAAGAATTTTGTTATCATTTACAAAGAACCTCAGGCGACCATTGGTATTACAGGTCTTAGAAATATAAATATAAGAAATTTAAGAGCACAATTTTATATAACTATTGGAGAAAAAAAATTTTGGGGAAAGCATATCCCTGATGAAGTGATACCTCTCGTATTAGAATATGGTTTTTTCGAGCTGGGTTTGAATAGAATATACTTATATACAATTCCAAATAACGAAAGAGCTCGAAAAGTGTATATAAGAAATGGATTTATTCATGAAGGGATATTAAGAAAACATTTTTTTTGTAATGGAAACTATCAAGATTTATGGGTTATGAGTATTTTAAAAAGTGAATATAGGGGTAACAAGTAAAATGAACATTTTATTTACAAATGCTGGTAGAAGAACCTACCTTATCAAATACGCAATTGATTTAATAAAGGACGGATATGATTTAAATATTTATGTTTCCGACACTTCTAAGTATACTGCTTCATTCTGGGTAGATTCTTCAATAAGGAGAATAATAACACCAAAAGTAAAAGGAAATGAGAAAGAATATATAGATGCTTTAATGGAAGAATGCATTAAAAATAATATTGGCATTATAATACCCCTAATGGATTACGAGATACCCTTTCTATCAAAAAATATTAATAAATTTAAATCTATTGGAATTAAAGTAATTGTATCAAACTATAAACTTGTTACTTCGTTATTAAATAAAGAAAAAACCGAAAAACTATGTACAAAAGCAGGAATTAGTTATCCTAAAACATGGTATTCGATAAATAAATTTAATGGTAATTTCCCATTAATAAAAAAGAATATTTATGGAAGTGGAAGTGTAGGATTAACAGTTATAAGAGATAAAAATCAATTGGAAAATTTTAAAGAAGGTAAGGAAATATTACAGCAATTTATAGATGGACAAGAATATGGTATGGATATTTTAAATGATTTAAATGGCAATTTTTTACATTGCTGTGTTAAGAAAAAAATTCTGATGCGCTCAGGGGAAACCGATAAAGCTGAAATTATAAATAATGAAAAATATGTAGCTTATGCCAAAAAAATAAGCAAATCATTCTGTCATGTTGGGAATCTAGATGTTGATTTTATTGAAGAAAAAAATGGAAATATATATTTTATTGACTTCAATCCACGATTTGGAGGTTTGTACCCTTTTACTCATTTGTCAGGATGTAATTATTTAAAAGTATTGATAGATATTTGTTTAAATAGAAAATTTCAGTTACCTGCAAAACCAAATGAAATTTCCGGCATGAAAGGAATAACTGTGTATTATTTTAGTAAAAAATTGTTGAAAAAATAATATTTAAGTATTATTTTGTTGATGAAAATTAAAGTAATAATTTTGGGTTGAAAATATTAAGATAGTAGGAAAAAATGAAAATAGCAATTTTTACATCTGCAAGATCCGAATATGGGTCATTAAGATTTATTATTAGGAAAATGATATCTTCAAAAAAAATTGAACCAGCACTTTTTGTAAGTGGAGCGCATTTATTAAAATCTTTAGGTAATACAATAAAAGATATTAAAAAAGATTTTTTAGGAAAATTACCCATTTTCAAAGTTCAATGTTCTTTTATCTCGGATTCAAAAAATGACTTATCAAAATTGGTGGGATCAGGAATTATGTCATTTGCACAAACTATAGAGGAATGGAAACCTGATATTATTTTTATCGCTGGAGATAGATATGAATTATTTATACCAACTATAGTATCAACTATATGTAAAATTCCTATAATACATATGGGTGGTGGACAGATGACATATGGAGCTATTGATAATCAAGTAAGAAATGCAATTACTAAATTAGCCCATTTACATCTAGCTACTACTTTCGAAGCTGCCTACAATATAAGTAAAATGGGCGAAGAAGATTGGCGAATCTTTGTTGTTGGATCCCCAGGAATTGAAAATATTTATAAACTAAAATTTTTTTCTATAGAAGAGTTAAAAAAAGAACTTAGTGTTGATTTGTTAATTCCAACAATTTTGTGTACTTATCATCCAGCTACACTTGATAATATTAGGTTAAAAGATGCATTGAGTAATTTGTTTATATCGCTTTCAAAATTTCCCAACTTTCAAGTTATTTTTACTTATCCTGGAATGGATGAAAATTACAATTATGTTATTAAACGTATTGAGGGATATTGCAATAAAAGAAAAAAATGTTTTGTTTTTGCAAATTTGGGTGTAAAAAAATATTTAAGTATTATGAAATATTGTAAAGTTTTAGTTGGTAATAGTTCTAGTGGTATAATTGAAGCTCCCTCAATGAGAATTCCTGCAGTAAATATTGGTAATAGACAAATGAATCGAACATCAAGCTCTAGCGTAATAAATTGTGATAATTCAAAAAATTCAATAATTAAGGCAATTAAGTTAGCGACTAGTTATAAATTTAAGAAAATAATTGATTTAAATGAAAATCCATATGATCCTTTTAATAATGGAGATGTAAGTAATAGAGTAATAAAAGTTATAGAATCAATAACAAACAAAATAGACCTTTTGAATAAAAAGATGGATTTTGAGGTGAAAAAAAATGAATGGAACAAATATTTTTAGAAATTTAAAGCATGTATTTGTTATTGCGGAAGCTGGTGTAAATCATAATGGTGATTTATTAAAGGCTTACAGATTAGTTGATGAGGCCAAGAAAGCAGGTGCTGATGCAGTAAAATTTCAAACATCTATCCCCTTAAAAAGTATATCAAAATATGCTAAAATGGCAAAATATCAAATTGACAATATTGGCGAAGAAACTTCAATGATAGAAATGGCAAAAAAAATATCCTTACCTTTTGATAGTTTCAGAAAGTTAAAAAAATATTGTGATGAAATTGGAATTATCTTTTTATCTACTCCATTTCATTTGGAAGCTGCAGATTTTCTAAATGATCTAGTTCCATATTTTAAAGTTCCTTCTGGAGAAATTACCAACTATCCTTTATTAGAAAATATAGCTAAAAAAAGGAAACCAATAATATTATCCACAGGCATGTGTAGTTTGAGTGAAATTGAAGAGGCTATTGAAATATTTTATAACGAAGGTAATAAAAATATAATTCTATTGCATTGCACATCTAATTATCCCTGCCCTTTTAACGAGGTTAATTTAAAAGCAATGCAAACTTTAGCATATGCTTTTAAATTGCCGATAGGTTATTCTGATCATACATTAGGTATAGAAGTACCTATTGCTGCAGTGGCTATGGGTGCAAAAATAATTGAAAAACATTTTACTTTGGATAAAAAATTGCCCGGACCTGATCATAAAGCATCATTAGAACCGAATGAATTAAAGGAAATGGTAAAAGCAATAAGAAATATCGAAAAAGCTTTAGGTGATGGAATAAAAAAGCCTAATAAAAGTGAAATTGAAATAATGAAAGTGGCCAGGAAAAGTCTTATTGCTACTAAAGATATTAGAGCAGGAGAAATAATAAAAGAATCAGATATAGCAATAAAAAGACCGGGGACAGGGATACCCCCAAAATTTAAAGAGATAGTTATAGGAATGAAAATTTTAAAAAATGTTAGCAAAGATGAAATTATCAAGTGGGAAGATTTTAAATGAATTATTCGAAATATAAAAGTACATCTGTTAATTCTAATTTATTCTTAAGAGAATCAAAAAACAAAGTAATTAATATTATGAAAGAAATTAATTTCGAAACGGGATTATTAAAGTTTATAAGAGGCATATTCAGAAAAATGAAACTGATTTTATAAATCATTTTACTACAAAGATGCTCTTTTAAATTAGTCGAAAGGTTCAACCAAAATTAACTATAAGGAGGTCATAAAATATGAGAAAACAAGATATCAAAACCAAGGGATATTCTTCACCAAATGAGAAATCTCTTAGAGAAAAATTTTTCAAACTATTTAGGGACTGCCCTATTCCAAATAATGAATTATTGTCAAATTTAGGACTATTTATTAAGAGGCAAGATTTGACAAGAATACTGTTTATGAATGAACTATACAATAAAATCATAAATGTCCATGGTATTGTTGTAGAATTTGGCGTAAGATGGGGGGGGGAAATCTAGCATTATTTGAATCTTTCAGAGGGATATATGAACCTTTTAACCATAATCGTAAGATTGTTGGATTTGATACTTTTGAAGGATTTCCTTCAGTGCATGAGAAGGATGGCAAATCAGAGATTGTTACAGTTAATGCTTACTCAACAACTAAAGGATATGAAGATTATCTAAAACAAGTTCTTGATTATCACGAGCAAGAAAGTCCTATATCGCATATAAAAAAATATCAATTAATCAAGGGAGATGCCACGATAGAAATAGGTAAGTTTCTTAAGGATAATCCAGAAACAATTATTGCCCTTGCTTATTTTGATCTTGATATTTACGAAGCGACCAAGATATGTCTCGAAACAATTAAAGGACATCTTACAAAAGGGAGTATAGTCGGATTTGACGAATTGAATCTACATGATTTTCCTGGAGAAACATTGGCGTTGAAAGAGGTATTTGGATTAGATAGATATAGAATAATACGTAGTCCATATAGTTCAGTTCAATCATATATCGTTATTGAATGAATCGGCTGATGAATAAGAAATATTGAAAAATTATTGAGAGATGGAATAAAGCAACCGATTAGTTAGATGGGAGAATTTTAAATGATATCTGAACAATGTAAAAAATTATTTGTAAAACCTAACCTTTCCTTAAAAGAAGCATTAAAACAAATGGATAAAATTGCTTTGCAGGGATTAATTGTAGTTGATGAGGAAGAGAAGATTTTAGGGATTGTAACTGATGGAGATATGAGAAGAGCAATCATAAAGGGCCTTGACTTTAAAACTCCTATACAAGATATAATGACTAAGAATCCTATTGTAATATCTTATAAGAGTAATAAAGAGGAAGCTTTACGATTGATGAAAAAATACGAAATAAGGCATATTCCAGTAATTGGCGAAAAAAATAAAGTAATTGATATTTTCCTATGGAAAGATTTTTTAAAAAATGGTGAGGTGGCATTTGCTATAAAGAATGTTCCGGTAATAATTATGGCTGGTGGTAAAGGCAAAAGGCTTGACCCTTTTACTAAAATATTACCCAAACCTTTAATACCTATAGATGAAAAGCCGGTTATAGAAGTAATTATGGATAATTTCAAAAAATATGGATTTAACAAATTTATAATTGCTTTAAATTATAAGGCTGAAATGATTAAAATGTATTTTGCAGAAAATCCTAATAATTATCAAATTGAATATATTCAAGAAGAAGATTTTTTAGGAACGATAGGGGCACTATCTTTAATTAAAGATAAATTAGACGGCACATCTATTGTTTCCAATTGTGATGTGGTAATTGATGCAAATTATGATAGCCTGTTAAATTATCATAAACAAAATAAAAATCAGATAACAGTATTAGGAGTAAGCCGTAATATAAATATTCCTTATGGTATTTTGAATATGAAAAATGAGTGCGCGGATTTTGAAGAAATTATCGAAAAACCAGATTATCATTTTATTGTCAATTCTGGGGTCTATGTTTTGGAGCCAGAAGTCGTTGATTTAATCCCCAGAAATCAGCCCATAGATATGCCTGATTTATTAGTATTGGCCAAAAAAAAGGGATTTAAAATACAAGTTTATCCCGTGAATTGTTCCTGGTTTGATATCGGAGAGTGGAGAGAATATAAAAAGGCGATAGAGTATATGGATAAACATGGAGAATAAATTATAATGATTTGAAAATAAAGATTAGAAATCTATTTTAAAAGGAAAAGATAAGAAGTAAAAAGAAATGAGAACGAAAGATGTATAAAAATAAAAATATTTTAGGTTTAATTCCAGCAAGAGGCGGCAGCAAAGGGCTTCCAAGAAAAAATATAAAATCATTATTAGGTAAACCCTTAATTGCCTGGACAATTGAGCAAGCTTTAGCAAGTAAATATCTTGATAGGGTTGTTGTAAGTACAGATGATAAAGAAATTGCTGAAATTTCAAAAAAATATGGTGCAGATGTTCCCTTTATAAGGCCGAAGGAATTGGCAGAAGATAATGCAAAAGGAATTGATGTTGTATTACATGCAATAGATTGGTTTAGGGAAAATAATAAGCGAAAGCAATACGATTTAATAATGTTGCTTCAGCCTACATCCCCACTTAGGATAACAGAAGATATTGATAAAGCAATAGAACTTTTATTTTTAAAAGAAGCAAAAGCAATTGTTTCGGTATGTGAAGTAGATCATCATCCTTTGTGGGTAAATACTTTACCTGAAGATGGGTGTATGAGGAATTTTATCAGACAAGAAATCATGAATAAAAATAGACAAGAACTACCCGTTTTTTATAGGTTAAATGGTGCAATATATTTAGCTTATTGTAATTATTTAAAAGAACAAAAAGGTTTTTTTGGAGATAAAACTTTTGCCTATATAATGCCCAGAGAAAGGTCTATAGATATTGATGATGAAATTGATTTAAAATTAGCAGAAGTCATGATGGAAAAATAATATTTCTAATTTCGTAAAAAATTAAATTATAAAAAATATTAATATTGATATTTAGGAAGGTAAGACCTATTTTTAACTCATTTAATTTTTCACATATCTTTAAGCATAAACTTTTTAAAAACACTTTTATTTATACGGGTACTAATGTTATAAATAAAACTATACCATTTTTTCTTTTACCTATTATGACTCGTTATTTAACTCCAACTGATTATGGTATTGTGGCAACATTTAATGTTTTGTTGGCAGTAATGGTAGTATTTGTGGGCTTGAGCATGCATGGGGCTATTAATGTGAACTTTTTTAAATTAAATAAAGATGAACTTAAGAAATACATTGGAAATGTATTTTCTATTTTGTTTGCTAGTTTTATTTTAGTATTTATTATTGTTTATATCTTAAAATCGTATTTTTCTTTTTTTACGAAATTTCCAGAAAATTGGATACCATATATTGTTGTGGTGGCTTTATTTCAATCTATTTTTGCAATTACTTTAGGGCTTTGGCAGGTAGAGCAAAAATCATTACCTTATGGATTATTTCAAATTTCAAGAACTATTTTAAATGTTATTCTTTCTTTAGTTTTTGTAGTTGTGCTTACTTGGGGGTGGCAAGGGAGAATATTAGGAGTAATTATTACTTCTGTTATTTTTGGTCTTTTAAGTATTTTTGTAATTTATAAAAGAAAATATATAAAACTTTCTTTTAATAAAAGATATGTTAAAGATGCTCTGTTTTTTGGGATACCACTCATTCCCCACGCTTTAGGTGGGTGGATAATGACGAGTATAGATAGGATTTTTATTAATTCGATGGTTGGAGTTGCTGCAACAGGAATATATACAGTAGGTTATCAGGTAGGAATGATTATAGGATTGTTAGCTCACTCATTTAATTTAGCTTGGTCTCCATTTTTATTTGAAAAATTAAAAGAAAATAATTATTCTACAAAAGTAAAAATAGTTAAATTTACATACTTATACAATGTTTGTATAATTCTTGCTGCTTTAACTTTAAGTTTTATTGCACCGTATTTTATGAATTTTTTTGTTAGTAAAAATTTCTATTCTGCTTATAAATATGTATTCTGGATTGCCTTAGGCCACGCTTTTCATGGTATGTATCTTATGGTAGTTAATTATATTTTTTACGTTAAAAAGACTTATATATTAGCATGGGTTACTTTTACTTCAGCAATTATAAATATAATGTTAAATTATTTTTTCATAAAAGCATATGGAGCAATTGGTGCAGCTCAAGCAACCACAATTACCTTTTTTGTACAATTTATAATGGTTTGGATAATAAGTGCAAGAGTCTACAAAATGCCTTGGAATTTATGGAAGATAAAATATTAAATTATTGATTAATCCATATATATAAATATGTTACAACAGCATATACCACATTTGTTTAGTATTTTTTACTTTTTTTATTTCACTTTTTAAATGTAAAATATATTTTGAAAGAAAAGGATATTATTTCAATAGGAAGAGTTTTATCAAATTTTGTTTGGATAATATTAGCAGTATTAGTTTTTATTTTTACAAACAGTTATATTAATATATTTGTCATTCATTTGACTATAAAAATTTTATTTGTAGTTTTTATTGATTGGTTGTTTTTCCTGAAAGACAAATTAATTGAGGAGAAAAATTAAATAATATGGAATTAATTGATAAATTCATAAAATTTGAATATACAGAAAGATTATTTGAAAAGAAAATACAAGGAGTAAAAATTTGGCATTATATAAGGGGTTCAATATATGGTAAAATTGTTAAACAGAAATATGACATTGGACAAGCGCATTCAAATTTAAGTGGCAAAAAAATTATTACGAGGGTTTGGTATAAATTAAAACAAATTCCCAATTTTATATTAGAAAATCCATTATATGGATTAGATCAGAAAGATATTTTAGTACTAAATCATCAAAGGAGAATAAAAAATGGAAATTATTATGATTGTATATATACAGATGAAATATTAAAAAATATAAATAAATCTTATTATGTATTTGAATTTCCTTATAACGAAAGACACTTTAAGCCTGCAAGAACAAGGAATCTAAAATATTTAGATTATGTTAAACTTATTAGAGATTTTAAAATATTCTATTATACAAATTTAATAAAACCAAAAATAGCTAAATATTTTTCAAAAAATGAAAGAAAATATTTAAAATCATTAGTAAAAAAAATAAATGAGTATTTTGAGTTAAATATTACTAACGAAGAATTTTATAGGAGTATTATATATATTATTTTAAAGTATAGGTTTAGCAAAAAATATTATGAAATAATTTTAAATAAAGTGAATCCAAAAATTTTAATTGAAGTAAATTCCTATTGCTTTAATTGTTTATTATTTAATGAATTGGCAAAAAAAAGGGGAATAAAGATTATAGAGTTACAACATGGTGTTATAGGAAAATATCATATAGCATATAATTTCTATAGAAAAATAAACCTTGATACTTTCCCCGATTACATTTTTTTGTTTGGTGATTTTTGGAAAAAGAATGTAAATTTTCCAATTACGAAAAAGCAATTAATAGTAGCTGGTTTTCCATATATGGAAAACCAGCTAAACAATTATAAAAACCATAATAATCGAATTGATAATGTACAAAATATACTTTTTATATCACAGGGTACCATTGGAAAAAAATTAAGCAAGTTAGCAATTGATTTGAATGAAATAATTAATCACAAGAAGTATAAAATTATATATAAATTACATCCGGGAGAATATGATAGATGGAAGAGAGAGTATCCATGGTTATTAAATAAATCCATTGACATCATAGATAATAATACTAAAGATATTTATTATTTTTTTCAAAGGTCAAAATATCAAGTTGGTGTTTGTTCAACAGCTTTATTTGAAGGATTACATTTTGATTTGACAACAATTATTTATAAAGTTAATGGTCATGAAAATATGGAAGAATTGTATAAAAAGGGCTATGCTATATTAGTTTCTTCAGCAAAAGAGATAAAAAATAATTTGGAGAATTATAAAAAGGTAATTATAGATAAAGAATTTTTATGGAAATCAAATAGTACTATTAATATTATAAGTAACATTAACAGATTAGTTGATAATTAGAACAAAGTATCTAAAGTTAATGGGAAAGCACCCAAGGAATATTATTAAGCCGCGTAAAACTCCAGACTCCTGTCTGAGATGTAGCGGCCGCCCGAAGAGCTCAAGCTCGTTTTTTGCTTGTAGCCAAAAGATGCCCCCAGCTCCCGCTGGGGGGAGTTTCACTAACAAATATTCTTTTGATACAACTATTATGGAAATAACTAAGGCATTAAAAAGTTTGAAGAGGCAATTTAAATATTTTAATTATAGTGATCATTACTTATTTTTAGTTAAATTGGCAAAAATCTTTAAAGACAAATATTTTGCATAACCTATTCCGGGGCCATATTTAACGTGATTATAAATATGTTTCAATTTCTAAATATATATTTGAGCGAGCGTAATTACAATAATTGCAGAAGGATTATATTTCTTTGTAGCGCCATGGAAGATATGCTGTTTTAACAAATTAAATTAAGAGGAGAAAATGCAAATATGATAGAGATATCGTTTATTTTAATTATTGTGTTTGCTATTATGTCTATCATTATATTTCATCGTTGGCGAAATGGCGTCTATTTTTTATTTATTTGGTTGTATATTGAAGATGTAATTCGTAAACTTATTCCTGGGCAACCTCCCCAAGTGATGCTTATAAAAGATAGTTTGCTTCTTATAACTTATTTTGCATTTTTTATTACTTTAGTTATTATAAATAACAAAAAACCATTTGCTCTATGGAAGCCGCCTTTTTTGACCGGATTTTTACTTTTTGGGGGGTGGTGTTTAATCGAGTCTTTTAACCCAAACATACCAAATCCCTTATTTCCTATTATTGGACTTCGTAGTTATCTTTGGTATGCACCTTTATTCTTTCTGGGGTATTATATGTTTAATAGTGAAGAAAAGTTACTAAGATTTTGTAGGATTCTAGTATACACGGCTATTCCGCTATTTATTTTTGCAATATATCAATATATGTTTTTTGACAAACCTAATATTTTAATTCGTCCTTTAGAGTTATCGCATCAGATCCACAGTTTTAGTGGGGGAGAAGCAGGGTCAGTAATGAAGATCTCTTCTTTTTTTGGAACTGGTCAACGCTATGCAATGATAACAATGTTTTTATTTTTCCTCGGAATGGCTATATACTTAACATCAAAAAAAAATAAACTCCTGTTGATATCTACTATAAGTGCATTTCTGGGAGTGTTTATCAGTGCAAGTCGTTCTGCCTTTGTCTTAAGCATTGTTGGGTTTATATTATTTTTTGCACTAATTACACCCATGGGTAGACGGGAGAAAAAAAGATTTTCCATATATTTATGGAGAGGCAATCGCATAATTAAGGTTGGTTTAGCATTGTTTGTAGTGTTGATTGGTACGTTGTCTATTTATAAAATTGGTAGCGATATTGGACTATTTCAACTATCAGCCTATAGTGGGATAAAGGAAACGATTCCGTGGTTTTTCAGAGGTGTTAATAGTCTTTTTTCTAATTTGCAATGGTTAGGGTATGGAACTGGAACCATGTCTCAGGGATTAGACTATATTCCTGGAGGAGTTAACTGGCAATATACAATGCTTATGCTTAGAGGAGGAATTTCTCTTGAAAGCGGTATAAGTAAAATTGTATTTGAACTTGGGATTATTGGTTTTATTTTTTTCTATTTTTTTTGGGGGCAATTATTCCTTAGAATTAAAAAAGAGTTAAAAATTATAAACCATACTAATTTAGAAAGTATTGGAGTTTCGATTTTTATTTTTTTAATTTGTATTTTAATACGTTTTTCATTTATGCATCAAGCAACTTTAGGTGATGCACCTGTGTTGGTTATATTATGGTTTTTTGTTGGAATAATTTTTAAGCTAAAAAATATAAGACACACTATATCAGAGGAGTAAAATTGGAATAATTTTTACCGAAAATTGTTGAATTAATATTGAGCCACATAGAACTCCAGACTCCTGTCTGGAGATGTAGCGGCAGCCCGAAGGGCTCAAGCTCGTTTTTCGCTTGTAGCTAAAAGATGCCCCCAGCTCCTGCTGGGGGAGTTTCACTAACGGTTTAATTGGAGGGACTAATATGAAAAACCAATTGCTTTCTAGAATAAAAGATAATACTTCTGTGATAGGAATAATAGGTTTAGGTTATGTAGGTTTGCCATTAGCATTACGTTTTGTGGAAGTAGGATATCGTGTAGTGGGTTTTGATATTGATAAAACAAAAATAGAAATATTAAAATCAGGAAAGAGTTATATAAAACACCTTCCTGCATCACTAATTTTAGATTCTATAAAAAAGAATTTATTTGAAGTAACAACTGATTTTAGTAAAGCAACAGGAGTTGATGCACTTATTATTTGTGTGCCTACACCATTGAATAAATACCGCGAACCGGACCTAAGTTATATAATAAATACAATTGAATCTCTGTTACCTTTTCTGCGTCCAGGTCAGGTGATAAGTTTGGAGAGTACAACTTATCCTGGTACTACCGATGAAGAACTTTTGCCACGTATTGAATCCACTGGTTTGATAGTTGGAAAGGAAGTTTTTTTAGTATATTCTCCAGAGCGAGAAGATCCAGGTAATCAAAATTTTGCTATACAGAATACTCCTAAGATATGTAGTGGTATTACCTCGGATTGTTTGCAAGTGGGAGTAGCACTTTATAGTAAAATAGTAAATCGAGTAGTACAAGTATCGAGTACCCGGGTAGCGGAAATGACCAAACTTTTAGAAAATATTCATCGTGCTGTTAACATCGGTTTAGTTAATGAACTTAAAATTGTAGCGGACGCAATGGGGATTGATATATGGGAAGTAATTGATGCTGCGGCGACTAAACCTTTTGGTTTTACGCCTTATTATCCAGGCCCTGGGCTTGGCGGGCATTGTATCCCAATCGATCCTTTTTATTTGACTTGGAAGGCTCGTGAATATGGCTTGAATACACATTTTATTGAACTTGCAGGTGAAGTTAATAAAAATATATCGGACTGGATAATTTCTAAAGTTGTAGATGCACTTAATGAGCTTGGTCTCCCACTTAAAGGAGCAAAAGTGTTAGTGCTGGGCATTGCTTATAAAAAAAATATTGGGGATACACGCGAATCACCGAGTGTTGTTTTAATGGAAAAATTAAAGAAAAAAGGTGCTGTTGTTGTTTACAGTGACCCTTATGTTCCTATATTTCCTAAAATGCGTGAACATCATTTCAATCTTTCAAGTGTTGATATTACACCAAATAGTCTATCTGGATATGATTGTGTAATTATTGCCACTAACCATGATGATTTTGATTATAAGTTGATTCGTGAACATGCATCTTTAATTGTGGATACGCGGGGCGTATACCGTGAACCATTTAATAATGTTGTAAAAGCTTGATTATAAAGATGGAATAAAGGTAAATATTTATTAATTTGGAGAAGAAATAGATGAAAGTTTTGTGCGTGACTCCGAGTTATTGGCCTGCTTTTCGGTATGGAGGACCAATTGCTTCTAATCACAATTTGAATAAAGCTTTAGTAAAAAAAGGGATTGATGTAATCGTTTATACTACTAATGCTGGTTTAGATGAAAAGATTTTACTTAATCAAGAGGTTAATGTTGACGGAGTTAAGGTAAGTTATTTTACGTTTATGAAGTTCTTTGAGTTTTTAGGTTCGACAGGATGGCAATTTTCCTTAGAGCTGACCCATGCTTTGCGGAGAAATTTGAATAATTTTGATATTGTTTATCTCCCCGCAGTGTGGAATTATCCAACGACTATTTCTGCTTATTATTGTCGAAAATATAAAAAACCTTACATTATCGCTCCAAAAGGTGTTCTTTTCCCTTACACTAAGAGCAAAAATGCTTGGAAAAAATGGCCATACTATAAGCTATTTGCAGAAAGAGATATAAAAAACGCAACGGCCATCCATTATACAGCTGAAGATGAAGCCAATAAGTGTCATACACTTTTTTTAGAATTGAAGAATCAGGCAATTATTATTCCCAACGGAATAGAATTATCCGAATTTACTAACTTGCCTACAAGAGATAATCTTTGGAAAAGATATCCAATTTTGAAGGATAAAAAGATTATTCTTTTTTTAGGAAGAATTAATTGGATAAAAGGGTTAGATCTTTTTGTAAAAACCTATAGTAGATTAGCAAGAGAGAGAAACGAAGTTCACTTAATGATAGTGGGACCTGATGAAAATAACTATATAGAAAAAGTAAAAAAATGGCTTAGAAACGAAGGAATTTTTGAACGGGTAACTTTTACAGGAATATTGTCAGGGAAAAGAAAATTAGAAGCATTTGCGGGTAGCGATGTATTTGTCTTACCTTCTTATTCAGAGAGCTTTGGGATGGCTGTCGTTGAGGCAATGGCTTGTAATCTACCTGTGATAATTAGTGATCAAGTTGGAATTTACAAAGAAGTAGAAAACGCTAAAGCAGGAATTATTATTCATACTAAGCCTAATGAACTTTATAATGCATTAATGAAAATATTAGATAATAAACAAGAATCTTTAGAGATGGCAAGGCGTGGAAGAAAAATGGTTGAAGAATATTTTGCCAGTGAAAAAGTTGCAGACAAAATGATTAAAGTCTTTGAGGAGATTATAAAATGAAAAATCATTTTTATAATATTGAATGCACTTTTAAAATGTTAGTAACATAAAAAATCTATTAGTTGATACATTAAAAAAATATCTATTTAAAGAGTATGAATGTAAAAGGAGGTAATAAAAATTGAGCATAAAAGTTGTTATCCTATGTGGTGGTTTTGGCACTCGATTAAGAGAACAAACAGAAATAAAGCCAAAGCCGATGGTTGAAATTGGGAGGAGGCCCATTCTTTGGCATATAATGAAAACATATGCTTATTATGGTTTCAATGAGTTTATCCTATGCCTCGGTTATAAGGGTGAAGTAATAAAGGAATATTTTTATAATTATGAAATTTTATCTAATGACTTTACAATTGAACTCGGATCCAAAAATATAAAGATGTGTTCTAACCATTTAGAAACAGGATGGAAAGTTACTTTAGTAAATACAGGATTAGATGCTATGACAGGTGCCCGAGTAAAACGGATTGAAACATTTATTAATGAGGATACATTTATGTTAACCTATGGCGATGGTCTAACAGATTTAAATATTAAAGAGTTACTAAAATTTCACAAAAACCATGGCAAAATAGGGACATTAACGGGAGTATTCCCTCCATCCAGATATGGTGAACTTTTAATTCAAGGGGATCAAGTAGTATCATTTAAAGAAAAGCCAAAAGATCAAAATAATTCAATTAATGGCGGATATTTTGTTTTTAATAGAGAATTTTTTAATTATCTTGATAATGCCGATAGTTGTATTTTGGAAAAAGGACCTTTGGAAAAATTAGCTTTAGATGGGGAATTAAAAGTTTTTCAACATGAAGGTTTTTGGCAATGTATGGATACTTATAGAGATTATAAATACCTTAATGATTTATGGAAGAGAGGTAATGTACCATGGAAAGTATGGTAACCAAACATAAACACTATTGGAGAAATAAAAATGTACTTGTAACAGGTTGTACTGGTCTTTTAGGTTCTTGGCTTGTAAAGACATTAGTAGAAAATGGAGCAAATGTAATTGGTTTAATTAGAGATTGGGTTCCTAAATCTAATTTGATATTACAAAGCACTATTAATAAGATAACTACCGTTAGGGGTGAAGTTGAGGATTATTTTCTGTTAGAGAGGATACTTAATGAATACGAAATAGATACAGTTTTTCACTTAGCTGCTCAGACGATAGTAGGGATTGCCAATAGAAATCCAATATCCACTTTTGAGACCAATATAAAAGGCACCTGGAATATCTTAGAAGCTTGTCGAAAGAACCCAACTGTTAAAAAAATAATCATTGCCTCAAGCGATAAAGCTTATGGGGAGCATAAAATTTTACCTTATACTGAAGATGCACCTCTTAAAGGTTCTCATCCATACGATGTTTCAAAAAGTTGTGCAGATTTAATTGCATTTAATTATTATAATACTTATAAACTACCTGTTTGTGTTACTCGATGTGGTAATTTTTTTGGTGGAGGCGACCTGAATTTCAATAGAATTGTTCCAGGGACTATTCGGTCTGTTATTTTTAATGAAAGAGCAGTAATAAGAAGTAATGGAAAATTTATTAGGGATTATATTTATATTCTGGATGCGGTTAATGCTTATTTATATTTAGCTGAAAAGATGGATGAAAAAAAAGTTATTGGTGAAGCGTTTAATTTTAGCAATGAAATACAATTAACAGTAATAGAATTAGTGAATAAAATTTTGAGTATAATGGATAGAAAAGACTTAAAACCGATAATATTAAATGAAGTTAAAGGGGAAATAAAACATCAATATCTTTCAGCAGCTAAGGCAAAAGAAATGTTAGGGTGGTGTCCTATTTACAGGATTGAGGAAGGACTTAAGGAAACGGTTAACTGGTATAAGGAATTTTTTAAAGATTTTACTATGGAGGCAGGAAACCATGATTGACGGTGTATTAATAAAACCATTAAAGAAGATTCCGGATGAACGTGGAACTATTATGCATATGATGAGATGCGATGAAACGGTTTTTGAAAGTTTTGGTGAAATATATTTTTCTACTGTATATCCGGGGGTAATCAAAGGTTGGCATTTTCATAAGGAAATGACATTAAATTATGTTGTTATCTATGGAATGATAAAATTAGTTTTATATGATGAAAGAAAAGATTCGCAAACAAAAGGAGAATTGCAAGAAATATTTTTAGGAGAGGATAATTATTGTTTGGTTAAAATACCTCCATTGGTTTGGAATGGATTTAAAGGTATTGGTATCACTAAAAGTATAGTTGCAAATTTGGCAAGTATTCCATATAGAGATGATGAAATTATAAGATTAGACCCTTTTGATAAACATATTCCTTATAAATGGGAGTTGAAAAATAAATGAATATATTGATAACTGGTGGTTTAGGATATATCGGTGGTCGGGTAGCAAATTACCTCAAAGAAAAAAAACCTCATACTCATATATTTCTTACAACCAGGAATAGAAATAGAAAGTTGCCTCAGTGGGTTGAAAGGTTTACTATTTTGCAAATGAACCTACTTAATGAAGCCTCTATTGTTAATTGTTTAGAAAATAAAAATATTGATACTATTATACATTTGGCAGCTATAAATGAAATTGATTCAATAAAAAATCCAGAAATGGCATGGGAAATAAATATAAAAGGAACTTACAGGCTTTTAAATTCGGCTTACAATATAGGGATAAAGAATTTTATTTATTTTTCTACATTCCATGTATATGGTGATGTTTTAGAATCAGTTATTACAGAAAAAACACCTACAAGACCTTTTCACCCCTATGCTATAAGCCATAGAGCAGCAGAGGATATTGTTAGATTTTTTAATTATTATTATGGAATAAATTTTTCAATATTTAGGTTATCTAATGGCTATGGATGCCCTCAAGATAAAGAAGTTAATAGGTGGTCATTACTTTTTAATGATTTATGTAAACAAGTTGTTTTAAATAGGAAGATTTCCTTGAAATCTTCAGGAAAACAATATAGGGATTTTATTTCCTTGCATAATATTGCTAGAGCAGTATATCATTTTTTATTTGTTATCCCGGATAAATGGAAAAATGAAGTATATAACTTAGGCGGAAATTGTACTATGACTGTTTTGGATGTAGCTAAAATGATATCAATTGTTTATAGTTCAATGTATAGGACAAAAGAAATAGAAATAGATATTAAAGCAGATAGTATTGATTTGAAAAATGTATATCAATTTGAATATAACATAAAAAAATTAAAAGAAACTGGTTTTATTTTGGAAGATAATATAATTCAAGAAATTGAAAATACTATAAAGTTATGCAATGAATTTTTATAATCTTTATAATAAATAAGAATTATAATACTCTAGAAAACATATTTTATTTCAGATTATAAAATTTAGGATTTTAATAATTTAGTAAGTAAAAATAAGGATATTTGTTAGAATCAGTATTTATTTAACCTAAAAAATTATCCCTAACTAACTAACACTTTTTGTATAAGGTGCGAATAATAAGAAGATGTTGCATTTAACTTTATACTATTGATCTTAAAGAGAATTTAAGAGAATATTTACTAAAACAGTCTTTGTAATCTTATTATTTAACTAAGATTACAAGTATCTACCCCGAGAGGTCCATTCTGGTCTAGCATATAAATTTGTTAGAAGAAAATTTAATCATATTTGTTGGCGAAAGACACCGGTACCAATAAAGGGTTAAATATGAAGTGAGTGGTTAATAGTGAGTTTCTGGTATAGATAGCGCAGAGGTAGGAAATCTTAGCCATATCTATACCAAAACAGGTTATTCATTTAGGAATAATTGATAAAAAGTTTTTTAACTACAAAATCCGTGTATTAGGTAGAGACTATAAGGCTTAGAGGAAAAAAATATCGTTAAATTATAGATCTTGATGAACAGCTGTATGCCGAATGGTATATGCCGTGGCAGGAGAGTACTATAATGAAGTAATCATCTTACTCTTACTTGATTAAAAATGTTTTCTTTTGTATAAAATTTGTAGATAATATATTTACATTATCAATTCGGAGAAAGAATAAATGAAACTTTTGTGTGTATCTCCAAGTTATTGGCCTGCTTTTCAGTATGGAGGGCCAATTGTTTCTAATCACAACATAAATAGGGCTCTAGTAAAAAAGGGGATTGATGTAACTGTTTATACTACCAATGTTGGTTTAAATGATAAAATGGCCATTAATAATAAAGTTAATATAAACGGGGTTAAAGTGGTTTATTTTAAATACATAAAATTATTCGAGTTTATGGGTACAACAGGTTGGCAGTTTTCGTGGTGCATGACAAAAGCTTTAAAAAATAATCTAAAAAAATACAATATAATATATATACCTGCTATATGGAACTACCCTGCAGCAATTACAAGCTATTATTGTAGGAAATATAACAAACCTTATATTATTGCTCCAAAAGGAGTGTTATATCCATATACTATTAGGAAAAAAGGTTGGAAAAAATGGCTGTATTATAAAATGATTGCAAAGAGGAATGTGGAAAAAGCAACATTTATTCATTATACTGCAAAGGATGAAGCAGAAAAGTGTCATTTAAGGTTAGCTTTAAAAAATAAAGCAATTATTATTCCTAATGGAATAAGGCTTTCCGAATTTAATAACTTACCTATTAGAGATAATCTTTGGAAAAGATATCCAATTTTGAAGAATAAAAAGATTATTCTTTTTTTGGGAAGAATTAATTGGAAAAAGGGCTTGGATATTCTAGTAGAGGCTTACTCCAGATTAGCAAGAGAAAGAAGCGATGTACATTTATTGATTGTTGGCTCTGACGAAGAAGGATATGGGGGAAAAGTAAGAGATTGGTTTAAAGATAAAGGTGTATTAGGGCGAGTGACCTTTACAGGAATTCTGCTAGGGAGAAAAAAAATGGAAGTATTTGCAGGGAGTGATGTATTTGTCTTGCCTTCCTATTCAGAGAACTTTGGAATGGCAGTTGTAGAGGCAATGGCTTGTAGTTTACCTATAATTATTAGTGATCAAGTGGGAATTTATAGGGAAGTAAAAAGCGCTAAAGCAGGTATAATTATTCATAATGACCATAATGAACTTTATGGTGCCTTTGTGAAATTATTAGATAATAGAAAAGAATCTTTAGAGATGGGAAAACGTGGAAGAAAATTAGTTGAAGTACAATTTTCTATTGAAAAAGTTGCGGATAGAATGATTAAAGTTTTTGAGGAGATTATAAATGACAAATTATAGAAAGTTTTATGAAGATTTTTGGAATTGTGATAAACCTATCCCAGAAAAAGACCCTTTGACTACTCAACGAGCTAGCTTACTCCTTAGGAGTTTGGAAAAACAAAAATTTAAGGAGAAAATTACCATTTTAGATGCTGGTTGCGGACAAGGATATTTTTGCAATCTTCTTAATACTAAAAAATATAATGTAACTGGTGTTGATATTTCAAATAATGCTATTAAAAAAGCAAAAACTTTATATCCTGAAATTAATTTTAAGGTCTGTTCCTTAGAAGATAGATTGCCTTTTAATAACAGTTCATTTGATGTAGTATGGTCAACTGAAGTTATAGAACACATTTTTTATGTATATAATTATCTTCACGAAATAAACAGAATATTAAAACAAAATGGTATTTTTGTTATAACTACCCCTTATCATGGGTTAATAAAGAATCTTGCTATTGTTCTATTTGGATTTGATAGACATTTTTGTAATATTAGGGGGGGGCATATCCGATTTTTCTCAAATAAATACCTAGAAATATTATTTAAAAAATTTGGTTTTGAAATCATTGAAAAGGAATATATTGGGCGGATTTGGCCAATATCAAAATCTATTTACATGGTGGGAAGGAAAATAAAAGATGACCGATAGTAAAGTACCTATTTCGGTGATAATCTTAACTCATAACGAAGAAAAGAATATTGAGGAATGTTTAAAGAGTATTTGTGGATGGGTAAATGAGTTTTTTATTGTTGATTCCTATAGCACTGATAAAACTCTTGAATTAACCAAGAAGTATACTAATAAAATATATCAACATATCTTTGAAAATTATGGAAAACAAAGAAATTGGGCGCAGGAAAACTTGCCCATTAAAAATGAATGGGTTCTACATATAGATGCGGATGAAAGAGCAACACATGAACTAGCCGAAGAAATAAAAAATATCTTAAAAGATGTTTCAAATAATGCAAATGGTTTCCTAATAAAAAAAAGAACATTTTTCATGGGACGTTGGATTAAACATGGAGGACATTATCCGGTTTATCATTTACGGTTTTTCCGTAAGAAAAAAGGCAGATGCGAAGACAGGAAGTACGATAATCATTTTATATGTAAAGGTAAAATATCAAGATTAAATAATGATATTTTAGAAGAAAATAATAATGACATTTCAGAATGGATATATCGCCACAATCAATGGTCTTCAGCGGAAGTTGAAGAACTATTATATGTATCTAAAGAAAAAACCAATAAGGTAAAGACAAAATATTTTGGTACCCCAATTGAGAGAAGAAGATGGATGAGAAACAAAGTTTATAATAACTTTCCTCTGTTTATTAGAGCTTTTTTATATTTTTTTTATCGTTATTTTCTAAAACTCGGTTTTCTTGATGGTAAAGAAGGATTAATTTTTCATTTTATGCAAGGGTTTTGGTATAAGTTTTTAGTTGATGCTAAACTTTATGAAATTCAAAAAAAAATGAAACATGAAAGTAAAAATGTAAAAAGTGCAATAAAAGACCTTTATAATATTGAATTATAAGTAGCCATTTAAATAATTATTTTTGTTGTTAGTGTGTATTATGGTGATTCTGATTCTTCAGTGACTTAATTAAAACGGGTAAGGTTTTAATTATAACCAAGGAAGAAAAAATTAGAAAATATTTAAATTTACTTTTTTGTATTAGATTTAATTCTATGCACTTTTAATTCGTCTTATAGGCATACAAGCTTATGGAAGGTGATTTTTCGATTAATACTATTTTAGAAGCAATTGATAATTTTGGGAATAACTATATAAAGTTTACAGAAAGATATTAGGAGGTAACAAGCAATGAAAAAAACTCTTATCACTGGCATCACCGGTCAGGATGGTTCCTATCTGGCAGAGTTTCTGCTTTCCAAAGATTACGAAGTTCATGGTATGATAAGAAGAGCCAGCACCTTTAATACCAGCAGGATAGACCATATTTATAAAGACCCTCATATAAGAGGAGTGAGATTACACCTTCATTATGGAGATTTAAGTGATTCGGGTCAGCTTACCAATCTTATCTATAATATTAAACCTGATGAGATTTACCATTTAGGGGCACAAAGCCATGTCCGGGTTAGTTTTGATATACCGGAATATACCGGTGATATTACCGGCTTAGGGACTACCAGGATATTGGAGGCAGTAAGAAGAAGCGGTATAAAATGTAAGTTCTATCAAGCATCAAGTAGTGAGATGTACGGAGATGCCCCGGCACCTCAAAATGAAGATACTTCCTTTAGAGCGAGAAGTCCTTATGCGGCAGCTAAGATATATGCCTACTGGATGGTCCGTAATTATCAGGAAGGATATAATCTATTTGCTTGTAATGGAATACTTTTCAATCATGAGAGCCCCAGGAGGGGGGAAACTTTTGTCACCAGAAAAATAACCCGGGGATTAGCAAGGATTGTAGCGGGGAAAGATAAGAAATTATATTTGGGTAATTTAGAGGCCAAGAGAGATTGGGGATATGCCCCTGATTATGTAAAGGCGATGTGGATGATGTTACAACAGGAAAGGCCGGAAGATTATGTTATCGGGACAGGGGAGACCCATTCGGTTAAAGAATTTTTAGAAGAGGTCTTTAATTATGCAGGGTTAGACTGGAAGGAATATGTGGAGATAGACTCAAGATATTTTAGACCTACGGAAGTGGAACTATTGCTGGCTGATGCCTCTAAGGCTAAGAGGGAGTTGGGTTGGAGTCCGAGGATTACTTTTAAAGAATTGGTTAAAATAATGGTAGATAGTGATATGGAATTAGCAGGATTGGAATCACCGGGAGAAGGGAAGAAGATTTTGAAGAAGAAAGGGATTGGCTGGACGGAGAATCATTTGACTGTGGGGTGAAAAGGGCGAGGGTAAAGATATATGCCTTACAAATGTTAAATGCAATTTTACAAGGTAGTAAAAAAATGGAGGTAGAGAATGAGTTTTTGGGAAGATAAGAGAGTTATTGTTACCGGGGGAGCAGGATTTTTAGGTTCTTATGTGATGGAAAAATTGAAGGAGCGAGGATGTAAGAATATATTTATCCCTCTGGTGGAAGATTATGATTTAACCAAAGAGAAAAACATTATCAGATTATATCAGGATTATCCGGCTGATATCGTTATTCATTTAGCGGCAGTAGTAGGAGGAATCGGAGCTAATCGAGAAAACCCGGGTAAATTTTTTTATGATAATCTGGTAATGGGGGCAATGCTAATGGAATATGCCCGACAGTTTAAGGTAGATAAATTTATAGCTATCGGCACCATCTGTGCCTATCCTAAATTTACTCCGGTTCCCTTTAAGGAAGAGGATTTATGGAAGGGCTATCCCGAGGAGACTAATGCCCCTTATGGACTGGCTAAAAAGATGATGTTAGTTCAGTCTCAATCTTATAGGATACAATATGGTTTTAACTCTATCTTTTTATTGCCTTTGAATTTATATGGGCCGAGAGATAATTTTAACCCTAAGAGCTCACATGTTATTCCGGCCCTGATAAGGAAGTTTATGGAAGCAAAAGATAGGGGAGAGGAAGAAGTAGTTTGTTGGGGGACAGGTAAACCAACCAGAGGTTTTTTATATGTGGAAGATGCGGCAGAGGGGATTTTACTGGCTGCAGAGAAATACAATAAGAGTGACCCGATAAATCTGGGCACTGACTTAGAGATATCCATCAAAGACTTAGCCGAATTGATTGCCAGGTTAGTAGGATTTAAAGGTAAGATTAAGTGGGATACCAGTAAACCGGATGGACAGCCTCGAAGGAAATTGGATACGAGTAGGGCTGAGCAGAAATTTAACTTTAAGGCCAAGATGGATTTTGAGGAAGGGATGAAGAAGACGATTGAGTGGTATAAAAGAAATCGTTTTTCTTAAAAATAGAAAGGATAATAGTCTATAATTGAAAAAAATATTGATAATAAGTGAACCTTTTTATCCGCAAGTAGCTGCTATTGGACAATTGCTAACTGATTTAAGTGAGGATTTAGTAAAAACGGGTTTTCAAGTGAAAGTAGTTACTGGAAATCCCAATAATATTTTTAATAAAAAAAATATAATACCGAGAAAAGAAAATTATAAAGGGATAGAAATAATTCGCTTAAGAAATACCACTTATAGTAAATACAGGATGGCGGGAAGAGTTCTAAATTATTTGACTTTTCATTTTTTACTTTATTTTAATGTATTATTTTGTGAGAGGCCAGACCTCGTTTTTGTTTTATCAACACCTCCTTTTATCTCCTTCTCTGGATTAATGCTAAAGATATTTAAGAGCTCCAAGGTGATTTATAATATTCAGGATCTGTTCCCTGATTTAGCAGTAGAATTAGGAAAATTAAAGAATAGACACTTTATCGGATTTTTGAAAAAACTCTCTGAGTTAATTGTGAGGAAGGTGGATAAAGTAGTAGTTGTGGGTGAATATATGGAGAGGAAGATAAGAAATGATTTGCTAAGGGAAACGAGTGAGAGTACGAGCGTGGGTGCAAGTGCAAGCACGAATGATCATATTATTACTATACACAATTGGGCTGACGGGAATAAGATAAAAGTTTTAGAGGATAAAGAAGCTGAAAATAATTACCTTAAAAAGAAATGGGAATTAGAAGGAAAATTTGTAGTTTTGTACTCGGGCAATATAGGATATCTTCATGAATTTGATACCATCATTGCTGCGGCTGAAAGTATAGCGAAAGAGGGAATGAAAGAGATTGTATTTGTTTTTATTGGAGAAGGAATAAAGAAGAGTTATATTGAAGAGAAGGTTAGAGAGAAGGGGTTAGATAATATTTTATTTTTCCCCTATCAGCCGCGGGAGATGCTTACTTATAGTCTGGGTTTAGCCGATGTTTCTTTGGTGACTCTAGAAAAGGGTTTTGAAGGGATGGTTGTCCCCAGCAAGATATACGGAATTTTAGCCAGTGGAAGGCCAGTAATTGCTGTGATGGGAGGAGAAAGTGAAATTGTTGAAATTATAAGAAAAGGAAATTGCGGAGAAGTGGTGAAGACTGGTGATTATCAAGCTTTGGCAGATAGTATAATGAATTATTATAGAGATAGGAAAAAATGCAGGGAAGACGGGTTAAACAGTCGAAGATATTTTGAGGGAAAATTTGATAGAAAAATTGCTACAAAAAGATATGTTAAAGTAATTGAAGAGGTCTTGAAATCTTAAGTATTTAATTTATAGTAAAAAATATAATTATTATTTAATTTTTAACGAAGCTTGGAGCAATGTCTAAATGAAGAAAATTGTTATAACTGGGGTTAATGGGATTATTGGGTCTGAATTAAGAAGGCGATTTATTGATAAGGGCTATCATGTTATTGGAGTTGATAGGACAGAACCTAAAGAAAAAGAGGGAAATGGCGACGAGCACGGGAAGTTTAAATATGCAAAGTTAGATATTACTGATAAAGATAAAGTGAGCCAGTTTTTTTCAAAATTACGTTTTGATTATTTAATCCATTGCGCAGCATTAGTGCATAAAAATTCTCCAGATCTTTCTTTTGATAATTTTATGAAGATTAATTTTGAAGGGACTAAAAATATTTTTGATTCTGTAATCAAGAGTAAAAATAAATATGGACTTAAGAGAGCAATTTTTTTTAGTACCATAGAAGTTTATGGAGGAGAAGAGAGAGACGAGATCATTTCCGAAGATGATGAATGTAATCCAATTTCTTTCTATGGTCAAAGTAAATTGGCTGCTGAAAGATATTTATTAAATTTAGGTAAAGATTATAAATTACCAATTATTATTTTACGGCTTACCCCGGTTTATAGTGAAGATTTTTTGAGAAATGTGAAGAGAAGAGTATTGATAGGGGGAGATAAGTTTTTTTATAGAGTTGGGAATGGGGAGCAGAGGATATCTTTATGTTCAAGAGAGAATGTGATTGATGTGGTGGAAGCGTGTATTGAGGGTGGAGTTCCTTTTGGAGAAGTTTTTAATATAGCCGATGATAAAGTTTATAGTTTTAATGATTTATTAAATTATTTCCGAGGGTTGGTGGACGGGAATCGTATTACAGTAAAAATCCCGAAATGTATAGTGTATTTTGGAGTAAAATTGCTTAGTTTAATATTTTCAGGTAGAAAAGAAAGATTGCTTTCGATTTATTATAAGTTAACTAAAGATAATGTGTATTCTATTGAGAAAGCAAAGAAATTATTTAAATATAATCCAAAGTGGAATTTTGAAAATACTATATTAAAAGATAGAAAGATAATAGAAGATGATAAAAAGAGTATTTGATTTGTTTTTTTCCATAATTTTATTAGTAATCTTAGCTCCTTTGTTTGTGGTAGTTGGAATTTTAATCAAGTTAGATTCTCCTGGACCTATTTTTTTTAAGCAGAAGAGAGTGGGAAAAGATAATAAAACTTTTATGGTTTATAAATTTAGAAGTATGAGTGTAGGAACGCCGGATGGGGCCAAAGAGGATTTAGGAGAAGAAAATTTGTATGTTACCAGAGTAGGGAAAATAATTAGGCGATTTACTATAGATGAACTGCCCAATTTATTTAATGTGGTAAGGGGAGAGATGACTTTGGTTGGCCCCAGGCCTCCGCATTATACGCAGTATGATTTAATTAAGATGAGAACTAAGGCAGGGATTCATAAGGTTAAGCCAGGCATTGCCGGTTATGCGCAGATTATGAAAACCGGGGGTGAAGATTTAGCAACAAAAGTGGAGTGTGATAAATATTATGTGGAGCATATGAGTTTATGGTTAGATGTTAAGATTATTATAAAAACCGCGATTATGCGTTTTAGTTCTACGGAGACGTTTTAAAGTATCAATCTACCAATCGTCCAATCTGCCGGTTTACCAATCAGGAAAAATACAGAGCAAGCAGAAAAGGGATAAGAATGACAAGGAATAAAGTGAGAATGAAACGATATAATAAATTTACCGGCAAGAAGATTGCATACTTATTGTGCCTAATTTAGGTCAATGGTTGGTAGTTATGGATGAATTGCAGGAAAGTGATATGATTGTAGTTCTCATGGGAAGTGTGTATGATAGAATTATTTAATTGACCAATCTACCAATCTACCAATTGACCAATTAAAACGCAAGATAGCAAGATGGCTGCAATAGATTTAGGAATTCCGGAGGAAGATGTATTAATCCTCGAAGGTAATTCTAGAAGTACACAGGATGAAGCCCTGACCCTTTAGCGGGTAAGGAAACAGTATCAAGTATCAAGTATCGAGTGAAGAAAAGAAAAAGAAAGAAAAGAAAAGAAAAGAAATACGAGAAAAAAAGGGAACAGGCAACTTTAAAATACAAGTTACAAGTTACAAGATGCGAGTTGCAAAAAACAGTATATAGTATCGAGTATCGAGTATATAGTGAGGAAAAAACAAAGAAGGAGATAGACGCGGGTTAAATTAGTCGTTAGTGAATAGTGAATAGTCGTTAGTATTAAAATGCAGGTTTTTAGTTATTAGTTTTTGGTTTTTAGATGAGATTGTCGCGCCCTAATAAAGTCATAGTGTTCGCAATGAGCTTTATTCAATCTAGAAATAAAAGCTTCTAATGGGGTAGACTTACTTTTGTTTTAATTCCGGTTAGTTCTTTTTGTACTTCTGAAAAGAGTGGGGTACGAAGATAACTTAATACCACATAAAAATATAATTCGAAAAGTTGACAATACACCATAAATAGTGTATATTTTAAACTAAGGAATAATATATGTATGAAGTAGAATTTTACAAGGATAGAAAAGAAAGATGTTTTACAACTGAGTTTTTAAATGAACTTCAAACAAAGATTAGAGCAAAAGTCGTAAAATGGATAGAAAAGCTTGAAAAGGAGGGGCCGAATTTATAAAGAAGCAAAGGAGGTTGATGTAATTATGAAAGATACAGTAAAGTTTAAAGATTATTTAAAAGAAGAATTAAAAGATCCAGAATTTTACGAAGCTTTTGATGAAGAAGAGGTTTATGCCTCTTTGGCCATTCAGATAGCTAAGATTAGACAAAAGGAAAAGTTAACTCAAAAAGAATTAGCAAAAAGATTACATACTACTCAGCAAACAATATCCCGATTAGAGAATATTCGTAACAAAAGTTATTCTCTACAAACATTGATTAAACTTGCTCGTATATTAGATAAACGAGTTAGTGTAGAATTTAGAGATGTAGTGAAAAAATAAAGAACAACAACCGAAGTAGTAATTTCTTTCTTTTTACTTCTTTTTCGAATCTAAAGTGAATACTGTGAATAATGGGGGAAAAATAAAGAATATAAGATTGAGGAATCTAACTTTTAAATTAACCTTAATTCTTTATCTTCAATGTTTAACATTAAACCTCTGCCGGAGATTGTTTTAAAAATATTTTCCATCTTTTTTGTGTTATCTTCTTTTTTATCCATTATTTTTAGAATATCTTTTCTGATTTTGCAGATATGATAATTTATCCGGGTATAAACTGCATCATCTTCATCCTTCCATATTTCCTTTAAAATTTCTTCATAACTTACTACCTGTCCTCTATGTTGAGCCAATAAGTATAATAAAGATTTTAGAAGGTGTCTGGGTATCATATTAAGATAGCTTTCCTATAAAATCTATTAAGTAAGCTAAAGAGAAAGATGAGAAAGGTTCTATTTTTTATTATTTTATGATATTATATAAATGTAAATGTCCTTAGAATGCTCTACTATTAGAGACAATAGTATAAATGGATATAGTTTTATCAAGAAAAAATATAAATGAAAGATTTATAGTATTGCTTTTATAATTTAGAAATTGGAATATTAAGAAGATAAAAAAGGAGGGCAAAATGCGGACAGAGGTTTTTACCAAAGAACAATATAAAGAATTTACTAAGGAACTGATTAGGAGTTTTGAGAAACGGAAAATAGTCCCTTTAAATACTCTAAAGAATGATCATTATATTTTAAAAAACCCCTTATATATAACCCTTGAAATAGAGGATGGTGTAGTTATAGCCTCCCTTGATGATATAGAAGCCTTTGCTTATGCAGATACAGAATATGAAGCAACTAACCAATTGAGTGAAGAGATTGTTAATCTCTATAAGGATTTGAAAGATGATAGAGAAAACCTGGGACCTCTCCCTCAAAAATGGTTAGCATTTCTGGAAGAAGTTATTAGAGAGAGATGAAGAAAAGAGAGATAGAGAAAATTTTTAAAAAATTAGATTTAAAGGTTTGAACTACAGAACATAATTATGAGTGGCTGGTGGTGGAGGGGAAAAAAGTTCCAAGCACAAAAGTTGTCATAGATGACAAAAAATATACCAGAGGGTAAAAAGGGACAGGCTACTTTAAAATACAAGTTACAAGCTACAAGATGCGAGATTGACTGATTAGAATGCAAGACAGAAAGATAGTTTTCAGTTAGAAAGATAGTATAAGTAGCAAAGTCCTATAAACCAAAATGTTCAGTAATCACATGGTTTATTTTGTTTATTTTGTTTATAATTTCCTTGTCTTCAATATTTCCTATTTTATTTATTAACCTTTTCTTATCAATGCTTCTAAGTTGTATAATCATTATTTTGGAATTTTCGTGTAAGCCTGCCATGATCTTTGAAATATATATTTCGAAAGGGTATGCCTTATTTGTTTTAGAAGATAAGGGAGCAACAGTAATTAAGGGCGAATATTGATTATGAATATCGTTAGATAAAATTTGTTTGCTTGACAAATGGCAGGAAATGAATTAGAATATATTAGAATATATTTGAATACAAAAAATAAGGAGGCTTTAAATGGCTAAAGTAGTAACATTACGACTCACAGAAGAAGAATACGAGAGAATATCCGCTGCTGCCAAGATTGAGCATCGTCCCATTTCTAATTTTATCACTGCCAGGGTGGTAAAAGATATAGAAGAATCTTATTATGTAGACCCCGTTGAGATGGCCCAGATTAAATCAGATAAAAACCTGATCGGAAAATTGAAAATTGGGCATCGTGATGCCAAAGAAATGAAGGGCAGTTTTGTTGACTAAATTTAGAATATTCGAGACCAGCCAATTCCTAAAAGACCTTGAACAAGATTTTAGCGGACAACAGGAAAGGATAAAAACAAAACTCGTAAACTATGTCTATCCTCAGCTAAAACAAAATCCCTATTTTGGCAAAAATATAAAAAAGCTCGCAACCTATAAGCCGGATACCTGGCGCTATAGAATAGGCAGCCACAGATTTTTCTATGAGATTGATAACCCAAATAAAATAGTCTTTATGATATCCGTTGATAATCGCCAGCATGCTTACTGATAGACTGAGCTGGTTTTTCTATCCCAGCTAAATATGGACGTGTTGGAAGAGCCAAGGTATATGATTTCAAGCAGAGCCGACACCACTTATCTTTTAAGTACTTGGCCCGGAGAATATCTTTTAGTTAGAACCCTGGAAGATGATTACTCTCCCTATTCTTTTGAACAATTAAGTAAAGAGGAGATAGGGGATACGGTAATGGTGATTCTATCGGGAGGTATGGTCCTGGGTTCTCCGGCAGCAGGCGATGAGGGAGCAGAAAAGGGCATTAAATAATAATTTTTATGCTCTACACGAATGGATAGGTTTGATGTATTATGGTTTAGGTTTTAGGTGAAGTGTGGGGCAAACTCTTAATTGAATTGAAAAAATATAACAAGCGGTTTTGGTAAGCTGGTGCAGCCATAGTATAGGAAGATGTTTGGATATAAGGAAGGGGATTTTTATGCTCTCTTCACAGTCACTCGAAATGGAAGGGATTGTGATATAATGAATTTATAAATCAAAATGTCATGAAATTAATAAAACAAGCCTTTGAGGGTTTTTGAGAGAAAGATGACAAAGGGGGTATAAGCAGGGTATGCCACTCACTGTAAGTATGCGTGAAGTAGAGGTATTGGTCTAGTGCATAAGGTTCCACTTTTAAGTGGGCGTGAAGTTGCAAGAGGAACTCTAAGATCACTTAACCCGTTTTCACGAGTACAAGTTTCATGTAATAGGAGGTAGAAATGGTAAAAATTGAATTTGATATATTTGTCTTTAAAGAAGATGAGAATTATGTAGCTTATTGCCCCGAACTTGACATTTCCAGCTGCGGAAGTACTATTGAGCAATCGAAAGAAATGCTCAAAACAGCCATAAGATTATTTCTTGAAGAAGCTGAAAAAATGAATACCCTTGAAGACATACTTGATGAAGCTAATTATAAAAAAGATGCAAAAGGCAAATGGGTGCCACCAAAACTTGTTGCAACAGAATTTGCAGGATTATAGTATATGCCCAAAATAGTACCCATTCCAGCAAGTAGACTTAGAAAAATATTTGAAAAAGATTGTTTTAAATGCGTAAGAATTGAAGGTGACCATTATGTTTATACAAAACAAGGAGTTATAAGACCAATTGTTGTACCTAATTGGCCAGCAGTACCAGTATTTGTAATCAGAAACAACATAAGAACTGCGGGGATAAGCAGAGAACGTTATTTCCAACTTTTAAAAGAGATAAAATAAAAAAATATTATTTAGAATAGATATTATTTTTTCAATATTTTCTATTTAAAGAGAAGGATTTTTAAAAATTTTGCGGGGACAAGATATAAGAACAACTACCTTGCCGTTTTTTAATAATTTGAAAGAAGAGCAGGTAGATTATGTGGTGAGGAAGGTGAAAGAAGGAATAAAAAACAGTATATAGTATCGAGTATATAGTGAAAAACAGTATCGAGTATATAATATCGAGTGAAGAAAAGAAAAAGAAAGAAAAGAAAAGAAATACAGGAGGAAATAATTAATAGACAGGCGAGACGCCTGTCCTATAGTTGTTAGGTAAAAGTATTATCGCACAAGGGGCGTATAGCAATATATGACCCTGCTGCTTCTATCAGGAATCCATTGTTTATAATTTTTGAGATAGATTATTTATATTTTAATTTTGTGATATAATATAAGTGTTAAAGTAGAAAAGATAATAAATCTTCTGATGGAGCGGAAATAGTGGGATAAAATTCAACCAGTATGGGAGGGACAAAAGAAATGAAGACATTGGTTTATCAGAAAAAAATCTTAGAGGAAGTTAAAGATTTGCCAGAGGAGCAGATATCTAATCTCCTTAAAATTATTCGTATTTTTAAGAATTCTATTATTAAGCAAATAAAAGAGGATGTAGGGCTAAAGAAGGAATTTAGAGAATGGGATAAACTTAGCGACGAGGCATTTGTTGATTTTGAAAGGAAATTATAGTGAAAATAGGTGATGTTTATCTTGTTGAAATTCCTACTGTTGGTGGACATGAACAGGGGGGTTTGAGACCTGCGTTAATAGTGCAATCGGAAGAGAGGGTGAATGAATTACCAACTGTCTTGATAGTCCCCTTGACTTCAAAAACAAAAGCAAGTATCTTCCCTTTTACTTTCCTGATAGAACCTGATCAATTAAATAATCTTTCCTCATCTTCTGTCGCTTTAGTCTTCCAGTTAAGAGCGATTGATAAAAGACGCTTGAAACATAAAATTGGGAAGTTAGAAAAAGGAATGATACTTCATATGAAACAAATCCTGAAGGAAATTATGGAGTTGAATACAAAGTAGGGAAATAAAATACGTCATAAAAGGGGACAAGCTACTTTTTGTTACAAAAAGTAGCTTGTCCCCTTTTATGCTTTAACGGGGCGAGCCCACTCCTACTTTTATTCCTGAGAGTTCTTTTTGAACCTCGGAGAAGCGCAGGGAATAGTATTCCCGATTCTGCTGGTTAAGGATGGTGGAAAAATAATACCTAAGACAGGGTAAAATTGAGGGTATTTTATTTTTTTTAAGGTATGTTATAATAAAAATAAAAGAAAATAGATATATTAATCCTGTATAGTAGATAACTTATTGTAAACTATACAGAATTAAGTAAAAAGATTAAACTGGTTTAAAATTTTAGGTGTGTTTGAGTGGGAAGAAGGAGTGAAAGATGAGAGGGGATAAAGAATATGCAGTAGAGATAATCGAGAAACAATTGATAGAAGCTAAAAGGACGGCTATTGCTAAAAGGGCTAAAGAAGCGATGATTAATCTGAGAAAAGGGAATTCCAGGATAGGAGACATCAAAGAATTGTATAAGGATTTAGAGAGTGATTAAAGTAATTTGGGATCAAGGTTTTAAGAGGGTTTACAAAAGGAAAGTAAAAAATAATTTTGGAATAAATCAATTAGACCTGTCTGCGTGCGAACACGCACAGGCAGAAAGGAGAGTCATGAGTAAAAAGGAATTACTTATAAACGAAATTGAACAAGTTCCTGAACCTTTTCTTGACGAGGTATTGGATTTTATTAGGTTTTTAAAAACAAAGGCTATCAAAGAGCGAATGAATATAGCTATTGCAAGCGAATCTTCTCTTAAAAAGGATTGGCTGAAGCCAGAGGAAGATGAAGCATGGCAAAATTTATAAAAGGTGATGTCGTAGTTATTTCATTCCCATTCTCTGACTTCACCCAAACCAAAAGACGTCCTGCTTTAGTCATCTCGGCATTAGAAGGAGATGATGTAATTCTCTGTCAGATAACCAGCCGAACCATTAGAGACAATTATGCTATCCCGCTTGAGGATAAGGACTTTAAAACTGGAGAATTAAAGCAGTCGAGCAATGTGAGACCAAACCGCATATTCACAGCAGACAGCCATATTATTCTCTACAAAGCTGGCAGTATTACAGTCAACAGACTTAACGAGGTTATTGACAAGATAGTTGAAATTATACGGAAATAAAAAGATGGTATCCCTTCGTTCGCACTATCGCCTAATAGTAGATAAAGGATTTCGCAACTCTGACTTCATTCCGGAGAGTTCTTTCTGCACCTCTGAGGATATTATGCTGGATATAGGAAAAGATGAAAGAGTTATAGGTATTGAGATTCTCGGTGCCTCAAAACGGGTGAATTTAGAAAGGCTTTTGCCAATAAAATATGAAACTCCAAAAGGGGTCGCCTCTTAAGGGAATACTCATTAGTATTAAAATACAGTTTTTTAGTTATTAGTTTTTGGACGAGATTGCCACGCTCCCTGCGGGCGCAATGATAGAAAAGAAATATGAGAAATACAAAAATACTAAATCACTCACCCCCACCTTAATCCTCCCCCCTCAAAGGGGGAGGAGATAATGGATTCCCACTTTCGTGGGAATGACAGAAAAAGAGAGTGGGAATGACAGAGTTAAATAGACAGGCGAGACGCCTGTCCTACGGATGTTTGGAAAAAAAGGGGACAGAATACTTTTATTATTAAAAATTAAGAGTATCTTGTCCCCTTTTTGTTAATAGTTCTATTCAATTTTCCCCTGTATAAATAAAAGCATTTAACAGGGCGGGCCCCGTATAAATAAAAGAATTTAACAGGGCGGGCCTAACTCTGCCTTCATTCCGGATAATTCTTTCTACACTTGTGAGAAGCGCAGGGAATAGTATTCCCGGTTTTGCTGGTTAAGGATGGTGGAAAAATAATACCTAAGACAGGGTAAAATTGAGGGTATTTTATTTTTTTAAAGGTATGTTATAATAAAAATAAAAGAAAATAGATATATTTATCCTGTATAGTAGATAACTTACTACATACTATACAGGATTAAGTAAAAAGATTAAACTGGTTTGAAATTTTAGGAGTTTTTGAGCGAGAAGAAGGAATGAAAGATGATATCCGAAAATGATATGAGTATAATATTGAAATATGCCAAGAAATACAAATTGAAAAAGATTATTCTTTTCGGCTCATCGAAAGAAAGAACTGAGGCCAGAGATATTGATGTAGGTGTCCAGGGTGTAGCTCCTGAGTTATTTTTCGATTTTTGTTGGGAATTATATAGGGATTTATCTAAACCGGTGGATGTTATCGATCTAAGCAGAGATTGTCAATTTAATAGACTTATAGAAAAAGATGGGTTGGTATTATATGGCTAATGGTTTCCTCTTGGATAAAGCGAAATTAAAACCTCTGATAAAGAGCATCTTTAGCCTTTATTCTGAGTTTAAAGAAGAAATAGATAATTCTCTCATAAGGATTGAACGGCATGAAAGTCATAAAAAGGGATAGGCATAAAAGGGGACAAGCTGAAGTAGTCGTTAGTGAATAGTGAATAGTAAGAAAAAAAAGAAAGAAAAATACAGAAGATACAAGAGTATTTAATTGACCAACTTGCCAATTCATTAATTAAAAATACGGTTTTATCGATTTTCGGTTTCTGGTAATATACAATGATTGTGTACTATGAAAAATAAAGGATTAAAATCGCTAAGCAGGAAGATTATTTCTTTAATTAGAAATCTGCCCTATTTGGAAATAGAAAATTTGAAAATGTTATAGATAGAGGAAAAAAGGAGGTGTAAATAATGAAACAAACATACACAGCATTAATACGAAAAACCAAATTGGAGTATGTGGCAATATGTTTAGAACTAAATGTAACAGCAAGAGGAAGAGATCTTCCTGAAACAGAGACAAATCTTAAAAATGCAATAGAGATATATCTGCAAGATGTGAAAGAACACCCAGAGACAGTAGTTTCACCAATTTCTACAGAGGAACTTATTGAATTTTTAGCAGATACAGAACCTGATTGGGTAAAAGAAAGAAAATTTTTGAGACCTCTGGAAGTTTATGAGGTGCCATCTTATGTCTAAAATTCCTTCTATGTCAAGCAAAAAATTGTGTAAACTTTTGGAAAAGGGAGGAGCTAAATTTGTAAGACAGGGCAAAACTGACCATGCTATATATTCTAGAACTGTTGAAGGAAAGCGGTATTCAGCACCAGTTCAAATGGGAAAGAAAGCTTTAGATTCTATTTACTGTAAAAGAGTTCTTCGACAATTGAAATTTACGGATGAAGAGATCTCTAAGATTAGATCAGTTAAATTATGAATATTTAATATGTACTTCCTTTTTAATAATTTTTAAACTAACCAGTCTTCTATCTTTATCAGTCATTCAGTAAAAATAGTCGTTAGTATTAGTTAGCGTGGAGCGGGTAGCGTATAGCGTATAGGTGTGGGGAACAGTTGCGGGTAAAATACAAAAATGCCAAATCACTCACCCCCACCTTAATCCTCCCCCCTCAAAGGGGGAGGAGATGAGAAGTAGAGGGGAAGAATTATATTTTATTCAAATCTGTTGTTTTTAGGTTTGAATATAATTTAATTATTTCGAAATGATTATCTGCATGAAGAATATCAAGATCATAATAAAGGGAAATACTTGCAATTAGAAGATTAGTAGAGGGAATAGTTTTCCCTTTTCTCCGAAGTTCAAATCCAAGTAGTGAGGCTTTTTTCCATATCTCTTTATTTTCTTCAAAATAATGAAGAGCTGATAAATCTGAAAAAATCTCTCCATATTCTTTTTTTGTTTTTGTTCCCTGTAAAAGTTCTAATATGATTATACCAGTAGTAGCAGATTGGTCTTTATCCAATATTTCCATTAATATATTTTTTATCTGAACTGAAGAATTTCTTTTTAAACCTAAAATCCAGGCTGAAGTATCAATTAAAAATAGTTTATTTTCTCTATTCATCTTTTCTCATTTCCTTTAGAGAAGAAAGGTCAATATTCAGGTCACAGTTTCCTAATCTATTTTTTAACTTTTCCAAATGTTTTTTTCTGATAAATTCTTTTAAAGAAAGATTAATTAATTCTTTTTTAGTGCTTATTTTAGATAATTTTAATGCTTCTTTGATAAGATTTTTATCTATATTAATAGTAGTCCTCATCATGCATCACCTCTATGCACAGAATATCACAAAATATGATGCCTGTCAAAAAAAAAATACATATCTTTTTATCAAAAAATGTACTTATTCGGTTAATATAAACTTTTGTGGAGTAGTAAGATAAAAGAATAATGACTATGATAACTTTAGTGGCGGGATTTGAGATAAAGGTATTTTATTTTTTTAAGGTATGTTATAATAAAAATAAAAGAAAATAGATATGTGGCATCATTTGATAATTAGTTAATATTAATAAGGCAAAAGAAGGGATATAATTGGAAAAGGAAGAGGAGAGAAGAAGAGAATACGCTAAGCTTTTAAAGAAATCTTTAGAAAGGGTTATAGAGAAACTCACAGGTAAGGTAGAGAAGATAAGCATTTTTGGATCTTATCCTAAAAAAGAGCCAGATCTTTTTATGGATTTAGATATTCTTATTATAATGAATACTAAAAAAAATTTTTTAGAGAGGTTAAAAGATATATATTCTCTATTACACCTTCCAGTAGATGTGGATATTTTATGCTATACACCTGAGGAATTTGAGAAGATAAAGGAGAGGCCATTTTTTAAAAAGATTTTAGCGGAGGAGTTGGTGTTATATGAGAAAGGAAGCAAAAGAAGAGGGGAAAAGATGGTTAGAACAGGCCATAGAGGATTTAAAATGGGCAAAAGACTTAGCTGAGAGAGGTGGTTATCATATAGCTTGTTTTTTATCCCAACAGGTTGGAGAGAAAGCTTTAAAAGCCTTTTTATATAATCAAGGAGAAGAGATAGTTATTGGACATTCTGTAGAAAGGTTGTGTCATTTGGCAGCAAAATATGAGGCTAATTTTTTAAAGAAAGTAAAAAAATGGGCTATACTTGATGGTTATTATATACCCACAAGATATCCTAATGGATTACCCGATAGTATTCCAGCAAAAGTTTATACCAGTGATGCAGCTGGTGAAGCAGTTAGATTAGCAGGGGAAATAGTTGATTATATTAAAGAAAAGGTAAAATGAAAAAAAAGTGCCAGGCACAAAAGTTACATTTTGGTTATTTGAGGATTTTTAAGGATACTTCAATCCTGATTTTTGGGGAGGAATAGAAGGGGACAGAATACTTTTTTATAAAAGTAGCCAGTCCCCTTTTTATATTACATTTAACGGGGGCGGATATAAGAAATAGACAGGGTGGCACTCAATATTACTTGAGTGCCACCCTGTCCTATGAGGGTAAGCGGGCTATTTTAATTTTTTAGTATGTGTTATAATTACGTATGGGTCGTAAAGGTAGATGATCTATGGAAAGGTAGATAAACTATGGAGAAGGATATTTCTAAAATTGAAGATAAATTAAAATTAGTTTTAGAAGAAGAAAGAGGCATCCTTTTTGGTTATCTTTTTGGTTCGATGGCTTTGGGAAAGACCAATTTAGAAAGCGATATAGATCTGGCTTTTTACCTTGAGGAGAAAGAGGTCAAAGATTTTTTTAAAAAACGCCTTTTCTTAATAGAGAAGATTCAATCCCTTTTAAAAAAGAGGGTTGAGGTAATTATTCTTAATGAAGTAAGATCAATATTTTTCAAATTCGTTATTATTAAAGAAGGAGAGATAATTTTGGAGAGAGATCATGCCCAGAGGATTGACTTTGAATTAAAAACTATGCAGGAATATTATGATTTTCGACCTTTTATTAAGGAATACAATGAAGCCTACCTCCAAAGGTCTCTTAAGGAGGCCCTATGAGCGAGATAACCTGGCAAAAAATCTTCGAAAAGTTGCAACAATTAGACGGATACCTTAGCAATCTTAAGAAACTAAAAAAAGAAATAAAAAGCCCAGAGGAGTTTTTGGAAGACTTTCATCTTTATGGATTGGCGGAGCGCTACTTACAATTGAGCTGTCAAGTGGTCCTGGATACCTTAAATTTGGTGATTATTGAGGAAGCCTGGGAAAAACCGGAAGATAATCAAGAAGCAGTTTCTATTCTTTTTAGAAAAAAGATTATTTCTGAAAATTTAGCTTCAAGATTAGAGGGGATAGCAGGTTTTAGAAACATATTAGTTCATGAATACGGGGAAATTGACCGCAGGAGAGTGTATCAATATTTGTTGGAAAAATTAGAACTTTTTAATGCTTTTAAAAAAGAAATACTTAATTGGCTGAAGAGTAAGTCTTTATAGCAGATAAGATAAAGAGAGAAGAATATAGTTAGCAAGTGAAAGATAAAAAGGGGGCTAAATTAGTCGTTAGTATAAATACAGGTTTTTAGTTTTTAGTTGTTGGTTATCAGTTTTTAGCTTAAAGGAAAAAATAAATAATAAAACCATATAGGGGAAAAAGGGGATAGGGAACTTTTTTATTACAAAAAGTAACCAGTCTGGAAATGGTAAACTAAAATGCACCTAAGGTGGAAAATAAAAATGCACCTTTTAAAAGAAGCAGTTCTTTACTATAGTATGAATAAGAATCAATACTATAAGGAAAGGACTGAAGATATGGTTAACAAGATTATGTATCAAAAGATTCAGTATTTTAAGAGAAAAGGGTTTACCAAAGCAGATATTGTAAGAGAAACTGGATTAAACAAGCGGACAGTATTTAAATATTACGATATGTCAGAGAAAAAATACGCTCGCTATATAGAAAAAGTGAGGTATCGGACCAAGTTATTTGAGCCTTATCAGCCCTCTATTCTTGATCTATACCAGGTAAATGATTTTCAAAGGCTGGAAAAATCGGCGGTATATGATTATCTTGAAGAGAAACTAGGGTCTTTGCCGGGTACGGAGAGGAGTTTTCGTAACTATATCAGCTTCCTGGTAGAGACAGAACAGCTGAAATTAAATGGTAATAAACGGATATATTCTCCTGTGGCAGAGCTTCCCTACGGGAAACAGTTGCAGATCGATTTCGGAGAATACCGTACCAGAAGAGGCTTAAAGCTCTATATATTTGCAGCGGTTTTATCTGCCAGCCGCTACAAATACTGTGCCCTACAGGATAGACCCTTTACCACTCTGGATTTGATCCACCATCTCCTGGATTGCTTCCAGTACCTGGGGGGAATACCCGAAGAACTGGTAATAGACCAGGATAAGGTGATGGTAGTAAGTGAAAACAGAGGAGATATCATCTACACTAAGGATTTTAAGCAGTTTATAGAAGAAATGGATTTAAAGATGTATGTCTGCCGGAAGAGTGACCCGGAGAGCAAGGGGAAGATAGAGAATCTGATTAAGTTCATCAAGAGAAACTTTCTAAGCGTAAGAGATTTTGAAAACATTGAAGAGGCCCAGGAAAGGCTGTTCAAGTGGTTACACCGGCGGGCCAATGGCAAGATTTCACTGGCCACCCGGCGTATTCCCCAAGAAATGTTTATTGAAGAGAAGTCCCATTTAAGGACATTGAGGAATTCCATCTACCGGAAGGATAACTTAAATGCCAGAGAGAGACGGAAAGCAGATATTATGGGTCAGATATCGGTGAATGCTGGTAAGTATCCGGTCCCTTTGGAATACCGGGAGCGGGAAGTAGAGATCTATAAAACCGCAGAAAGGCTTTTCATTTACGATATCCGTACCGGAGAAAAGATAGCAGAACATGTTATATCTCCTATTCCGGGAAGCCGGATAGCAAACCGTGCCAGATGCCACCACAAAGAGCACAGTCAGAGGGAATTGAAAGAGGAGCTAAAGAGCCTTTTTGCCTTAGATAGCTGGAGTGAATTTGTAGATAAGAACTTTCGGATGTATACCCGCTATTTCCGGGATCAGTATCATGATGCACTAAAGAAATTCTCCCAGGGAATAGAAAGGGAGCATCTAGGACAGGCCATAGACCTGTGTCTGGAGAATCGGACTTATTCCATGGCAAATCTATACGATACTTATCAGTATTACCAACAAGAAGCAGAATTAGCACTACCAAAGGTAAAAATTGGTTCTAAGTTAAGGGATATTCCCCATGAGAAGAAAGAATTTCAAGTAGAAAAGAGAGATATCGGAGTTTACCGTGCTCTGGTAAATGCCTCCTCGGAGGTACGGCCATGAGAAAATATCAGCAGATAGTCAGTTTACTGGAAAGCTTAAAGCTGAAAGGAATGATCCCTAATCTGGATAACGAGATAACTGAGGCCGAAGAAAAGAAAATATCCTATTTGAGTTTCCTGGACCTTCTTTTAAAGGCAGAGATAGACTACCGGACAGAAAGAAGGCTTAAGCGGAATCTGGTAGGAGCCCATTTTCCGGTAGAAAAAGACCTGGACGATTTCCAATTTGTCAGAGTAAAAGGTATCACTAAGTCAGACCTATCCAGCCTTCTGGATTTCTTATGGCTGGATAATCACAGCAATCTTTTGTTTTTTGGACCACCCGGCTTGGGGAAAACTCATCTATCCATAGCCGTTGGACTGAAGGCCATACGAGCAGGTTATACGGTATGCTTTGAGCGGATGACCACCCTGGTTAAGCTGTTAAAAATGGTGGATATTCAGCGCAAGGCAGGCTTTAGAGTAAGCCGGATCTTAAAAGCAGATCTGATGATCATCGATGAGATAGGCTACACACCGATAGAAAGAAAGGAGGCTAATCTATTTTTTAACTTGATAAGTGAGCTTTATGAGAAGGCATCTGTAATCATTACATCTAATAAAAAATTTGATGAGTGGGCTGAAATGATGGGAGATGAAGTGATGACCGTAGCCATGCTAGACCGGTTACTTCATCATTCCAAAGTATTTAATTTAAGTGGGGAATCATTTAGAATTAAAAAAGAAGAGGAGGATTAAGCCATTTTTTTTCTTTCTAGGAGGTGCAAAATTGTTTTCCGCGCTAGGTGCATTTCTACTTGCCATTTACATTTATGTAAATAATACAAAAATTATGTATGTGTAGATGGCCTGAAGATCCGCCTGGATGCTCTACGACATTTCGCATCTTAACTATTTGCTGTATCCACAAATCGTGATCTTGTTTAAGAACTTTAGTAAGGTTATCGTTCTCTCCGAACTCACCTTTTGCCCATTCGTACACAAGATCATATCTTGCTTTTTTTTCTAGATTGGCATTAAAGATTACATTGAAGATTTTAATAAAATCCCTTAAAGCGGATTTTGAATTATAAAGAAATGTTTCGACTCTTTCGTTTAAATTTAAAATGCTAGGTAGAGTTAATGTTCGCCCTTGAGGTTGTGTTAAGATGCCATTTTTATTGATTTTTTCTTTGCATTTAATAATTTCTCCCCCAATTTCTTCGTTTATTTTATAACAGGTCATTATGCGAGGCATAACATCCATGCACATTGTTCCGAAAACATTCTCTTTCTGAGTTTCATTGAGAGGAAAGAATTGGATTATATCTTTTACCTGTAAGGATAAGCGAGCAACTATTGGATTTTTTGTCCCATAATCTAATATCTGTTGAAAATGAAATTTCATATTTTTTCCTATAATACTATTTTTTATGCTGTGTTTATGTTTCTTCAATTATATTTATCTTCAATATTTGAAAATACTTTTTTAAATGCAATATAATGTTTGCCTTCTTTTTTCGCTTGACTAACAATTTTTTAATAAAACCATATAAACTCTCTATATCTCAGTAATTTTTTCATACAATTCTGGTAGGAAGTTTTGACGTAACCTAAATTTAGTTCCGTGATTATGTCCTGTCCTTGCATCAAAATCCACTAAAGCTTTGTTTTCTTCTAGTGCTTTGACAAATTTGTCTATACTAAATTTTTGTAACATTAAAATTTTATTATAATGAAAATACTCTTCACCATCTTTTTTCTTGACTTGAGCTTGAACATAAAAACAATTGATCAACTTTGTACCTGCTTTGTGAAATAGATCATCAAAACCCCAATAAGGCTGCGGATTTATTTCATCTAAACCAATTCTTTTATTTACTGATGCAATCCAACCTGAATGATATTCTAAAACTGTATTTGAGTTAAAAGAAACTAACACTTTTCTTTCACTCTTATTAATAACTATTTTAAAACCCCTATCACTTCTATTCTTACCACCAATAGTTTGTCGAAAACTCATTTCATTTTTAGGATAACGTGTCTCAGCTTCTTTGTGAGGCCAGCCATATTTTAGTAAAAATATTCGGGGTACAAATTTTAGGGCCCTTGGGGAAGGTTCCATATGAAATAAAGTTGTTAAAGTTGAAGTATTTGCTCTTTGAGTTTTTAATTCCCATTCAGCAGCATTTGGAATTGGTAAATTATTTTCTTTGATCCCAAGTAAACCTTCTAAGGTATTTCCAATGCCTCCTACGTTTCCTGGTCTTGTATTTTTTATCCAACCCATTTCTTTTATTTTTCTCAATTCTAAAATTAATTGATCTTTAGTAAATATTTCCATGTCACATTCCCTCTATTTTTATAATTATTTTTAAAAAATCTAAAATTTTTACTTATTCGTTTTCTGCATTATTATTAAATGTTTGAATCCTCTCAGATAAAAATTATATCTCTTCGCTCTTTCATGCCAAATAGCGGTATTCGAAGATTGATTGTGTCTTGTAACACATATAAGATCAACCGGTGTAAAATATTTTTCAAGCATAGAATATATTTTAAATCCTACTGGTGTAAATTTTTTCTTCTTTGCTTGGTCTCCAATTAACCAAGCTATATATTTTTCTGCTTTTAAAATCCGATAAGCTTCTTTCGCGACTTTCTCCATTTCTTCAAAAAAAACAGGATTTTCGCAAGATATTTTGCCAATATTATCTGGATGATCATTATATTTTATGTTATCTGAATAAGGAGAATCAATAAAAACAAAATCTACAGTTTCATCGTTTAAAGGCAATTTTCTTGCATCTGCTTGTTTTATATCTTCTCGGTAAGGAACAATATCAAAACCTATTACTTTTCGATTCTCTTCTTTACAAACATCAATAGTAGTTCCGCTTCCACACATCGGGTCTATTACTAAATCACCTTCTTTAGTATACCTTTGAAGCAAATTCCAAATAACAAAAGCAGGAGTTACGCCGGAATATTTATTACTTCCATGAGGTTTATCTCCATAGTTTTGGGTCGGAAAATCCCATAATGTTGTCGTTTCAAATTTAGGATTTTTAATTGTCATTTTTTAGTAATCCTTTCAAATCTTCTATAAAATGTTCAAAGAGTTTCACCTTATTGCTTTCTTCAATTTCTTCTTCGGTTAAAACGTAGCTACCATCTAAGTCTACTTCAACAATGGCTCTCCCCTTTTTCATTGGCTTCTTGTAGGTTAAAGTTCTATCTTCATCTGGTGTAACAAAATAAACTCGGATATGTTTTGTGGCCTCATCTTGTAGAAGTTTAAGTTTCCAGTAACCAGTTTGGGCTATTCTCTCTCTCAAAGTTACTTTACTTGAAATAACTACTAAGACTTTATAGCTGCTTGGATTATAAATAATAATATCCACATCGGGTAAATGTAACCCAAATTCCCCGTAATCAATGGCTAAATTTCTTTTAACCTTACTTAACTCTAAAGGTAACTTTACTGATCTTTCCAGCTTATTACCATTAACTACTTTCAATCCGAGATCTTCAACTTCTTCGGTAATAATGAACTGAATTAATTTTTCTAAATTTTTCCCCTTAAACGCTCTCCAGCTTTGTTCATGGTCTCCGCCCTTAGTGGGATTTTTTAGCCAATCTTTTTTATGAAATACCTTTGCTTCTTTTAATAATTGTGAAATATGTTTATATGTATCGGCACCAAATTGTTTTTTCTTTTGCAAATACAATTCTTTTAAATTTTCAAATTTCATATTTTTACTCCTTTAACCCTATTACAATATATTCTATCGGGTAGGCCTCTGAATTTCCGTTATGGTTGCTGGCAAACCTCCCTGTTTTTAAATCCCTTTTTTGTGGTAATATTTTCGAGGGTATTCTTCTCTTGATTATTCTATCAATAACAAATCCTGAATATTGCAAGCTTTCCGCAAAAACTTCGGCATTTAGAATATTTACACCTTTCAAACAAGTGTCACCAATTATATAGCAGCACCTTCCTCCATTTTTTAAAATACGATAACTTTCATCAAATACCTCCTGCATATCAATAAAAAAAGTTCTGATTTCATTTGCCATTTTTTTATTTTTTTCTAGCATTTTATTGACAATTTCTCGTGCTATATTGCTTTTTAACTTTTTATCATTGCTATATTTGTGTGCAGACCCAATAAATTCTTTTCTATATTCGGTTAAATTATCTGCAAAATCCAGCCAGATAGTGGAAAGTTGATGTAAATCTGCATATTCGTAGCTGGTTACATAAGGGCTCGAACTAATTATTAAATCTACCTCGTTGTCAGATGTGGGTTGGGTTTTTGCATCTTGTATTTTTATATTTAAGTAGTTTTCTATATTGTTTTTTACTTTTAGGGAAACAATCTGATAAAAACTATTATTTCCTCTTTGCATTTTTTTTAAATGTCTTCTTAACACAATGTGGGGTTTGGTTGGTTTTTTTTTAAAATCTCTGGTGGGTTTAGTACTTGCCTGAAGCCATATAGAACAATTTTTCAAAATGTGACTAAACGCTATGAGAAAAAAATCCCGGATCGTTTCGTATTCTTCATCATAAATTATTCTTAATATCATTCCTAATTCATTTTTATTTTGTTCACTAAACCAGTAATTAATCCGATCTATATTTCTTTGAGGGATTAGAGGTTCAATATTTGTATTAGGAAATAAATTCTGAGATTGGGATTCCACTAAAAATTGTAGTTTTCCTAATAAGCATTTTATTTTTTCATCAAGATAAGAAGGTTCTATTGGGGTAGATTTTACTTTAGTTATTAGAGCGGATATTTTATTTATATCGGTGCCGCTACCTTTAAAACCTCCAGATATGGCGGTAACAATAGTAGTTCCGCATCCCATAAATGGATCATCTATATGAGCATTTTCACTAGATATATATTCATCAATTAATTTTTCAACTAATTGGGGGATAAATTTTGCCGGATAACGGTGATAGTTATGTGTCCACTTTCCTGTATCAGATGGCTTATATTCAGCAAAAGTCCAATCTTCATCTATGCTTTTCTCTTTAAATAAATTTAATATTTCCTCTGGTGATTTGCTTTTTGTTTGCATTGCATTTGTATTATAATCCTTTGTAATATATTTTGTTGCTGTTTCTTTAATCTTTTGGGATGGAATCATTCAAGTCCTCCTAATATTTTTTCATTAATATGTATATTAATCTTCATTTCTCGCTATTTGGATAATATGCTGGTAAATTTTACAAGTGGTTTTTAACTATTAACTGTTTTTTTTAATTAAAATTCGATATTTTTTATAATTATATCACACTACTATGAATACAGTATGGCAACAATTGTGAAAATAATTTGAAAAAATATGAAAAAAGTTTAATTTTTTTTAATTTATTATTATCCTTTTTCATATTTCACTCCATACAGAAACTATTGCTATCATTTTTTGCGAATTTTTTTCTATATTACTTTTGTAACTACTGCCCACAAATAAAAGCTTTCGGGAGAAATAATTTTTAATTTATTTAGGGTATTAAGATCGTCTGGAAGATCTACATCCTTTATTTTGTCCAAATATTTCTTGTCTAATTTAATTTTTTTGATATCTATATCCAAACGATCATCCCTAATCAAAGAAGCCAGGCATGCAACTTTTGAGGCATCTTCTTTAGCGTTTAGAAGAGAATATTTCCCGCCCACTATATGACTTCTAATCCTTCTTATGCCCTCTCGAAGTTCTATGGTATATTTATCTCTAATGCTTTTGCTAAAATCCAATTGGCAGATAAGAAAAGATGTATTTATTTAATCATTTATTATCCTTAAAACTGACTAATGCGACATTATATTAAAATGTCGCATTAGTGGATTTTATTAATTTCTATAAATAAGTTTTTTATTTCGTCTTTTATTTTTCTGTTATGAGCATAATCAAGCATTTCTGCTATATTAATCCGATAATTAAGAATTATATTGGAAACAATTTTTATATATTCTTCTTTATCTATAAGACTAATCTTTTTCATTTCCATAAATAAATCAACAAGTATTTTTTCTATCTTTGTCAGATTTTTTTCTTTAGAAATACGAGAAGAAACAGAGGGTCTTAATATAATAGTTTTTGTTTTTAATTCTATAAATTTTTCTGCTTCAGCTTTATAGGGGTTTAGATAGACATTGTAATTGTTTCCAGTTAAGAAATCTCTTAGAGTAGATAGAAAATCTTTATCAGCATAGATAAAAGTTATAAATTGGCTGGGTAAATGATGGAAGAATCCTTTTAGTTGTTCGGTGCTCCAGCAAGAAAATTCAAGAAGGGGAAATTTTTCTATTAATAATTTTTTAATTTTTTTAGTAGGTTCTATATTCAGCTCAAATTCTTTTTGAATATTAGAATACCATCCTCTGCCTGCAGGATATATAACTTCATTTTTTTTAAGGAAGTAAAGATATTTTTTTAAACTATCTTCTTCGAATTTATTTCCCTTTTCAGTGAAATATTTTTTTAAATCATTAATATGAAAATAATATTTATCTTTCGCGTAATCAATAATAGATTCTTTAATAGTTATGCTCGCCATCATTCCTCCTTTGTCATTTTATCTGTATCGGGGGACGGTAAAAAAAAATCTTTTTTAATTTTACTATATTTTAGTATTAATACGACAAAAGGTTTATAAAATCCTTCTTTCTTGGAAAAATATTCGATTTTTATTATTTAGCAGTAATTATTATCCCCTGTTCTTTCCATTCCTGCCAGTCGAGGTTAATTGAGATTGCCGCGCCCTGATAAATCAGGTCTCGCAATGACAGAAAGAGAGATAGATTCCCGCTTTCGCGGGAACGACATATAAGAAAGTGAGAATAACAGAGAGGGGAATTCGGGAAACACCATATCATTTCGCCCCTTTAATGCCCCTCTAAAATGTAATAAGTTCCCTTTCCGGTAGTTCCAATTTTTTCTAAGATACCTTTATCCTCTAAAACTGCTAAATCTTCACTCGTCTGTACCTTTTTGATATTGTTTAACTCCTGATACTACTTTTTCATCTATTTAATTACTATTCTTTTAGCTTAAAGGACATTTTCTTAGTTAGCGATATTAGCTATGATTTCTTTCCCTTTATCGGTTAGTATGTATCTACCTGTTTTTCGAGCTCCTTTAAATTTAATAAATCCTATCTTTTTCAATAAGAATGCATCTCTTTTAGCAGTTGCTATTGATATTTTGGATATACTTTCAATTACTGTTCTTGTAATAAAACTGTATTTTGCAATATATAATATTTCTTTTATTAACCGTTTTTTTACTACCTCATTTATTGGTTCATTTATAGTATCATTTATAGTATCATCGATTGTTTTAAGTAACTTATCATTTTCTGCAAAGAAAGATATTTCTTTTCTGATAGGTCTTTTAAAAGTCACTGTAAAGAATGTATCAAATTCAAATTTAATGGGTGGCAATCCTGCTTTAGAGATGAGGTTCTTCATTTTATTAATGCCGGTTCCCATCTTCTCGATATATCCTGCCCGGTGTAGTAAATTAGCAATATTTGGGTTCCTTAAGACACTCTTTTTGCCAAAGTCTTCAGGATTTAATCCTTTTGCCAGTCCGCCAAAATTGGTTATGTCAATCCTATCATCAAACATCTCTACCATTATATTAGTACCTTTTTTAAAATAATCCCGATGAGCGGTGGCGTTTATAATTGCCTCTCGCAGGGCTTCATAAGGGATCTCGGGTATTTCTCTTCTTCTTGGTTCACCGGTCATTTCATATCTTAGGGGAATATATTGTTTAAGAAAAATCATTGCTCTATCTATACTAGAGATTAAATCCTCGTTAAAGTCGCGCCTGTCTAATACATCTATTTTTTCTGTTCCTTTGTAGAGAACACAGGTTATGGCAGTATGGAAATAAATATCCTGTAGATTTTTAGAAAAGAAGAGAATGCCAGTGTTATTAAAGATAACTTTTCCTTCCTGTCTTTCAGCTACTCCCAGGTTAGTTAATATAGTAGGGGCATCCAGGACTTTTGAGATACCAGCGAGTCTTAAGAAGTGTTCAAGTTTTTTGGGGTCAAAGTGGGTATTATAATCAAACTTCAAATTTATAAGCTCGCCAAAGCGGATTTTGCCTTCTGCTTTAAAGAATTCAATAATATCATTTCGGTTAAGCTTTTGGGAATTTGGACCTACTCTAAGATAAAAACCGGAAGAACATTTGTAGGGTTTGTCTTCTCCTTCTCTTACGTTAATAATCAGAATATTTTCAAATTCTTCTAATATAATTTTAATGGGAGACTGGCAATTGTTAGCGATATCCTGGATTTGAAATTTAAATTTATTAGTTATATTAACGCCTTTTATCTCCTTGTCGTCAGTTATTCCAAGAAATATCCTGCCTCCTGAGGAATTGGCAAAGGCAACGAGTTCTTTATCTATACTGGTCATAGATTCTTTAAATTCAATTCTATAACCTTCACCTTCTTCAAGTATTAGCCGTAGTTCGTCTTTATTCATATTTATGATCACCTAATTAAATAATAGATTCCCTCTAACCCTGCCCTCTCCCTCCGGGGGAGAGGGAATATAAAGAAGTATTTTTGTAATTATATCACAGTGGTGTGACTACTTTATGGCAAAAATTAGGAAAATAATTGAAAATAATTGAAAAAAGTTTGATTTTTCTTAATTTTTTTAAGAAAAATTGTGATTTTGTATAAAACAAACTGTTATCTATATACTATATCGATTGTTAAAAGTCCTTCTTTTTTAGGGAAATTGTAAGGACACATTCTATTTATTTACACCACTTCAAGATCTTTCTTCTTCCAAAAGACACTTCCCTCAGAAAAAGACATCTCTAATTTCCCTTCATCATAAAGAAAGGAAAGATAGGATTTTATGGTATTGGAAATAAGTACGTATTGATTGGGATTTAAATCTATTTTATATTTCTTGCATATCCGAGAAAGTATTTCTTCAAATGTTGCAGGCCTTTCACAATATAATAAAACTGTAGAGATAATCTCTCTAATCTTATTTTCATTTATAGTAATAAGCTTATCGATAGAGGGAGTGGGGGTACCATGACTCGGAATAAATACTTCCGCTTTTACGGTCTTTAGTTTCTGTAAAGTTTCCAGATGTGCCTTGACATCATAAAGGAAAAAGAGATGATATTTGTTGATGATCTCCTCTGAAATGAGACTATCGGCAATAAATATTATATTATCCGGTGTTTTTATACCAATCATATCGAAAAAATGTCCGGGCAATGAAATTGCCTCTAAATTGGTATTCAATATGTTTCCCGATGAGGGGATAATATCAGTCACTCTTGAGGGATGGGCCATTAAAAATTTATTAGTAAGTCTGGCATTGGGGAATCCCCCATAAAGAAAAGAAGGTTCGAGAATAGGGTCTTGAATGAAGGCGGCCTCAATTCGGGTAGCAGCAATCCGGCAATCCGTTTTGTTTTGAATAAAAGCATTCCCCCCAATGTGGTCAGTATTGGAGTGAGTATTAATAATAAGTTTTACTTTCCAATTTTTTCCATTCAATAATTTTAGAATTTGTCTGCCTGCATCCTTGTCATTCCCGCTATCAATTAGAACAGCTTGCTCATCCTGGACATATACACCAATATTTGCGGGAGAAGGAATAAGATAAGTATTAGATGCAATTTTCTGTAAATTTAATGCCATACTTTTATACCTCAAACTATTAAAATTTAGAAAATAGGAACATATTAAGAAACTCCTCAGATCCTGCAGAGGTTGTCCGCTAAAAGTTATCGGGTTATTGAGCTGGCACAATGCTGACAAATTGTTGTTCTAAAAATTACTCATAAATCCAGCCCATATAGATAAACAGAAAATAAATATGGTGATAAATAAAATGACCCTGAAAATGCTTAGCCGGTCGTGTATTACGCTGGTTTCACATCTTTCATCCCAGCTGGTTATTCCGTTTCTCTTTAATTTGTTGTAGGCAAATATCATAGTGAAAAGCGCGATAAAGGGAATTCCCATCCCCATACCATTTAACCAGAGAAGGAATCCTCTTTTCATTCCTGTGGTATAGGAAATCTTTTTTCCGGATAGAGCGCGTATCTTTATTCCCAGTAAGACCTTCCCGGGAGTAGTGCCGAATGAGGAGATCATCATCGGCTCGAAGAATATCAGGTAAAATAGTAAGAGTAGTATACCACCGATAAAATTGTCCATTCGGGTTATTGTGTAATTGAGCCCAGGGGAAAATAGGGCAATTATAAATATGTAGATGGGCATTATAAAGGTAATGTCAAATATTCTTGCCCAGTATCTTCTCCAGGGATAGACTTGTGCTTGCATAATAAAATCCTCCTCCGGATAAATATTAATTGACCGATTTACCAATTTACCGATTGGCCAATTAAGAATAATTTACTAATCTTCTAAAACTAATCTACAATTAAAATAATCATTAATATAAATACAATATGTTAAGAGAGGTACTTTGTCGCTTATTTTACGCACTTTCTGAACTATCCGGAATTTCCGGATAACAGAATTTTCTTTACTTAACGATCGTAGTTTATAATTTATTTATATCTTTTTTTCATCCCTGAAATCTCTTCTTCTATCTCCCGACGAAGGCTTTCGGGGGCAAGAACTTCAGCATAGCTGCCCATCCCCAGAATCCATTTCTTAACTTCGGTTATACCACTTACTTCGGCAGAGAAGATGATAGAGCCATCGGATTGTTTACTTATTTTCTGAGTAGGATGCCTTAGCTCTTCTTTGGCCCAGCGGGAAACGGGAGGAAATATTTTTACTCTAATCTTCTGGTCTTCTCCTCTTACTACCTGCCAGCTTTTACCCATATAATCAGAAAGTGAAAATTTGGAAGAGACGGTAAAGGTGTCTTCGGTAAGATGAATCTCTTTAATTCGGTCTATTCTGAATATCTTAGTCTTTTTGCGCCAGTGACAATAGGCGATAAGATACCAGGCCCCCTTATGGAACATCAGATGGCAGGGGTTTACGGTACGGGTAGTTATTTCATCCCGGCTGATGGTGTAGTATTTAAGGTGAACTTGTTTTTTGTTGAGGATGGCTTCGTTTAACAGAGCGAAGGTTTCACTGTAGTCTTCATAGTCTTTTAGTTTCTGGATATTAAAAGAGATAGAATCTTTTACTTCACGGATATATTTTTTGTTGTCTTTCTCTAGGAGGCTTTCGATTTTAAGCAGAGCCAGGTGCATATTTTTCTGATAGGGAAATCCTTTCTGTTGAAGGAGAAAATTTCCAGCCAGAAATAAGGAAGCAGCTTCTTCACCGGTAAATCTTAAAGGGGGAAGGAAGTAGTGTTCATCGATATAATAGCCGCCGTGAGGTCCGGTGGAGGAGTGTACCGGTAAACCGGCAAGGGCCAAGGTATTAAAGTCCCGATAGACGGTACGGCAAGAGATATTAAGTATCCGGGCTAAGCTTTCTACCGGGATACCTGGTTGAGCCTTTAATATGATAATAGTATTCATCAACCTTTCAATTTTGTTCATCTTTTTTTACCTCCGATTAAAGAAATAGATAAGTTTTTATAATTATATCATACTATTATGACTTCTGTATGGCAAGAATTGGGAAAATAATTGGAAGAAATGAAAAAAAGAGGACCGTCCACTGATAGATCTATATAATAAAAAGCTCGCCTTACTTCAAGTAAGGCGAGCTTAGGAGGTATTAAAATGAAAAAGCTATCTGTTTTGTTACTCGATAGTTTTCAAATTAGAAAAATTATATCACATTATAAATTAATGTCAAATTTTTTTTATAATTTTTTTATAATTTTTACAACACTGTATGTCGTGCTATTACGGTGATTAAAATCTGGCGGAGGGGGTGGGATTTGAACCCACGGATACTTTCGTATCGCCGGTTTTCAAGACCGGTGCATTCGGCCGCTCTGCCACCCCTCCACTATTTATTTATTTTTTACTTATAGAGAATAACATCTCTCTACCTTGTTGGTCAAGTAAAAATTATCCCCCTCACCCCCGTATCAAGTACGGTGCAGGCTCTAACCCTCTCCCTCTATGGGGCGAGGAAATAAAGATGTAGGCAGGCGAGACGCCTGTCCTTACGGAGGGCAGACACAAGGTCTGCCCCTACAGGAAGGCTGGGGGATGTTTTGCGCTTTTATAGTATAGTAGTATTTGCATTTTTCCCCGCAATTGTTTCCTACGCCTATACGCTACCCGCTGTACGCTATACGCTAATTAATTAACAATGACTGACTTAATTGGTCAATTGGTTCATCGAGTTATCTTTTCAAGCCCTCCCATATATAGACGAAGGACATCGGGGATAACTACACTTCCGTCCTTCTGCTGATAATTTTCTAATATGGCAACCAGGGTTCTGCCCACAGCTAAACCAGAACCATTTAGAGTGTGGACAAAATTTACTTTCTCTTTTTCTTTTGAACGATACCTTATCATTGCTCTCCTGGCTTGAAAGTCTTCACAATTACTGCAGGATGATATCTCTCTATATTTGTTCTGAGCCGGCAGCCATACTTCAATATCATAGGTCTTGGCAGCAGAAAATCCCATATCCCCGGTGCAGAGAACAATTACCCGATAGGGTATTTCTAATCTTTTTAAAACTTCCTCAGCATTCTGAGTTAAGGTTTCCAGTTCCTGATAAGAATCCTCTGGCCGGCAGAACTTTACCATTTCTACTTTATTAAATTGGTGCTGTCTGATTAAACCCCTTACATCCTTTCCATAAGAACCGGCTTCTTTACGAAAACAGGCAGTATAAGCAGTATAATAAAGAGGTAAATTATCTTCATTTAAAATCTCTTGCCGATGAAGATTGGTTAAGGGTACTTCAGCGGTCGGCACCAGATAGAGACCATTTTCACATTTAAATAAATCACTTTCAAATTTAGGTAGCTGCCCGGTACCGGTCATTGTCTCGGAATTTACCAAAAAAGGAGGAAATATTTCTTTGTATCCATGTTCATTGGTATGAAGGTCGAGCATAAAATTAATTAGAGCTCTTTCCAACTTGGCGCCCATCCCTTTTAAGACGGTGAATCGAGCAGAGGCCACTTTTGCCCCTCGTTCAAAATCGAGTATATTCAGGGCTTCCCCAATATCCCAATGCGGCAAGGGAGTGAAATCGAATTTACGCGGTTCTCCCCATTTTCTTATTTCTATATTGTCCTTCTCGTCTTTTCCAACCGGAACACTTTCGTGGGGAATATTGGGAATTTCTAACAAAATTTTAGCTGTCTCTTCTTCAATTTCTTTTATCTTAGTGTCTAATTCTTTAATCTTTGTCGATACTTCTCTCATGGCTAAAATCTTTTCCTGGGCATCTTTCTTTTCTCTTTTTAATTTTCCGATTTCTTCACTCACTGTATTTCTTTTTTCTTTTAAGGCACCTGCTTCTAATAATAATTCTCTTCTTTTTTGGTCAGGTTCTAATATTTCATCAAGATTAATTTTCTCTTTTCTTTTTTCTAAGGCCTCTTTTACTTTCTCCGGATTAGAACGTATAAGTTTTATATCTAACATTTCTTCCTCCCTCTTTAAATTAAGTAATAAGTAATGAGTGATGAGTAACAAGTAATAAGAAATAAGAAAAATTGTATTTGAGATTATTTTTTAAAATAATATATTAATCCATTTATCAATTTTTGTACAAATTTAAGGTCCTCTAATAAAGTATCTAAATTATTTAAATATTCTAACCTGCTTGCAATAATAATTTGCGTCTCGAGTTCAGATAATGATCCTAAGGCTATATATAAAAATTGAATAAATTCTTTTTTAGAGCTTCTTGCAGCACCTTCAGCAATATTTGAAGGAACAGAAACCGCTGCTCTTCTTATTTGATTTGTTAAACCATAAAGTTCTTTGTTTGGAAAAGACTCAGTAATTTTATAAATATTACTGACCAAATCCATACTTTTTTTCCAAACTTCCAAATCTTTATGATTCTTTATTTCTTTGCTCATTGCTACTCAGTCCCTGCTTCTTATTCTTGACCGTTCATTTAATACTTATTACTGTTTACTTATTACTCATTACTGATTAGTTAGCAAGCTAACTAATCATTTATCCCTTTATAACCCCCAGAGGTCGCATCCGTACTACTTTTTTAGATATGCCGGTCTGATGCATTACTCCAACTACTTCACTCACATCTTTATAAGCCTCGGACATCTCTTCAGCCAGGGTTCCCCGGCTTTCTGCTTTTACAATTATTCCCTTCTCTCTTAATTCTTGTTGAATATCCCTCCCCCTGGCCTGTTTCTTGGCTGAGGTTCTACTCATTACTCTTCCTGCTCCGTGACAGGTTGAACCAAAAGTCTCTTCCATCGCCTTTTCAGTTCCCACCAGGCAATAAGAACAACGTCCCATATCTCCGGGAATTAAAACCGGCTGCCCTATCTTCTTATATTTCTCCGGAATATCGGGGTGAAATGGAGGAAATGCCCGGGTAGCCCCTTTTCTATGGACACATAATTTTACTTTCTTCCCTTCCAGGTTATGTTCTTCTATTTTAGCAATATTATGGGCTACATCATAAATTAGCCTTAATCCTAATTCTTCCGGAGTGCTTCGAAAAACCCTGGCAAACACCTCCCGAGTCCAGTGCATTATACACTGGCGATTCGCCCAGGCGTAATTTGCCGCACAGGCCATAGCGGCATAATAATTTTTCCCTTCCGGTGAAAACAATGGCGCACAGGCCAATTGCCGGTCGGGAAGTTGTATTCCATATTTGCTTACCGCTTTCTGCATGGTTACCAGGTAATCGGTACATACTTGATGCCCCAATCCGCGGGAACCACAATGAATCATTACAGTAATCTGGCCTTCTTCTAATCCCAGTTCCCGGGCAATTTCAGAGTCATATACTTTGTCAATTACCTGAATTTCTAAAAAATGATTTCCGGAGCCGAGGGTGCCCAATTGAGGTTTACCTCTTTCCAGGGCATGTTTGCTAACCAGGTCAGGATTTGCATCTTTCATGCACCCTTCTTCTTCGGTAAACAAAGTATCTTCTTCCCAGCCAAAACCTCTCTCCACTGCCCATTTAGAACCTCTTCTTAAGACATCTCTTATTTCATTATAACTTATTTTTATCTTCCCTTTCGAACCTACACCTGAAGGAATAGCCCTGAATAATTCATTTACTAATAATTCAATTTTCGGCTTTACTTCTTTTTGAGTTAAATTGGTCCTTATTAATCTAATTCCACAGTTTGAAACTACAAAATTATTGGCAATAAAATTATGATGAGGGTGTTTCACGGTGAAATCATAGACATAATCATTGAAATCTACTCTCTGTTTGCTGATAATTTCATCCCATAACATTCCAGAACAACCTAATCCTTCAGTTTTTATCTTTGTAAAATCTTTAAAAGAAAGGGAGTTAAAACTAATTCGAGGAGAAGTTTTTCTTCCTTCATAAATTGAACGTTGAATGAAACGAAGATTAGCGTAAGACGAATCAATCTGTTTATAAATAGCTTTCGCCCCTATTCCCTCTTTTGTTTTTAATTCTTTAGCCTGAATCGCAATTCCATTCCTTTTTTCAATAATTAATTGTTTAGCTTTTAAATAGTGTACTGTGGTATTGGCAATAAAACTTCGCTTTTTATTATATTCAAAACCAATTTTACTATAAAGGTTAATTAAGTCCTGATTCTGACCAGATAAGATTAATCGGAGACGGTGGGATATATCCCCTCCTTTATTTACATATTCAACTCTCTGACTTATCTTCTGAGTTTTAACGCCAAATTCAACTAACAAATCAGAAATTTCTTCTAAGAATCTTCTCCCACTTTCAATAAAACCTTCTTGTTTATTCATGGAAATCATTGGACAATAAAAAGTATAGTTATGGTTTAACATCGTTTTAGGGGTAGACAGTTCTGCTCCAAAAAATGCTGCCAAAAAAAGCCTTTTTTGCCAAAGCGAGGTCTTAATAATCCACTGAGGAAGGTAGTAATCTTGATTAGTTTTCTTCCCCAAAGGAGTTCCTAAGCCAACTAAAAGGATTGCAAAACTACTTGAAACAACCTTACAAAATGTTTCTATGTTAGAAAATTCACATTTTCCATAAAGAGTATCTATTTTATGGTCTCTTTTTCTATGGTAAACCCGGGAACAATTATATCCAATACAAGCAATATCTCTTCTTATCTCTTCAAGGTCTTCAGGTTTGCCATAAAAGCTAGTCACCCCTTTCCCTTTCTCTTTAGCAAAATGAATATTACCATCTCCAAATACATATCCCATTATTTTTAAGATATAAGGCAATTGCGGAGAATTATATCTTAAAGGCAGTAATCCTCTCTTCTTTAAATGAGATATAATTTGATTTAATCCATTCCCATTATTTCCCTTTCCCAATTTTAGAAGTAATTCTTTTACCTTCTCTTCATCAAGGATAATTTTATTGCTTGGTTCTTCATAAGGAGCACCTTCAAAAGGATAAATAGCCACTTCATCTCCTGTCTCCAAATTCCCCAAAGGAATCATTCCATCTTTGGTATAAAAAGGATGGTCTTTGGTGGCAATAATCGTTTTACCAGTTTTGGTTGTTATTTTATAGACTTCATTATCAGGAATTTTTTTAAAAAAATTAACAATTTTACTATTGGCTAAATCTTCTTTCTCAAAATTAAAACAGCTTATTTTTTCTTCTAACCATATTTTTTCAAATTCTCTAATTTTTAAGGTATAACCAAAAGGATGTAAAATTAATGCATCTGGAGAAAGGCAATTGATATCGAAGCCCACTCCTCCGGGAGAGATAACTCCATTTTCCAAAGAGGTCGCCGCTACTCCGCCGATCGCAAAGCCGTACCCCCAGTGGATATCAGGCATAGCTAATGAACGGCCTACGATTCCTGAAAGAAAAGCCACATTGACTACTTGTTCCGGAGCCTGGTCCTGGCGTATTTTTTCTAATAAATTTGAAGAGGCATAAATCAGGCCGGGAACTCTCATCCCGGAGTTATAGGTTTTGGGAATTTCCCAGCGATAATCATCTATTTTGTTTAAAGGTCCTTCCCATGATTGTTTCATTTTCTTCCCCTCCTCTACAAGGATGATTACACAGAATTAGCACAGATTACTCAGATTAAAGATGATTACACAGATTGATATTTATAAATTATAGATAACAGGATTCCGCTTTAATAGATTCCCGCTTCCGCGGGAATGACAATATAGACTGAACAATCAAATATCGAAAATTACCTGAGCTCTCCAGAGTCCGCTTTCTTCATCTTTTTTAATTTCCAAACAATGATAAGTTGTTGCTTTTATCTCTTTTTCTATTTTAACGGAAGGAGGGTTAATTTTCATCCCCTCAACTTCCGCTTTAATCTTAAAATCAGATAATTCCTTTATATAAAATTTATTAAGAATTACCAGTCTAGTTTCACTGATATATAAAAGTTCATTAAGCCAGGCGAAGAGTAAGCCTTCCAAATCGTCAGCTTCCAGCCTTATTTTATCACAAAAGTTTTCTTTAGGTGTTTTGTTTCTTCCGGCAATAATTTCAAACATTCCTTTGGCAGCATTGATAAAAACTTCTCTTTTGGTTTTACCATAGGCTGCTATTCCGATATCAGCGGTATGTTCGAGGATTTCAAATTCTTTCATAGATATTTATTACCTTTTCAAATTTTAAGTTCTACTCTATCATCTGAGATTGCTTCGCTTTGCCCGCAATAACAATTAAACAAAAAAACTCTCGTCAGCTAGTAACATCTACTACTAGGGACGAGAGTTTAATCACGTGGTGCCACCCTGATTCAATAGGAAAATACCCTATCCTTCATTAGGTATTTTTTTAACACACCAGGGGTGCGTTTCTGGATACTTTATTTCACCAGAAAATTATCCGGGGTGGAATTCGGTAAAGTCACCTGCTGATTCACACCAACCATCAGCTCTCTGGGAATGACCGTTACCTACTAACCCCTAAATATTTAACTATATATTTTTTGTTTTTTTAATTATAAATTTTAATATCCCTTCTTGTCAAGCTTTAAAAGAAAGTATCGAGTATATAGTATTGAGTATCGCGTGTTGAAATACAGTAAAATACAGTAATAAGTAATGAGTGATAAGCAAAAAGTTATCTAGTTAGTTGGTTAACGGTTGTATGACAAATAAAAGTCTACCACCTTTTTATCACTTGCTTTGTTTATTTCAAAGGAAATTTTCTTTACCAATTGTAAATAAAAAGAGGGTATCTTAGAAGACACAATCGCTCTTTCTC
>Ga0315541_1000181_pt1 | contig 67308 bp, 58 predicted proteins | sample SalMarSW160190MG_FD_203095 | JGI IMG/M metagenome (GOLD analysis project Ga0315541, IMG submission 203095) | Salt marsh sediment microbial communities from the Plum Island Ecosystem LTER, Massachusetts, United States - Salt Marsh Sediment SW1601-190 ... | reverse complement strand
AGAGTCCACCTAATCGCGGATTCTTTTCAAACAAGATGACGTCATGCCCCCGTTCAGCTGCAGTTCTGGCGGCTTCCAGACCAGCCGGACCACCACCGACGACAACGACTTTTTTCTTGCTTTTTGACGCGGGAATATACTGATAATCCAGTTCACGTCCCAACACTGGATTAACCGCGCATCGAGGGGGTTTCATCTCAAAGTGGCTTCTACTGATACATATATTACAGCGTATACATGGGCGAATCTTATCCTCCTGACCACGTTCCAATTTATTCACGGTTTCCGGATCAGCGATTAGTTGGCGGCTTAAAGCGACCAAATCCACCTTTCCTTCCGCTATGGCCTTGTCAGCCGCTTCCAAAGTGACCGCGCCAACAACACTAACCGGGATATGCAGGGCTTTTTTAAACTTGGCGGCGTACTCAATGTTAATGTTATGGTCCATGTAAGTCGGGGGGAAAATATATGGTGTTAGCTTATTGATAGCCAGATTACCCCTGGAGACATGTAAGATGTCGACTTTATCCTGGATGATCTTAGCGAATTCAATGACCTCCTGGATGTCCGGTGATCCGGGAACCATGTCAATGGCGCTGATACGGTACTCAATCGCCAACTTGTCACCAACCTCGGCCCGAATGGCCTCAAGAACCTCAACCGCGAAACGACATCGATTCTCAAAAGACTGGGGACCATATTGATCTGTCCGTCGATTAAATACTTTTGAAAACAGAAGGGCGGGTAATTGGCAATGGGCACCGTGAACCAAAACCATATCTCCATCAGCCTTCAATACCGTGGCTGCCGCCTTCGCGTAGTCCTCGATAAGATCTTTAAGTTCTTTTTCGGTCAACAAATTACAGTCGATTTCCATTGGTATGCCGACGGAGCTCTCAACTTCGTGTGTGCCGAAGTATGAAGCGATTGGTACAAATTCAACACAAGCTTTTGAGCCAAAGCGTTTAACCGCTTCACACCATTCCGACAGATAGACGACCATAAAATCATCACTCATCCCAACAATATGATGAGCTACAGGCGGCAACACTCGATTTATAAACCCGCAACCTAAAGTAACCGTTGCTGCCCCACCTTTACCGAATGGTTTGGAAAACTCTATCATCTCTCGAGTAATGTGATTATCGTAGGAAGCCAGAAAGTTGTAAATTGGGGCATTAGTAATACGGTTTTTAAGAATCAAATTTCCTATTTTGATGGGTTTAAGTAGATTTGGATATTTGGTAATCATCGTTTTTTCTCTTTTTCTTTTTGTCAGTTAGGATGGACTGCTCTGTCAATGTCCTGGTATATTACGACTAGATATTCTAATCTTCACTTTCGCCAAAGTGTAGATTACCAAAATAATACTTCAACTCGATCAATTCTGAAAGCGTTCATATAAATTCTAAACTGGACTACTTATCGAACTCTATAGAATTTAGGTATAAGATTGTTTTTATGTGATTTGATCCAGTTTTTTGGCCACTTCCTGCATCTGCGGTCGAGAAAGAATTCCCTGGTCTAATAGTATCGATCCGATACGTCTGTGTTTTCCTGTAAATAAATTCTCTTTAACCTGAATATCCAGTGCATCCACAATCTGATCGGGAGAAGCGAATCCCATTCTTACAGCTAACACACCAAATCTAATTTCAATATCTTCTGTTTCCATTTTCCCCTCTAATAAAGCAATATCTTATAAAAGGTGGAGTCTGTTCAAGGATTATGCCAGTAATAGGATTTTCTATAATCAAGATATTAGTGCTTAGTGACGGGGTTATTCAGATATTCGGGGAAATTGGCTAAGTCCGCCCTTAAGCTATGACCCCTCTGTACGGACAAACTATCCATAGCAAAAGCAACACGACCGCTTACGTCTTTCAAGAGGAGAAGGTCATTTTTTCTGAATCCTTTTGGTCTTGAAAGGGAGTCAACATAGATCACGCCTCTGATACTATAACGGCTGGTTATGGGCACACACATGGCCGACCTTATATTCATTAACTGTAAGGATTCGGTGATTTTATCATCTTCATCTTCCTTTTCATCTGAATCTTGAACCATTACAGGTTTATCCATAATCAGGGCCTTCTCTACTAATTCCCTGTTATAAATCTTCTTTGGATGATCAACCGGTTTCCTTGATCGATATGTTATATTAATAAAATCTCCTGTTTGATCGTCAATTGTAATAATGACGCACCGATCAACCCTCTTGAAAAGATCAAATATACCATCCAATAATTTATTGAATATTCCCTTGAGATCTTTCGATTCCATGAGGGACCTGTTCATGTTATAAATAAATTCCAGATTCTTTTTAATGGTCAGAACCCTGTTCGGGTTAACAAACTCTCCGTGTTCATCTACTTCGTTGCTAAAACCTGCTGAATCCAGAAACGGCTTAAGAGTTGATTCGGACATCTTGCCAAGGCCGAGGATTGTCATCCCGATCACTATGGGAACGCCCTCTTTTACCTCAGTTTCAACTCCAGGATTTAAGTCTTTACCGTCCACAAAGGTCCCGTTTTTGCTGCCCAGATCTGTTATAAAATACCTGTTACCTTCGATGCGGATCTTGAAGTGATTTCGGGAAATATTTCTATCCGCTATTTTTATGTCATTTGCGGAATGCCTGCCTACAAGGTATACTTTACCCGGCTTCAATTTGAAACATTCGCCCTGTCCTTTTCCAACCAGTATAAACAGATTGAATTCCATTTGGGTCTTTACCCTGCGTGTATTAAAGAATAAGGAATCTTTAGATAAATAGAACTAACATATATTATACATTAATTTTTGTGGCTTGAAAACATTTTAAGATACCGGCATCCAAGAAAAAATGCCAAGAATTGTTGCTGAGTGTTCCGGGCTGTGAAAAAGGTATAGATCAGGTAGAAATAGAGATTATTGAACTCAAATCCAGTTCTGTTAGAATGTCAACTGATCATTTGTCTGCGTTCTTCCTCATTTTCTCCTTGAGAATAAGGATGACGCTGGCTGCCGCTCCGATCAGAAACAAGGCTGGGAAGACGATAACAGCTAGGACAAAAAAAGCGGTTCATCCCCGCCGGGACCCCAGAATTCTTCACCAAACAAGGCGATAAAAAGACCATACACGAAATTGTGTACTATCACGCAGACCGGCATGCCTGTGGCTGAAACGCCGGTCAATATGAACAGCCTCTTCTGTGTTTTGCTCTCGCCATATCTGCCTGTCAGCACCGTAAGCACCACCCCCAGGACACCGAATGCAATCGCGAGGGCAGCAAGGAGGGGAAACGGAAGTCTTATGCCTCGCCCGACCGCCAGCGCGAGAACAATATGCAGCTATTTATGATTATTAGCAGTAATTGGATGATATCACAATCAGTTCTTGATTCTAAATTATATTTTAATCGAAGGAACGGGGGACTCGGTTTTAGCAAGTGAAGGTATTCCGTGATGTTATCCGCCATGCTTTTTCTCTGGACACTAGAGTGAGGCCTATAGTATGTAAATTATACGCGATTGGTGGATAGAACAGGTTAAATATTTCTCACCATTGTTTTTTAAATAATATCATTTTCGGAGTTACCCATCAGATTGGCAAAATCTCCCACAGAGTATTGGCGGCCCGCTGTGGTTAATAAAAGAGGTTATTGATGGATACAGAGAAGGTATCTACCCTGACGGGAAGTAAAGGTGGTTCGGACAGGCTGGAATCCGTAATAAGCGGATCTATTCTTTTTTTCCTGGTCATAATAGGCATCTTGATATTTTTTCAGCAGTTCCGTTACGACGAGGATAAGTTCAGTGCTTCGGTCATACAGCCTGGATCAGCTATTGATACAACGGCCTCTTCGTCAGAGGCAAAGGTTTCCCTCAAAATTCTCGGTCTGGAGCCTGAAAATTATATCTCCATGTCCGACCTGGAATCTTTCGACCAATATACCTTATCCGATAAAATAAACGGAAAGGCCGACGGGTATCTGGCTTCCGGCTTTGTTCAACTGGTTTGCACACGATTTGTCCATTCCTCGAATCAGGAAAACTGGTTTGAATTCTTTCTTTACAATATGGGTTTCCCGAGAAACTCGTTCTCCGTCTACAGCAAGCAAAAACGTGAAGGGGTTACGGAACAGGATTTTACGAAATTTGCATATTCCACTGAAAACGCGGTTTTTTTTGTCCATGGCAAATATTACATTGAAATCGTCGCGGCTGTGGAGGATGAAGCCGTCATCCAAGATATGATTTTAATGGCCAAAAACTTTATGGATAAATTCCCGGGAGGCACTGTTGAGTTGCCGGAGTTGGAATATCTACCGGCCGATAATCTGGATCGAGAGAGTTTAAGCCTAATACTTAATAACGGATTCGGTTTCAAGGATTTCGATAACATTTTTACCGGGACTTATAGGTTGGAAGGCCATAGAATACTGGCCTTTGTATCCTTGAGGGAAACCGCTGAAGAGGCAGAATCTCTCGCCATTGCTTATGATAGGTTTCTGTCCGAGTTTATAGGCCAGGAAAGGCTTGAACCGGAAAGGGATCAAATCCCTGGAGTGAAGATAGCGGATCTATTCGGTGAGTATGAGATCTTTTTTGTAAAGGGTAATGTCCTCGCAGGCATCCACGCCGCCTCGGACAAGGCAATTGGAGAAGAAATAGCCTTTCAACTTTATACGAGAATAAGCGAGCTGGTGAAATGAACACGGTGATAAAGCACGGAAAAATCAGCCGTCGCCGATTTATAAATCGTTTGATCAAGGCGGGTCTGTCTATTGCCGGTGCCGGTGCCCTGGGCTACTTCTTCTATGATCCGGTCGGACCTTCGGGTTCACTGGAGGGAGAATTGGTATCGATCCCTGATTTTTCAATGCCCCGGGCCGGGAAAAAGATGGCGGTGGTGAGGGGATCTGTCCGGAAGGAAACCTTAAACAGGGCCTTTAAGGCCCTCGGCGGCATGGAGAGTTTTGTTAAAAAAGGAGATCGGGTATTGCTTAAGGTAAACGCGGCATTTGCTTCGCCTCCCATGCTGTCAGCCACCAGTCATCCCGAACTTATTACCGCTTGCATAGATCTCTGTTACCGGGCCGGAGCAGAAATGGTTCGGGTAACCGATAATCCGATCAACGATCCTGCCGCCTGTTTCAGGTTGACCGGAATCGAGGCCGCGGTTAAATCCGCAGGTGGTGAACTGGTCTTTCCCAGGGATAGTCTTTTCAGACGGACAACCGTGAAGGGAGGCAGTTTAATAACAAACTGGCCCTTGCTTTTTTCGCCTCTTGAGGGGATTACAAAATTGATAGGGATTTCTCCGGTTAAGGGTCACCAGAGAAGCGGGGCGTCGATGGCTATGAAAAACTGGTACGGCCTTCTGGGCGGACAAAGAAATATCTTTCACCAGGATATTCACAATGCCATCAAGGAGTTGTCCATGATGGTAAGACCGACCCTGGTAATCCTCGACGGCACGACAAGCATGATGACCAACGGACCCACAGGAGGGTCCCTGTCTGATCTGAAGAACACGGATACGATGATCGTCAGCACGGACCAGGTGGCGGCCGATGCCTTTGGGTGTTCTTTGCTCGATAAAGAGGTACGGGACCTGCCGTTCATATCCAAGGCTGCTGAAGCCGGATCAGGGACGGCGGAGTATGAATCATTAAAACCGATTTTTATTTAGACAGGGTTTTCCCGGTTGTAAGTGAAGGGAAGGAAATTCTATTCACAAATTTGATAGGGTCAGGATCTAAAGTGAGAATAGTAACCGTCAGAAGGATAAGCCAGGTATTCTTCTTTTGTCTATTTATATGGTTCTGTGTGGTCTCCACCTTCGGCACGGAGTGGTGGCAATTAAGGGGCTGGCCGGTCAACTTGATCCTCCATCTGGACCCTCTCGTGGCAATCGGGACATTACTTACCACTCATACTATATATAGAGGAGTGTCTTGGGCTTTGCTGACTATTGTCCTGACAGTCATATTCGGCAGATTCTTTTGCGGATGGGTATGCCCCTTCGGGGCATTGCATCAGTTTGTAGGGTATCTCGCAAACAGGGGGAGGAAATTAAAAGACAGGGTCAACTCTAACAGGTATCGAAAAGCGGCTTCACTAAAATATCTTTTTTTGATCGCTTTTCTGGTCGCAGCGGCCATACCGCTGGGGAATAAAACTATGCTGTTTACCGGTCTGCTGGACCCTATCCCTTTCCTCCACCGTTCAATCAACATAATCCTCCTTCCCATAGTTGATCAATTTGTCCATATGCTTTCGGTGGATGCCCGTATCTATGAAGGGGCCTTCTTGATAGGTGTCTTATTTGTGGCTGCTGTATCTATGAACCTGCTGATCCCGCGCTTTTATTGTCGTTTTATCTGTCCCGCCGGAGCCCTGATGGCTCTTATCAGCAGATACTCCATCTGGCGGATAGGAAAGACGGAGGCTGTCTGCTCCAATTGCATGCAGTGTGAAAAGGCCTGCGAGGGCGGCTGTGAACCTTCCGGAGTGATCAAGATTAGTGAGTGTGTCTTGTGTTTTAATTGCTATGACCAGTGCAAGGACAGGGTAGTGAAATACCGGACAGTCGCGTCCGAAGGCGGTGAAATATCAAACCCCGACCTTACCCGTCGGGGATTGATCCTGTCTTCATTGTCGGGGCTTATGGCCGTACAGTTGTTCCCGTTGAGCAGGGGAACCGCTACTACCGGAGATAATACCATGGTGAGGCCGCCGGGGGCGCTTCCGGAAGAGGAGTTTTTGCAGAGGTGTATCAAATGCGGTCAGTGCATGCGAATTTGCCCTACCAATATCATCGTGCCTTCTGGCCTATTCGGAGGCCTGGAAAATCTCTGGACTCCGGTGCTGGACTTTACGGGGGGCACCAGTGGGTGTCAATTGAATTGCACTGCCTGCGGCCATATTTGCCCCACTTCTGCAATAAGGCCCATCAATCTTGAAGAGAAGCTGGGTATTGATGAATTTGCAAAAAAGGGACCGATAAGGATGGGAAGCGCTTATGTGGACCGCACCCGTTGCCTGCCCTGGGCCATGCGCAGGCCCTGCATTGTATGCCAGGAGAATTGTCCTTTGACACCAAAGGCCATATATGTTACGGAGGCATATGAGACCGCCCGTTCGGGTATAATGTATATAGTCTCAGCGGAAGGGAAAGAAATCCGTGTCTCAGGAACACGAATGGAGACGGGGCAGTACGCTACGGGTGACTATTATGTGCTGGCAGGAAAGACTGAAGGAAAACCGGCCAGATACAGGATATCTTCCAACAGCAAAGATAGTTTGACAGTCAACACGGAGGATCCACCGAATCTTAAGAATGATGACAGGATAGAGATACAGGTCCGTCTTCAACAGCCGCATATCGACCTTGAAAGGTGTACAGGATGCGGTATATGTGTGCACGAGTGTCCGGTGGGCGGAAATAGGGCCATCAGGGTAACATCCGACAACGAATCAAGGAGCGCGAAAAAATTGGCCTAACCATATTATTGGATTATGAAATCCAAAGGTACATGGTTCCCATAATCCTGATCAGGGCAGGTAAGGAAAATACATGAAGACAGAAGAGAAGAGAATGGACCGGAGGACATTCTTAAGGACCACAGGCATAGGGGGTGCCTCTCTGGCGCTTTCCGCCGGGTTTGGCGGAAAAGTCTTGGCTGCTGAAATCGAGGATCACATTTCGTCAAAGGAGATGCCCAGTCGCATTCTGGGGAAGACAGGTGTCCCCGTGTCTATCCTCGGCATGGGTGGTAGTATTGATACCACCGGGTACCAGCTACTATTAAGGATTGGTCTTAATATGGGTGTTAATTATTGGGATACTTCTCATAATTACGGAAACGGCAGAAACGAGGAGGTGATCGGTCAGTTTTACAGCAAATATCCGGAAGACAGGAAAAAGGTTTTCCAGGTTACCAAGGCCTCCAGGACAACTGAACCGGAAGGAATGACCAGGCAGCTAAATCTTTCGCTTGAACGCATGCAGACAGACTATGTAGACCTCTATCTTATGCATATGCTGCAAGATCCCGGACTGCTCACGCCTGAAATAAAGGCGTGGGCTAAGCAGAAAAAGAAGGAAGGCAAAATAAGATTCTTTGGATTCAGTTGCCATGGCAACATGGCCAGGCTGCTTATGCATGCGGTATCTCTAGGCTGGATAGACGTGGTAATGTCATCCTATAATTATCAACTAATGAAGGATGATGATATAAAAAGAGGGATTGAGTCCTGCGCCAGAGCCAACATAGGTCTGGCAGCCATGAAAACACAGGGACAGCGATTTGCGCCGCCCGGGATTCGGGCCCCGGGTGAAATCCAGGGGTGGGAGAACCTTCGGATCATGAACCATTTCATGGATAAAGGTTACACACCGGAGCAGGCAAAATTGAAGGCGGTATGGGAAGACAAAAGAATAACCACTTGTGTATCGGAAATGACTAACCTTACCATGTTGAAGGATAATGTGGCTGCAGCTACCGATGGTGCGCAATTGTCAGGTAGAGACAAGGAGATGCTGGATAATCTCGCTCGGAATAATCGCAACCTTTACTGTCAGGGCTGTATGCGTTGCGAATCGGTTCTGGGCTCAGAAAGCAGGGTCCCGGATGTCCTGCGGTACATGATGTATTATAACAGCTATGGAAAAACCAATGACGCCAGGAGATTGTTCAGAGAGTTGCCCGAGATCGTAAGAAACAGTCTGGCTTCAAGAGATTATTCGCGTGCGGAACGGGTATGTCCTAATCATGTTGAGATAGGCAAGGCAATGAGACGAGCTGTCAATCTGCTGGCTTAGACAGTCCCTATTCCCTGTTTAACATTTTGTGGTTCACATTCTTGAATCCCGGAATCTTTGGCCCTCTTCTCTTACGTAATGGGGAGGAAGAATATTTCATGTGAATAATCACGAATTCAGCAATCTCTTATAAAAACTTTTAGATGTGGAGGTGAATTACAATGTCGCCTGAAAAGAAAAAGATGGATCGAAGGGCATTCTTAAAGACTGCTGGGATAGGGAGCGCCTCCCTGGCCCTTTCGGCCGGGCTTTCGAATAGGGCCCTGGCCTTTGAAGATACGAACAAGAGTTCATCGAAAGAAATACCCACTCGCGTTCTGGGGAAGACGGGTGTACGGGTACCTATCCTTGCCCTGGGGGGTATTATTGACTGGACTATAAACCAGAATATCTTAAGGATGGCTTTTAATATGGGTGTCCATTACTGGGATACGGCCCCTGTCTATGGAAATGGCAAAAGCGAGATAGGAATAGGCCAATACTTCGCCAAGTATCCTGAAGACAGGAAAAAGATATTTCTCGCATCAAAGGCCTCCGGTGCGAATAACCCCGAAGGAATGACCCGATGTCTGGAACTGTCTTTTGAAAGGATGAACACCGATTATATTGATCTATATTTGATGCATGGTCTGCGAAGCCCGGAATTGCTTACACCTGAGGTAAAGGCATGGGCAGAGCAGAAAAAAAATGAAGGAAAGATAAGATTCTTCGGATACACCACCCATGTCAATAATTCCGAGATGTTTGTCCAGACATCAACCCTGGGCTGGATAGATGCTGTAATGGCGATCTATAATTATCGAATAATGACTGACGGTGATATCTCCAAGGGTATAGAGGCATGCAAAAAGGCAGGTATCGGATTTGTTGCTATGAAAGTGTTCGGCCACAGATTTATGTCCGCTGAATCTCCTGAGGACCTCGAGGTTACAAATTATTTCATGGAAAAGGGTTACACGCCGGAACAGGCAAAACTAAAGGCGGTGTGGAAAGATGAAAGGATTGCCTCATCTTGTGTGTTAATGAAGAATCTTACTATGTTAAAGGATAACGTCGCGGCCGCCACTGATAACTTGGAATTGTCCAAGCGTGAAATAAATATGCTTAAAAGGCTGGCTGAAAGCACACGTAATTCTTATTGCCAAGGGTGCGGGCGATGTTTATCCGTCATGGGATCGGAGAGCGGGATACCTGATGTGCTTCGCTATATGATGTATTACAACGGCTATGGAGAAAGGGATCGGGCCAGGGAACAATTCAGGCACCTGCCTGAGTCTGTTAAGAAGGACCTGGCGTCAAGAGACTATTCCCATGCCGAATGCGCATGTCCTCACAATATTGAAATCGGCAAGGCGATGAGGGAAGCCGTAAAGATACTGGGATAAGAATGTCTTCCAGGTGAGCATTAACTCAAATTGTGTTCAGCAGCCCACTCCGCGACATGGATGGGGGTTTCGAGCACTGTGGCTCCTGCGGCCCTCAGGGCCTCCTGCTTGCTTGGTACCGTCCCTGAGGCGCCGCGCACGATGGCACCCGCGTGGCCCATGCGTTTTCCCTGCGGTGAATAACGCCCCGCGATGTACACTGCTACAGGCTTGGTCATCCTCCTTGCTATGAATCCGGCGGCCTTCTCTTCCTGTTCTCCGCCTACCTCGCCCACTATAATAACTGCATCGGTGCCTTCATCTTCCTCAAACAGCTCAAGTATATCCACGAGATTTCTCAGTACAACCGGATCGGCACCCATGCCGACAACGGTGCTCTGCCCGACCTTTTTTTCCGATAGTATGCCCGCGAATTCATAGGAGAGGGTCCCGCTTCGTGAAATAATACCGACCCGGCCGGGCGCAAACATTGAGGCCGGCATGATGCCCATCTTTCCTTTGCCTGGAACGAGGATGCCGGGGGTGTTGGGACCCAGGGCGAACACGCCCAAGTCAATGGCATAGCCGCGCATCTTCATCACATCCCTGACAGGGATATTTTCGGGGACAACGACAATGAGCTTGATCCCCGCCTCAATAGTCTCCATAAAGGCGTCCAGGACAAAGGCTGCGGGGACGAAGAATACGGAGGCGTTAGCCCCTGTTTCCTTTACGGCCTCATGGACGTTGTTGAAGACGGGAAGTCCCTCCACGGTGGCCCCACCTTTGCCCGGGGTGACGCCGCCCACGGTCTTTGTGCCGTATTCAAGCATCCAGTGGGTTTGGGTGCTTCCTTGGCGGCCCGTGATTCCTTGCACCAGGACACGTGTTGAATCGTTTATAAGGATACTCATCGTTAACCTCGTCCTACAATTTTATATAGGCGCTCTATGGCCTTTTCGGTAGCGGCTTCAGTCACCACGTGGATACCGGCTGAGCGCAAGATCTCCCATGTCTCCTCCTGGCGGTTTCCAAGGGCCTTTGCTACGACAGGGATCTTTACGTTGTGTTCCTTTATGTAACGGGCCACGCCTTTAGCACCTTCGTGGATGGGATTGATGCCTCCGTACACATTAATGAATACGGCTCTAAGGTCAGGTTTCATCATGACAAGCTCCATACATTTATAGAGCAGATCAGCGGTAATCCCGCCGCCTGTCTCCATAAAGTTGGCAGGTTTCATATTTTGGCCGATGATGTCCGTGGAGGCCATACCGAGCCCGGCACCCGAGGCGATGAGTCCGATATCACCCTCAAGGTCCACGTAAGTGACTCCTATCTCCCTGCCCCTGCGTTCAAGAGGGTTCTCTATCCTATCGATACGATCAGGCAGGGGAAAGCTTATCCTGGATATGGCAGAATCGTCTATCTCCAATACGGCGTCAACCGCGATGAGTCCGCCGTTCGGGAGAACCACAAGGGGATTTATTTCGCAGATAAGGGCCTCATAGCTCATGGCGATGTTGTATAAGCGGGTGATCACACCTGTCCAGGAGGTGACGAGTTGAGGCTTGGTATCCAGCATCCTTAAGAGGGCACGTGCTTGATACGGGTAAAAACCGAAAGACGGGTCGATATGGATTGAGGCGATGTTTTCCGGCGAGGTCCTCGCGACCTCTTCGATAAGCATGCCGCCTTGAGTGCTTACCACTATAACCGGCGTTCCCGAATATCCGTCTACCGTGATGCCCAGATAAAGCTCATTCGCGATCTCCACCTTCTCACACACCAAGATCTTCTGAACCGGATATCCTTTTATTTCGCTTGAGAACAGCTCTTCCCATACCCTGTCCAGTTCTTCGGGAGAGGCGGCCTCCTTAATGCCGCCTGCCAGGCCTCGGCCTCCTACCAGGACCTGGGCCTTGAGAATCACCGGATATCCAATGCCATCCGCTATATTCTGGGCGTCTTCCACGCTCTCAGCGATACTGCGGCGGGGAACAGGGATGCCGTTCTGTCCGAAAATATCCAAAGCCTCGTATTCATGAAGTCTCATAATGTTTTTCCTTTAGCTTGAGTCCTTGAACCCTAATCAAATTCTTGATGCAAGATACCAAACGGACGATGTTCGAAATATTCGATCGTGAAGGATAAAATGGCTATGCATATATGTCAATGAGAATAATTATATATTTAATCAAAATGTAATTCTATTGTGTTTTGTGTAAAAGACAATATTTGATTGCATATTTAATTTATTTTTTGTAAAATATTTGCATGAGCAAAGATAAGAAAAAGAACAACAAAAAGCGACATGAAGACAGCACCCAGATTGCCTATCATGGCATCAGGCACATGCTTTACAATAAGGAGCTTGTGCCGGGCCAGAGAATAGCCTACAGAGATCTGGCTGAAAGGCTTGAATTGAGTCCCACACCGATTATTCAAGCCCTGAAATGGCTGGAATTACAGGGTTATGTGCTGCATGAACCGAACCGTGGTTATGTCCTGGCGCCTTTCAGCGTAAAAGAGTTAGAGGAGCTTTATGAGATAAGGGAGCTTATCGAACCTTCTCTTGTCCCGGCCGCTATCGAGAAGATTGATAAACAAGGTCTCAGCAAACTCAAGGCGGCGCTTGAGGCTCACCTTTCTGCGGAAAGGGATTACTACCTGAAGGAAAGGCTGTTTAAAAACAGGGAATTCCATATGTCCCTTGCCTCTCTTTCCGGTAAAGCTACGCAGGTCCGGATCCTGCAAAACGTCTTTGATATGCTTTTCCTCAAATACGGGGGCAACTATTTTCCCATAGCTTCAATATCGGCCACCGACCAGGCTCACCAAGAGGTGTATGACGCCTTCGCGCTGCGTAGTATGGAAAGGGCGCAGTCCGTGCTCAAGAATCACTTGGCAAATGTGAAAATACAGGTGATGTCCAGTATCAAAAAGATACTCGCGGAGCAAGAACGGACTGAGTTCTGAGGCACCGGGGCCTGTTATTACCTAAATCCAGGGGATGTTCAAAAAGGCAGGCTGTTTCTGTTGTTTAGAATCAGGGCTAATGGTAGAAGGCACAAGGTTTTTTATCCGCCTTCGCAGAAGACCACGTGCTTGCCCGAGGGGCTCCATCAATCACTGGGTTCTAAAGTGGATTTTAACTTGCGCCCCGCACCATTAGGCTTTAATCTGTGGTCTCAACTAGACAGGCATAGCCATATTTTCGATGACTATTGAAACAGGGCTGCTTAGAATCGCCGGCAGGCCTTTATTGACTGTTAATCTTTGATACCCCGTGAATGCTACGGGGTAATTTATTCAAAAACGAAAAAAGGTTTTTAAGATAAGATGTCAGACCATTATGATGTCCTTATTATCGGGGCGGGCGTAGTCGGAAACGCCATAGCTCGGGAATTATCACGCTACAGACTGAAAATAGCCGTTGTTGAAAGAGAGCAGGATGTAGGAATGGGGAGCAGTTCCCGTAACAGCGGGGTGCTTCATTCCGGTATCAATTATAAACCCGGTACCCTGCGGGCAATGCTTGATGTGCAGGGCAATTCGCTTATGGAGGGATTGTGCCGTGAACTGAAGGTCAAAATAGATTATATCGGCAAGCTGACCATAGCCCAAGACAAGGATGATATTAAGACCCTGCAAAGGCTTAAGGAGCAGGGAGAGGCAAACGGCGTTCCCGGCCTTGAAATACTTAATGCCGATCAGATGAGGAAAAAACAGCCCGACGTAGGGGGTATCGCAGCCCTCTGGTCACCTACTAGCGGTATAATCTGTCCTTATGGTCTAACCATCGCCCTTGCTGAGAATGCGTTTATGAACGGTGTGAGATTTTTCCTGGGCCATGAGGTCACCTCGATACAAAGGAAAGAAGAAGGGTTTCTGGTCAATACCGGCAATGGGCACAGATTTACTACCACCATTCTGATAAACGCGGCAGGTCTTTTCTCAGACCGTGTCTGCAGGATGTTGGGGATAAATGAATACAGGATTTACCCGTGCAGGGGGGAATACCTTATCCTTGACAAAAGGCTTAAAGGGAGCCTCTCCGTTCTGGTATATCCGGCGCCGAAGGAAAATATGCCCGGTCTGGGAATCCATCTTACCAACACGGTTGACGGCAATATCCTGATAGGCCCCAGCAACGAATATATAGATGACCACGATGACTGCGCCTCCACGTCGAATATAATGGCACTGCTTAGAAAGGAGGGCCATGAACTCCTCCCCATGCTTTCCACTTCCGATTTTATACGCAGTTTCTCAGGCTTGAGAGCGAAGCAGACATCCCCGGAAGAAAAAGGGTATAAGGATTTTGTGATTGAGAGTCGTAAAGATGTGCCAGGATTTATCAACCTGGTAGGCATAGAGAGCCCGGGTCTGACATGCGCCCCGGCTATCGGCCTAATGATAAAAGATATGGTTGCAGAGAGGATTGCGCTGGAGGAAAAGAAATCGTTTATTTCTGAACGACCTGGAAGACTTGGAATGTTTTCGGAATTGCCGGCCGAAGAGAGGGCCGATCTAGCGTCACAGGATCCTGATTACGGAGAGATAGTGTGCCGTTGCGAGCAGGTGACAAAAAGGGAAATCCTGGAAGCCATTCAGAACCCTTTGGGCTGCAAAACTATCGCCGGAATAAGGTACAGGGCAAGGGCAACGATGGGCCGATGCCAGGGCGGATTCTGTCTTCCCAGGATAGTGGAGATACTGGAAAAAGATTTCGGGTACAGGCTGGAAGATTTTATTTTGAACAGGCCGGAATCGAGGCTTTTTACAGGGAGGGCGAGATAATTGAGTGGAGAGATTTTATGCAGACTTTGAAACACGACCTGGTGGTTATAGGCGGCGGCCCTGCTGGCCTTGCCGCTGCAATAGCGGCAAAGGAAGCCGGATGCGATGACGTCCTTTTAATCGAACGGGATAGAAGGCTGGGGGGTATCCTGAACCAGTGCATCCATGATGGATTCGGATTGCATAGATTCGGCAAGGCCCTTACCGGCCCGGAATACGCACAGCATTTCATCGACAGATTAGATGCGCTGGCTATCCAGAGGATGCTAGGAACCATTGTTCTCTCCATGGAGGGGGGACATGTCCTTCATATAAGCTCCAAAACGGGATTTAGAAGGATAAGTGCGGGCGCAGTGATACTCGGCATGGGATGCAGGGAGAGGACCGCAGGCGCGATTTGCCTACCGGGCACCAGGCCGGCAGGGATATATACGGCGGGAGCGGCGCAGACCTTTATTAATCTGCAAAATATCATGATTGGGAAAAGGATTGTTATCCTGGGTTCCGGCGATATAGGCCTGATAATGGCCAGAAGACTGACCTTGGAAGGCGCTGAAGTAGAGGCTGTTTTCGAGATATTACCCTATGCCAGCGGGTTGCCCAGAAATATACAACAGTGTCTGAATGACTATGGAATCCCCCTCTATTTAAGTACTTCCGTGATAGACATACATGGTAAAGAAAGAGTGACAGGAGTCACCGTAGCCGAAATAGGGCCTGACAGAAGACCTGTTCCGGGCACGGAAAGACATGTAGCATGCGACACTCTCCTGTTATCGGTAGGCCTGATACCGGAAAATGAGTTGACAAGGGGCGCGGACATCTTAATAGAATCGAGGACCAGTGGGGCTTATGTTGATGATGCATTCATGACCAGCAGACCGGGCGTATTTTCCTGCGGCAATGTGCTGCATGTACATGATCTGGTTGATTATGTCTCTGAAGAGGCTGAAACGGTCGGTCGGAACACCGCGGCCTTTTTGAAGGGCGATATGAGGCCGGCCGAATCACATATCGATATCAAGCCCGGAAACGGCGTGGGATATGTACTGCCCCAGAGGGTAGGTGGGGAAAAAGACTTTGTGCTTTCCCTTCGTGTGAGCGAGCCTTTCCGGAATAGAGCTGTTCTAGTCCGGGAGGGGAAAAGAAAGGTAAAAAGAAAAAAGATGGTTCGCCTGCATCCGGCGGAGATGATTCGAATGAATGTTAAGGTCGATAAAATTCAGGATGCCATGTCACTGGAGGTCTCCGTGGAATGAGCAAAAAGGAACTGACATGTGTTTTATGCCCCAATGGATGCCGGTTGGAGGTTGAGATTGAAGAGGGGCAACAGATTATTATAAAGGATGTCAGCGGTAATCTGTGCGAAAAAGGGGTTGAATGGGCCAGGCAGGAGATAGTCAATCCTATGAGGACCATTTCCAGTAGTATATTAGTGGAAAAAGGCGAACTTCCATTGGTGAGTGTGAGGACGGAGACCCCGATACCTCTTAAGAATATATTTGATGTTATGAAGGAGATCAAGGCCTTCAGGGTGAAGGCCCCTGTCAACATAGGGGATATAATAATAGAGGAGGTTGCGGGTCTTTCCTGCAACATAATTGCAACGAGAAACGTCCGAAAAATATCCTAACAGCTTACCCCTATCAAAGCAAGTCTGATAGAGGATGAAAGGGGAGGGGGTATAAGAAGATGGAGGCGTTTTTGTTAGAAAGATTTAGTATTCATATATTCTCTGAGATGAAAGAAAAGCGTTTAAATCTATGGATAAAAATCCCAGTGTGCTTGATGATGATCGAATAGGCAAGTTATTGCTCAAGCTGGCCTTTCCGGCATTTATAGGTATATTTGTTACCGCCCTTTATAATATTGTAGACACCTTTTTTATCGGGAGATTTGTGGGTTCCCTGGGAATTGCCGGGATATCCATTGTTTTTCCGGTTCAAATGTTTTGCATGGGAATCGGTTTGATGTTCGGGGTGGGCGGCGCATCTCTTATATCAAGGTCTATAGGAGCCGGGAATATAGACAAGGCCGAACGCGCTCTCGGGAATGCCATATTCTCCATTGTGGTACTGTTGATCATTTTGATAATAGTCGCACTGTCAAATGAAGATTCCCTGTTGAGTATGATGGGTGCGTCGGAAAAGGTCCTCCCCTATTCCAGGGACTACTTTACTATTATTCTTTTCGGACTCCCCTTTCAGACACTGGCCATGGCCACGAATGGTCTTATAATGTCGGAAGGAAACGGCCGTGTCGCGATGGCAGGGACGACTATAGGCGCCTTCTCCAATATCTTTTTTGATCTGGTGTTTATCGTGTTGTTGGATATGGGAGTTAGGGGGGCCGCTATCGGCACCTTAATAGCACAGCTTCTGGCGGTCTCGTTTTTGCTCGGCTATTATTATCTCGGCAAGAGTTTCATCAACATCCGCTTGAATAGCCTGATTATTAAATGGGATATATTCAGAGAAATCCTTGCCGTGGGTTCCTCGTCGTTTCTGACCGTAGGTGCCTCGAGTCTGTCCATATTGTTTATAAACAGGATGCTTGTTGCCTACGGTGGTGATATCGCTGTATCCGCCTATGGAATAGTCAATCGGCTGATGATCTTCGTAGCCATGCCTGGGATTTCCGTGGGCCAGGGGCTCCAGCCGATACTGGGATTTAATTACGGTGTGGGGCGATATGACCGAGCGCTCAAGCTTATAAAAATTGTACTGATTACTATGACTTGCTTTGGTCTTGCCTTATTCGGGCTTCTTTTCTTTAATCCTGGGTTTATCGTTCGTATCTTTACAACTGAAAAGGATCTTATCGTCATGACCAATTACGCTGCCAAGTTCGTGTTTTCCTCTGTCTTTTTTACAGGATTCATCATCTCCGGCATATCCATGTTCCAGGCTTTGGGAAAGGCTAAAACAGCTTTCATTATTACCCTGAGACCGGTAATATTCCTGTTACCCCTAATAGTTATACTGCCGAGGTTCTTTCATTTGGAAGGTGTATTTCTGGCTTGGCCTCTTACGGAGATCCTTGGTTTTATCCTTGCTATGAGTATGGTTATACCCCAGATAATGGAGTTTAGAGGCTTGGCAAGATCCGAGCTCGACCAACCTATGGAACATATATAATAATAATTGTTGTCCAAAAACAGATTTGCAAAACCCTAGGTCACGGGTGTTCTTTTCAAGACGACATCTCCAAAAGGATCCCACCCAAGGTATGCAGTGGGCTGATTTTCAAGGGTTTGCTCCACCAGGACACCATGTAGAATGTACCATTGCGAACAGGAAAAGGCTTGCCAAACCCCTGAAAATAAGACCACGTCCACTGAACGCCATAGATGTCGTCTTGAAAAGAATGGCCGTGAGCGGAGGGCTGTCCCTTTTCTTAGTTCCGTATCTCCCGGGCTGGTCATTTCAAGAGGTTACGGCCGTGGGATGCCTACCCCCTCCGCTGTTCCCCTCGGTTCCCTTCGGGGCCAGGGGGTCCCCCACCCGTAACCCCCTGAAATAACAGCGCCCTCCCGATAGTTACTCCAAAAAGGAACAGCCCTTCGCCGCAGTGCCAAGCCTTACCTGAGGTCACGGCTGTTCTTGGAAAGACGACATCTCAAAAAGAATTCCACCCAAGGCATGCAGTGGGCTTATTTTCAAGGGTTTGCTCCACCAGAACCCCTGGCAGAATATGCCGTTGCCAACAGGAAAAGGTTTGCCAAACCCTTGAAAATAAGACCACGTCCACGGAATACTATAGATGTCGTATTGAAAAGAACAGGTGTGACCGGATATTAGCGATACCTTTATGCAGCCATGATATTTCTTGGTTCATCCGATTAATGAGTATATAAAGAAGTAAAAGATTAAACGTTATCCGCCTTCGCAGAAGACCAAGGGTTTACCCGTGGGGCTCCATTTGAAACAACCTTGCCTTTGGCCGAACACCTAATCTTGATGATTATCCACATAGGGTTCGAGGACTCCATGATTCAAGGGTTGATCGACCCCTGAAGGGACTTGTAATGTTGATAGATATCAGATAATATCGGCGTAAACCTCGCAGACATCGGATCCTAATTATTTAAAGCGCTGGCTGGTGATAATTGTGTAAAAAGGTAAAGAAAAATATGCCAATCGATCCAAAGGCCGAATATGTACTGAAAAAAATGGGGGACATGGGAATGAAACCCGTGTCGGGCATGTCTCCTGAAAAGGCGAGACAAATGATTCTGAACTCGATGCGGGAGACCGGCCCTCCCAGACCTGTGGCGTCAGTCGCTGACCGTATGATTCCCGGTCCTGCAGGAGATATAATGATACGTGTCTATTCGCCTAATGGAACAGGTCCTTTTCCTCTTGTTGTATTTTTTCATGGGGGAGGTTTCGTACTGGGCGATCTTAATACCCATGACCCGATATGTCGTGAGCTTTGTGACGGCACGGGCTGTGTGGTGATGTCGGTGGAATACCGGCTGGCTCCGGAGAATAAGTTTCCTGCCGCGACAGATGATGCCTTGGCAGCGACCCGATGGGCGGCCGAACACGCCTCTCATATGGGGGCAGATCCGGAACGCATGGCGGTTGCCGGTGATAGCGCCGGAGGCACCCTGTCCGCCGTGACTGCGCTGCGAATCCGTGATCAAGGGGGCCCTTCCCTTTGCGGTCAGCTATTGATATATCCTGCTACCGATTTCTACAAGCCAGGCACCCCTTCACTTAGGGAAAATTCGGGGTATTTTATTACTATTGAAGATATGGAATGGTTCATAGGTCACTACCTTAATGACGAGTCCGAGGCTGATAATCCCTACGCATTCCCCATGCGCGCCGAGGATTTATCAAACCTGCCGCCGGCCCTTGTGATCACCGGTGAGTGCGACCCCCTGCGCGATGAGGGTGAGATGTATGCAGCACGTCTGAAATCGGCAGCTGTTCCGGTCAGGCTCACTCGTTATGAAGGCATGATTCATGGCTTTTTCAATTTTGTCGGTCTCCTTGATCAGTCCCGCGAAGCTATGTCCGAGGCGTGTTCATGGTTGAAAGATGTATTTTCAGTCAAAACTTGAGTTAACAGAAACCATGCCCGGTTGGAATCTTTGCTTATAAGATATCAACAAGAAAGCTGCGTGTTAGGGGGATGAGCTTCCATCATGGCGGAGGAAAATGAAGATAGAATATACACAGATAGGGATCATCCACTCGCCATTTATTGGACGCGAAGACATGCCGATCCAGCCGAGCGGCGCCATAGGGGTAAAAGGAACAGTTGAGGTTTTCGAGGCTTTCCGTCCCGGGCTCAGGGATCTTGACGGCTTTTCACATGTTATCCTGCTGTATCACTTCCACCGAAGCCGTTCACCCAAACCCCGTGTCGTGCCCTTTATGGATTCGGAGCCCCGGGGACTATTTGCCACCCGTGCTCCCAACCGTCCGAACCCCATAGGCATCTCCGTGGTCCAACTGGACAGGATAGAACAGGGCGTGTTGTATATCCGGAACGTAGACATACTGGAGGGCACTCCACTTCTGGACATCAAGCCTTATGTCCCTGAATTTGGCGACCAGGTGGAAATACGCACAGGGTGGCTTGAAAAGGCCAAGGGAATCGTCTCGGGCAGAAAATCAGATGATAGGTTCAAATAGAAGCGGCGCCAGGCTCGTGCAGGAGGGCAGGGGATAAGCGTGTTCAATGGGCCTCATCCCAGTTCCTCCCGCTGTGGATATCGACCTTTAAAGGGACCTCCAGTTCGTGAACTTCCTCCATCTCCTTTTTGATAACAGGAGTGATTATATCCACCTCGTCTTCAGGCACTTCAAAGAGCAGTTCATCGTGGACCTGCAGGATCATCTTGCTTCTGAAGCCCTCTTTTTGTATTCTCAAGTGGATGTTTATCATGGCCTTTTTGATAAGGTCGGCGGCGGTTCCCTGAATGGGCGTGTTAACTGCTACGCGCTCGGCCTCTGAACGGAGCCTGTTATTTTCACTCTTGATATCCGGCAGATATCTCCTTCTGTTAAACAGGGTCGTAGTGTAACCTTTTTCCAGGGCAATCTTTGTCATCTCTTCCCTGTATCTTGCTACTCCCTCGTATCTTTTATAATAGGAGTCAATATATTCTTTAGCGGTACTGGTATCTATACCCAGCTCATCACTCAGCTTGCGATACCCCATGCCATATATGATTCCGAAGTTAATGGCCTTTGCTATCCTGCGCATATCGCTTGTTATATCGTCCATGGGGACACCCAGGAGCTCGGAGGCGGTGCGGGAATGGATGTCTTCCCCTTGTCTGAATGCCTCGATAAGGGTCTTATCTCCGGAGTAATGGGCAAATATTCTCAATTCCACCTGGCTGTAGTCCGCCGAGACAAAAAGATGACCGCTTTCCGCCACAAAGCCCTTTCGTGTCTCCCTTCCCTCTTTCCCCCTTATGGGGATGTTTTGGAGATTGGGGTTGCTACTGCTGAGGCGACCGGTTGCAGTTACGGTCTGATTAAAGGAGGTATGTATCCTGCCTGTTGAGGGATTTATCATTTTTATCAGGGCGTCCAGATATGTGGACTTGAGTTTGGACAGGGTCCGATACTTCAGGATAAGCTTTGGTATAACAAAGTCGGATAGGGCCAGCTTATTAAGCACCCTTACATCTGTGGAGAGGGATTTAGTCCGGGAAGTTTTTCTCTGGCCTGGCAGCCGGAGCTTTTCAAAGAGGACAAAACCCAGTTGCCGGGGAGAGTTTATGTTGAATTCCATGCCTGCTTCTTCAAAGATCTTCTTTTGTGTTTCATTAATCTTTTTAGCAAAACGCTCCGACATCTCCTTAAAGAACGGGACGTTGATCTTTATCCCTGTAAATTCCATTTCCTTCAGCACCGGCAACAGCCTCATTTCCAGGTTATAAAAAAGGTCCTTATTCATATCCTCCTCAAGCTTTTGATCCAGGATAGACATCAGTCTTAAAGTGATATCCGCGTCTTCGCAGGAATATACCCTTGCCAGATCCACATCGACTCCGGAGAAATTCTCCTCGGCCTTTCCCTTCCTCACGACATGGTGGTAAGGAATCATTTTATGGTTCAAGTAATGCCCGGCGAGATAGTCGAGGTTATGCTGTCTGAGTCCGGGATTAATGACATAGGAAGCGATCATAGTGTCAAAATGGATACCATTGAGGTTTATCCCATGGTGTTTGAGGACAAGGGCATCGTATTTTATGTTCTGCCCCACCTTACTGATCCTGCCGTCTTCCAGGACACTTTTGAGTATTTCAAGAACCATTTCGATATTTAACTGCTGGGGCGCTCCAAGATACACATGACCCATGGGGATATAAAAGGCCTGCCCTTCGCTCAGGGAGAATGATATCCCGACCAGTTTAGCCTGGTGTGGGTCGATGCTGGTGGTTTCGGTATCCATGGAGACCATGCCCTTGCTTTTAATCATATCTACCAATTCCAGGACATCCTCCTTGGAAATGCACAGCCTGTAGTCCTCATCAATATTATCCTGACGCTGAGCAAATTGATCCCATAGCCCTTTGAATTCCATCTCCCTGAAAATCTCGGACAGTTCATCCCTTCTCGGTGTCCCTACCTTCAACCGTTCTATATCCTCATTAAGGGGTACGTGTCTTTCAATGGTAACAAGTTTCTTGCTCAGCACGGCGTCCTGATAAGATTTTTGCAGATTTTCCTTCAGTTTCTTTTTATTTATCTCATCCAGGTTCTGATAGACATTTTCAAGGGTCCCGAAATCTTTTATAAGGGAGGCGGCGGTCTTTTCTCCTACTCCGGGAACTCCCGGTATGTTATCCGAACTGTCACCGGCTAGTCCCATCAGGTCCACCATCTGGCCTGGTTCGATCCCGTATTCCTGGATTAAGGTGTCGTAGTCCGTGTATTTGTCTTTCATCGTATCCCACAGAGACGTCTTGTGGGATACCACCTGCCTGAAGTCTTTATCACCGGTCACGATTACTACATTGTAATCCCTTTCTTCTGCCACTCTTGCCAGTGTGCCTATGATGTCATCCGCTTCATATCCCGGCTTTTCAAAAATGTTGATACTTAGGCCCTGAACAATTTTATTGATATAGGGTAATTGCTCCACCAGTTCTTCGGGCATGGGGGGTCTTGTAGCTTTATAGTCCTTATATATCTTGTGTCTGAAGGTGGGTTCTTTGCTGTCAAGGACAACCGCAAGGTATTCAGGCTTTTTTTCCTCGAATAGTCTGAGCAGCATCTTGGTGAAGCCGAATATGGCGTTTGTTCTCAATCCCCGTGAATTTGAGAGTGTTGTTATGGCATGATAGGCACGGTGGATATAAGAATTTCCGTCCAACAGGTAAATGGTTTTTACCGTATTGGTCATAGGTATTGGCCTTTCCAAAATGATTTGATAATAGGAACCTTATATCACTAAATTGATAATCCTGTAAACATCTAAGAGAGGGATAGTCCTTTAATGATTCTAGTCTGCTGATGGGATCCAAAAATTCTCCTGATACAGGGTAGATGTTCAATTAATAGATATTTTCAGGATTGGGCAGACACCAACTCCAGGGGCAGGTCATTGGATATCACCTTGGGATTTTTCTGATGATTCTTTTTTCGGCGACGGGATAGGCTCTCCCTCTCTGAGCAGTTCAGTTAAATCCTGTTCAGCCAAATTGAAATCCAGTTTTGGAAAAGGTGGGGCCTTCCAGCGAGGCTGTATCTCACTCCTTATCATCTTCTCCGCCTTCTGTGGCTCCTTAGCGATGGAGACAGGACAAGCCCCTGCTGTAAAACCTATCCTTTCGCCGTTATCGGTAAATAGGATATTGCCTGTAAACCAGCCCAGATGACGACCGTTTATCCCGTATACGTGCTCATCATCATACAGATAGGCAACAGGGGAGCCGTCCCATAGGTATATGGTGCTATGATAATCGTCGGTAACATAGGCTGCTGCTTCCCCGTTTTTATTATATAGAGTCGTTTGCATAGAGTTTAGTTCCCCCTTATCAAGGTTGATAAATATGGTTCTCCGGTTAATGAGTCCGTAAAGAAGTAAAAGATTAAACCTTATTATAAATACCTTAATGGCCCATGGGGTTCTCTTTTAGGCGGCGAAAACATTAACAGCATGCTGATTACGTAAGGTGCCACCCAGGCGGGCGGAATACTTATGAGGTAATACAAAACTCTCGAGTACAGCCAAGTGTAGAAAAGGCTACCCGCCCGCCTCGTTTGGTTTTTATGCGGAGTCATTGCACATAAACGAGTTCGCCTTTTAAAAGAGAACCCCATGGCCCATATAGCGAAAAATAATCAGATATTGTTAACTAGCGTACTCATTAACCGCATGAACCACAAATACTAAGCACAAATTCTTGGCTCTTTTACCTTACCCTACTCCTACCTGGCATAATCCACCGCCCTTGTCTCGCGGATTACCGTTACCTTTATCTGACCGGGATAGGAGAGTTCCTTTTCTATCTTCTTTGTGATGTCCCGGCAAAGGATAACGGATTGATCATCAGAGACATTTTCCCCTTCAACCATTATTCTGATTTCACGGCCAGCCTGGATTGCGAATGATCTGCTGACTCCCTTGAAGGACATGGCGATTTTTTCAAGATCCTCCAGTCGTTTTATATAGGATTCCAGCATTTCTCGTCGAGCTCCCGGTCTCGCACCCGACAAGGTATCTGCAGCCTGGACAAGAATGGCAAGGATGCTCTCCGGGGTTATATCCTCATGATGGGCGGCCAGGGCGTGGACAACATCGTTTGACTCGCCATATTTCTTGGTCAGATCCGCCCCTATTAAGGCATGGGGACCTTCCACCTCATGATCCACCGCCTTTCCAATATCATGTAGTAATCCCGCCCTTTTGGCCTTTTTAACATTAACTCCCAGTTCCGATGCCATAACCCCGCAGATAAAACTCACCTCTTTTGAATGCTGAAGGACATTCTGGCCATAGCTGGAACGGTATTTCAACCTGCCGAGCAGCTTGATAAGATCTGGATCTATACCGTGGACCCCGACATCGAAGGTCGCTTGTTCTCCCGCCTCCTTGATGTTGGCTTCTATCTCCTTATCCACCTTTTTTACAATTTCCTCTATCCGGGCGGGGTGGATTCTTCCATCTTCTATCAATCTCTCCAAGGAGACCTTCGCCACTTCCCTGCGCACAGGGTTAAAGCCGGAAAGTATTACTGCCTCAGGGGTGTCATCTATAATAAGGTCAATTCCCGTAGCCGCTTCAATCGCCCTGATGTTTCTTCCTTCCCTCCCAATGATCCTGCCCTTCATTTCTTCATTAGGCAAGGCAACCACCGACACGGTTTTTTCGGCCACGTATTCACCAGCATACCTCTTTACCGCCAGAGCAATAATTTCCTGAGCTTTTCGTTTGGCCATCTCTCTGGCATCGTTTTCGATCTTTCGGATAGATTTTGCTGAATCATGCTTTGCTTCATTCTCCATTGATTGGATTAGCAACCTTTTAGCATCTTCGCTGGATACCCCGGCTGTCCTTTCCAATTGCTTGCGTTGCTGAATTATCAGGTCTTCATATTCAGCATGTTTCTTCTTTAGATCATTCTCATTCTGTATGGTGTCTTTTTCACGTTTTAACAGCGAAGCCTCCCTGCTTTCATACAGATGGATCTTCTTATCTAAACTCTCCTCCTTATTAAACAGCCGCTTCTCCTGTGCCTGTAGCAGGGATTGTTTTTCCTTTGTCTCCTTTTCAAGGTCAAGTTTTATCTGGTAAATGGTATCCTTGGCATGAAGGATAGCCTCTTTTTTGATTGTTTTGGCCTGTCGGTGGGCGTCGTTAATAATATTCTTTGAATAGTTATTTAAGGAATCCAATCTTTTTTCCGTTATCCTTTTGTACAGCCAGAAACCCAGAATTATGCCTAAAATGATCCCCGTGGAAGCGGAGATAATCATTTGGGTTGTTATCATAATTAATTATCCTCCTTTGTATCAGACACGCGCAAGTCAATAAGACATATTATTGTCTAAAGGCTTGATGCCTGGTAACCAGCGCTCATGTATAGACTAAGTTTTTACGGGTGCGCTGTCAGACTTCGAAAAGTATCTCGGCCATGAACGACTCATGAGTCCTTCGACAATACTCAGGACCGTGAGTCCTTCGACTTTGCCTCTCGGCCATGAGCTCGAGGCCGAATGGCTCAGGACCGTGAGCTTGTCGAACGGCTTGCCGGATGGCTCAATCGAGGCGCAATCAGCCTTCAGCTATCACAAAAAAAACATAAAGAACAAAGGGCTCTTTGTTGATTCAATGAACCAGAGGGATGGCCAAGGAAGTGATAAAAGATAGTAAAGGATGGACCTGATTGTAAAAAGAAAGGGATATTTAAAGTACCGAATTAATACAGTACATAGCTTAATATCTATTATTATGTTTTAAAATATTTACTCATAGTTTAAATATATTTTAAATAATATTTAAGCTATATTAATAGGTCATTCACCCTAGCACTATCAGTAAAACACATTCCTCAAACTCCCCCTCTCGCTATCACTTTTTCCCCGACATATTACATAAATTTAGCTTATCTATAAAAACATCTTTTTGAGAAAATGAGGGGACTATTCAGCCTATCAGGGAATCAATATTATAGATCAATGCCTCTGAACGTTTACGGACAGTGATCAAAAGGTCATCTCGCTCTTTCAAAACCTGGAAATAATCGCCGGCAATATTGAGGGCAGCCAAAATAACCGTCTTTTTGTCAGAAAGACCCTCACTGCTGTCATCAATCTCTTTGATCTTTTTATTAACATATTCCGCTATCTTATAAACCTTTTCAGGATCCTTCTCATCACTCCTAATGAGGTATTCATTATCAAGGATCTTTACTTTTACTGGCTTATCCAATGCCAACGCTCCGTATCACTATATGTCCATCTGTTCAATCTTCTGCAAGATAGACGCTATCCTTTCCTTTGCCTTATCCCTGGAACCCTTTAATCTTGCCATATCCCCGGAAAGATCCGAGATATTCTTTTCCTGTTGACGGATCTTTTCCTTCAATGATTCCCTTTCTCCTCTTAACGATTTTATTTCCGCTATAAGTGCGCCCACTTTTTCTTCCAAGGCCTTGAAATAGTCCATTTCATTTAGTTCTGCCATCCTGCTCCTTCTATTTCCTGAGCCTAATCATGTGTCTTTTCCCGCGAACGGGAAATAACAATGTCATTCCAAAATCAGAAAAACTTTTACCTCGCAAAAACTTTGATTTTAACCACATCGTCACGCTTGGAGTTAAACCATTTTATTAATGTTATCTTTTAATAGGTAAAAAAGTCAATAAAAAAGGCAAGCTAACCGCTTGCCTCCTTTTTGCTATCATTTCTGAATCATCCGGCAAATAAGTACACCTAATGATAAAATTATAGCAAGATTGGTGATTATTTATATAAAGTCCTTTCCGTACTCATTAACCGGATGAACCTTATTTTTATAGGACGGGTTACTTATTGTACTTTCTCCGTGACCTCTATTCTGGATATCGCCCTCTTTAAGGCTGTCTCAGCCCTCTGGAAATCAATAGCCTTAGAACTTCTGTCTTTTTCCAGTCTTTTTTTTGCCCTTTCCATGGCTCGTTGGGCCCGCTCAATATCAATATCAAAAGCCTTTTCAGCGGAATCTGCAAGGATTGATAATCTACCGCTCGAGACTTCGGCAAAGCCTGAGCTGACTGCCACGTATTCACTTTTGCCCCCGTAATCGAAACGGAGTTTTCCCGGGACAATGGCTGAAAGGAAATTTATATGCCCCGGCAGGACCCCAAACTCCCCCTCGGCTCCGGGAGCAATCACCATATCAACGTTATGGCTCACCAGAACACCTTTTGGTGTTACGACCTCTAGAAGTAGCGTCCCCATATCCTTACATATCCTTTATTTGCGACCCGCAGACATCTTTTCCGCCTTTTCCCTGGCCTCATCAATATTTCCGACCATGTAAAAGGCTCCTTCCGTCAGGTCATCATGTTTTCCTTCAATGATTTCTTGGAACCCTTTAATGGTATCTTCCACTGGGACATACTTGCCTTTTGTGCCGGTAAAAACCTCGGCCACATGAAAGGGCTGAGACAGGAAACGCTGTATCCTTCTCGCCCTTGCAACAGTAATTTTATCTTCATCAGAGAGTTCATCCATCCCCAGGATAGCGATAATATCCTGAAGATCTTTGTATTTTTGAAGGGTCTGCTGGACCTGCCTGGCTACCCTATAATGCTCTTCGCCCAGATAGTTCGGGTCAAGGATACGGGAGGTGGAGTCAAGGGGATCCACCGCCGGATAGATGCCCAACTCGGAAATAGGTCTGGAAAGAACGACTGTGCCGTCAAGATGTGCAAATGTCGTTGCGGGCGCGGGGTCTGTAAGGTCATCCGCCGGGACATACACACATTGCACGGAGGTAATGGAACCCTTTATAGTTGAGGTAATCCTTTCCTGGAGCTCTCCGAGGTCCGTGCCCAAGGTAGGTTGATAACCCACCGCTGAAGGTATCCTGCCTAGAAGGGCCGATACTTCCGAACCAGCCTGGATAAAACGGAAGATGTTATCAATGAAGAGAAGGACGTCCTGGCCTTTTTCGTCGCGGTAATATTCCGCTGCAGTGAGGGCTGACAAGGCCACCCTTGCCCGGGCGCCCGGAGGCTCGGTCATCTGGCCATATATGAGGGCCGCCTTTTCCAAAACACCGGATTCCTTCATCTCCAGATATAGATCATTTCCTTCCCTTGTCCTTTCTCCTACACCGGCAAAAACGCTGATCCCGCCGTGCTCCATGGCGATATTATGGATCATCTCCATCATGACCACGGTCTTGCCTACCCCGGCTCCCCCAAACATGCCCATCTTGCCGCCCCGGGGAAAGGGAATAAGGAGATCGATAACCTTAACACCTGTTTCTAGAACATTCACCGAGGTATCTTGTTCGGTAAACAGGGGGGAGTGTCTGTGAATAGGAAGATATTCAGTGGCTTCAACCGGGCCTTTGCCATCGACAGGTTTGCCTACCACGTTAAGTATGCGGCCGAGCGTGGGGTCTCCCGCAGGCATGAGAATCGGTTTGCCTGTATTCTTAGCTTTAGTGCCTCTGACAAGGCCATCCGTGATGTCCATTGCGATACAACGGACTACATTATCCCCTAAATGTTGGGCTACCTCGACAACCAGATTGTCTTCGGTATCATTAATTGCAGGGTTTGTTATATGTAAGGCTGTTAATATCTCCGGCAAGGCTCCTTCTGGAAACTCGACGTCCACAACCGGCCCCGTGACCTGTATTACTTTGCCCTCATTCATGATTTAAACAAGACCTCCTTCTTATTAAGACATTTAGGCCTTTTTAATAGCCTCGGCACCACCAACGATATCCATAAGCTCAGCCGTGATAGCCGCCTGTCGTGCCTTATTGTAGATCAATGTAAGATCCCGGACTATTTCTTTGCAGTTCTTGGTAGCATTATCCATTGCTGCCATCCTGGCCGCATACTCGCTGACTTCATTTTGCAGAAAGGCGTTTAGTATCTGGACACCAATGTGTTTGGGCAGAATCTGTATAAGGAGATCTTCTGCGCTGGGTTCACAAAGATACTCCGCTGCCTGCTCTTCGACAGGTTCCTCGCTCTGTAGAGGTTCCACGGGAATCAGCTTGAGGAGGATTGGCTCCTGTTGCATTATATTGATAAAAGTGGTGTAGATTATGTAGAGTTCATCCATCTCACCATGCATGAATCTTGTTGTAAAGTCCTTGGTCATATGATTGATAAAGGAGATGTCTACCTTTTCATAGATCTGTATATGACTGTTAATTATATTAAAGCCCCTTTTCTTAAAATATTCTTTTCCCTTTTTCCCGATCAGGGTCATACCATATTCTCTACCTTTCTTTTTTTGTTCATCGACCCATTTTTTAGCCATAAGAATACTGCTATTATTGAAGCTTCCACAAAGGCCCCTGTCAGCTGTAAAATGAAGTAATTCAACCTTGTGAATGTCATCTCTTTTTATCATTAAAGGGTGCGCCTCAGGATCTATGCGACTGGAAAGGTGACCCAGTAATTCATGGAATTTGGCGGCGTAGGGAGCGAAATTTTGCATTCTGGTCTGAGTGCTTCTCAACTTCGAAGCTGCCACCATATTCATGGCCCGTGTTATCTGCTGTGTTTTTTTTACGGCGCCTATCTTCCTTAGTATATCTCTCAGTGTTGCCATCTATATCTCTGTCCAGGTAAAGCCGGTTTAAGGATTTTAGCAGTTAAGATGTTAAATCATGTAAAGGCATTAATAATCTGATTATGAATTAATGTGACTATTTAACAGCACACCGTCAACTAGAAGGCTGAAATACTGACTTAAAATCATCTAGGACATTCTTTAATTTCTCTCCCAGATCATCGCTGATGACACCGGCTTCTTTGATTTCTTTTAAAAGCTCCGGGTGCTTGGCCTCCATATTTTCAAGCATCTGGCTCTCATATTCAGATACCGCGTTTTCAGGCCACTCATCGAGATACCCGTTGGCTGCTGAAAAGAGAATCATTACCTCCTTCTCAGCGGGCATGGGCTGATATTGGGATTGTTTCAGCACCTCAACCAGGCGTCGTCCCCTGTTTAGCTGTTGCTGTGTCGCCTTATCCAGATCGCTTCCGAATTGGGCAAAGGCCTCCAATTCCCGGAACTGGGCCATTTCCGTTCGAAGCGTCCCCGCAACCGTTTTCATTGCTTTTGTCTGGGCGGCGCCTCCCACTCTGGATACGGAGAGTCCGACGTTTATAGCGGGTCGCACCCCGGAAAAGAAAAGACCAGGTTCAAGGTAGACCTGGCCGTCAGTGATGGATATTACATTTGTGGGGATGTAGGCGGAGACATCACCTGCCTGGGTTTCAATAATGGGGAGAGCGGTGAGCGAGCCAGCCCCCAGTTCATCATTCAACTTGCAGGCGCGTTCCAGAAGACGGGAATGATTATAAAAGATGTCACCAGGGAATGCCTCTCGGCCCGGCGGTCTTCTCAGCAGAAGCGAGACCTGGCGGTAGGCTACCGCTTGTTTAGAAAGATCATCATATACGATCAGGGCGTGCTTCCCACTATCTCTATAATACTCCGCTATAGAACATCCCGCATAAGGGGCCATGAACTGCTGAGTAGCAGGATCGCTGGCACAGGCTGCTACGATAGTAGTATATTCCATTGCCCCCTCACGGCGGAGTATATCCACAACCTGGGCTACGGTGGATTTTTTCTGTCCTATGGCCACATAGACACAATATATGTCGCTGTTTTTCTGATTCAGAATAGCATCGACCGCAATCGCTGTTTTACCGGTCTGCCTGTCGCCTATGATAAGTTCGCGCTGCCCTCTGCCTATGGGGGTCATGGCATCAATGGCCTTGATGCCCGTGTATATAGGTTCATTAACGGGTTGCCGGGCTATGACTCCTGGCGCAACCATTTCGAGCCTTCTATATTCAGTGGCATTAATAGGTCCCTTGCCGTCCAAGGGGTTTCCGACGGCATCGATAATCCTCCCCAGAACTGCCTCTCCTATGGGTATTTCAGCTATCCTTCCGGTTCGTTTTACAATGTCCCCTTCTTTTATGTGTGTATCATCTCCCATAATAGCAACACCGACATTGTCCTCTTCCAGATTCAGACACAGACCGAATATCCCACCGGGGAATTCGAGCATTTCCATGGCCATGGCATTCTCTACCCCGTGGACCCGGGCAACGCCATCGCCTACCGATAGAACTATCCCGGTCTCGCTTACCTCTATCTTTTTCTCATAATTCTTGATTTGTTCCCTTATTACCTGACTTATCTCTTCGGCTCTTATGTCCATCAGTCCTATTCACCCCTCTTAAAAGATTCTTTAAGCCCCTCAAGCTGGGCTTTCACACTTCCATCCAAAACCAGGTCGCCTATCTTCACGATAATGCCTCCGATAAGGTCCGGGATAATTTTCACATCCGGTATAATTTTTCTGGATGTTAACTCCTCTAGTGTTTTCAATACCTTTTCCAGCGTTTTCTTTTTAAACGGTCTGGCGGTAATTATCTCCGCATGTGCGATATTTGATACCTCATCGGTTAAACGATTATAATAGAGGGATATTTCTTCTATATTTCCCATCCTGTCTTTATCCAAGAGGAGTTTTAAAAAACTTTTTACCACAACGGAGAAGTCACTCCGGTCCAACACGAACTGAAGTACTTTTTTTCTATCTTCCACTGCAAAAATGGGATTAGAGACCGCTTGCCGGAATTCGGGGTTTTCCCTGCAGTACCTGGTAAACTCCTCAAGTTCTGTACCGTACTCCTGTATAGAGTCTTCCTCCTTTCCCAAAGTAAACAGGGCCCTTGCATATCGCTTGGATAGTCTCCAGTTGCTCAATTTGCTTTACCCACTTTTTCTATAAATTCATTAACCAAATTGTCCTGATCCTTTTCATCCAGTTCTTTATCGATTATCTTTCCGGCCCTCTGCGCGGCAAGTCCGGCAACTTCCCGTTTCAATCGATCCCTAGCGGACTGTATCTCCTGCCGTATAGTAAGCTCCGATTGTTCAAGGATCTGTTTTACACTCTCTCTTGCCTGGGAAATGATCTTATCCTTTTCGGCCAATCCTTCCTTTTTATATTGCTCGAGGATCTCTTTCCTGTCTATCTCGAAGGCCTTGAGTCTTGCTTCTGTCTCACGATACCTGTTTTCTGCGTCCTCTTTTTCCCTCTGCAGGTCAGACAATCTCTGTCTTATTTCCTCACCACGCATCGACAACTGGTCTGTTAATTTGGTCTTTTTTACAACAATAAAGAGGATGACCACCAACAGAGTGAAATTGATGAATCGGTAAAAAAGGTCGGTTAGGTCTCCCCTATTATCCTCATTAGCGCCGGTTTTATGGGTTCCTTCGTTGTTTTCGGAGTTTTGAACGGTATGGCTGTCGTTTGACTGTTCTGTTCCTTGGGCAATAGCTGGAGTGATTTGGAAAGATGATAAGGTAATGACCAAGATTACGGAAAAGATCAATCTTTTAAATGCATATGTACCTGACATCAAATTCCCCTTCCAAGGATCTTTTCCGCCAGTTCACGGGAAAAGGTTTCCATCTCTTTCTGGAGGGATTGCCTAACTTGCGCGATTCTTCCCCGCATATCCGACTTGGCTCTTACTATCTCCTCTTCGCCAGACGCATTCGCCTCCATCAGCATCTGCTTTTTCTTCTCTTTGCCTTGGGACTTGAGATTTCCCTTTTCCATCAAACCCTCATTCCTTGTCTCTGTTAATCTCCCTTCAAATTCCATGGAATTCTTATCAGCCTTTTGTCTCCAGTTCCTGGCAAGTTCCTCGGTGGAAGACATCATCTCCTTCCGCTTGTTCAGTATGCCTCGAATAGGACGGTATACGACAATATTTAATAATAGAAGAAGGAGAAGGAAATTTGCTATCTGGATGAGTATTGTGTGATCTATGCTTAACATAGCAACATACTTTCCTTTTTCTATTGTTGTTTTTATGCGGTAATGACCGTGGGGGTAAAGAGAATGATCGAGTCAGCTGATTACACTTATTTTTTTCTCTTTGTCATTGTCCATTTTTTGCATCCTGCAGTTCCCTTCAAATATAACACCTTCCTCAATAGTCACCACAGGTGCCTGGATATTACCAAAGACCTTTCCCGGCGCATGTATCTCGATTCTGCTATCAGCAATAATATCACCCCGGATCTCCCCGCTGACAATTAGATGTGAGACGTGGATATTAGACTTTATGATTGCTGACTCGCCGACAATGAGGGTGCCTTCGGTGAATATCTCACCGCTGAAGACTCCGTCTATGCGTACAGCGCCTTTGAAGGACAATTTGCCCTCAAATTCGGTATTCTTACCCAAGAATGCGTTGATTTCGTCCCGTTTTTTCATGTCCTTTACTCTAATAAAGTTATAGGGGAGATATCATATCATATTTTTGTTTGCAAGAAAAATCACCAGTGTTATTCTGTAACAACTTGACTTTATGTAAATAACCAATAGCACGCCAATACTTTCCATGACCGAATTATGGCAGGAAGAGGCGGGGTAAAAGACTATTTATTGAAACATAAATCGCCTCATACTTATATTCATTAGCAGACCCATGCATAGCATAGTCGAGATAATAGATGAGCCCCCGGAACTGAATAATACAAGAGGGATGCCAACAACGGGCAAAAGCCCGATCGTCATGCCCACATTTATGACAACCTGCCAGAAAACAATAGAGGTGATTCCTATAGCCAAAACAGTTCCGAATATGTCTTTTGAGTTCTTGGCGATATTTGTTCCCCATAATATGAGTAAAAGATACAGTATCAAGAGAAAGGCCGAACCTATAAATCCCCATTCCTCGGCCATAACAGAAAAAGCAAAGTCGGAATGCTGTTCAGGCAGGAAGTGTAATCTGGTTTGGGTGCCTTTCAAAAAGCCTTTTCCCCATAAGAGGCCTGATCCGACAGCTATTTTGGACTGGATAATATGATAACCAGCCCCCAGGGGGTCTGAATCCGGGTCCAGGAAGGTGAGTACCCGTCTCTTTTGATACCCTTCAAGGTTGAACCATATAAAAGGGGCAGATAATAGTGATGCGGTGATAAAAACCAGGAATGATTTCCAATTAACTTTCATAAACAGGATAACGGAAAGGGAGATTATGACCAGAATCAAGGCGGTTCCCAGGTCGGGTTCTTTCAGTACTAATAGAAAAGGGACTGCAATGAGTAGAAATGGCTGCCAAAGGTCTCTTAATCTGTAACCTGTAGAGTTGATATGGTCGGTAAAATATCTGGAGAGCACAATTATTAAAGCTATCTTGGAGAATTCCGAGGGCTGAAAAGACATGCCCCCTAAACTCAGCCATCTCTGGGAACCGGAGTAAATCTCTCCTTTTAGTAAAACAAGGACAAGCATGGCTACGGATAACAAATATATAGGATAGGCCATTCTTTCCAAGGCATGGTAATCAAAAGTGGTCATCATCAGAAATAACACAAAACCTATCAGAAAAAAATAGAGCTGCTTGTTAAAGATATGCGAGCCACCCGCATCCCATATGGAGAAGGAAGCACTATACATGTTAGCCGTGCTTATTATTCCAATCAGGACTAAAAGGAGAAGCAGGACCCAGTCAAAATTTTGCAGTAATCTTCTATCAAATAACATTCTTTGCCCGTTTACCAATGAGCGGCAGGCCTTTACCCCGTAGGAAAGCCCCGTGTGGAAGCACGGGGATGATGAATTTGGAATTTTGCCGCTTTTTCGCGCGGGGTCTAATGCCCCGTGCGAAATTCCAACGGGGTTTACGCTGATTTATTATCAAGATATCATCCCTGCTTTACCAGGGACACGCCAAAAACCTTAATGACCCATATAGCACAAGATATTTAGATATCATTAACTAGCGTACTTATTAACCAGATGAACCGAAAATGAACGGTGGATTCTGTTTTATTGATGGATGTTCATGTATTCCGCAATAAGATCCCTGGCAATTGGGGCAGCGACGGTACCCCCGTGTCCGGCGTTTTCTATAAGTACTGAAATGGCAATTTTCGGATACTCCACCGGTGCAACCGATACAAACCATGCATGATCTTTGAATTCCTCTGGTGTTTCGCCTTCCGAACCTATAGCCCTTGAGGTATCAATGCCAATGACCTGAGCAGTCCCTGTCTTTCCTGCGATGGAGACTCCGTCGACAGAGGCGCTGAACCCGGTGCCTTGAGGATCGTTAACAGCCGCAAAAAGGCCTTTCTTCAGAAGTTCAAGGTTTTCCTCACGGACGCCGATTTCCCCCACTAATGTAGGTGTAAATTGATACACATAGTCCTTATCATCTGCAATTCGTAGTACAATCTTGGGCTGATATAACCTTCCGCCGTTGAATACAGCCGAGATCAATCTTGCCATTTGTAGGGGTGTTACTAGCACAAAGCTCTGACCGATTGAGGCCGAAATGGTCTCACCAGCCTGCCAGGCAACGCCCCATCTCTTTAGCTTCCATTCTGTTGTAGGTATCAGCCCCTCCTTTTCGTTATCCAGTTCAAACCCTGTCTTTTGGCCTAGACCACACAGCTTCGCATAATAAGCTATTGTATCTATTCCCAGGCGGTTGCCGGTTTTATAAAAGTAAACATCGCAAGATTCCTTTAATGCCCTATGCAGTTTGACAGCGCCGTGTCCTGTTTCTTGCCAGCAATTATATGTACGGTTACCTAGTATATAGTACCCCGGACATTCAATCTCTTCCTCGGGATCAACAACCCCCTCCTCCAATCCGGCCAGGGCCACAACAATCTTGAATACGGACCCAGGAGGATACTGTCCGGAAATGGCCCTGTTCTGAAGGGGAAAACTATGGCTGGAGATCATCTTTTCCCATTCGCTTTTCTCCACACCCTTGATGAATATGGTAGGGTCGAAGGCCAGACTGCTCGCCATGGCCAGAACCTGTCCGTTGTTGGGATTGAGCACCACAATAGCACCTTTTTTGCCCTCCAGTTTCTCTTCAGCCAGTAGTTGAAGATCTTTGTCGATAGTAAGCGTTATATCCAGTCCGGGTACAGCCGGTTTATTGGATATAACCCGCAACCTCCGACCGGCCGCGTCTACTTCAACCTGCATACCGCCTGCTATACCATTTAAGTAGCTCTCCCATTGTGCCTCAACCCCTGATTTTCCGATAAAGTCTCCCGAATTGTTATCCGGATACTTTCCGCTTTTTAGTTCCTTTTCACTTATTTCTCCGAGATATCCAATGACATGAGAAGCGAAATTCCCAAATATGTAGTTCCTCTGGGGACTAACCTCTACCATTACCCCGGGCAAGTTAAACAGATTGCTCTCAATAACAGCCAATTCATCTCGCTCCATATCCTTTTTGATTAATTTAGGTTTATACGCATATCTCCTGGGGATACCTTTCAATTTGTCCTCAACCTGTTCTGGGTTAATATTCACGAGGAGTTTCAGGGTTTTCAAAAGCTCCTTTTTATCATTGATATCCTCAGGCAGGAGGTAAAGATCATAGGAGGGACGATTATTAACCAGCAACTCTCCGTTACGATCCAGGATCATTCCCCTGAAGGGTGGGATCTTCAGAAGATGTATCCTGTTATTCTCCGACTGAGATCTATAGCCCGGACCATTTACTATCTGGATAAACCACAATCTTAACATCAAGGCGGAAATGATCACTATGGCAGTGAACATAGCTATCCTAAGTCGCCTGTTCAAGATCTCTACCAAAACTGGATCAAAGCCTGAGCTTCTCAAATGGCACCCCTTTTATTGTCCAGATTCCGTGAATAGTAGAAAATCCTTCACTACACTCTACCGCTTGCGGTGGGGAGCTTCATTCTTAAAATTTATCAATAGCAATCTGCTTTCGAAATCTTCATCGTATCCCAGAAAAAGACGGTCCAAAAGATCCAGAAAATAGAAAAAAAACGGTGCAGTCACACCCGAACATATCATTGAGACCACGAATAACAAAAAATCAGAGACGGAAAAAACTATTTCCATGGAAAAAAGGTATAACAAACCGATCATCAAGCATTTCTTTATTAGGACAATCAAGGATATAATGGTAATTTGACCTCCAGTGGAATAGAGATTCAGAGGCCCGGAAACGAGCCTAAGGCATATGAATGCTACCAGATAGAGGAGGGTAAAAAGCCCAGGTATACCCCCCGAAAAAATGTCGACAATAAACCCCTGGCCGAATGCAAAGATCCCGGCGCCTGTTTCCCCATGGAACGCCAGGAGATAGGCAATAAGAACTATAATAATATCCACATCGATGGATTTAAAGATGGTATAGTTCCCAATGCCTCCTTTTAGCAGAATAAATACTATGGAGATAAACCAGCACAGGATATAAAAGCTTAATCTTTTTCTGTTAATTGACCGGCTAATGGGTCCTCCTTAAGTATCACCAACAACTCTTCCAATTTTGAGAAGTTGACTCTTGGGGTTATCTTAACATCCTTAAAGAGTTCTCCGGGCGGGTCTTTAACCTCAATAACATCACCGACCGGGATGCCCTTTGGAAATATTCGGTCCAGACCAGAAGTTACCACTACATCTCCCACCCTCACATCACTGGACTTAAGCACATAATCGAGCAGGCAGACTTTCGATGATAATCCTTTAACTATACCGGTGTCTCGGGAACGCTGTATTATGCAATCCACGGAACTGTTTTGGTCTATCACCAAAAGGACCTTAGCATAGTTGTATGAAACAGCGACAAGTTTTCCTACAACACCCTCAGCGTTTACCACGGGCATATTCATTTTTATCCCCGCGTTTTCTCCTTTGTCTATTATCACGGATTGAAACCATCCGGTAGGGTCCTTCCCTATAACTTGGGCGGCGATTACCGGTTGGTCGGTGCTTTCCTTGAATTGTAAGAGGCTTTGGAGCCGCTGATTGGTTCTAAGTAGCTCCTGGTATCGATACTTCACGCTTCTCAGGGAGTCGTTTTCCCTGTTCAGCCTTATGTTTTCATTGTGAGTATTTATCAATCCAAAATACTTTAACCATAATCCTTCAGTAACGTTGACGGTTTGTTTTATGAATTTTTGGAAGGGGGCTACCACTTCGATAATAGACTTTTCACAGGGGTTCCAATATCTCTCACCCTGCAAATGGGATGAGATAAAAAAAAGGGCGAAGAATAAGAGTAGTATCCATATCCAGAATATTTTAATCCGTTTGATAAACAGCAATGATTCTATAAGCCCCAAGGATAAACTGTTATTTTATCATAATTTCTCTTAACACGGAGATATTATCCAATGCCTTTCCGGAACCAAGAACTACTGTTGAAAGGGAATCCTCTGTAATAGTAATAGGGAGTTTTGTCTCTTCCCTGAGAAGGAGATCAAGGCCCTTAAGGAGGGCACCTCCTCCGGTTAAGACTATTCCTCTGTCTACAATATCGGCGGCAAGTTCCGGAGGGGTTTGTTCCAGCGCGATGCGTACGGTCTCCACTATGGTGTCCACTTGTTCCGAAATAGCCTTTCTGGCTTCGTCTGCGTCGATAGTCAAGATCTTGGGTATGCCTGTTACTAGGTCCCTTCCTTTGACTTCTATCGTATCAACATTATCACTGGGATAGGCATTTCCAATGGTTGTCTTAATTATTTCAGCTGTGGAAAGGCCTATAAGAAGATTATATTTTCTTTTGATATACTGCAGGATAGCCTCATCCATCTTATCTCCGCCGACTCTTACTGATTTGCTGTAGACTATGCCGGCAAGAGATATAACCGCGACCTCGGTAGTTCCGCCCCCTATATCAACGATCATGTTGCTGATAGGTTCGGTAATAGGGAGACCGGCTCCGATGGCTGCGGCCATGGGTTCTTCTATCAAAAAGACCTCTCTTGCTCCCGCCGATTCCGCTGATTCCCGGACAGCCCTCTTTTCCACCTGGGTTATCCCGGATGGGACACAAATAATAATTCTGGGCCGAACAAGGGTAGTTCGATTATGGACCTTTCTAATAAAATGACGCAGCATGGCCTCTGTAATCTCAAAGTCAGCGATAACCCCGTCCTTCATGGGACGGATGGCCACTATGTTCCCAGGGGTGCGGCCAAGCATCATTTTTGCCTCTTTACCAACGGCCAGGACCTTATTTAGACCTTTGGCATCCTTTCTTACTGCTACTACGGACGGCTCACTTATGACTATGCCCTTTCCCTTCACGTAAACAAGGGTATTTGCAGTCCCTAAATCGATGGCCAGATCATTGGAGAATAACCCAAGGATAGGGTCAAGCAACATGATCTTCTCCTTTCGTCTATCAAACCATAAATTATTGATTATATGTTCATATCTATATATAATATATAAATAATGACTTATGAACTTGACAAATATTATGTTATACGGTTTAATCGCTCTTCAATTTTTAATCAACAAAAAAATCCGATAGAAGGCATATAGATAACATAAAATGAAAAGGACATTTCAGCCAAGCAATATAAAAAGAGCACGTGCCCATGGTTTCAGGGCTAGAATGAGTTCCTCAGGCGGTATAAAGGTTATAAAACGGAGAAGGGCCAAGGGACGAAAACGGTTATCAGTGTAATTGCATTTCATGGAGTCTCTTTCATTCCCTAAAAGCCGAAGGTTATTGAAACGAAAGGATTTTGTCAATCTAAATCGATTTGGGGAAAGGTATAACGCTGCACATTTTACCATTATTTTTAAAGAGAACCGATTAAACGATACCAGGCTGGGGATAACCGTAAGTAAAAAAATCGGGAAAGCGGTAAAAAGGAACAGGATTAAAAGGCATCTAAGGGAATTTTTCAGATTAAATAAACAATTGTTTCCCAAAGGTTATGATATCGTCATCGTTGCAAAAAAAGGTGCCGAAAGTCTTGGTTACTGGAAAATAAACGAGGAGCTTAGTGAGATTAGCCTTGATAAATAATTCTTTGTTCAATTTAAGATATATACCTGTTTGTCTGATATTAATATACCAGAAGATAATCTCTCCCTTTATCCCCCCTTCCTGCCGTTTTTATCCCTCTTGCTCCGTGTATGCCCGCCTGGCTATCGAGAGGTATGGAATGCTCAAGGGAGGAGTAATGGCATTGATCAGGCTATCCAAGTGCCATCCCTTGCACCCCGGAGGATATGATCCCCTTGACTAGAAGTGGTGGGTATTCGGACTCAAAGTCTGTCATTCTACATCTCTGGAGACGGTTTGATAAATGGAACAAAGGTTAGTTTTGGCTTTTGCCTTATCTTTTTTGGTTCTTGTTATATGGTCATATATATATGCCCCTAGACAGGAGCCTGGAGTTCCAGAGGGCGCGGATATTCAGGAGGAAAAGAAAGAAGAAATACCCGCTGCCACAAAATCTCCGGTCATTGATCTGCCAGTTTTGCAGGATATTGGTGAACCGATAACAGAAGCACAGGAAGGGGCTTTGGTCAGAGAGAAGGGGATCCTTGTAGAGACGCCTCTGTATCAGGCCATGTTTTCTAATAAAGGGGCGTCGATAAACAGTTTTAGATTAAAAAACTATCGAACCACAACAGATCCTGAATCACCCCCCGTACAACTAGTCAACCTGGAAAATAATAACAGAGATTCTTTTTTCATAGGATTTTATGAAGACATGGCCTCTGGAGAAGAAAAGGTCTCTTACAGTGTCAGTGAGGAGTCCTTGGTCCTCACACCCGAGTCCGAGCCAAAGGATCTGACCTTCAAGGTTTTAAGGTCGGATGGTATTGGAATCGATCAGACTTTTCGGTTCTATGCCGATAGATATTATATTGATATATTTCTCAAGATTACCAATTACTCCGATTCATTATGCGATGGCAGTATTATGGTTTACCTTAGAAACCTTCCCCCTGAAGATAAAAGCAGTTATTACGCATTTTCCGGAATAGCCCTTTTGCTGGAGAATGAACTTGAAGAGATCAAGCCGAAAAAGCTGAAAGAGGATAAATACCTTTCGGGCAGGATAGAATGGGTGGCCTATGAGAACGGTTATTTTATATCCGCCATCATCCCGGAGGATCAAAAAAAGGGTGATTTTAAAGGAAGCCTCTTGCCTTCGGGTATTGTTAAAGCGGTTTATGCAGCGCCTGCTACTTCCCTGCAACCCTATGAGAGTATCCCATCACGGTTCATCCTTTATATGGGCCCTCGTGACATGGGTATCTTAGAAGAAACAGGCCACAACCTGGAGGAGGCAATCAACTTCGGATTTTTTGATATTATCGCGAAACCATTGCATTTTATCCTGCTTTATTTTAACAAGTTTGCACACAATTACGGCGTTTCTATCATTTTGCTGACTGTTTTGATTAAGATCTTGTTTTGGCCTCTGACCCACAAAAGCTATAAATCAATGAAAGAGATGCAGAAACTGCAACCCTTAATGGCAAAGATAAGAGAGAAATACAAGGATGACAAGGAGCAGATGCAACGGGAATTGATGGGGCTTTACAAGACCTATAAAGTCAATCCATTGGGCGGGTGTCTGCCCATACTTATCCAGATCCCCGTATTTTTCGCCCTCTTCAGGATTCTAGGGAATTCCATTGAGCTGAGACACGCCCCATTTATACTCTGGATAAACGACCTATCTGCACCGGACAGATTGTTTGATTTCCCCTTCAAGATCCCCTTTATGTCTCCTCCATACGGTATACCTGTACTTACATTGCTTATGGGGGCCTCAATGTTTATCCAGCAAAAGATGCAACCTGCTCCGGGAGATCCTTCTCAGGCCAAGGTCATGATGTTTTTACCTATTATCTTCACAGTAATGTTTATCAATTTTCCATCCGGTCTTGTGCTATACTGGCTGACCAATAATATCCTTTCCATAGGCCAGCAATATCGTATTAAAAAAGGATCGACTTAATTAGGAGGGTTTACATGAAAGTATATGAATTTGAAGGGAAAACTGCCCAGGAAGCCATTGAAAAGGCATCGCGGGAATTGAATCTTCCCCCGGAAGAATTGGATATTGATATAATTGAACCGGGTTCGGCCGGGATATTCGGCCTGGTCGGCACGAAAAAGACCAGGGTAAGGGTTAACTCCAAAGACACAGAAAGTGGTGATGACCTTGTCGAGATTGAAAAGGCAAAAGAGATACTGGAAGGTATCTTGGCGCTGTTACCTGTGGAGACAACGGTAAAGGGGGAAAAAACAGACGGAGAGATTTCTCTGAATATTGAAGGAGACACTTCAGGTCTACTGATAGGAAGAAGAGGCGAAACCCTTGATGCGTTGCAACATATAGTGAATAAATCCTTGAACAAAACAACGGAGAAGAGGGTAAGGGTTATTGTTGATTCGGAAAATTATCGACAGAGGCGCGCAGACTCATTGACACAATTGGCTCTAAAGACTGGAGATAAGGCGAAAACATTAAAAAAGCCTTGTGCTACAGGCCTGCTAAATCCCCATGACCGGCGCATCGTGCATCTGACCCTTAAAGATGATGTGGATGTGGAGACCAGAAGCGACGGGGAGGGTATATTTAAAAAGGTTGTTATTATTCCCAATAAATAAGGTTCATCCGGCTAATGAGTACGGAAAGGACTTTATATAAATAATCACCAATCTTGCTATAGTTTTATCATTAAGCGTAATTATTTGCCGGATAATCCATAAATATTCACAGCTTACTGTTAACAAAGATAGTCAATTACTGAAAATGGAAACTTAGATGTAATGGCCAGAATCGATGATTATATACACGCCATTGAATTGTCCAGCAAGGAACTCTCAGCCAAGGATCCCGACACTATTGCCGAGCTTTCCAGAGCCATCTTAAAAAGGAACAATAAGGACCCCCAGGGCCTTTCCCTTAAATTCCTCAACAGAGACCTGAGTATTTCATGGCCGGATTTTTTATTCTCATATGATGGCGGCGATGGAGAAGTTCCGCTTGAGCAGCAAGTATTGCTGCTGCATTATCTTGCGGGTGCCTGCGCGTCAGGGGGGCCGCCTGTTACAGGTGAGTGGACATCCTTTCAGGATTTGCCGGATGGAAGATTCTATGTGGATTCCTTTATCCAAAGGGCCAAGGAACCTTTGCTGAAGACCTTCGGGGACAGACCCGCACGTATGGTTGAGCTCGCCATAAGTGCCTTCGCCGCGACCCCCCTGGAATACGGAGATTTTTCGGTTATGATAGATGTCCTGCCTCTGGTGCCCGTAGCCCTGATCCTGTGGGAAGAAGACGAGGAGTTCCCTGCAGACGCAAATATCCTGTTTGATAAGAGTATCTCCATGATCCTGTCTGCGGAGGATATCGCCTGGCTGGGGGGTATGGTTATCTATCCTTTGATTGGGATGGATAAAGGAAGGCGCAAGGCTTAAGGCTCAGGGCGCAGGGTTTAAGGGCAGAAGTCAGGAGACAGAAGTCAGAAGCCAGAAGGGAAAATGAAAAGATTGATATGATAATGTGTTGTTATTCTGACTCCTGGCTCCTGTCTTCTGAATTCTTGATACCTGGTGGCTTGCCGTGTGGGGTAATTAATTGTTATTAAGATAAAAGGAGCATGAGATGTCGGATAATAAACCCCTCGTCAGTGTTGTCATGGGCAGTGCGTCGGATCGTGATATCATGGAAGGATGCCTGAATCAGCTGAAAGAACTCGGCATACCTTATGAGGTGAAGGTCTCCTCCGCCCACAGGACTCCGGACCAGATCAGCGAATTCGCCAAAAAGGCGGCTGGATTGGGTATAGAGGTTATTATAGCAGGCGCGGGATGGGCGGCTCACCTTGCCGGGGCCATAGCGGCACAAACACTGTTGCCTGTAATCGGGGTCCCCATAGACTCTTCGCCTCTCCAAGGCATGGACGCACTCCTTTCCACCGTCCAGATGCCGCCGGGGACGCCGGTAGCTACTGTTGCCATCGGGAAGGGGGGCGCGAAAAATGCCGCGATACTGGCTGCTCAGATTTTGGCCTTGAAACACCCTGAGATAGCTGCAAATCTAAAAGCATACCGTGAAAGCATTATGTAACAGGCAAATGAAGATCCAGAGGATCCCAACGGTTGACAGAAAAGACGAACCTTATCATAACCGACACACAGGACGAGCTAAAAAGAGGACTGGAGACCGCGAGGAAGATAATCCTATCAGGAGGAGTGGTCGCTTTCCCGACGGAGTCCTTTTACGGTCTTGGGGTTAATGCTTCGGATGAGGGGGCTATAAATCGCCTTTTTATCACAAAAAGAAGGGGGAGTGATCGTCCTGTTTTAGTATTGATACCATGCCCGGGATACATCGAAGGTTATGTGGCCTGTATACCTGAAACAGCGTCAGAACTCATAAAACAGTTCTGGCCGGGCGGGCTGACCTTGGTGTTCAAGGCAGGCCCTGAGGTTTCTCCCCTCCTTACAGCCGGAACTGGCAAGATAGGCATACGGGTTTCAAGCCATCCGGTCGCCGCGGGCCTTACCAGGACACTCGGCTCACCCATTACCGGTACAAGCGCCAATATATCCGGTCAGGATGGATGTATCACCGCGCAGGAGGTGTATAAATCTTTAGGTTCCGGCGTGGACCTGATCCTGGACGGAGGAAAGACAGGGGGAGGAAAGGGTTCCACGATCCTGGATGTAACGGTTGAGCCGCCTGAAATCCTGAGGGAAGGGATGGTAGGGCGTGAACAGCTTCAGGATTTTATACCATTAAGTGTCCGGCAAGGATGATGTGTGATAAATATCCTAAATCTATGTCCGGCAAATGTCCCTTTTAAGGAGAGAGTGTTTTAGATAGGGGATCAGCACAAGGTTCTCGCGGGATGGGAGGCATAATCAGACATCCGGCGGTTTTTTTAGGATTGATGTTATTATGGTTTTCAGAAGATGGTGATCAGTCCGTGAAAGCTCAGGGTCTGATTCTATAAGATCCTTAGCTTCCTTTTTCGCACTAATAAGAAGATCCTGATATGTAATCATTTCCGAAATATCGATCTCTCCTGCCCCTGACTGTCTTGTGCCTGTCAATTCCCCGTGACCGCGGAGTTCAAGGTCTTTTCGGGAGATCTCAAATCCGTCATGGGTTTCAGCAAGGATCTTTACCCTGGCAGTTGCTTTCTCAGAAAGGTCCCTGGACAGCATAAGGAAACATACGCCGCCCTCACTTCCTCTCCCAATCCTACCCCTTAACTGGTGCAGTTGTGCCAGGCCGAATCGCTCAGGGTGTTCTATTACCATTACCGTGGCGTTGGACACGTCTATACCCACCTCTATAACCGTAGTCCCCACTAGGAGGTCTATCTCCCCTTTATGAAACGCACTCATGACCTTGTCTTTTTCATCAGTGGGGAGTCGGCCATGGATGACGCCTATTCGAAAGGGTGGACTGAGTACCTTTCTCAGTCTTTCCTCCATCTCCCGAGCGCTCTTCAGGTCCTGTTCTTGAGATTCTTCAATAACAGGACATATGACAAAGGCCTGCCGCCCCGCGGACATCCTCTGTCTTAATGTCTCAAAGACCTGTCTCTTTTGCCGCTCTTCCACAAGGCGGGTGGCGACAGGGATATGTCCTTCCGGGTACTCCCTGATTATTGAAACATCCATGTCGGCATAGAGTGTGATGGCGAGTGTCCTGGGGATAGGGGTAGCGGACATAACAAGGATATGAGGGTTATTCCCCTTCCCGTCCATCAAGGCCCTTTGCCTTACGCCAAACCTGTGCTGTTCGTCAATAATGGCAAGGCCCAGATCTGAAAAGGTAAGCCCTTTTTGGATAAGCGAATGAGTACCGATTATGAGATTATACCGGCCGGTCTTTATCCCTTCATACACATCCTCTCGTTCAGCCTTTTTCAGATCACCGGTCAGGATAACACACCGGAATCCCAACTCTTCCGGAAGAGCGGAAAAATTACGCATATGCTGATCAGCTAGGACCTGGGTCGGAGTCATCAATGCTGCCTGCCGGTTATTCTGAACCACGATATAGGAAGCTATTGCCGCTACCACGGTCTTTCCCGTTCCAACATCTCCCATCAGCAATCTGTTCATAGGCCTGCCGCTTGTTAAATCGATTTTTATCTCGTTAACCGCCTTTACCTGGCCCGATGTAAGTCTGAATTTGAAGTATTTTCTCATCTCATTCACCAGGTCCTTAGGTATCAGGTAGACGGATTTTGAAACCCTTTCCCTAGACATCTTTCTAAATGTCATGATCAGCATGGCATAGAAGAACCGGTCAAAGATGAGCCGTTTATGTGAATGGGTAGAGAATTGTCTTAACTGGTCCATGGAGGATTCTTTTGGGGGAAAGTGCACGCCTTCTATTGCCGAAGCCAGTCCGGGAAGATCCAGACGGTTTATGATATCGGCAGGGATGGGATCAGTTATGCTATCCAGGTATTTGTTTAATGAGGACCTTATAAGACGCCTTAACAGGTTGCCGGAGATCCCCTCAATAGAAGAATATACGGGGAAAACACCGAGCATATCTTCCGGCTGGCGGTCAATCAGCATCGTTATATCGGGGTGAAAGATCTGTTTCAGTCCCCTGTTCTTTTTCATTGCCCCATATGCCATCAACTCGGCGCCTGGTTTGACAAAACCTGTAAGATAGGCTCGTCTGTAATGAAACCATAGGAGTTCCAGTTCGTCATCCTCATCTTCTATCTTTATCCTGAATAACCGCTTCCTGCTCTTGAAGAATCCCTCTTCTCGTCCATATAAGATCTTGCCTCTGACAAGGGCGGGGATCCCCTCCTGAAGGTCTTTTATGGGTGATATACGGGTTCGGTCTTCATATCGGATAGGTATAAAATAGAAGAGGTCAAGTATGGTATGGAGACCCTTTCGAGCCAGCCGCGCGGCCCTCCCGGGCCCGACCCCTTTAAGACGGGTCAGGGGCAAGGACAGGTCCTGTATCTCTCTAGTGTGGATATCCTTAGGGCTAATCATTCTTTCCAGCCATGAACACCTATCAGATCCACAAAACGACATCCCCCCAGATTTTCTTTCTCATAACCGTCCTTCGCCTTTGTCACCTTAATCAACTCCTGGCTGAACCTGTCTCCGATCGGAATTATCATTCTTCCCTCCTCGACGAGTTGATCGAGTAAAGGGTCGGGGATTTTTGGAGTGCCGGCCGTGATAATGACCGCATCGAAAGGGGCATATTCCTCCCAGCCCAGAGTTCCGTCATAGGACTTGAAAAGGATATTTGTGTATCCCAGCTCGTTTAACAGGGTCCTCGCCTTTTCCATAAGGGGCCTAATCCTTTCTATTGTGTAAACCTTTTCGGACAGTTCAGCCAGGATCGCAGTCTGGTATCCGCTTCCGGTTCCTATTTCAAGGGTCTTCTCATTGCCTGTAAGTTCAAGGGCCTCTGTCATTAAAGCCACAATATAGGGTTGTGATATGGTCTGTTTATGACCGATCGGCAGGGGATGATCATTGTAGGCCTCCCCGATCAAGGCTTCTTCCGTAAACAGGTGCCTCGGTATCTTTCTCATGGCACTTAGGACGCCTTTATCCGTTATTCTGCGAGAGACAAGTTGATGGCTGACCATCCTTTCCCTGGCCACTCGATAATCGTTGGTCATTGAGGCTCCTTGATCAAAAGGGGCGTTATTGGAGAACGTGCAATATGGGGTTTTCCAATAATAGTTATAATGCATTTTATCAACAAGAGAATAAATATCAAGTCCACATTCTTGCAGTAAAGGGGATAGCTTTTTGCATGCCAAGACAGGCAAGACTTGATGCCCGCCCGCCTCGCCTGAGCCTCGCGATGGCGGGCAGGCACCCGGTGCTTTAGATCATGTTATGGACCCCGATCGGGATTTTCGCTATGCTCCAGCAGTAACATTGATGGAACAACAATATTTAACAACAGAAAGGATCGGGAAGATTTTCTTGAACGTCTGGCCGGCTTTAAATAAACACTTCTGCTGTTAGTTGGTGAGCCCTTTCCGATTAAATGAGAGAGACAGAGTAATATATGTAAGTCGTTTTGGAACCAAAGTCCCCCTTTACGATAATTATTATTATTGACTTTTAAAATTATCGGGCTAAAATAGAAACATGATAAAAAGAAACCTTTTTGAGGATCTGAAACAGCATTGTGCCCAGAAAGAGATAAGCCTTCTTGTTGGCCCTAGACAGGCAGGTAAAACCACCCTGATGCTTATGCTTCGCGATTATCTTGTTGCACAAGGAAGCAACACACTGTTCCTGAGTCTTGACTTTGACTCGGATCTCCCTTTTTTTACCTCGCAGAGACACTTGGTTAACAAGATACAATTAGAAATAGGCAAAAGCAAAGGGTATGTGTTCATTGATGAGATTCAACGAAGGGATGATGCAGGCCTATTTCTCAAAGGGCTCTATGATTTGAATCTTCCATACAAGTTCATCGTATCTGGATCAGGCAGCATTGAGTTAAAAGAGAAGATTCATGAATCTCTCGTGGGAAGAAAGAGAATCTTTGAACTCAATACCGTATCTTTCACCGAGTTTGTTAACTACAAAACAGACTACCGCTACAAAGATTCCCTTGATTCGTTTTTCGCTTTGGAGAAAGACAGGACAAAACAATTGCTTATCGAATATCTCAATTTTGGTGGATATCCCCGCTTACTGTTAGAGGAAGAGCAAAAAGAAAAGATCAGGATTATTGATGAAATCTATCGAAGTTATCTCGAAAGAGACATTTCATACCTCTTAAAGGTAGAAAAAACAGACGCCTTCAGTGATTTGATCAAGGTAATAGCCTCTCAGATCGGAAGGCTTATCAATTACTCCGAGCTTTCCTCCACCCTTGGGATTGCTCTTCAGACTATCAAAAAGTATCTCTGGTATGCCGAGAAGACCTTTATCATGAAGAGAATAACTCCATTTTTCAGAAACACAAGGAAGGAGATTACCAAGTCCCCTGTTGCCTATTTTTATGATGTGGGCTTACGGAACTATGCCCTTGGTCTTTATGGGGGCTTGATTCATTCTCCTGAAACCGGTTTTGTTTTTCAAAATTTCATCTTTAACCTTTTGAAAGAAAAATTCCTGTTTTCTCCTGCGGAAATCCATTTCTGGAGGACAAAAGACAAGGCAGAGGTGGATTTTGTCATCAACATTGGGCAACAAACTCTCCCTGTTGAGGTAAAATTCAAGGAATTGAAGAGACCGGAAATTGGGCGCTCTTTAAGGAGTTTTATTACCAGGTATCAGCCAGAGGTGGCGTGGGTCATAAACATGGAACTTAATGAAAAGATCAACATGGACAAGACAGAGATCCATTTCCTCCCATTTTGGAGCATTGTTGATACTGAAATAAGGGCGAAAACCTCTATCTGAATACTAAGCTCTATGAACTGCTTTCAGAATAACGTGTCGATGACAGCGAAGCGTATTTAACATAGGCGCAGCGTACTCGTCCGCCGGTCTTGTGGCGTACTCGTCCGCCGGACTTTTACCCGCCGTTCCTTTGGCGGGATGGCGGATTTAACTGGGACTTGACCCGTTTTCTATAAAAAATCGCTTGACTTTCTGGTCTGGTCTGGCCAGACTATTATGAAGAGGTATCAGAGATGTTGATAACAAATATCACAGAGGCAAAGGCTCAACTTTCAGCGCTTATCGAAAAGGTCATGTCCGGGCAAGACGTGATCATCGGAAAAGCAGGTAAACCGGTGGCAAAGCTGGTGCGGTACGAACGAAGCGATAAACAGCGCCATCCTGGCGCTTTACAGGGGAAAATAATAATTTCTGATGATTTTGATGAGTTACCCGCAGATATCGCCGAAGCTTTTGGAATTGAGGAGCTATGAATCTATTACTCGATACACATGTTCTTTTATGGTGGCTTGATGATCACCAGAATCTTTCCCCGCGAGCAAAATCTGTAATTGCGGACGGTGAAAATTTAGTTTTTGTAAGTGCAGCCGTTATCTGGGAAATTCGGATTAAGCACGCATTAGGTAAGCTGGAAATCCCTGCGAATTTTCGGAAGGTATTAGATCAGCAGGGCTTTGAGCTGCTTGATATTACCGTGGATCACGCCTATGCGGTCGGAGACCTGCCGTCACATCACCGGGACCCCTTTGACAGAATGCTTGTGGCCCAGGCAAAATTAGAAAGTCTGACCCTTGTAACCCGTGATATCCGTCTGAAAAAATACAAAATTCCCATTGTCGATGCGTGAGGTTTTAAAGCGGGGTCAATGAGTGGCAAAATCACTACAAATCGAGCTACGCTACTCCTATGGGGCAGAACCTATTTCACCGGGGAGCTAAAAATAGTGGAGCTTTTTTACGTCTATTCTTGTGAATGACACGTGCTGTTAAGCAAGAAGAACAGAACATGAGTCAAGAGCAGATTTGACACTTTGACATACAAGCTGCATTTCTTATTATTTCATCACTTAGAAATCTATCGAAAAAAATACAAAATAAAGCTTGACTTTTATATTTATAATGCTATAATTGCTATAGCATTATAGTATTGGAGGCAATGCATGGAAAATAGAGAAATCCCTGATATCCTGAAGCAACTCAGGACCAAACTTGAATTTAGCCAGGAGGACCTTGCCGCAAACCTCGGTGTGTCCTTCTCAACTCTCAATCGCTGGGAAAATGGCAGAAGCACACCACGTGGCAAGGCCAAACAGGCAATCGCCGATTTGATGGCTCAGGTAGAATTTGATCCCAGCAGGGCTGGATCGAATAAGAACCAGCGTCGCCGAGCTAACAGAAAGGATCTACTGACTACAAAATCCATGGAACAGATGCTCTGGAGCGCAGCTTGCTCCATCCGCGGCGAGAAGGATGCGCCAAAGTTCAAGGACTACATCTTACCTCTGATCTTCATCAAGCGCCTCTCAGATGTATTGGAGGACGAAGTCGAGCGGCTCTCAGAAACTTACGGCGACAGGGATACCGCTCTTTCGATTATCGAGGCGGACAACACGCTCGTACGTTTCTATCTCCCACCAGAAGCCAGATGGTCAGTCGTTAGCGGACGCGAGCAGTTTGAGTGGCCGGAAGAGCATAAACCCAAGACACTTGGAGAACAGCTAACCTTCACAATGCGGATTATTGTCAAGGCCAACACGGGAGATCGGCAGAAAGACCTCAGTGGGGTCATTGACATCGTTGACTTCAATGAGACCCGGAGCGGTGAGCGAGAGATCAGTGATGCCGCTCTGTCTGGTATCATAGAAGCGCTCTCGGATCCCCGCTACCGGCTTGGTCTGTACGACGTTGAGCCGGATTTTCTCGGGCGTTGCTACGAATATCTGCTCCGCAAATTCGCTGAAGGCCAGGGACAGAGCGCGGGCGAGTTCTTCACGCCAACCGAGGTCGGATGGCTCATGGCCCATATGGTTCGACCAGCTCAAGGGGAAGAGGTCTATGACTATGCATGCGGATCGGCGGGGCTACTCATCAAGTGTGAGTTGGTCCTCATGGAACGTGATCTGAAGGTCAGCCGTCCGCTCAGGCTCTACGGTCAGGAACTGACAGGATCAAGTTACGCAATCGCCCGTATGAACATGGTCATCCATGACATGGAAGGTGAAATCGTGCGGGGCAACTCGATGACAAATCCCAAGTTCCGGGAAACGGACACCAGTCTCAGGAAGTTTGATATTGTCGTCGCGAATCCCATGTGGAACCAGCCATTTGATCCCTCTGCCTATGAAAAAGACGACTTCGGGCGCTTTGAGGAACACGGCGGTATTACCTCCAGCAAGGCTGACTGGGCCTGGCTACAGCACACACTCACCTCACTGAAGTCAACGGGCAGGGCAGCGGTCGTCATCGATACGGGCGCGGTGACACGCGGCAGCGGGAGTCGAAATGAAGACAAAGAAAAAACCATCCGTAAATGGTTTGTCGATCATGATTTTGTCGAAGGCGGTATTCTCTTACCAGACAACTTATTCTATAACACCACCGCCGCTGGTATCATCATTCTGCTGAATCGCCACAAGCTCCCCCAGCGTCAGGGCAAGATTGTCTTGGTGAACGCAAGCCAGGAGTTCAAAAAAGGCCGCCCCAAGAACTACATCCCGGACGAGAGCATTCGCAAGATCGCCCAGGCCTTTATTAAAGGGCAGGACATCGAGCGTTTCGTCAAGGTTATAACAAACGAAGAGGCGGCTAAGAATGACTACAATCTGTCTCCCTCCCGTTATGTTGATACGAGCGAGAAAGAGGATTATAGGCCAATTCCCGAGGTTCTTGAAGAACTCCGAGAGTTAGAGGGAGAAGCGAAAAAAATCGACGATGACCTGGCGAAGGTCTTTGCGCAGATGAGGTTCAAGTAGGCCATGTTACAAAGAAATCAGGAACTCATTGATCAGTTTAACCGTGATGAACAGCGCTGGCGGCAGCGGCAGTTGCGGAAGCAGAAGCGACGTCTGCAATTCCCAAAGCTGGGCGAGTTCCGTCATCTGATCTTGGACCTCCGGGACAGAATGCGCGAGCGGAGCAGACCGGCAGACTGTATCAGCAGCAAATGGATCGGAGGGAGACTATGAGGGAGGAGCTCCCTGACAGGCCGAATAGCGACATTCTGCTTTACCAGACAGAAGATGGACAAACACGTGTTGAGGTGCGGCTTCAGGACGAAACCGTGTGGTTAAGTCAGAAGCTGATGGGGGACCTGTTCCAGAAGGATGTGCGGACGATCAATGAACACATCAAGAACATCCTTGCGGACGGGGAACAGGCTTCCGAGGCAACTATCCGGAAATTCCGGATAGTTCAGATCGAGGGTAAACGGGAAATCTCACGGCCTGTAGATTTCTACAACCTGGACATGATCCTGGCCGTAGGTTACCGAGTCCGATCACACCGCGGCACCCAGTTCCGGCGTTGGGCCACAGAACGCCTGAGGGAATACATCGTAAAGGGCTTTGCCTTGGATGACGACCGCCTCAAACAGGCTGGTGACAGCAGCTACTTCGACGAACTGCTCGCCCGAATTCGCGATATCCGCTCGTCCGAAAAGATTTTCTGGCGCAAGGTCCTCGATATCTACGCGACGAGCATCGACTACGATCCCGGCACGGACCTTTCCCTGCAGTTCTTTGCCACGGTGCAGAACAAGATGCACTGGGCCGCGCACGGACATACAGCGGCTGAGATAGTCGAAAGCCGCGCTGACTCGGCACAGCCCAATATGGGCCTAACCACATGGACTGGCTCAGGCCCGACGGTTCAGGACATCGAGATTGCCAAGAACTATCTCCAAGAGGACGAGTTGGATGCACTGAATCGCATTGTGACCATCTATCTGGAATTCGCCGAACTGCAGGCACTGAATCGTAAGCCCATGGCAATGCATGACTGGATCACCAAACTTGACGACTTCCTGCGTCTGAGTGGTCGTGAGATCCTCACGCATGCCGGACAAGTCAGCCATGACAAGGCTCTGAATACAGCGCGTGCTGAGCACGAAAAGTACCGAAAAGCCCGCCTGATGGATGCGTCGCCCGTGGAACGCCATTTTTTGAAATCCGTTGAGGAATTGAAGCAGATTGAAGGGGGGGAACAAACCGGGGAGGATCGCGAAGAATGAACCACGGAACACATAAAAAACACGAGAATGGAAAGAGCAGTCTTTCTGGACTAGCTCAGAAGATCAAGCCCTTCGTGGAAGACATTATACGGATTCAGAAGCAGGCAAAGTCGCTGGGTATCTTCGTGAACGACCGTGAACTATTGGAGTGCACCGGCTGTGGCCTTGTGGAGGACGTGGCATTCGACGGCTCACTGATGACCTATCAGAGAGATAGCGATGATATGACTGATTCCGGCCTGCGGTTTGAGGAAATAGACGAAGAAAAATACCGATGCCCGGTATGCGGGACCGTGTCGAAGGCGGAGATTTTGTGACTGATAGAGCCCATTCAACATCCGGGATGACATCCATCAACTCCGCCTGGAAGCATGTGAGATCGCAAAATGCGACCTTAAAGCCGCCGCCTGATCCACCGAGGAAGCCGATCTTGGGGTGAAGGAAACAGTGGTAAGGTATAGGGAAGTCAGGGAAATGGGCAGGCCAAGCAGTCATGGCCAAGGAGCTAGAAAATGAGTTCCGACGTTTTGAGCAACATCTGTGAGATGAGAAGGGAGAACTGTGCGCCGCACGAGTGCAACAGCAAGGTCTATGTGGGCCTGGAACACATCGACTCAGGACGGTTTCGCCTTTCTCGTCACGGGGTACCCAGCGAGGTCCGAAGCGCAAAAAGTCGCTTCTATCCCGGAGACGTCCTCTATGGGAAGCTCCGTCCCTATCTGGACAAGGCTGTTGTTGCGGAAACAGAAGGAATTTGCTCGACTGATATCCTAGTGTTGGAGCCCCTCGAAGCGCCCTCGTGGTTTCTGTGTGGCGTTCTTCATACTAATCCTTTCATCGAGCATGCTAAACAGACAACTCATGGGGTCAATCATCCACGAACTTCTTGGCCGGGAATCAAGATGTTCGAGAGCCTTTATCTCTCTCCCCCCGAACAAAAGAAGATTGCGGCGGTGTTGTTTAAGATTCAGCGGGCGATTGAGACGCAGGAGAAGATCATCCAGTCGTTGAGCGACCTCAAGAAATCCACCATGCAACACCTCTTCACCCACGGCCTTCGCGGCGAGAAAACCAAAATGACCGAAATCGGCGAGATCCCGAAGAGTTGGGAGGTATATCCGCTGTCAGAATTGCGTGAGTTCCTGCAATACGGGACGTCCAAGCGATGCACACTTGACCGCAAAGGCGTGCCGGTACTGCGAATTCCAAACATAGTGGGCGGGAATATCGATACTCAAGAACTCAAGTATGCCGATCTTCCTTCCGCGGAGCGCGAGCGTTTATTTTTGCAGGACGGTGATATCCTCTTCGTTCGCACGAACGGTCAAAAGATATTGGTCGGTCGTACAGCTGTCTACACGGGGAATCCATCTCCTGCTCTCTTTGCATCATACCTCATACGAGCTCGACTTCAGCTCAAGTTGATCCGGCCCGATTTTCTGCAGTATTACACTGGAACGGCGTCAGGAGAATCCCACCTTTCAGGACGCGCCACACCTGCAGCCGACGGCAAGTTTAACATCAACACAAGAACTATCGACAGTGTTTTAGTGCCTGTTCCTGACCTTCGCGAGCAGGACAAGATAGTACGGACGATCGATTTAGTGGGCAGAAAACTCGTGGTTCACGAATCCAAAAAATCCGCCTTCCAAGACCTCTTCAAGACCACGCTGAACAAACTGATGACCGGCGATATTAGGGTTGGGAATTTGGACATTGATGTGAGTGAGGTTAAGATATGAACGAATATATTGACAAACTTCGGATGCTTGACGATCTGCCAGTCGTAAGCGACCAAGACAGGTTCCATCACAACGTCTACGCGGAGATGTTGAGAGATGTGTTTATGTCAAATGCTCCAGGACTTGCTGTGGGGCTGTTTGGCAAATGGGGACAAGGCAAGAGTACTGTGGTGCGTATTTTGGAGAGCCTACTCCCTGCAGAATACAGGACAGTGGTTTTCAACGCTTGGAAATCCCGCGGGGATGCTGTACGAAGACAATTGCTCCTCCAGGTTCTGAAACATATTGATTCTACGCAGTACAAGGAGATTTCGCGCTTCGTTTGTCCTGGGATTCCTCTCCGCATCAGATCTTATGAGGAGCAGCATCCTTATGAGAAACATCGAATATGGTGGCTGCTCACCACAGCAGAGAAACTCGATTTCTGGGTGATAGGGGCCCTGATTAGTGCTCTTTTGATGGCAGGTGTGGCAATTTTTCTGTTTTCCAAAGCCCTCGCCACGTCAAATCCACATGCTTTATTGCTATGGGCTATCCCTTTCGTAATTGGTTTGACCATTAGTTGCATGACTGTCGTTTTTCGATGGTTCCAGAATCGCAGGCAGGCATTCCTTACGTCGGCAGAACCTGTTTCCGACAGTCAGCGATTGCGCTATCCAGAGCAATTCCAAACGGTGTTTGAACAAGAAGTGTCCTCATTCTGTGCCCAAGGCAATAAACTCTTGGTCGTAATCGACGATCTCGATCGTTGCGCTCCAGAGACAATCGTTGAGGCACTTTCTGCTGTGCGCCAATTCTCTGACCAGAAACATATAGACTGTCAGTTCTTGATTCCTTGTGACGAAATGCAGGTTGTCCTTGCCTTGGAAACGGCTGGACACCACGCAGGGACAATGGGCGGCCGATTTCACGATTACGAGAGCGAGGAACTACTCCGCAAGTTCTTTGACGTGACCATCCGAATGCATGAGCTATTGTCTGATGATCTCTCCGATTATGCGGCATCACTATCAGAGCGTATCGGCCTCAACGAACAGGAAGCTCGGGAGATTGTTGGGTTGGTCAATCCTAGAGACCCTCGCTTGATAAAAAAATTGCTAAACGCGCTTCGTTTGTCGCATGAGAGGATCAGTATCGGGCAAGAAAAAGGTATATTCCCGAAGCCCGACGAGCTACCTGGCTTACCTCAAACCGAACGGTTGCTTGTTGTCCTAAGAGAGACGAAACCCGAGATTTATCGCCAGATTGTGATCAATCCCTCCCTGCTTCACCCGGCTGACACAGAAGAAGAGTGGAAACAGTTTCTGGAGGACAAAAAATTCACTGCCGATTGTATCGAGAGTGCCCGCAAGATGATTGAAAACTCGGGAGGCATCTCTGTCATAACTGCACAAGAGCTTATCTATGGCCAGCTTCCAGACGAACTTCGCAAGGTCCCGTCTGCGGGCAAGCTGATACGAGCAGTTCGACGTCCTAACCATGATGAATTCTACGAAGTGGTTTTCGAGCTTGCCGATGAACACAAACCAAAGGTCCAGCAATGGCTATGTCGTGAGACATCACGTGTTAGTTCAGCGACGGGTTTGAACCAAATATTGAGCCTGTTTGTGGACTACCCCGCTAAAGGCGTTGACTCTGACTTCATTGCTCCTTGTGTGGATGCCGCTATTGGGCGTGAATCACTCTTGGCACAAGCGCTGGCCAATTATGCACGCTTCGAGCAGCTCGAAGTTCTGTTGCCCCAGCTTAAGCCGAATAAAGAGCAGACTTTGTATAAGGCGGTTGTTGAAAATTTCACGAAGTCGAACGGAGAATCTGAACGAGAATTGCGTTTCCTGCTGGCAACGTGCAAGCGAATGAATCCCGAAATCGGCCGGGAGTTCCAAGAGTGGCTCGTTAGCAGCCTGGGAGAAAAGAAGGACGACGAAGTCGTAGCTCGTCTCTTCCAGTGTATGCCGGAGGATAGGAGCAAATGCTCAGGTTTCGCGCCCGATGTGGCTGTCTTGGCTGCGAGTGCATCCGAGTGGGTAAACGATCACGATGAAGAATTGAGAGATGATACGGAAAGGTGGCCGAGGCATAACCTCATCATAACTTTTGTCGGAGACTCGGAAGAGCATGCTGCACGATGTCTTGCCGCGATCTTCACAGAAAATGGTCAGCTGGCCTCTCCCCAGCAAATCACGGGCAGTATACTGGGGATCAACCCTGCGTGGATGACCGTAGGCCATCTCCTGTCGCTTGTTTCAGACGATGAGCTACGGGAGAACTATGACCATATTCAGAACTGGCTAAACCATCAATCTCAACCCGATGGCCTGGAGACTGTATTAGATGCTCTTGGCGAGAACGCATTTCTTCTATCCTCTGACCAAATGGGGCAGATTGCGCAGTTTCTATTCAACCGATTCCATTCCCAACCCTCAGAGACTTACCTTGTAGACTTTATTGGGAAAAAACCAGAACAAGAAAATCTCAAAGACGGCTGGCGATTGCTGGTTTCTGAGTTCATAGCACTTTACGCCAATTGGGTAGAAGGCCGTCCAACAATGTCAACCCACGATGGGGAGATTCTCGGACAAATCCACGAATACCGGTGGCCCGTTTCAGAGCAGGTTGAGCATCTGCTCGTTCAGAAGATGAGCATGCCAAATGTCTCAGATTTCAGCGCCTGGCTTGAGGCCCTCGTGCCGCTCATCGGTAATCGACGTAGAAGTCTAAGAGACGCCGTAAAGGATTGCTTCAATAAGAACCAACGCGTTGAGGAGGCCTTTTCTGCTGGCAACCGCGTACTTTGGAAGAAAGAAATCGATGCGGAGGTAGCAGCGGTCATTGGGCGTTTCTTCATCGAGTACCAAAGTGAAATACCGAATTATAGCGCTGGGTGGGAATCCCTGCGTGAAAAGCAGGGCTCAGAAAGAGTTCTCGAAGTCATGGAGGAAAATTTACCGAATGAATCTGGAACACTCGTGAGTTATGGAGCGCCACTGGATATGTTGGCTGAGGGTTTCGAACAACTGGATGCTCAACATAAGGTGTCGTTCCTTGATAAGCGCTTAGTTCCTCTTGTTTCGTCAACGGATTCACCGGCAATAGAAATGTGCCTAAACCTTGCCAGTGTACTTCCAGTAATCTCAGAAAAGTTGAAGAAGCAACTGAAATCTCTTCAAAAGGTCGAGGAATTGACAGAACAACAGGGAGACCTCATCGAAGAGATACTCAAGAAGCCTAAGGTCTAATATGAATGCGAGTTTAGGTTCCGAATACAGAACCGTCCAGTATCCTCTAATCCTCTATGCGGAAGAGGTGGGGTGGGTACGTGTCTTGACATCGGAAGCCCTTTTGCTTCGAAAGGGCGAAGGTGGGTTGCTATTCAACCGTGTGCTGGAAGAGAAGCTCATTGAACTGAATCCCGGGCTGATTACGGCAGATAACGTGGATGAGGTCATCCGCCGGATTGAAGCCGTGAGGAACACGATCGAGGGCAATGCCGAGATCCTCGGCTGGCTTCGTGGCGAGCAGAGCATCTATGACCAAAGCGAAAAGCGGGAGCGAAATGTCATAGTCGTTGACTTTGCGACTCCCGACCGCAATGTCTTCCACGTGACCGACGAATGGCAGTACACGAACGGTCAGGAGACGAACCGGGCGGACGTGATGTTCCTGATCAACGGCATGCCAGTTGCCATTATCGAGACAAAAAGCGCGAGAAAGGCGAAAGGCATCGAAGAAGGTTTAATCCAGATCCGCGAGTACCATCATGAAACACCTGAGATGCTAACGGCGCCCCAGGTCTTCGATATTACACATCTTATCGACTTTTACTACGGGGCGACGTGGAACCTGGAGCGGAAGAATCTCTTCAACTGGCGCGATGAGGAACCTGGGAGCTTCGAGAAAAAGGTGAAACGGTTCTTTGACCGGGACCGTTTCCTGAAGATGTTAAAAGAGTGGATTCTCTTTTTCTACAAGGAAGATGAACTTCAGAAGACGATTCTGCGCCAGCACCAGACACGTGCTATCGAAAAGGTCCTTGTACGCTGTGCTGATACTTCAAGGACAACCGGCCTGATCTGGCATACCCAGGGCTCGGGCAAAACATTTACCATGATTACCGCTGCCCGCTTGATCCTTCAGGATCGGCATACATTCGGCAAGTCCACGGTCATTCTCATGATCGACCGGAACGAGTTGGAGGGACAGCTTGCAGGATGGGTTGAACGCATCCTGGGAGAAATGTCGTCCCACGACATCAAGATCGAACATGCCACCAGCAAACAGCGATTGCGCGAACTCCTGGCCTCGGACTTTCGCGGGTTGATCGTGTCGATGATTCACAAGTTTGACCGCATCCCCAAGGATATCAATACGCGTGAAAATGTTTTTGTGCTGGTAGATGAGGCGCACCGAACCACGGGCGGGGATCTTGGCAACTACCTGTTGGGCGCGCTACCGAATGCCACGTTGATAGGTTTTACAGGCACTCCCATCGACAAGACCGCTTACGGTAAAGGAACATTTAAGGTTTTCGGCAAGGAAGATGAACATGGCTATCTGGACAAGTATTCCATCGCGGAGTCCATTGAGGATGGAACCACGGTTCCCCTGAAATACACTCTGGCCCCGAACGAGATCAGGGTTCCACGCGAACAGCTTGAGGAGGAATTCCTGAATCTGGCCGAGGCCGAGGGGGTCAGTGATGTAGACGAGCTAAACAAGATTCTGGATCACGCCATGCGGCTCAAGACGTTTCTAAAGGCGGAAGATCGTGTTGAGAAGGTTGCGGCATTCGTCTCTAGGCACTTCCAGGAGAACATTGAGCCACTCGGGTACAAGGCATTTCTGGTTGCGGTGGACCGCGAGGCCTGCGCGCTTTATAAGGAAGCATTGGACAAAGTCCTTCCTCCCGAATACTCGCTTCCGATCTACACCCCGGCGCAACATGACAGCGAGAGATACCCCCTTGTGTATCGGCACCAAGTCAGCGCGGATTCCGAGAAAAAGACGCGGAAGCTTTTTCCAAAGGCGGACACGCTGCCCAAGATTTTTATTGTGACGGATAAGCTGCTCACCGGATTCGATGCACCCATTCTCTATTGCATGTACCTCGACAAACCCATGCGGGACCATGTGTTGCTTCAGGCCATCGCACGCGTCAATCGCCCTTATGAGAAGGACGAAGAGAACCGCAAACCGTGCGGTCTCGTAGTCGATTTTGTGGGCGTATTCGAGAAGTTGGAAAAGGCGCTGGCATTCGATTCTGATGTCGTGAGCGGAGTTATTGAAGATCTTGATCTGCTGTTTGACAAGTTCAAGGAACTGATGGGCGGTCCGGCGCAGGAATATTTGGCCTTATGCAAGGGGCCAGTTGACGACAAGACCGTGGAAAAAGCGATCGATACTTTCACCGATCAAGACAAACGCGAGGCTTTCTATAGGGTCTACAAGCAAATCGAAACACTTTATGAGATACTCTCGCCTTCACCAGACCTGCGCGACTTCGTAGAGGATTTCGGTCGCCTATCGGTTCTGTATCAGATCATCAGGAATGCATTCAGGAAAAAAACCGTCCTCTATGGCGATGTTGCCTTCAAGACCGAGCAACTGGTCAGGGAGAAGGCCGAGAGCTATGGTCTCGATATAACACTCCCAGTGGTAAAGATTGACGAAAACACACTTCGGGCCATTCAGGAAGCAGGGGGGTCCGACAAAGTCAAGGTTATCAACCTGGTCAACAGCATCCGAAAGACGATTGTTGACGAGGAAGAATCAAGTCCATACCTTAAACCAATAGGCGACCGGGCCGAGACCATAATGGAGGCCTATGACGAGCGTCAAGTGAGCACGGAGGATGCCCTCAAGAAGATTGAGATCCTAATTCAGCAGATTATAGAGGCACGCCGGCAGCAGTCGGAAATGGGATTCGATGCAACAACCTTTTCGATCTACTGGGCCCTGAAACAAGAAGATGTATCGGAGCCGGAAAAAAATGCGGCGACTATCAGGGGCATATTCAATCGCTTCCCAAACCATAGGGAGAATGTTGCGGAGCTTCGGCAACTCAAGGCAGAACTCTATAAGACGCTGCTCCCTTTGGTGGGAAAAGGCAGCATGGTCTCGCTTGTAGACAAACTGCTCCGGGCGGAGGTGAAGTGAAGCAGGCTATAAAGGGAACTCAGGACATCTGCGATAAGGAGGCTTTCAAGGCCGCGGTTCGCGAATGGTCCGTACGTCTGAAGGTTGCTCCCTCGCAGGTACGTATGCAGAAGATGCAGAACAAGTGGGCTTCATGTTCGGCAAAAAAATGGGTAAGTTTTAGCGAGGACTTACTCAAAGAGCACCCGGACTTTCAGCAATATGTCATCGTGCACGAATTACTGCACTTGCGGGTGCCGAACCACGGGAAGCTTTTCAGAAGTCTGATATCTCTTTACGTACCTAACTGGGAAGACCTAGCCAACCGGTCGGAACGAGAACTCTGAACCATAAAGCGGGACGTTAATGTCAACGTTGATGTAGAAATTGCTTAATGATCCTTGAGGTAGTAAATGAAAGGCTTTATCGGCGTCACGGATAATGAATGGTTTGCATGCGTAACCCCCCTCAAACAGAACAAGAAAAAACAAGAAAGGGGTCACTTGTCCGTTTGATCTCTTTTGATATAACAGGGCTGCCAAAGGGGGATTTGCCGTCATAGTATTTGATTCGATGTTACTTTTATGGAAGAGAAAACACCAGATCCTGTAGTGTTATTGAAACTTACTAAGACACGAATGCCCTTTGGGAGATATAAGGGGCGTCTACTCATCGATCTTCCCGAGCCCTATGTCATATGGTTTGCGAAAAAAGGCTTTCCGGAAGGGGAACTGGGCCGGATGCTAAACATCTTGTATGAAGTGAAGATGAACGGGCTTGAGTATCTTTTTAAGCCCTTGAGATGATCAATGTGAATTTGGGGGCAAACCCGCCAGTCCGCCACAAAAATTAATTATAGGGGACGTACTTCACATTTACACTTTTAATTAAGGTAACGCCTTTGTTTTCAAAGCCTTTAACCTCGCTCCGCTGATTGTGCCATGGTTAAATATGTGTTTACAATTAATGTGAAAATGTGAAGTACGTCCCGCTTTATGAACTCGTTATGAAAAATGAGCGCCCAACCATGCCTTTCATCTGACGGCGTACCGCCGCCGCTGAAGGCTATGTGTAAGTTAACCATCAACCAAAAAGGAGATTCATTATGGAACGATACAAGAACTTGGGGGGGGATTCTGGAGTCTCAGGCTACGAAATTGGTGATGACTCAATAACTGTTCAATTCAGTACTGGCAGAGTTTATCTTTATACCTATAGAAGTGCTGGTAGTGCAAACATTGAAAAAATGAAATTGCTTGCCGCGGCAGGGGAAGGGTTGAATAGTTATATTAAGAGATATGTTAATAAAAGATACGAGTCAAAACTAAGATAAAAAATGGCATACCTCTTGCCTAATACTCCCTTGGATATACAGGAAGATGACCAAAGAAATAGCAGAGTTTAGAATATTCTTTGACAGTCCAAAGACATTTGAAATAAAGAACATAAAGCCACTTACGGGGCTGACGGGGCTATATTTCATTTTTAACAACAAGATAAAAATTCAATACCCTTTCAAAACATCTCGGCTGCTATACATCGGAATGAGCGAGAAGAAAACAAACAGCATCGGTAGCCGACTAACAGAACACTTTGAAGGCAAAAGTAAGAACTGGGGACTTATCAACTACGGCAAGACAAACCAACTTTATTTTACTTATATTAACTTCGAAATGCTTCGGAAATTCTGGAGTAATAGGATTGAAGACCTTGAAAGTTATTTCATTCTGAACTTCGTTGAAAAATATGGAGTGTACCCCATCTGTAACAATAAATCCGGGTATGAGATATTAGATAAAGAATTAAAGGCCAACTTCATAATCGATTGGCTGTATTTTGAATAAAATACAAAACAGGGGCATTACATCATGAGTGACGAGATTAAAAGCGGCAAACAGGTAATTGACGAATTCTTCGCAGAAATTCTGAATATAGAAGGAGTAGACAAAAAGACTGTTGAGAAGCTGACTTCCTTATATAGCGAAGGGAAACTGACCGATACTAACATCGAGAACGCAATGGGTCAGCTATTTCAAGAAGAACTCGATACAACCGAGGAAAAAGATGGCAAAGATTAAATCAATCAATATTAGTGGAATCCGGGGGATTAAAGACCCTTTGCCGCTAAATCTGAATAACAGATCGATTCTGATATTTGGTGAGAATGGCTCGGGTAAAAGCTCTTTAACTGATGCTATCGAGTGGTACTATTTAGATGGTGTTAAGCATTTGGTTAGTGAAGAAACTGGGGTAACCAAAGGAAGAGGGTCATTACGCAATCTATTCATTCCTGAGAGTGAAGATGCATTCGTTAACATTCAGTATTCCAACAACAAATTAAATGCAACAAAAACTATTGATAGTTCATTAAGGGCATCTACCTCAAATACAACAGATAATTTCAAAGATTATTTTCTCGCTACTCAATCTGAAAATTTAATTTTACGCTACAGAGATTTAGTGGAGTTCATTATCGCCACCCCGGGCAAAAAGCTCGAGAAACTCCAAAACATTATTGGCTTTTCTGCTGTTGCTGATGTCCGTGGTCTTCTTAAGAAATCTGCTGGAAGAATTGCTCGCAATATTAGATCGTCCAACTATGATAATCAAAAGAACGCCCAATATACTGTTGTTCTCGTAAACCTCGGGCAAAATGCTTATACCGATGACCAACTTTTTGCAGGAGCAAATCTGTTGATAAAACCGTTGCAGATTGGAAAGGACATCAAATCGCATAAAGATATCCAGGATGTTCTAAAAGCGATTGAAACCAAAGAAGATACAGCTCTTTTGGAGCAAATCAGTTTCTATACTAAGGTTGGAGAAAACTTAACGGAAATTGTCGGGAACATTGATAGCATACACTCGAGCTATAAAACTTTTCATACAATCTACACCGAACTGCGAAAAGATCCTGAGAATATTCAAAGACTACAACTCCTTGCTTTACTGAAAGAAGGGCAGAGTGTTTTGAAAAATGATGTTGTGCAGGATGATTACTGTCCACTCTGCCTTCAAGAAAAAAGCAAAATCGAACTGATTAAAGAATTAAATGAAAGGATTAAAGAATTAGAGGAACTAGAAGCAAAGAAGGACAAGCTAGAAGAACAGGGGCAGAAATTAAAGGATATTCTACGAGTAAACGTCAATACGATTGATGGACTACTCAAAGAGAAGCTTTTTAAAGAGGAACAGCAAGCCGGACTTCTTGAAAAGGTTCAACAAATTAAAACCTCCTTGAATGCATTTTCTGCTGAATTAGAAAAGGAATCGATAGCTAAAGACCCAATTCAGGAGCCGAGCAAAATACAGATTGATAAGAAAGAAATATCTGAACTTGCCAAGCAAGCGCAAGACAAGGCAAAAGCGCTCACAGAAAGTAAGGGATCAAATATAAAATTCCAAATTTACACTAAGCTATTTCACGCAGTCACCGCTTATAATCAATATCAAAGCATTAAAAGACAAGAAGAAATACTGACAAAACAACAAATAACATTCCAACTGCTTTTTGCCGATTTTATTAAAAAGCAAGAAGAAGCTTTAAATGTGTTTCTGAAGATGTTCTCCGCAAACATTGATGAATATTACACTACCATGAACCCCAATGAGAAAATTGAGGATATTAAGCTAGTGCCAATCAAGGACAGAAATGATGACTTGGTCGGAATAACAATCGAGTATGGCTTCTTTAATGAGACCAAAACACCACCAATCGCTTATTTAAGTGAAAGCCACATTAACTGCCTTGGCCTATCTTTCTTTTTAGCGTCTGTTAAAGCATTCAATAAGCAGAGCGATTTTTTTGTCCTTGATGATGTGATTTCAAGTTTCGACAGGCCGCACAGATCAAGGTTTGCAAAATTGCTAGCTGATAAGTTCGGCGACTACCAAATTCTGTTACTTACACACGAGCAGGGGTTCTTTGAATTAGTGGCCAGTGATGTTAAGAGCAAAGGTTGGCTAATTCAAGACTTTAAGTGGTCAAATGAGCACGGGGTAGAATTTGAAAAAAGCACAACTGACATGAAGGAACGTATTCTCAAAAAATTTGAGGACAAGGACACAGATGGACTTGGTAATGATATCAGGGTTTATACTGAAAAGGTAATGAAAGAAATTGCCAATAACATAGAAGCCCGAGTTGCATTCAGGTACAATGAAATCAATGAAAAGAGAATGGCTCCTGAACTATTGGACGCTGTGCATAGTCGAATTTCAAAGAAAGGAAATAGATTAAAGGATAAGGCCAATATTCAGAAATTGAAGGGAATGCCAATGTTCATTGGTAATATTACTTCCCATGACAGTGAGTTCAATGAAAGCATTCAGGACTTAGCAGCAATATGGAAAGATATTGGGAATACTATTCACACTTTTTACTGTGACGACTGCAAGAAATTTATTTCTATCAAATATTTTGACAATGTGGAGAACAAAATCAGGTGTAGGTGCGGAAAATTGGCCTACGATTGGAAGAAGTAATGCCAATCGCAAATCAAGTATACACATTTGAAATAGGGGTCAGGTCTGCTGTTGGCTGTTATTTTGTGAAGAGATAAACCGCATTTTTTCACAGAGCAAGTCCATTTTTCTTATTAGGCGCCTTAGAGGAGAGAAACTTGAAGAGATTGGGGGACAGTTTGGCATCGCCAAGTACAGCTCTGTGAGCAGCGTTATTGAAAAAATGAAAAGAGACATATCGACGGGCCGTAGACTAAAGGCCCGCGTAGAAAACATAGAAAAGCCATTGTATAACAGTCAACAGCAGAGTTGATAATCATATAAAGGGCTACATTCAAAAATAAGAGTTAAAAAAGAAGGACACCTCCTTATCCATAGATGGTAATCTATGGAACCAGTACGCATAAGCGTAACAATCTATTATTAACTTTTTGGATCTAGGAGGTGCCCAAATGAAAGTATACGCAGGAATCGATCTACATTCAAGTAATAACTACATTGGTATAATCGACGAAAAGGATAAACGGTTGTATCAGAAGAGATTACCAAACCGATTAGAGAATATTTTGCCGGCCTTGGAACCATTCAAGGACGATCTGGAAGGAGTGGTTGTTGAATCGACCTACAACTGGTATTGGCTGGTGGACGGTCTCCAGGAACAAGGGTATAAAGTCCATCTGGCCAATCCATCCGCCATAAAGCAATACGAGGGACTCAAACACACGGATGATAAATGGGATTCCTTCTGGCTGGCGCACATGAAGCGATTAAATATCCTGCCTGAAGGATATATCTATCCCAAGGGAGAGCGACATGTAAGGGATGCGCTTCGAAGGAGGCTTTTGT